>Ga0310122_10001381_pt1 | contig 15555 bp, 14 predicted proteins | sample CB6_Bottom_1051__FD_203503 | JGI IMG/M metagenome (GOLD analysis project Ga0310122, IMG submission 203503) | Marine microbial communities from Western Arctic Ocean, Canada - CB6_Bottom_1051 | ecosystem: Environmental > Aquatic > Marine > Oceanic | place: Canada: Western Arctic Ocean | collected...
ATGACCTGTTGGGGGGTACCATGCGCTCTCACCCCTCGCTCGATCTCTTCGCGGTCAGCGGCCTGCAGCGTGAGGCGGGCCAGCACTTTCGGCATGCCTCAGTCTAATTGACCCGTATTCTATTATCCAGTTATTTATTGGACACTACACTAGTGTTCGACGGTGATGGTCACGGGACGGGAGAGCCGCACGGTCAGCCTGGTGCCAGGCGGTAGACCGGCTGGTTCAGGTTCGCCGTTCAGCGCCGCCGCGGTGCCACCGGCCGCTCCGATTGAGCCACCGATGGCTGCGCCCCGGCTCCCGCCGAAGATCGCGCCCAGGATGGCGCCGCCGACCGCGGAGCCCCCGATCTTGGCGACACTGTCGTTGCCACGGGAGCGGCCTTCGCGGTAGATGGTCTCGGTGACCGCTGGCACCCGCAGCCCGTCGTCCATCACCAGTGTGTGAAAGCGGACACCGAGTCGTGCGGCATCGCGAAGCTTGCCGCCCCTTTGAACGAGCACGACCGAGCCCAGCATGCGTGTGCCTGCGGGGATGGCCACCTGGTCTGCGACCAGCACATCGCGGGTCACCCGCGCCTCTACCGGATCCTCGACTTCCGCGGTACGTGTCGAGACCGCGGTGTCGACCTGAAGCCCGATCACCGAGTCGGCGGCGATCTCGAACTCAAGGAACGAAGGGAGCGTCGGCGTCGGTTCGGGTGTGTCGGGCGACGCGACGTCCGAGGGAGTCGGGGTGGTCTCGACCGACTCGATCACACTGGCTGACGACGACTCGGTGGCCTGGGCACGAGTCCATCCCTCGATCGCCGGTAGATCGGCGCGTGCCGTCTGCACCGGGGGCAATTCAATGGGCGTCGCCCCGATCGTCGCCTCGGCTACCGGCACGGCGGTCGGTTCGAACACCGGCGGCGATGGTTTTGGTGCCTGCGGGCTCACGGGCTCCGCCGGGGGCGCGCTGAGAGGGGACGTCGCCGCTGCCGGCGGTGGTGGGGTGACCGGAGCCTCGCGCGGCGTCTCCTGCACAGGGGCCGGCGCGGGGGCCTCTTCGGAGACCGTCGTCTCGCGGGTGTCCACGACCGCCTCGGTGGCCTCGACCGTGACGTCCGAGTGGACGGGCCCGGTGGATGCGAGTGCGTGTGTCGGGGCTGCGGCGGCCATCTCGACTAGCGCGACGGGGGGCTCGGCGGCATTCTGGCGCACTGCCACATACGCGCCGGCGCCGGCGGCCACGAGGATACCGGCCACGAGTCCTACGACGGCGATAGGTCTCATCAACATCTCAGTGTCCCTCTCTGCCGCAGATCAGGAGCAATTGTCGTGCCCAGGTTGTCCGACGTGCGCCCGTGGGCTCCCAGGGTGGCTCGCCGGGCCTCCGATACCCCGGGCTGGCGACCCGATCATCGGGCCGTGCCCGGTTTGTCGGCCCCGAACGCACGAGTCATCAGCCTGACCGGCGGGGCGCCGCGTCGCACGCCGGTCTGCCAATTATGCCGCAAACCACTAGCGGGGGGGGGGCAACGCCGGACAGCCACGGTGACACGGTGTCCTGTGGAGGGGACCGGTGGCACGTGGCCGAGACCTAGTGCGGCGACGCGCGGGTACAAGGCAATCGGCGATCGTGTAGAATGCCCTCGCTTCGGCGAGCGAACACGTCATTGATACGGACCACCGTCTTGTCACTCGCACGCCAGCCGCACTCCCAGGACTCTCCCAGAGCCGTCACTCGGCTGGTCACGGTTGTTTTCCTCTTGTTCGGGTTTCTGACCGGCGTCAAGGGCCTTGGAGAGGGATTCAAACTGCTTGGCGGGGATTTCCTCGAACTGATCTTTGCCACGACCGAGAACCCGTTTATCGGTCTGGTTGTCGGAATTCTGGCCACCACGCTCGTCCAGAGCTCATCGGTCACCACCTCGATGATCGTCGGACTCGTTGCGGCGTCCGAGTCGCCACTGCCGCTGGCTAACGCGGTGCCGATGATCATGGGAGCGAACATCGGCACGACCGTGACCGCGACGGTCGTCTCGCTCGCCCACATGGGGCGCCGGGAGGAGTTTGAACGAGCTTTCCCCGTGGCCGTCTGTCACGACGCGTTCAACTACGTGTCGGTGCTGTTGCTGCTGCCGCTGGAGCTGGCCACCGGGTTTCTGCAGCGGTCCGCGGTGTCGCTTGGGTCGATGCTGGAAGGGTCCAGTGGGCTCAACTACGACAGCCCGTTCGCCACTGCCCTGTCGGCCACACTTGGACCGGTAGAGCAGCTTGCCGCCTGGTTGTTCCCCGCGCCGCAGGCCCAAGGGGTTGCCCTGATCGCGTTCGCGGGTGGCCTCATCTTCAGCTCATTGTTCCTGCTGGTGAAGGTCATGCGGTCGCTGGTCCGGACGCGTGTGGAGCTGCTGGTGACCAACGTGCTCGGCTCCAGCGCCGTGCTCTCCATGCTGGTCGGCGTGGCGGTCACCGTCATGGTGCAGTCGAGTTCGATCACCACCTCGTTGCTGGTGCCGATCGCGGCGGCTGGGCTGTTACGGCTCGAGCAGGCGTTACCGATCACGATCGGCGCGAATATCGGCACTACGGTGACGGCGCTTCTGGCGGCGCTTGCCGTGTCGGGACCCAATGCCATCTACGGACTCGAGATCGCCTTGGTACATCTGATGTTCAACCTGACCGGGACGCTGATGATCTACCCGCTCGAGATCACCCGGAGCGTGCCGTTGAGGCTGGCGCGATATCTGACGACCATGGCTCTGCGGTCCCGAAAGCTCACGCTATTCTGGGTTGTGGCGTTGTTCTATGGCGTGCCGGCGTTATTGTTGTTCGTGAACCGGCTGCTCGACTAAACGTTTCGAGTCTGGGGAGGTTACCCATGCTACGCGCGCTGTTAGGCATTCTTCGCACGCATGATCCGTTGCAGGCGATCGGGGAGAGCTTCGGTCGGATGTTGAAGCTGACCTTGGAGATGACGCTGTCTGCCGGCGATATGGCGTTCGGTGGTGAGGCGACGCCCGAGAAACGGACCCGCATCTACGAGCTCGATGTCCAGGTCAACCAGCTCGAGCGCCTGATCCGCAAGCGGATTGTGGCCCATCTGTCGATTCCAGGTTCTCGGGTCGATGTGCCGTACTGTCTCCTGCTCATGGGGCTGGCAAAGGATGTCGAGCGTCTCGGCGACTATGCCAAGAATCTGTCGGAGGTGGTCGATATCCGAAACGCGCCGCTCCCTGAGGAAGACGTCGGCGGCGAACTGCGGGAGATTCGACGAGGCGTGGAGGCAGCATTCCAGGCGGCATCCGATATCTTTCATGCGTCCGACCGGGAGCAGGCGCTGCAGGTGATCCAGCAGGGGCGCGACATTGCCCACCGGTGCGACGCACTGATTCGACGTATCGGACGGGCCGGCCTTGACGGCGAGACCACGACCGCGCTCGTGTTGACTACCCGCTTCTACAAGCGGATCGGGGGTCACGTCATGAACATCCTCTCGAGTGTCGTGATGCCGCTCCACAAAGTCGACTACTACGATGAGGACGAGATCAGCGAAGAACCGCCCTTAGGGCCAGCGCAGTAGCTAGCCCGGGAACAGTTGCAGTTTTCGGCGAGAGACTTGCCGTGGGTGACAGACCCGACATCACCGTTGTGGGCGCCGGGATCATCGGCTGTGCCGTGGCGTACGAGCTCGGCCGGCGTGGCGCCGCCGTGCGGGTGATCGACGGCCGCGATGTGGGGCGCGGTGCGACCCAGGCCTCTGCGGGGATGCTGGCACCGTTCCTCGAAGCGGAGCATCCAGGGCCACTACGGGGGCTTGGTGTTCGGAGTCTCGAGTTGTATGACCAGTTCGTGGCGGATGTCGTCGCTGACAGCGGCGACGATGTGCTCTACGACCGGACCGGGACCCTCGAGGTGGCAACCGACGAGACCGCGCTGGGTCGTCTCGAGCGGGCGCGGCAGGGTCTGGTATCGGTTGGGGTCGACTGCCGTCTGCTGGGCCGGGAAGAGGCGCACGAGGCGGAACCGCACCTCGGCGCAGCGGTCCGGGGTGCGCTGCTCGTGCCGTCTCAGGGGTTCGTCGGCGCGGCCGCGCTGACAACGGCGTTGTGCCGGGCCGGTGTCCGTCACGGTGTGTCGTTCATGCCCTCCTGCACCGTGCGCCGTCTGTCGGCTAGTGGTGGCGGGATCGCGATCGACACGACCGCCGGGCCGTTGACGAGCGACGTCGTCGTGCTGGCCGCCGGTAGCTGGGCAGGGCGCGTGGTGGTGGACGGTGAGGCAGCGCTCCCGGTCAGGCCGGTGCGGGGGCAGTTGCTGCGGCTGCTGTGGTCTGAGGCGCCGTTGCGGCGGGTCATTTGGTCCCACCGCTGCTACGTGGTGCCGTGGCGCGATGGGTCCGTCCTGGTGGGGGCCACAGTCGAGGAGGTCGGCTTCGACGAGCGCGCGACGGTCTCGGGCGTTACGACGCTACTCGAGGCGGTCGGTGGCCTGCTACCCTCTACACGGGACGCCGGGTTCGACGAGGTCAAGGTCGGTCTACGCCCGGGCACACCGGACGATCTGCCTACGCTCGGGTGGTCGCGCTCGGTACCCAACCTCGTCTACGCGACGGGGCACTACCGGAACGGTGTTCTGCTGGCGCCGCTCACTGCGCGGCTGGTCGCCGACCTGATACTCGATGGCAACGAGGACCCGCTACTCGAGGCGGTCGCCCCGGGGAGGTTTCAGGTGCAAGCTTCTAACGGTTCGTTGGTAGGGTGATGGTAGACATTCGCTGACCAGGTCTCCAAGAAGAACGACCAGTGCCGACCACGCTAAAGAAGAGCTACAGCGCGCGCGAAGTGGCGGCGCTGACCGGGTTGACCGCCAGACAGCTGCAGTGGTGGGACGCGAAGCAGCTGCTCTCGGCGAGCGTGGCCTCGAAACCGACCGCGGCGGGTGGCTTCACCGAGCGGCGTTACTCGCCGGTCGACCTCTACGAGCTGTCGGCGCTCGCCGAACTGCGACGGCATGGGTTCACGGCGCAGCGGATCCGAAAGATCTTGACGGCCCTCCGACAGCATTTCGGGATCCGCCTCTTCGACGCGCTCGGTAACGACGGACCGATCACACTACTGGTCGATGGGTTGGACCTCTACGCGCGGACCGACACCGGCGCGTTCTACAACCTGCTACAGTCGCCGGGCCAACCGCTGCTGGTGCTGGGCGAGGACGGCTTCAAGGAACTGCGTGTCCGTCTGGGCGGGCGAAAGCGGCGCAAGCCCGCGGGACGCAAGTAGCGACGAGTCAGCGGCAGCAGGCGCGCACGTGCGCGCCCCGCGGGAGCGGAGTGGGGCGAAGGGGCCCCCGCGAGCGGCCCGCGGGGGGTCCGGGGCGTAGCCCCGTCTAAGGTGATGTTCAGGCTGCTCTACAGACACTACACGAGAGCCGTGAATCGCGCGCATGGCCCGATGGGGCGGGTAGTGCGGCGCATCGCGCTTCTGGCGACGATGGCGGCGATTGCCGTGTTGGGGCTCTCCACACTGATCGTGGTGGTGCTCCGATGGGCGCCGCTACCAACCACCGCGTTCATGCTGCAGCACCAGCTGATGGTCCGCCGCGCAGGGCAGCCGGAGCGGGCTGTGCGCTACCGGTGGGTGGAGTGGAGCGACATGACCCCCGAGCTCGCGGTGGCGGTGATCGCGGCTGAGGACCAGCGCTTTCCTCAACATCACGGACTCGATTTCGAGGCGATCGGCGACGCGTTGGACGAGCGTCAGCAAGGGGGACGGCTACGTGGGGCGAGCACCATCTCGCAGCAGGTCGCCAAGAACCTCTTTCTCTGGCAGGGGCGCAGCCTGGTCCGGAAGGGGCTCGAGGCATACCTGACGGTGTTGATCGAGCTGACCTGGAGCAAGCGTCGTATCCTCGAGGTCTATCTCAATGTCGCGGAGTTCGGGGACGGCGTGTATGGGGTCGGGGTGGCGAGTGAGCTGTTCTTCGGGCGGCCGCCGGCTGGGCTCGAACGCAGCCAGGCGGCGCTACTGGCCGCCGTCCTGCCGAGCCCGAAGCGGCTCGACGCGGGGGCGCCGTCAGCATATGTCCGCGAGCGTCAGACGTGGATTCTCATGCAGATGGACCAGCTCGGCGGGCCGACCTACCTCGACGGGCTCTAGAATTGTCACCTTAGACGGGGCGCAGCCCCGATGGAGTTAGCGGCAGCAGGCGCGCACGTGCGCGCCCCGCGAGTGCCCGCGTGGGGTTCGGGGCGCAGCCCCGTCTGGTACTAAACGGGAATTTCGGGCCGAGACGCAGAAGTGATAGTCTCTGCGCGGCGCCGCAGCGTTCGACTCGCCGGCGGGCCACGGAGGGTCCTCATCAGCGGAGTGACACAGGATGGAACAGGTTCAGATTGTCGCCCCCGTTCGTGGATGGGGGCAGACGACACGGCCGGACACCTGGTGGGTGCAGCCGCTGGTCGTCTTCCTGGGGTTCTCGGCCTTCATTGCCTACTCGACCTGGGCGGCGTTCCAGGGTGAGTACTACCACTTTGGGCCCTACCTCTCTCCGTTCTATTCGCCGGAGATATTCGGGGAGTCGGCGCACAGTCTGTTCGGTCCGAAGCCCGGCTGGTGGCCGATGTGGCTGCCGTTTTCTCCGGCCTTCTTGATTCTCTGGGCGCCGGTTGGCTTCCGGCTGACCTGCTACTACTACCGTGGCGCCTACTACAAGGCGTTCTGGGCCGACCCGCCGTCGTGTGCCGTGGGCGAGCCGCGGTCCGGTTATCGGGGCGAGAACTCGTTTCCGCTGATCATCCAGAACATCCATCGTTACATGCTGATCTTCGCGTTGGCGTTACTGGTGTTCCTGACAATCGACGTCTGGAAAGCCTTGTGGTTCGAGGACGCGGCCACTGGGGCTGTCTCGTTCGGCATCGGAGTCGGTACTCTGGTTCTGGGGTTGAACGTCGTGTTGCTCAGCAGCTACACGTTCGGGTGTCATTCATTGCGGCATCTGGTGGGCGGGCGTCACAACCGGATAGCCGGATCGAGCTTGCGTCGGAATTGCTACGACTGTGTCAGCGGTCTCAACCGCCGGCACATGCTCTGTGCTTGGATGAGTCTGGTATGGGTGGGTTTCTCGGACGTCTACGTTCGGCTGTGTGCCATGGGGATCTGGAGCGACTTCCGGCTGCTATAGCGTTGCCCGAGGAGCGGCCGCGGGGGTTCGGGGCGTAGCCCCGTCTAAAAATGACGGACTTCGAAACTTTCGAACATGACGTCCTGGTGATCGGCGCCGGTGGTGCCGGGTTGCGGGCCGCGATCGAGGCGTCTGGGGCCGGCGTGTCGGTCGGGCTCGTGTGCAAGTCGCTGCTCGGCAAGGCGCACACGGTCATGGCTGAAGGCGGTATGGCGGCCGCTCTGGGCAACGTGGATGACCGGGACGACTGGACCGTGCACTTCGCCGACACGATGCGGGGCGGCCAGTATCTCAATAACTGGCGGATGGCCGAGCTGCACGCGCGGGAGGCGCCGGCCCGCGTTCGGGAGCTCGAGGCATGGGGCGCCGTTCTCGATCGCACGAAAGACGGGAAGATCCTGCAGCGGAACTTCGGCGGGCACAAGTATCCGCGGCTCGCGCATGTCGGCGACCGGACCGGGCTCGAGATGATTCGGACCCTGCAGGATCACGGCATCCATCAGGGCATCGATGTGCACATGGAGTGCACGATCATCGAGCTACTGAAGGACGGCGACCGCGTGGTTGGTGCGTTTGGCTACGACCGCGAGAAAGGCCGCTTCCGGCTGTTTATAGCCCGCGCGGTGGTGCTCGCGAGCGGGGGCATCGGTCGCGCGTTCAAGATCACCAGTAACAGTTGGGAGTACACCGGCGACGGTCAGGTCCTGGCCTATCGAGCGGGCGCCGACCTGATGGACATGGAGTTCGTGCAGTTCCATCCGACCGGGATGGTCTGGCCTCCCAGTGTCCGCGGCATTCTGGTCACCGAGGGGGTGCGCGGAGAGGGTGGGGTGCTGAGAAACAGCGAGGGGAAGCGGTTCATGTTCGCGGACATTCCCGACGCGTACAAGAGCTCCACCGCCGACAACGAGGAGGAAGGCTGGATCTACACGCAGGGGGATAAGAACGCGCGGCGCCCGCCCGAGTTGCTGACCCGCGACCATGTTGCGCGGTGCATTGTGCGCGAGATAAAAGAGGGTCGCGGGAGCCCGCACGGTGGTGTGTTCCTCGATATCGCGTGGATCAAGGAACGGCTACCGAACGGCGCCCAGCACATCAAGAAGAAGCTGCCGAGCATGTATCACCAGTTCAAGCAGCTGGCCGGGATCGACATCACCGAGGAACCGATGGAGGTCGGTCCGACGACGCACTACACGATGGGCGGGATTCGGGTCGACGCCGACAGCCAGATGTCGACCGTGCCCGGGTTGTTTGCGGCGGGCGAATGCGCCGCCGGGCTGAACGGCGCCAACCGACTCGGTGGGAACTCGTTGTCGGACCTGCTCGTGTTCGGCCAGCGCGCCGGCCAGCATGCGGCGGCGTTTGCGAAGGAGCAGACGTCGGCCACGGTCGACACCGCGCAGATCGAGGCGGCGGCACGTCTGGCGCTCGAGCCGTTCGACCGGGGTGGTGACACCGCCGAGGGGCCGTATCAGGTGCAGTTCGACCTGCAGGACATGATGCAGTCGCAGGTCGGTATCGTGCGCAGCGAGGGGGAGATCCAGAAGGCGATCGACCGCTTCGCGCAGTTTTACGATCGCGCCGCTCGTGTCGGGGTGCAGGGCAACCGCGAGTACAACTCCGGATGGCACACCGCTCTTGACCTCCACAACCTGCTGACGGTGGCCGAGGCGGTGGCGAGATCCGCGATCCTCCGGAAGGAGAGCCGCGGCGCGCACTTTCGCGAGGACTATCTGGACAAGGACCCGGACCAGGGCAAGGTGAACACGATGGTCCGGCAAGGGCCCGGCGGGGAGATGCAGGTGGTGCAGGAGCCGCTGTCCCCAATCCGGGAAGATCTGCAACAGATCATCGAGGATAACAAGTGAGGATCCTGACGGAACAGCTATGTCCGTCGGGGTCCTACGCTGGAGACGACCGCACATGAGCACCGCAACGTTTCGGATCTGGCGTGGGAACGCCGAGGGCCGGTTCGAGGACTATACGACCGAGGTGTCGGAAGGCATGGTCGTACTCGACGCGGTGCATCAGATCCAGGCAGAGAAGGCCAACGATATGGCGGTCCGCTGGAACTGCAAGGCGGGCAAGTGCGGCTCGTGCTCGGCGGAGGTCAACGGCCATCCCAAGCTGATGTGCATGACACGACTCAACTCGCTGCCGCTCGACGAGCCGGTGACGATCGAGCCGATGCAGGCGTTTCCGTTGGTCCGCGATCTGGTCACCGATGTGTCGTGGAACTACGAGGTCAAGAAGGGGATCAAGCCGTTCGTGCCGCGCGCACCGGACGCGCCAGACGGGACCTGGCGGATCGAACAATACGACGTCGATCGGGTGCAGGAATTCCGCAAATGCATCGAGTGCTTCCTCTGTCAGGACGTCTGCCACGTGCTGCGAGATCACCGGCTACACGACAAGTTCGTCGGGCCGCGGTTCTTCGTCTACACGGCCGCGCTCGACATGCACCCTCTCGACACCGTTGACCGCCGGACCGAGCTCGCCAACGACCATGGCGTGGGGTATTGCAACATCACGAAGTGCTGCACCGAGGTTTGCCCCGAAGAGATCACCATCACCGATAACGCGATCATCCCGCTCAAGGAACGCGTCGTCGACACGATGTATGACCCGCTGACGAAGCTGTTGCGGATGTTCAAAGATTAGACGGGCTACGTCTTTTAGACGGGGCTTCGCCCCGAACCCCACGCGGCCGCTCGCGGGGGCCCCTTCGCCCCACTCCGTGACCGCGAGGTGTGCACGTGCACGCCTTGACCGTCAGGCTGGCGCCGCCTCGGGATCGAGCCTTGACATGGTGATGCACACGGCGAGGTTGACGCCCAAGGCGACGACGCCGGCGTGGAAATTCCAGAGCTGGCTGTGACCGCTGAGTAGCAGACCGGCGTACACCAACGTGCCGGTGGTCATCCCCGTCAGCGCGGCGCGTGTCGTCAGCCGGTCCCAGCTGACTCCCAGCACGAAGAGTGGCGCCACCTGTGCCAGGATCTCCATCTTGAGCTCGGTCAGGCCCCAGAGGGTGATCCGGGGGACGAGCGCGATACCGACCAGCCCGGCGACGAGCCCCCACGACAGGAACTTGCCGGCTTGGGTCAGACGTGCCTCGTCGGCGCCCCGCAGGATCGTCGTGCCCAGGACGTCCTTGGCAAGGATGGACGACAGGCTGAGCAGGACCGAGTCGGCGGTCGACATGATGGCGCTGACCACGGCGACGATCACGAGCAGGCTCAGCGCATAGAGGATCGGTGAGTTCTCGCCCCACTGCGTCAGCAGCAGTGGCAGCACCTGGTCGGGCTCGATCGGTCCAGTACCCGCCAGCTGCTCGATGGCGAGTATGCCGACCAGGAAGACCGAGCCGGTCGTGACGATCGGTAGAAAGACCATCACGCTGAACGAGCGTCTCAGAGCGGCGCTGTCCCGTGCCGCGTAGATGCGCTGAATGGCGTGCGGATAGACCGCGCCTGAGAATCCGATCAGCACGAGCGTGCTGACCCAGTTGCGGCAGACGTCCCAGCCGGGCACCGCCACCTTCTCCGGTGCCTCGATGGCGATCCATTCGGTGACGGTCGCCAGGTGGGCCGGGGTGGCGGATGCCGCGACCAGCAGCCCGGTCAGGCCCACCACGAGCATCAGCCCCTGCAGCGTGTCGGTCCAGGCGACCGCCCGCATTCCGCCGACCGTTTCGTAGACGAGGACGACCAACGTCAAGAGCACGACGCCGACCCAGTACGGTACGGTTCCCCCCGACAGCCCAGCCGTGATGTGTCCCATCGCCATGAGCTGCGCCAGCAGGTAGTTGGCGATCGCGGCGACCAGGAGCAGGTTCGCGAGCAGGGTCAGCGCCGGCGACCGGAAGCGATGTGTGAACCAATCGCCCGGGGTGACGAACTCGTGGCGTCGCGCGAGGCGGTGGAGTTGCGGCGCGAAGCACAGGTAGACGACGATGATCGCCATCATGAATCCAACGCTCATGACCCACGAGAAGCCCAGCCGGAAGGCCTCCCCCGGGTAGCCGATCAGGGTATTGCCGCTGTACTGGGTCGCATACAGGGTCAGCAGGAGTACCGGTCCGGTCAGCTGTCGACCGGCGAGATAGAACTCCGCAAGCGACTCGCCCGACCGCCGACGCCGAGCTGCGTACCCGACGCCCAAGATCGCCGCCAGGTAGAGACCCACAGCGAGTCCAGCGCCGCCACCCAGGCCGTTCATCAGTCCGGCTCCTCGTTGGGCCAGAACCGGCGTATCACGACGACGGTGAAGACCGCCACCCCGAGCGTGGCGACCAGCGAGATCACGACCCAGTGAGGCAGACCGAGCCAGAGTCGTAACGGTGCGTCTGCTGGGATGTACCAGGGAATCGAGGCGGCGAACAGCAGGAGATACACGGCCCAGACCCAGCCGGGGAAGCCGCGTGCGTGTCTGGGAGCGCGATTCATGGTGGAGTGCGTGTGGCCAGCCACTTATCATAGGTCCGGTCAGGAACAAGTGTGTACTTGTTCCTGACCGAGTCCGCAGGTCCGGAACGGCCACACATCTTTCCTGGAGCATGCGATGAGATGGTTGCAGAGCGGCGCGGTCCTCGGGCTCATGCTGGTGCTTGTCCTGCTTGGCATGGTGCCCGCGACCGTGAACGGCCAGACGACCGCCCTCGCCGGGGTGATCGACTTTCACGTGCACTCGGGACCGGACTCGAGGCCGCGCTCGGTGAGTGACCTCGAGATCGCTCGGGTCGCGAAGCGCGCTGGCATGCGTGGACTGGTGTTCAAGAACCACTTCACGATGACAGCCGACCGGGCCTGGCTAGCAATGCAAGAGGTCGATGGGATCGAGATCTTCGGCGGTGTCGCGCTCAACCACGCGGTCGGAGGCTTGAATGCGGAGGCGGTGCGGCAACTCGTAGCTTTCTCGGGCGGTCGCGGGAAGGTGGTCTGGCTGCCGACGTTCGATGCCGAGTTCTGGATGACGCGGGCGGGGGACCCGGGCGAGTTCGTGGCGGTCATGCGCGATGGCGCACCGGATCCGGCACTCGGTGAGATCTTCGACCTCATTGCCGAACACGATCTCGTGCTGGCGATGGGCCACTCCTCGCCGGAGGAGGTGCTTGCGTTGATTCCCGAGGCGCGGCGGCGTGGGGTGGACCACATCCTGATCACACACGGTCTGGGCCAGCAGCCGTCGCGCGAGCAGATCGCCGAGATGGTGAGGCAGGGAGCCATCATCGAGCTGGTCTGGCTTGCAGTGCACAACGGTGAGTTCCGTTTGGCGGAGTACACCGCGGCCATTACGGAATTTGGTGCGAGTCACTTCCTGCTCTCATCCGACTTTGGCCAGCAGAACAACCCGCTACACACAGACGGTCTCGAATCGTTCATGGACGGTCTCCGCCGCGAAGGCATCAGCGACGCCGACATAGACACCATGATTCGGGACAATCCCGCCAAACTGCTCGGGCTGGAGCCCTGACCGCCGAACACGCCCGTCGGGGCGCCTGGCCAGCCGGGCGCCGCGCTCCGAAAACCGCGTGGGGTTCGAGGTGCAGCCCGGTCTAATGATGCCGGCCAAGCCGTGCACGTGCACGGCTCGCGGCCGCGGAGTGGGGCGATGGGGCCCCCGCGCAGCGGCCGCGGGGGTTCGGGGCGCAGCCCCGTCTAATGAATGGACGTGCCGGGGTCGCCATTGAGGAGTCGCTCCTGCAGTGCCCGCTCGGCGGCGGCGGCGGCGGCGGCCTGCTCCTCTTGATCCCAGAGTCGGCGTTGTGCAGCCCGTCGCACCCTGTGGGTCCAGATGGCGAAGAGGGCGAGTAGGGTGATGACCATCCACAGAAATGTCGGGCCGGTCAGAAAAGGGATCCAGCGTCCCCACAGGCGTTGGCGGTTCCAGAACCGGTCGATGGCGTTCGCCAGTAGCTCGCCGGTGGCATTCGCGAACGCCTCGTCGAACGGACGACCTTCTCCGAGCAACGTCAGCACACGACCGGCGGTCGCGTCCCCATGGGTTCGCAGCAGATCCCGCACCAACGCACCAGCCAACGCGTAGGCACGCTGGTTCGCACCTCGTCCGTCGCCAAAGAGCTGCTCGATCTCGTCGAGTGAGACCCCGCCGTGTCTGACGAGTGTCCATGCCAGCCGTGACCGATCTCCAAGTCCCATCGGTCGCTCGGCCGCCAGCGCCAGTCCTTCGTTGAACCACCGCGGTACCGGCTGGCCCCGGGCGGCTCGAGAAAACAAGATGTGAGCCACTTCGTGGTGCAACAGCGTCTCGAGGGACTCAGCAGGGTAGGACCGGGCGCGGTCCGGAAACAGTACGACCACGTTGCGCCTGGCGTCGGCGAAACCGGAGATCCACTCCGGCGTGCGGCGGGCGAGCTCGGAGCCTTCGGCGATCAGTAGCACGTCGATCGGTGGACCGGCGCTGGTCAGACCGGCGAGGGTCATGGCTGTTGTCAGGCGGTCGAGGGGAAACTGGCCGACTCTCTTTGCCATGGCCTCGAGTGAGGCTGGCGCGTCGATCCGTAGCGTGGGCAGTGTCGTCTGGGCGCCGGCGGGAGCGCCGGCGCTGACGAGCGCCACAACGGTGCCGAGAAAGGCGCGGAGGGCCGGCATGATGCCGTATTGTCCGCCGGTCACATGACTAGTGCCGGTACCTCCATCTCGCCTCGCCTGAAGGCGGAGAGGAACGCGTCGACGACGACCGGGTCGAACTCGGTGCCGGACCCCTTCGTCAGGATCTCGCGGACCTCGTACGGGGACATCGCCTTGCGATAGGGACGGTCGCTCGTCAGCGAGTCGAACACATCCGCGACCGAGATGATTCGTGCCTCGACCGGGATCGACTCGCCGTGGGTCGGGTGATACCCGGAGCCGTCGAACTTGTCGTGATGCGACAGGATGATCGGCAGGACTCGCCTCAGCGAGCCACCCACCGGCTCGAGGATTGCGACCCCTTTCTCCACGTGCTGCTGCATCTCCTTGAACTCCGACTCAGTCAGCCTCGCAGCCTTGTATAGGATATGGCGGCTGATATCGAGCTTGCCGATGTCATGGAGCAGAGCGGCCGATCGGATGTCTTCGATCCGCTCCTTGTCCATCCGCATCTCGAGCGCGATCTTGGTCGCGTAGACCGACACGCGATAGGAGTGGTTCTCGGTGTACTTGTCCTGCGAGACGAAGTGTCGAAGGATCAACAGGATGCCGTTGTAGGTGTCACGCAACTCCCTGACCGGCGCGTCCTTGTGCTCGTATAGCGTGCCCATCAGGTAGGCCGTGACGATGAGCGTCCCGCCCCACACGGTGATGTCGACCCACCGCTCGCCCGGAAGCAGCGACGGTCCGTCGGCCAGCAGGGTCGGGTTGACACGTGCGAGCAGTACGACCAGCAGCACGCTGGCCAGGGCCGTGAGTGTGGCATGCCGGCGCCCATACAGATAGGCTGACGCCACGGTTGGCAGGGTGTAGAACGCGAGCACCATCCGCTGGCCGGTCACCAGGAAGTTCAGCAAGGCGGCGATGGCGAACAAGGACAGGAGGAGCCACAGTTCCTTGTTGACGCGTTCGAGCTGACGACTCAATGACTCGTGCGACATGCTTGAAGTGTCGAGTTCGCTAGGAACGCTATGTTAGTGCCCGGTGCCGCGCCGGCGGGGCATCCCACCTGTCTGACCCGATCGTCGTATCGTTCGCAGGCGGGCACACCGCCAGTAGGTCGTCCCCTCATCGCCGTGTCACGACGCTGTCGAACGGCTTGCGAGTGATGTCGGGCACCTGGGCGTCAGCGGCGGGATGTCCCACCACCAGAATCAAGAACGGGTGCTCGTTCGACGGTCGGTCGAGGATGGCATTGAGGAACCGCATCGGGCTGGGTGTGTGAGTCAGCGATGCGAGCCCGGCCTGGTGAACCGCGGCGATCAGTATCCCGGTGGCGATACCGACCGACTCGTGCACGTAGTAGTGCTTCACCGTGCCACCGTTGGTATTCAGACCGTGAAGCTCGGCGAAGACGACGATGAGATAGGGTGCGTCTTCGAGGAATGGTTTATGCTCATCGGTGCCGATCGGGGCGAGGGCTTCGAGCCAATCGTCCGGTGCGCGACCATGATAGAAAGCCCGTTCCTCTTCCTCGGCCTCCTGTCGGATCCGCTTCTTGGTCTTCGAGTCTGTCACCACCACGAAGTGCCACGGCTGTTGATTGGCGCCGCTCGGGGCCGACACCGCCGCTCGTAGACACGCGTCGATCACCTCTCTCGGCACCGGGCGGGTCGAAAACTGGCGGACGCTGCGGCGTCGACAAAGCTGGTCGCTGAACTGCGTCGCCCGCTCCCGCATCTCATCGTCACCGAGGTGATCAAGACCGGTCAGCGGCACCAGGCGAGGCGGCATGGTGG
>Ga0310122_10001383_pt1 | contig 15547 bp, 14 predicted proteins | sample CB6_Bottom_1051__FD_203503 | JGI IMG/M metagenome (GOLD analysis project Ga0310122, IMG submission 203503) | Marine microbial communities from Western Arctic Ocean, Canada - CB6_Bottom_1051 | ecosystem: Environmental > Aquatic > Marine > Oceanic | place: Canada: Western Arctic Ocean | collected...
TTCAATTGAACTATCTGGACCCAGAGGATGGTCCCAGCTGGCGCCGCGAACCTTCTGCCAATCTCGTTCGCCGCCGATGTAAAGCCAGCCGCTGCCCGATTGCTCAGCAGCCGTCGCGTAGCCTGCTGCCTGTACAAAACGCTGGAACTGTCGATTGGTGACTTCGTGGCGATCGATGAGAAAGGCGTCTAACCAAACACGAGTAACAGGAGCATCGGCAGCCGCATCGGGCGCATCGTCGCCCACGACATACTCTCCGGCCTCGATGAGGACCATATCATCGGACGGGGACGCATACAAAGGCTCCGGGCTGCCGATCCAAGGGTATTTGCCAGCATTTGGATCAGCAGCCTGTCGGTATTCCAGAATCAGGGCGGTTCCGGCAAGCAGGAGTCCCGCTGCCAAGAAAACCGCGCACAGTCGCAGCCAAGGAGGCATGTCTGTCAGGCCGAATGAGAATGGCAGACGGGACAGGCGCAGTCTACGCTGCGGGGGAGCCTTCGATCCGAGCATCGTGGTAGAGGACCAGATCCCTGATCGCCTGCCTCCGGTATCGGGACAGGTGAGTCAACTGGACCAGGTATTTTTGAACCTGCTCCTCAACGCCAGGGACGCGGTCGAGAGCGCCGAGCAGTCGGCCTCTCATATCATGGTGTCGGTCGAGGAAGTCTCGTTCGAGGAGAAGGAGGTCGCGGCCTACCCCTCCAACCATTCCGGCGCCCATTACCTGAGTGTCCACGTCACCGATAACGGCATTGGCATGGATGAGGTCACCCGGCAGAAGGTGTTTGAGCCCTTCTTCACCACCAAGGACATTAATCAGGGGACCGGGCTCGGGCTGGCCACTGCCTACGCCATTGTCCAGCAGCACCATGGCTGGATCGAGTGTCGTAGCGAGCCTGGAGTCGGCACCACCTTCTCTGTCTTCCTGCCCGTGGCCTCGGATCCGACTACGGTCCCCTAAGTCGAGGCCGAAGACGTGGTGAAGGGTGGCTCGGAGACCATCCTCTTCGTCGAGGACGAGGAGGACGTGCGCCAGTCCGTGGTCGACATGCTGCAGACCTACGGCTACCACGTCCTGATCGCCGACGACGGCCTGGAGGGCTGGGCCGTCTTCCGACGACACCAGCAGGATATTGATCTGGTCCTCCTGGACCTGTCCATGCCCAATATGTCGGGCCAGGAGCTGCTGGCCCGCATCCGCACCGTGGACCCCACCGCCAGGGTTCTCATCTCCACCGGACGCGACGACGCCCAGTTGCCCAACGAGACCATCCTTCGGAAGCCCTACGAAATGATCCATGTCCTGGCAACCATCCGAAGCATGTTGGACACGCCTGGGTATGGGGACAGGGCCCGGCGGTGTACCGGGGACAGCAAGCCACGGCCCATGGCGGTGGCCGGAACGCCGTCAGCGGATGACAGGCGCGACATTACCAGAGAGAAATAGGGTGAGTTCAGGTAACGTGATGGTATACGCAGGGGCGCACCTCGCGGGAGAAACACTCCCAGTCATTTTTTCGACCACCGCCTTGACCGAAGTGAATTCGACGGGGTTCTCGAGCGTTTCGATACTGATGTCGAAGAGAAAATGTGGCACTGGCTGCCGATTACCATGTCGATTCACCAGCGCGTGGCAAGTGTGTATCGGGAGTTGCCGTCGTCGGTGTTCCTACGGTCTGCGGATGCTATCCACCTGGCGACGGCCGCGGAGCACGGTTTAGTCGCAGAACGGGAGCCCAATATTTCCAGAGGTTCCGCGGCACGTCGTACCGCTTAAGCTTCCGACCTGGGTGATCCAGTGGTAGGAAGCCTGTAGCCGCCGCTTGCTCGTCATCCACTGGGGCGTTGCCAACCTGCTTGGAGTCACCCTTGTCGGGTGACGGCGGCGACCATGGGGTGCCATCCTTGTCAGGAAACATCACCATTGGTGCCTGCTCGCGCATTTCCCTGTGGGAGTACCGGGCAAACTGCGTCACCCGCGCTTGGCGCGACCCCGCCGCGTTTTCCGATCCGGCGTGCGTAGTGAGGCCGTGGAATAGCATCGCATCACCAGCTCGACCCGTCATGCATACTACCTCGCCCACACTGGGCTCACCCTCCAGGAGCGACCGGTGCCCACCGCTCCGCACAGGCTCTGTGAAGAGGTACGAGCCGTCGAATCGCTCGGGGTGTTCGAGGAAGTACCGGTGATTCGCCAGGTGCGACCGTGGCCAGTAGGCCGTGCCTCCGCCCGTGCGGCTGCTGACGTCCCAGAGCAACACGGCAAAGAACGCCATGAACCCACCGCCCCAGCCAGTGGCGTAACCATCGAGATGACCGTCGATTGGGATTTGCCACTCCGTGCCCGGTGCGTTCGGCAGGATCACCCGCGTCATCGGCACCTGCGGAGACCACGGCAGACCCGCTGGGTGAGAGGAGGCGAAAGCTCCGCCACCGATCTGCTCTACGATAGACTGCAGATTCGGTACGTCGTACAGGTTGGGGTTGAGTTTGGGCCAACCACCCTCGGGCGCATACCGACCGGCGGGCCAGGTGTCCGGTTCGGCGAGATCGACACCGTCGGAGCAAGCGAGTCCCAATTGGGCCTGCCACCCGTCAATCACGTCAGGAGGTACTAATCCCGGAATCGCGAGCGCTCCCTCTGCTTTGAACTCGTCCAGCTGCTCCGGCGTTAGCAGCATGCTCGGTTGGGCCGGCGTATGATTTCTGAATTATTCACTCTCAACACTCCATTAGGTAAACCTGACACACGCGTACAGAAAGGACACTCCGAAGAGCGACCAAGGATAGGATAGCTTAATAGATATGAGCAGAATTCAAAGTAGATAGGGGCAATGACCCAAGCCGCATGCGCCGGTAGCCCGTCGGAATGTTGGTCCCTCCCCGTTTGCGCATGATGGAAGTTCCAGCTGGATTCTACGGCAGGTAACAATCCAGTCGCTCGATCGATATGACGCCCCCGCTTGTGGCTGAATCCGCGAGAGTCACCCCAAGATGGTTGTCGCCGTACTGAAACCGCGGTGCCGAGATGTCCAAGCTACACGAAGCCGGATCGGATTCGAGCTCCCAGTGAAGAGCCGATGCCGGTACTTCTGACCCGTTGATTTCAACCACCAGCTGATCGCCCTTCGTTAGGCCATCGATCTGAAAGATCAGCCGACAATCAGCTGATGGTTCTTGTCCAGAGGGCGGCTGGTCACAGATCCGAAACCTGTAGGTTCCCCGCTGATCTGGCTCTCCGCGTGTCAAAGCGATCTCCTCCTTCTCGTAGTTCTCAGCAAGCCCGCGGCCCTTACCCCAGAGAGGGAGGAAGGTGTAGTGCCTTGGCCCTGAAGCGAGCATCGCCGGGTCCTTCAGCATTTGGAGGAAGTTGAGGGGGTTTGGATAGGCGTCCGGATGTTCCGGTTCTTCCCGTTCGCGAAATCGATCGGGACTGTCCGGTCGCTCGCTGCCGACGGTAAACCTACCCCAGTGGAAGAAGTGGTTCTGGACTGAGAAACCGTCCGCGCCGGCAGCGTAGATATTCTGAAGGGCGGCTCGATACTGTGAATGGGTCATGAGCGTTGTTGGATCCAGCTCGATCCCGATTTTCGGTTGCGTCTGAGGATACACAAGACAGTCGCTCTGGCGCGCTATCAAAGTGAAATCCTCCCATTTCTCATTGAAGTCCGTGAATCCAAAGTCGCCCGGCGCAATATAGTCGATGAGCCCTTCCCGGACCCACGTCGGTATATCGAGGCCCCATCTGAGACAACCGGCCATCTGTTGAGGGATCCGAACGCCAAGCACGAGGTCGCCGCTTTTATTGTTCAGCATCTCGCGAGCTTGACGGATGAAGTCCGTCATGATGTCTGCACTTTCCGCAGCCTGATGGGCCGGGAAGCATTCGAGCAGTCTGGAGTAGCTGAATTCCAGACCGTCAAGGTCGAATCGGGAAACTAGCTCTGCCATGATTGACAATAGAAACTCGCGTACACCCTCTACTGCATAGTTCAGCGAGCAGCCATAATCGTGACTCTCCTGTGGTGCACCGCGCCAGGAAGGTTTGTACTCGCGCAAAACCCAATCCGGCTTCTCTTCACACAGTTGCCTGAAGTAATCCGGATGATGTCCGTGCCTATCGTTCATCCGGAAGCCGGCGATGAACTCCATCCCCTGTCTGTGGCACTCGTCGATGTAGATTTCGATCGGCATCGTGCCCCGGTCCATCATCGGCACCATGGTCCGGTGATGCGGCCGGATGTCGTATGGCACGAGGTCGCTGCGCCAGAACATCGTCATGCATTCCGCGAAGACTTCCTGAACGACCGTGTCGACGCCGCCAAGCATATAATTTCGGATGATTTTACGGAACTCACCCTCCTGAGGGGGATCGCTCAGGTGCGATGTGGTGTTGGACGGGTCGCTGACGTAGATGAGTCGACGATCGCCACGCGGTTTGAGCTCGCCAAGTTTCATCGGCTACCAGCAGTGTCGACTCAAACAGTCCCTAAGTGTGCTGTCTCACTTAGCTGCCCGGTCGTTTCAGTTAGCAAGCATTTCCTGAAGCCTTCCAATGCAGGCCTCATAACACGCCAGCGGTTCGTATTGCGTACTGGCTCAGCCACCTTTCTATTTCTAGTGGCGCCGTTGTCTCTGCCTGTCGCAAGTATGTAGATGATGTGAGGCCTATCAATCAGTCCTCCAGGAATTCCTCAGCCCGGTGACAACTCACCCAGCGGTCCCCCTCGAGTCGACGCAGGTCTGGCACCTGCGACCGGCAGCGATCCTGGACGAGGGGGCAACGCGGATGAAAGGCACAGCCCGGCGGAGGGTTGGCCGGATCCGCCACCTCCCCGTCGATGAAATCGCCCGGCGGCTGTGACGGATCGGGCACGGGTGCGGCATCGAGCAGGCTGCGCGTATACGGATGCCGCGGCGCGCGGAACATCTCTTCCGTCTCGGCCAGCTCGACAATGCGGCCCACATACATCACCGCGACCCGATCGCAGATGTGACGCACGACGCTCAGATCGTGGGCGATGAAGAGATAGGTCAGCCCGAGATCTCTCTGCAGTTGACCCAGCAGGTTGAGGATCTGCGCCTGCACCGACACGTCCAGCGCCGACACCGGCTCGTCGGCGACGATAAACCGGGGATTCAGCGCCAGGCCGCGGGCGATGCCGATCCGCTGTCGCTGTCCGCCCGAAAAGGCATGTGGATAGCGCGGCAGGTGCTGGGGGTTCAGGCCCACCTGTGCCAGCAGTTCGCGCACTCGAGTCTCGCGCTGTGAGCGGTCCTTCATCCCATTGACGAACAGTGGCTCGCCGATGATATCGAACACCGTCATGCGCGGGTTCAGCGAGGCGTAGGGATCCTGGAAGATGAGCTGCATGTGACGCCGCAGTTCTTTCAACTGTTTGAAGTCGGCGCGCGCCACGTCAACGGTATCGTCATCGACGCGGAAGAGGATCTCGCCGGCGGTCGGGTCCAGCGCCCGCAGGATACAGCGACCCACTGTCGTCTTCCCGGAGCCACTCTCCCCGACCAGCCCCAGACACTCCCCCTCGAAAACATCGAAGCTGACCCCATCGACGGCTTTCACGGCACCGACCACCCGGTTCAGCAGACCCTTGGTAATCGGGAAGTGCTTTTTCAAACCGCGAACTTGCAGCAACGGAGAAAGCGGTTCAGGATCGGTCATGCGCCCTCCCCCCCTCCTCGGCGTCGGAGACAGGCCGTCGTGTGTCCGGGGGACACCTGGGTCAGGGCGGGTCGTTCACCGACATCGCAGAGCCCAACCTCCGCTTCCCGACAGCGCGGCGCAAAGGGACAGCCCGGCAGGCGCTCGAAGGGATCGGGCACACTCCCCTCAATCACCTCCAGCTCGGCCTTGCGTTCGCCCACGTGAGTGCCTGGCAGCGAACGCAGCAACGCCTGGGTATAGGGATGCTGCGGGTCATCGAAGATCTGCTGCACTGAACCAGACTCGACCACCCGGCCCAGGTACATCACCGCGACATCGTGGGCCATCTGCGCTACCACGCCCAGGTCGTGGGTGATCAGCAGAATCGCCATGCCGAGCTCGGCCTGCAGCTGGCGCATGAGCGCGAGGATCTGAGCCTGGATGGTCACGTCGAGGGCGGTCGTCGGCTCATCGGCGATCAGCAGCGCCGGTCGGCACGACAGGGCCATGGCGATCATCGCGCGCTGCCGTAGCCCGCCGCTCAACTCATGGGCGTATTCGCCGAAGCGGCGCTCCGGGTCTGGCACGCCGACACGGCGCATGATATCGACGGCGTGCTGCCGCGCTTGAGCCTTGCCGAGGTCCATGTGCAGACGCACGGCCTCGACGATCTGGCTGCCGACGGTATGCACCGGGCTCAAGCTGGTCATCGGCTCCTGAAAGACCATAGCGATATCGCGACCCCGGATGGCGCGCATCTCTTCGCCGTCCTCCTCCAGGTCGGTGAGGCGTATGGCAGTGCCCTCGGGGTGATTGAGAGTGATCGTGCCGGCGACGATCCGACCCGGTGACGCCAGCATACGCATCAATGAAAAGGCGGTGATCGACTTGCCACAACCGCTCTCTCCGACCACACCCAGAGTTCTGCCACGAGGCACGCTCAAATCGACACCGTCCACAGCCTGCACCGTGCCCTCGTCGAGCGCGAAATGCGTCTTGAGACCCTCGATGGTAACCAGGGGATCGCTCATTGGGCTGCCTTGGAAATCGCACACCGACTTGGTACGGGAGCCCCCATATACGCCGGCCTCATCGCGTAACCCCGTAGAGATCGCGGGACGGGGGGAAGGTAGGGCGCGATCTCGGATTGGAGGCGTCTGCACACCGCCCGGCCCCGAGCTCGCATATACGCCGGCCTCATCGGGAGTACGGATCCGCCGCGTCGCGCAGACCGTCGCCGACGAAGTTGAAAGCCAGCACGGCGATAATGACGAACAGCGCCGGTGTCAGCAGCCACGGTTGCAGAGCCACGGCCTGCACGTTCTGCGCCTCCTTCAACAGCACGCCCCAGCTGGTGATCGGCGGCCTCAGCCCGAGGCCGAGGAAGCTGAGTGCGGTCTCGCCCAGGATCATGTTGGGCAGGGTCAGCGTCAGGCTGACGATGATGTGGCTGGCGAAACCGGGCAGTAGATGACGCACCATCACGCGCCTCTGACTGGCGCCGGCCAGCAGGGCAGCGGTGGCGTAGTCCTCTTCCCGCAGCGACAGGATCTTGCCGCGCACGACCCGCGCCAATCCCGTCCACCCGAGAAAGGACAGCACCACGGTAATACCGAAGTAGACCTTCAGCGGTGACCAGTCCGAGGGCAGCGACGCCGACAGCGCCATCCACAACGGGATCGACGGGAACGACCGCAGCACCTCGATCAGGCGCTGGATCAGGTTGTCCACGCGGCCGCCGTAGTAGCCGGACGCGGCGCCGATGAGCAGCCCGAAGGTGAAGCTCAGCGCCACGCCGATGAGTCCCACCGTCAGCGATATGCGCGAGCCGTAAATGATTCGGCTCAGCATGTCGCGCCCCACCGCGTCGGTGCCCAACAGAAACAGCGTGCCCCCCGGTTCCACCCCGAAGAGGTGGACGTCGGTCTGGAAAAGCCCCCAGAACTCGTACGACTCGCCGCGCGCGAACAGCTGCACGGGGTACATGCGGCTGCGATCCTCCGCGTAGAGGGGGCGCAGCGTCTCGGGGTGGCGCCTGCTCTCCAGGCCGTAGACGAAGGGCCATAGATGCACGCCGTCGTCACCGATCCAGTGCAGCCGTTGAGGAGGGGCATACATGTAATCGAGGTGTTCCCCGTCGAGTGCGTAGGGCGCTACGAGCTCGCAGAGGGTGGCCACCGCATACAGTGTCACGACCACCCAGCCGGACCAGACGGCCAGTCGGTGCTTGCGGAACTTCCGCCGCATCAGCTGCCACTGTGACGCCGTCCTCAGGGCAGCAGCTTCGGGTGCGTCGTCCCGGATTTCCTCGCTCAGCACGGCGGACACAGTTATCGGCTCCGGCTTTCGTAGCGGATGCGCGGGTCGAGGATCAGCAGCAGGATGTCGGAAATCAGCGTGCCGATCACGGTGAGAAAGCTGAGGATCATCACCATCGATCCGGCGAGGTACATATCCTGGTTTTCCAGGGCCCGCAGCAGCAGCGGCCCCACCGTCGGCAGACCGAGAACGACCGAGACGATGACGGAGCCGGAGACGATACCGGGCAGCACCCAGCCCACCGTCGACACCAGTGGGTTCAGCGCCACCCGCACCGGGTACTTCAACAGCAGCCTCACCGGGCTCACGCCTTTGGCGCGCGCCGTCATCACATACTGCTTGGGCAGCTCGTCCAGCAGATTGCCGCGCATGACGCGGATCAGCCCCGCCGTGCCCGCGGTGCCGATGACGATGACGGGAATCCACATATGGGCCACCAGGTCCGAGAACTTCGCCACGCTCCACGGTGCGTTCTCGTACGCGGGTGAGAATAAGCCGCCAGCGCTGACGCCGAAAACGGAGTAGCCGATGTACATGAAGACCAGGGCCAACAGGAAGTTCGGCGTCGCCAGCCCGATGAAGCCAAGCACCGAGAAGGCGTAATCTCCCCATGAGTACTGACGCACCGCCGAGTAGATGCCAATGGGGATCGCCAGGGCCCAGGTGAACAGCAACGTGAAGATGGAAATCGTCATCGTCAGGATCAGCCGCTCGCCGACCAACTCCCCCACGGGACGGTTCCACTCGAAGGAGGTGCCGAGATCTGGCCATTTGAACCACGGCCAGTTGACGCCGCGGCTGCCATCGGTGTTGGGCACCGAGAGGTAGGCGCCGTCCTCGGCGCGCTTGAATCCGAAAGGCAGCAGATCGTTCAGCCATTTGCCGTACTGCACCACAAAGGGCTCGTCCAGGTTGTAGCGTCGGCGCAGTGCCTCCACCTGCTCCAGGCTCACCGTCTCCCCGGTTTCCTCCAACGCGGTGACGTACGAGGTAAGATAGTCTCCGGGCGGCAGCTGGATCAGCGCGAAAGAGATCAGCGAGATGAGCCACAGAGTGGGCAACATCCAGAGCACGCGGCGCGCGATGAGGGTGAACATTACAGCGGGACCTCCGCGTCGATGGCGTAGCACTCCGGCGCCGTCGCTCCCGGTGTTCGCAACGGCCAGCACGACACTGCCACCTCCGGCACATTGCGGAAGTTGTCCTTGACGATGAACAGCGACGGAATGGCGCCGACCACGCCGATGGCCCAGAGATGTTGGCGGTTTATCTCGATAATCTGCCGGAACAGGCGGATCTGCTCCTGCTCGTCCATGGTGCGCTGCAATTCCCCAAACAGGTTGAGAGCCTGCAACATCGGCGGCGGCGGCTTGACGCCCTTGCGCCCATCCGTGCGGTACCACTGGGCGTAATCGAGGCCAAAAAAAGAGCTGCTGTTGTAGGGGATAAACCAGCGGGGGTCGAGGATGGGAATGATCTCACCGGCGCCGCCCCACACCGCCACGTCGAACAGACGGGCATTGCGGCGCTGGGCGAACAGCTGTCGCGCCGACATTTTTACCGTCGTATGTATGCCGACGTCGGTCCAGTCGGCGGCCACCATCTCGAACAGCTGGCTCATGCCGGACCCGGTCGATGACATCTCCAGGTATATCGCCAGGGGTTCGCCGTCGGGGCGCAGGCGGATACCCTCGTCGTTGCGGCGGTCCAACCCCATGCTGTCGAGCAGGCGGTTGGCCTCTTGCGGGTCGAAGTCGATATAGGCGTTCTCATACTCCTCCACGTACCAGGCCGACACCGGTGGCGGCGCCAGCTGCCGAGGCTGACCCAGACCGAAGAAATTGGCCTCGTTCAGCGATTCCCGGTCGAGCGCGTGGGACAGGGCCTTGCGGAGACGATGATCGCCGAAGATCTCGCGCAGCACCGGGTCGCGGTGATTGAGGTTCACCGACAGCGACATGGTGCCGTCACCGCCGTCGATCCAGTGTAACACGCGATAACCACCGGTCTTCTGGTTGGCCATGAACAGCGGGTAATCGCGCGTGTTCACGTGACGGCCCTGCATGCCCACTTCGCCGTTGATAACCTTGAGGTTGATGGTCTCGATGGCGTAGATGTCGAAAGTGACGTGGTCGATGTAGGGCAGTTGGCGGCCTTCGGGATCGACCTTCCAGTAATACGGGTTGCGGCTGAAACGCGCCGGGCGCGCCGGCGGCGGCTCGGTGCAGACCCAGGCCCACAGCCGCGGCATGTCTTTGTTGCGCCACTCGCGTTTGTCGTTGAACAGCTGGAACCAGAAATCGCGGCCTCCAGCGCGCGCCCTGCGATCGAGCTCCTCCTCGGACACATAGTTGCGATGGAACTGCTTCAGATAGTGGGCGGCGTAGCCGACCATGGTATAACTGTAGTTCGAGGCCAGTTGCTTGATGAACAGGCCATTGGGCTCGGCAAAGCGAAAACGGACGGTGTGGTCATCGAGTTTTTCCAGCTTCATCAACTCGCCGCCGTGGCGGTACTCGATGCCGATCACGGGCGTGAGATCGGCATCCTGCAGCACGTCGCGGTGCCAGAACAAGATATCGTCGGCGCCGAACGGGTGGCCGTCCGACCAGCGCACGCCGCGCCGCATGTGGAAGGTAAAGCTGCGACCGCCATCCTCGATGTCCCAGCGGGTGGCCAGATTCGGCAGCACCTCCAAGCCCATTGGACCCCACCGCACCAGACCGTCGTAGGCCAGACGCGCCTCGAGGATGCCGATGTCGCTGGGACCGGTGGCGTAGCGGCGCCAGGTGCCGCCATAGGGCCCCATCTGGTGCGGCGGAGTGATGACCAGGGGATCTGAAGGGAGCCGCTCGGACACCGGCGGCAGACGTCCGGCGCCGACCAGCTGCGCCCACTGCGGCGCCTCCTGGAAACGGCGCTCTCTGTCCGCGGGCCACTCGCCCACCGCGTGCAGCGCCTTCGCCCGGGTCGGATGCCGCTCGGGCGCCGGAACAAACTCGAGAGCCGCCAGATCCACCGAGCCGGCGCCCGACAGGATCCAGGTAATCGACGCGAAGACCTCGACGCACAGAACCAGAGCGACCAGAACCGCGACCAGTCTTGCGACGGGACTGCGGACAACACGCCGCAGGGCCGTCGCCTTCATCTCAAAAGGCATCGAGAGAGTATAGGGTCACAGCGGCGTCAGGGCGATGGCTCGCATATTTGGGCGGATCGCAGTGGCCGCCAGCGTGAGTGTATGGTTACATTGACTGTCATGAAACTGCCCGACCTGAAGGTCATCATCACCGGCGCTGCCAGCGGCATGGGCGCCTACTTCGCCCAGCAACTGGCCGCCGCCGGAGCTCAGGTCGCCGCTGGCGACCTCAATGTGGTGGGCCTCGAAGCGCTGGCCGCCGACACCGCCGCTCTGCCTGGCGCCCTGCACATCCACACCCTCGATGTAACCCGGGAGGAGGAGACGGGAGAATTCGTCGACTGGGCGAGCGCGGCGATGGGTGGCCTCAACGGGCTGATCAACAACGCCGGCATCATCCGCGACGGTCTGTTGGTGAAGAAGGATCGGGAGAGCGGCGAGATCGTCAAGATGAGCCGCACCCAGTGGCAGACGGTGATCGACGTCAACCTCACCGGCGCCACCTGGATCGTGCGCGACGCCGTCGCCAGAATGGCCGACGATGAAGTGAGCGCTGGCGTGGTGGTCAACATGTCGTCGCTGTCGCGCCACGGCAACCGCGGACAGTCCAATTACGTGGCCGCGAAAGCCGCTTTGGCCGCCAACACCGTCACCTGGGCCCGTGAATTCGCCCGCTTCGGTATTCGCGTTGGGGCCGTTGCTCCGGGTCTGATCGAAACACCGCTGACCCGGAATATGCACCCCAGGGCACGCCAGACCTTGATCGACAGCATCCCCCTCGGCCGTATCGGTCAGTCCCACGATGTCTGGCTGGGGGTGAAATTCATCATCGAAAACGACTACTTCACCGGCCGCTGCATCGACATCGACGGTGGCCTGGTCATGGCCTGACCTGACTTGACCCGACCGAGGGAATCCGATGCCACAGGGAGATGTCTACCGCACCGAATTGACGCCCGTGGACTTTCTGCGCCGCAGCGCCTGTGTCTTCCCCGAGAAGACCGCCGTCGTCCACGGACAGCGGCGCTACACCTACGCCGCCTTTGCCGAGCGCGTCAATCGCCTGACCTCGGGACTGCTCGACGCCGGCCTGGGGCAAGGCGACCGGGTGGCCTTCCTGGCGCCCAATATCCCGCCCCTGCTAGAAGCGCATTTCGCCGTGCCGGCTGCCGGCGGTGTCCTGGTGGCCATCAACACGCGCCTGGCCGGACCCGAAATCGACTACCTCCTGGGTGATTCGGGTGCGAGCTACCTCTTTGTCGACCGCGAGCTATACCCGTTGGTGGAGGAACTCGACCTGGGTGAGATGCAGGTCATCCAGATCCACGACACCGGCGAGCCCGGCGATCCATACGAGGACTTTATAGCCGCCGGATCGCCCGCAGCCGGTCCCCGACTGCTCGAAGACGAAGAAGAGCCGATCTCGATGAATTACACGTCGGGGACCACGGGCCGTCCCAAGGGCGTGGTTTACACTCACCGGGGCGCCTACCTCAACGCCCTGGGGGAGGCCCTGGAGACGGGTCTGAATTGCGACAGCGTCTACCTGTGGACGTTGCCCATGTTCCACTGTAATGGCTGGTGTTTTACCTGGGCGGTGACCGCGGTGGGCGGCACCCATGTCTGCTTGCGCCAGCTCGACCCCGACCGCGTCTGGGACCTGCTCGAGGCCGAGGACGTCACCCACTACTGCGGCGCACCCACGGTGCAGATCATGCTGCTCAGCAGCCCCAGGGCGCGGCGCCTGGAGCGACCCGTCACCGTCACCATCGCCGGGGCTCCGCCCTCCCCCACCTTGCTGGGCCAACTGCGGGAGTACAACTTCCGCCCCCTCCACGTCTACGGACTCACCGAGACCTACGGCCCCCTCGCCGTGTGCGCCTGGCAGCGGCAGTGGGACGACTTGCCGCCGGCCGAGCAGGCCGGCATGCTGGCGCGCCAGGGACAGGCTTATGTGACGGCCGACCTCTTGCGCGTCGTCGATGAAAACACCAGGGACGTGCCGCAAGACGGCGAAACCATGGGCGAAGTCGTCATGCACGGCAACCTCGTCATGCAGGGGTACCACGGCCAGGCCGACGCCACTGCCGAGGCATTCCGCGACGGCTGGTTCCACTCGGGCGACCTGGCGGTATGGCACTCCGACGGCTACATCGAACTGCGCGACCGCAAAAAGGACATCATCATATCCGGCGGCGAGAACATCTCCACCATTGAAGTCGAACAGACCGTGTCGCGCCATCCCGCCGTGCTGGAATGCGCCGTGGTAGCGGTGCCGCATGAGAAGTGGGGCGAGCGCCCCAAGGCCTTTGCGGCCCTGAAGGAAGGAGCCGCTGTCAGCGAGCAAGACATCATCGACTTCTGCCGCCAGCACCTGGCACATTTCAAGTGCCCTGACGCAGTGGAGTTCGGCCCCCTGCCCAAGACCTCCACCGGCAAGGTGCAGAAATACGTGCTGCGCGAACAGGAGTGGCAGGGCCGCGACCGGCGTATCAACTGAACAGAGCTCCGCAGCTTGACATGTAGCACACATGCAAGTATGTTCCAAGCATGTCAAAAATGATTCAGATCCGCAACGTACCCGACGAGCTTCACCGCGAGCTGAAGGCCCGTGCTGCCTTGGACGGCATGTCTCTCTCCGATTTCCTTCTACGGGAGGCCAAGCTCCTGGCCGAGCGCCCAAGCCCGTCCGAACTCCGATCGCGACTGCGGCAGCGGCAGCAAGTCAGCACCCAGATTTCTCCGACTATGGCCGTACGGGCCGAGCGAGACCGGTGATCGTCGCCGACGCTTCCGCCGTTCTTGAAGCCCTGCTCAACACCCCGGCCGGAGATGCGATCGCCGATATTTTGCTCGATCCAGCCGAAACCGTTGCCGCCCCCCACCTGCTCGACTTGGAGGTTCTGCAGGTACTACGGCGTTACACCCTGACTGGGAGCATAGACACCGAGCGGGGACAACAGGCGATCGAGGATTACCTCGCGATGCCCATCCTGCGCTATCCTCACGAACCACTGGTGTCGCGGGTCTGGGATCTCCGTGACAATCTTACGGCGTACGACGCCACATACATCGCCCTGGCAGAAGCCCTCGACGCCCCGTTGCTCACTCGCGATGCACGTCTCGCTGCCGCACCAGCGCACGGCGCCCGGATCGAGCTGGTCTAACGGACCCTTCCGGCGCTCGTCCCTGTTGGTCCCCCAGGATTTACTGTGGGTCAGCCCCCGGATCACTATTCCCCCGATCGCCAAACCCAGTTCGATGCGATCGTCCTGTTGGTCTTCGTGATTGTGCAGGGCTGCTCTGGGACACACCGGGTCGATCGCTGTGGCAGCTCCAGTCAGCGGCATCGACGGCGATCTGTCCGACTGGCCCAACGGGTTTGAGCGCTACCCCATATCCCTGGTGGAGGCGGGCGATCCGCTGGCAGAGGAGGGAGATTTCGAGGGCCGCTTGCGCTTCTCATTTGCATCTGCTACTCTTCTTTCGTAAGAACGTCTACGTAAGAAGGAGGATCTCCAATGGACAAGGTACTGTCAGCACGCGTGGATGAGTCAGTGGTCCGCTGTATCGGCATGCTCGCCAATCAACTGAATACCTCGAAGAAGCAGGTTATTGAGGGGGCTATCAGGATGTATGCGGAGAAGATTGCGGCGGAGCAGAACCTCGATGTTCTCGATCGCACATTTGGCGCGTGGAAGCGCGAGGATTCGGCGGCAGCCTCGGTATCTGCGTCGCGGAAGACCTTCCGCGACGCCATGACGAAGCGCCGAAAGTGAGAGCCTATATCGACGCCGATGTCCTCATCTGGCACCTGCGCGGAGAGCGCCGAGCTCTCAACTTCCTGCGCCGCCTCCGCGACGCGGCCGAGCACGAATTCTGGACAGGCGCCATGCAGCGGGCAGAGGTGGTTTTTTTTATGAGGCCAGATGAACAGGAGCAGACTCTGTTGTTCCTGGCACGGTTCCAGACGGCTGGCATCGACCAGGACCTCGTCGACGAGGCCGGTTCGCTGTACAGACGCTGGAATCCCAGTCACGGAATTGACCCCAATGACGCGTTGCTGGCCGCCACGGCAAAAGCGACAGGCGGCAGGATTTTCTGCCTCAACAAGAAACACTACCCGATGCCCGATGTGCTCGTAACCAAGGCGTGGTAGCCCGTATCGGAGCCCTTCGGGGGTAGGGACTGCGTTTGCGCTGCCACTGCGGGCACCCCATTCCCCTGAATTTTGGGAGACCCCTGATGCATTCTCAGCACTTGCGCCTGCTGTTGCTGCTCGTCATCGTCCTGCGGCCCTGCGGCGCCGCTCGAGCCGCCGATGACAGTCCGGCCGGAGAATGGCCGACTTTTCGGGGGCCCCACTCCGATGCCAGCCTGGCCACCGGTGCCTTGAGAAACCTGGAGAAAGTCAGTCTGCA
>Ga0310122_10001384_pt1 | contig 15543 bp, 16 predicted proteins | sample CB6_Bottom_1051__FD_203503 | JGI IMG/M metagenome (GOLD analysis project Ga0310122, IMG submission 203503) | Marine microbial communities from Western Arctic Ocean, Canada - CB6_Bottom_1051 | ecosystem: Environmental > Aquatic > Marine > Oceanic | place: Canada: Western Arctic Ocean | collected...
GCTGATTTTCTTGAAAAAAAGTTTTCCTGATTTTTCATAAAGATGTACCAATAAGTACCTACCTAACCGATTTGTACTTACTATTCATAGTGTTAGTTCAAGGCCTAAGATTACCACGTTCACATGACTTAGGAGATAACAAAATGAACTTCACTAAAAATGGTATTGCAGTAGTAATCGGTGGCACGAGTGGTATGGGCTTTGAAACAGCGAAGCAATTAGTCGCTCAAAACATCCATGTGTTGGTTGTCGGCAATAACCCAACTAAGTTAGATAAAGCGGTGTCAGAACTTCAATCACTAGGCCACGCTTCTGGTTGGCAAGCTAACCTTTATGATGATGCGAGTGTGTCTCGCCTTATTGCACATTTAGAGTCGCTCGAAGAAGGTATTGGTTACCTTGTTAATGCTGCAGGTTACTTCAACCCTAAAGCGTTTATTGAGCACCAAGAACCTGATTACGAGCAATACATGCAGCTTAATAAAGCAACCTTCTTCATTACTCAAGCGATAAGCAAGTTGATGATCAAGAACGGCGGCGGCAGTGTGGTTAACGTTGGTTCTATGTGGGGTAAGCAAGCAATCAAAGCGACGCCATCTTCTGCCTATTCAATGGCTAAAGCTGGCCTGCACGCGTTAACACAACACATGGCAATGGAACTGGCTGAGCATAACATTCGTGTGAATGCGGTTTCCCCGGCTGTGGTTAAAACGCCGATTTACGAATCTTTCATTAAGCCGGAAGAAGTGGATCAAGCGTTAGAAGGTTTCAACGCATTCCATCCGATTGGTCGAGTTGGTTTGCCGAAAGACATCGCCAATAGCATCTCTTTCTTACTGTCAGACAGTGCTGATTGGGTCACGGGTGCAATCTGGGATGTTGATGGCGGTGTGATTGCTGGCCGCAATTAATTAGGCTTCTTTTTAGGTGGCTGTCGCGTAGGCAAATAACAGCGAGATGGCCTCCTTGATGAGTATTCGCGTAGAATAGAAACGAGAAAGACAACAATAATAATTAAAACGATAACAAGAGTAAGGTCGCCATTATGTTCAACATGGACTTTTCAAAGAGACTGGTTATAGAAACCGAGACATTAGATTGGATTGCAAGCCCTGCTAAAGGGGTGTGGCGTAAGCCGCTTGAAAGAGAAGATAAAGAATCAGGTCACACGACCAGCGTGGTGAAGTACGATCCTGAATCTTCGTTTTCTGAGCACCCGCATCCGCAAGGCGAAGAAATCTTCGTGTTAGACGGTGTTTTCTCTGATGAAACTGGAGATTTCCCTGCCGGTACTTATATCCGTAATCCCCCGGGCAGTGCGCATTCTCCATCAAGCAAAAATGGCTGCACGATCTTGGTGAAGCTCAACCAGTTTGATGCGAGAGACTTAACTCAAGTTCGCATTAATACTCTAGAAACAGAGTGGCTTCCGGGTATTGGTGGTTTACAAGTGATGCCACTGCATGAATTCGAGCACGAGCATGTCGCTTTAGTGAAGTGGCCTGTTGGCGAACGTTTTCAGCCGCACCGTCACTTTGGTGGTGAAGAGATCTTTGTGTTGTCAGGCACTTTTAAAGATGAACATGGCGAGTATCCAAAACACACATGGATGCGTAGCCCTCATATGAGCGAGCATTTCCCTTATGTGGAAGAAGAGACGGTTATCCTAGTGAAAACGGGTCACCTGCCATTGGATTAAAGGAATGCTCAATATAAAGATGAGAAAGCCGCATTGTTTTGAACAAGCGGCTTTTTTAGTTTTTATATATGAGCTGACTAGTAAGCGACACCAATACGTTGGCGTGGGAACTTGCCAGCTTCTAGTTCATCAATCATCGCGATAGCGTAGTCGCTGACGGATATTTTGCTGTTGCCATCTTCGTCAGTGAGCAGTTGATCACCACCTGTGCGGTAGGTTGATAGCTTATCGCCCGGGAAGATTTCCGCAGCAGGGCTAACGAATGTCCAGTTAACCTTGTCATTAGATTGTTTGAACACTTCAAGGGCTTCTCCTTGTGCTAGCGCTTCGTTTTTGTAGTCCGCAGGGAAGTCAGGAACGGTAACTAACGGTACGTTTGGCGCCACTTCTAATGAGCCTGCACCTCCTACCCAAAGTAGACGTTCGATGCCAATGCTTGGCAATGTATCAAGCAACTTAGCTGCTGTGTTTTTTACGATGTCGTGATTGCCTAGAGCGCGTCCACCAATCGAAGCAATTACCGCATCAACGCCTGAGAAAGCGGTCGCTAGGCTTGCCGCTTCCTCTTGTAAATCAAATGAACGAATTTCAACATCGCTGATTTCTACGCGGCTTGCATCTCTTACAACAGCAACAACTTCGTGTCCGCGAGATTGAGCTTCTTGAGCGATGTGACTACCAATCCAACCTGATGCGCCTAATACTGCAATTTTCATAATGTCTCTCCAATTATCTAATTTATTGAGTCTGTTTCTCGACAGCCATTGCAGTCTAATAGCTCACTAGATTGCGATAAATATCGTGAAATGATGTAGATTGTATCTATACAGTTATCTAATAGGCTTGGTTAAGTCGGTAAGGGAGAGTGTGATGGACAGGTTGACGGCGATGCGTAGCTTTGTTGAAGTCGCAAATTGCGCCAGTTTTACTCAAGCAGCAGAGCATTTGGACATGAGCCGTTTACAGGTTTCACGACATGTTCAAGAGATCGAAGGGTGGTTAAAACAAAGGCTTCTGCACAGAACGACTCGTAAGGTAAGTTTGACGACAGCAGGGGAGATTGCGCTACAACGTTGCGAAAAAATACTCCATGAAACGGCGGAGCTAGAAGTCACTGCACTTAATCAAACCGATGCTCTTTCCGGAACCATTCGAATCGCAGCCCCAATTGGCTTGACTCAACATATGCTGTTGAGTGTGGTTGAACAGTTCACAGAGCTTCATCCCAGTATCACAGTAGAGCTTTTTGCTTCTGACCATTTTGCTCAGCTGGTGGACGACAGAATCGATATTGCGCTGCGCTATACCGATCAACCTGACGATAGTTTGATTGCTCGAAAGCTAATGGAAATTGATTCGGTGGTGTGTGCCTCACAAGACTACCTAGACAAACACGGTGAACCTGAAACGGTTGAAGCGCTCCGACAACACAATTGTTTTCGTCATTTGAGTGTCTCTAAGTGGGATTTTGTTAAGGATAACCAACATTATTCGGTTGAAGTGTCGGGGACTATTAAGGCCAACGATGTTGGGGTGTTAGCTCGCGCCGCACAGCATGGCAAAGGGGTTGTTCGATTACCTTGTGATTTAGCGAATCCGTTGATAGCTGAAGGGAAGCTGAAACGAATTTTGGATGATTTTGTTTCACCGAGTAGTGTGCTTTGGGCGGTGTACTTGTCCCGTAGTTATCAGCTGCCTGTTGTTCGTCAGTTCATTGATTTTGCAGCAGAAGCTTGGTCTAGCGATATCAAATCTGGAGACGTTTAAGCTTACATCGCTCATAACTTGTCTCGTCCTAAAATAGAACCAAATAAATATATAAGCCCATAAATACAAAAATCCGATATCAAAGGTGATATCGGATTTGAACTCAATAATTCAGAGTTCCAGCACGCTCTCCTCTCACGAAGTCTTTACATGTAATGATGTACGGATAATCGGGTATTTATCACCTTATCGCTGATGCTAGGTAAAGGCTGATACAAGCTTTTGGTAATGTCTGATAATACTTGGTCGTAGACTTGCGATACCACAGTAGAGATATCACTGGTTAACTCGTACATGCTATCTGCTGGCTGGGTCGCTTCAGTACTTGATGCGATCTCGGTAAGTGCATGCATCGCACGTGTACAAATGGGTGACCCACTGCTGATAGGGCAGATAATCGATAATTGGTTGAGTTTGCGGTGTGTCTGAGATGCGTAGAATTTGAATCTCGCATACTCCTCAGGCTTCTCCATATCAGGTATACACATTCTCAGCTTGGTCAAGATCTCCATGCAGTCTAAGATCTGTTGCCAATTCATGTGGTATTCACTACTCATGTCTTCTCGCTCAGACTGGATCAGCCAGATGATCATCACTTCATCCATCAAGAACATGCTGTGGCGAATTGTTTTGCCATGAATCGATTGGTTACGCACCAAGCTGCGGTTTTGCCAGTCGCTGTGCATGGCAATGAGCTTAAGGTGATAGATGCGATACATAGGGCGACTATCAAACGAAACATGAGATTGAAGCAATTCAGAGACCTCAAGTATGTTGTCGTAAATCTCGTTCACTTTACGAATCGAGTCGCTAGACAATTTATACGCCAGAGCGTAATGCGTTGCAGCGCGATGTTTACGTGATAACAACAATAGCTCTCTAAGCAAAACTAAGGTTTCAAACCTGTGTGATAGCGCCGTTTGTCTCTTCCTTGAGAAATGAAATAGGGCAGCAAGTACTGCTATGGATAAACCAACTGAAATAATTACAAACATATTTAACTCCTAATATGTGTATACCTACTTAGTGGTAGTGCAGACACCGTGCCAAAATATATAGTTGTTATATTTCAATTGCTTATGTTTTTTCTCTATTTATGGATGTTCAATAATGGTGCATGACTTCACCATTCGAGTGAATTTTTCTCATATTTTGCAGGACTTTTTGAGAGGTTACGCTTTTCTTGTGATTAGGCTGGGGAGGTTTCGATAGGTAGGGACACTTCGGCGATCAATCTCTAGCTCGTCTCAAAATACGGAAATTAAAAAGGCCTAATTCTTTAATGCTATTAACTAGAAACAGCATTAAAGAATTAGGCCTTTCAATATTTATTAGCGATCCAATTATCGCCAGCGCTGGACACTGACGATTAAGCGTTATGCAAGCTTAAGGTCGAACTCAGTGCGGTACATAACCATATCTTCAATGGTCAGTACTGGCATGTTGTGCATTTTACCGAAAGCAACGATCTCTGGCGCTTTTGCCATCGTGCCATCTGGGTTTGTTACTTCACACAGTACACCGGCAGATTGAAGACCAGCCATTTGCATAAGATCCACTGTACCTTCTGTGTGGCCGCGACGAGCAAGTACACCACCTTTACGAGCACGCAATGGGAATACGTGGCCAGGGCGAGCAAGGTCAGTAGGCTTAGCTGTTGGATTTGCAGCTGTCTTGATCGTTGTTACACGGTCAGCGGCAGAAACACCTGTTGTTACACCAACTTTCGCTTCGATAGTTACGGTAAACGCAGTTTGGTTTGCGCTGTTGTTATCAACAACCATAGGTGGAAGTTCAAGTTGGTTCGCTTGCTCGTCAGTTAGACACAGACACACAATGCCGCTGCATTCGCGGATCATAAGCGCCATTTGAGCATTCGTCAGGTGTTCTACTGAGTAGATGATGTCGCCTTCGTTCTCACGATCTTCATCGTCAAGTAGAAGTACGCCACGACCTTCGCGTAGAGCTTGCAGTGCGTTTTCAACGCGAGTGATTGGTTCGCCAAATTCGGCAAGTAGTGAAGACTGATTCATGGTTAAACTCCTAAAATATCACCAGAATCAGGGCTGTATGAGGGATCTCAACCGAGCACAACAAAGCCTACTCATTACAAGTAACTTGTACCAATCGTAGTAAACAACTGGTCATTCTAGCTGGTTAAAACCCTTGATAACGGCGTTAGAATTTTTGACTGTAGAATAACTACTTATCGAAAAATTTTGCCTTGTTCTCAAGCGTTTTTCCTGCGCTATCTCTGATCATTTATTTACTGTGATTGGTATTAGCTCATTATGGTTTTATCCAAAACGAAATGCACCCGCCTAAGTTGGAGGTACGAACCCAACTCACGCGGGTACGCTTTTCCAACTTAAACGAGTGTGTTTTCATTCTCTCTCATCCGGACTATGACCGTCGGCTCTGGCATCTCACCAGATCTGCTGACCTCGACGAATCGAGCGCTCGCGGGCTTATCTTTAGATTTTGCTAAGGACATACCGCCGGTGGGGAATTTCGCCCCGCCCTGAGAATAAAAATTAATAATCTGTTTTGCTTTTGAAAGCAGACCAGATGGTAATCCTTTCAATAGTGGATTTAAAGGACTGACAGCAAAGTTTTTAAGATTCTGGCGTTATAATCCGGTAAGTGTTCACTTTATCAGCAGAACACGTCCGGTAGTCTATTAGTGGGATGATGCCTTTGTCTCGTCTGGTTTCAGTGATTTTTGCTATCTCTATGAACATAAATGGATGTTGAACATTATTGGTGCTGGCGTGGCTGTTCACCGAATCAATACTCAAGAGGTCCATTAATCGAATACTGTTACACCATGACGGCTGACTGACCGTTTTGACATAAAATTGATATTGACGATGCTAAGCTGCGATAGCATCCGACCACTTTATCTAAAAGATCTTAGCCATGACTTCTCTGTTCTTTAACAAATCCAAAGGCTTATTACTGCTCGTTCTAAGTTTGTATTCCCTCATACCCTTTTTGATCTTTGGATCTGACTTCGACCTTGGAAGTGCTGTTTTGCCTTTCTATGGCGCCTTCATAACGTTTGTGACTTACTCTGCGGGCAATCAAGGATTCTTGGTAACGCTAGCGATTTTGTCTTTAGTATTGTTCACGATGAAGTTTTCCAAAGCTAAGTTAGTCAGTCTTTGTCTGCAGCTCGGCTTGTTGTTGGTGCTTAGCTTTGCAGCGAAAACCTTCTTAAAGCATTCCACTGAGAGCCCTCGTCCTTATTCTGAGTATTTGGTGACGCAGGAAGTGGTTGATATGCCGGAAGTGTTTTACGAATTACCATTGGTTGAAAAGAATGCTGCGATTGAGTCTGTACAAGATAAGGTGAGCGAGTGGCGAACGCGTCACTGGTTGGGTGAAACTGACTACTCTTTCCCATCTGGACATATGATCTTTGTCGGTGTGTGTTTGGCGTTCTTTGGTGGTCTTCTCCTAGAGGCGAAACGCTTTTATCTAGTCGGCGGTTTACTGGTTTGGGCTGGTGGTGTCGCCTATAGCCGTGTTTGGCTTGGCATGCATCGACCAGAAGACTTAGCCGGATCTATTGCCTTTGCGGGTTTGATCTATTTATTGGTGCCGCTTATCTCAGAGCAAAAAATAGAACGCTATTTACCTGCATTTTTGAAGCAGACTTCTTAGGGATCCTTCCTCACTGCAAAAGAAGGGCTCAGATTAGCAGTACGTAATAAACGTTATTGATTGAGCCCTAGCTCTGCTTGTTTCTTTTTGGTTAGACCTAAGGACACAATTCGGTGTGACTCAGTGAGGTAGTATCTCAGCTCCTCATCCCTTTTTGATGTGCTTTCAAACAGCTGAATCCATTTCATACCACGCGAAGCAAAGTAGGGAGCAGGTTTATAACCGGGTTCCTCTTTCAGAAAGTCGAAGTTCTGATCGGACGCCTTGAAGATAAACGCAGGCTCATCTTTCGGTCCCCAACCACCAATCGCAAACACCTTGCCACCCACTTTCCAAACGTGCGAGTTATTCCACTGCATCACATAACTGGTTGCAGGCAGCGACTCGCAGAATGCATTGAATTCGTCGTAAGTCATAGAGCGTCCTTTATCTACTGGGTGTTTGTGTTGGTTTTCTAAGATGTCTTTCTTCTTCTTGTCTTTATCGCCAATAACTAGCCAGCTAAACCCTGCCAGATTGCCGTAAAGCCACTGAGAGAACATAGCAGTAATGAACCAATGCGTATCTTCTCTTTAGGGATGCTTTGTGTCGTCATTAACGCCACTTTGTAACCCAACCAAGCAGCAGGCAGCAAAGGTATAGTGATGATCAAGTGGTGTAGCGTGAAGAAGCCAATTGGGATCTGTACAACTAATGAAATGATCGAACTAAACACGAAAAACGCAGAAAGGTTACCACGAAGCTGATTGGCATCTTGGTGTTGGAGTAGCAGTGCCATCGGTGGACCACCAATACCAGAACTGGTGCCAAAGAACCCAGAGAAGAACCCTGCAATACCCATCTTGATTGGGGTTGGTTCGAGTCTGAATGGCAGTAGGCTAACAATCACGGCAAATACCACCAATAAGCCCAACCATAATGACAACACGCTCGTTGAAACCATCACCAATAATGCTCCGCCTGCCAATGAGCCCGGAATGCGGCCCAGCAATGCGATTTTTAACCCGCCAATAGAAATGTTTGCACGGTGTTTAAAGGCGTTGAATAAAGAGATAAACAGGCCAACCAAGCAGATAGGCGCAGGTACATAGTCTGGTGAAACCAAAAACAGCAGTGGGGCTGCAACAATGGCCAAACCAAAGCCGATTGCGGTTTGCACAAATGAGCCAGCAAAAATGAGTGCCATTGCGATAAGGACAGTCTGATCTATGTATTCCATAAGCCTGCGGATTAGTTTTAAAGGAGCGAGTGGATACTATAAATTAAAACGAAAAGGATAGTCTTATTATTCAGTGAGGTTTATGCAAATATCGACCGTTTTAATTGGTGAAATAGTGACTAACAAAAAAGCGAGTGAGTATATCAGGATGCTTCCTTTCAATACTCACTCGCTTTATTGGAACGACTTGTTGTTTACGCTAGTGGGGGAGTCAGCGTTAAACGTTAAGCCATTGCCAATTTCAGTCGCTCAATCGGCTTGTCATTGATTGGTAAATGGATAAGCGCTGCCGCAAATGCAAGTACCACGGTTGACCACCAGATTGGCTCGTAAGAACCGTAGTAATCGTAAATACGACCGCCAACCCAAGCGCCTAAGAAGCTACCCACTTGGTGAGTAAAGAACACCAAACCGTACAACGTTGATAGGTAACGGGCACCGAAGATCTGACGAACTAAGCCAGACGTTAGCGGAACTGTACCCAACCAACAAAAACCGATCGCTGCACCGAAGATAGCCGCGGTTGACTCAGTCACAGGCAGAGTGACAAACGCTCCGATAACCACGGTACGCACTAAGTACAGTGCTGACATTACATGACGCTTGCTGAACTTATCGCCCATTACACCCCAGAAGTAAGACCCGAAGATGTTGAAGATGCCAACGTAAGCCAGTGCCATTGCTGCGCTGCTCGCCGGTAGGTTTTTGTCTGCTAAGTAACTTGGTAGGTGCGTCGCAATGAACATTACGTGGAAACCACACACGAAGAAGCCCGCATGAATCAACCAATAACTTTTGTTCGCAAATGCTTCAGACAGCGCTTCTTTCAGCGTTTGGTTCTCTTCAGCTTGCGCTTGTTTGTTTGAGGCTGCTTTAGGCGCTCGCATAAACAGGGCAAAAGAGATCATGAAACAACAAAGTACGCCAAAGACTTGCATTGCACTCTGCCAGTCAAATTCGTTCAACATGTATTGCGCGCCCGGAATTACCGCGAACATACCAAATGAACCTGCTGCTGTGGTTAAACCAAATGCTTTCGCTGCGTGCTCTGCAGGTACTACTTTTGCTACCGCGCCTAGCACGATCACATAGCTCGTCGCACTCAATCCAAGGCCAACTAATGCGCCTAATGAAACGTAAAGCATGCTTGATTCGGTAGAAATAGAGGTAAGAAGTAAACCCAAACCGTAAGCACATGCGCCAGCAATAATGATGCGTCTTGCTCCCCATTTGTCAGCAGCCATACCAACAAAAGGTTGGAACACGCCAAACAATAGGTTTTGTAGCGCAATCGCGAAGCTGAAAAACTCTCGACCCGTGCCGAAATGCTCTGAAATTGGCATCATGAAAATGCCGAATGATTGTCTGATCCCTAGACTGATGATAAGTGTGCCGATCCCAAGCCATACCAGTAAAGGAAAACGGAAAATGCTCATTCTAATACTCTTAAATTAATGGTGGTGATGTGAGTGGTCTTGCGCTGACATGTGTTGGTCAGGCATCTCATGGTGATGTTCGTGCCCAGAATGATCATGCCCTGACTGCTGGTGGCATCCACTGCTCACGGCATGCTGAGCCAAGAGATCAATCAATGGCTGGCTGTGATGCACAATAACCAAACTAATGACGAGAAATAGCGTCATTCTGGCCAGTTGGGCAAAAAGAGATTGTGAAAACATACGGTGTTGACATGCGCTCAATGTTGTAAGAAGTCGCGCATCATAATGACGAGTGAGGTATGTATCAAATGACCATTTGTGATTTAGTCTATGCGTTTTATGCATAGATTTATGCGTCGTTAGAATTAGGGCAAAACGTGACCAATAAATAGGAAAACTCGAAGTTTGCTGGTTAATAGATAGAAGTATGTAATTAAGAATGAAAGTCCAAATGCAAGATTGTAACTGTCTGTTTAATTGAAGATTTCACAAAACTGTAAAAACTAATATACAAACTAATCACTAATCAACATTGGCCATTCACTCGACTTATCTGTCAAACATCGTAAATTTGGGCATAAATCGTTTCAAAACTACTGAAACGCGATGTTAAAAGATTCAGGGAGAGTCATTCACATGGATAAAGATCATAACCTTCGCGAAAATTTACTGGCACTGCTCTTAGGTAGCGCACTGGTTTCACTCGGCGTTATCTTTTTCAACCAAGTCGGTTTGCTCACCGGAGGCACGGCTGGTCTAGCGATATTCATTACCAAAGTAACAGACCTAAGCTTTGGCCAAGTGTTCTTCGCACTTAACTTACCTTTCTATATTTTGTCGGTTGCTCGTATGGGCTGGCGCTTCACCATCAATACGTTTATCGCGGTTTCGATTGTTTCGTTCGCCGTGGATCACTTGTATCACGTGATTCAAATTGCCGAAATTCATGCATTGTATGCAGCGTTAATTGGTGGTGGCCTAATTGGTACCGGCATGCTGGTGATTTTCCGTCATAAGATGAGCTTAGGTGGCTTCAATATTCTGGCGTTGTTCTTACAAGAACGTTTTGGGATTCGAGCAGGTAAGGTTCAGATGGCACTAGACTGCACGATTGTTGTGCTTTCTCTGTTCATTGTTGATGTGTCATTGGTTCTTCTGTCTGTGCTTGGTGCGATAGTAACCAACTTGATTCTAGCAATGAATCATAAACCGGGGCGCTATCAACCTGTGGTAAAAGCGGAAGCAGCATAGTTCGGTTCGACTAAACACTAGGTTCGCTTAAGCACTCGATTCGCATAAACAAAGCATGATTTACAGGTTATGAAAACAACAAAGCCAGCATCAATTGCTGGCTTTGTTCTATTGAAATAACGGGTTCCATGTAGCGATTAACACTTGCCGCAGCTAGCGTCCGGCTTAAGCTCGCAATCAATCACATTGCCTTGTTGATCAAGTGACAGGTTACAGCACTCTTCAAACAAGTTCTTAAGATCCCCGCGGCTTTTCTGAACACGAGACTTAACGGTTGAGTAGCTGATGTTTTGAGCCTCTGCGATCTCTTTTTGGCTTTGGCCTTTGATGTCGACAGCAAGCAGTAATGATGAACTTTGTTCTGGCAGTGCTTGAATAAAAGGTTCAATACACAATGAAAGCTTCTGCTTAAATTCAGAGTCGTGGTCTAAATCGGTAAACCACAGATCTTCAGCATCAATTTGGCTATCACGTTGTTGGCGTGCATGTTTACGGTAGAAGTCGATAATGGTGTTGTTGGCTAACTGGAACAGCCAAGCCTTAACACTGCTCGCATCTTGTACCTTGTCTAAGTTCTGATAGGTCTTAATCAAGATATCTTGGAGCAAGTCGTCTACATCCGCAGAATTGTTGACCTTTGAATGCAGGAATGACTTTAATGCTTGCTGATACTCGGCCCAGACTTGTTCGAGCTTTAAAGGTGCCTTATTCAAAGGTGCCCCGTTCAAAGGTGCATCAGCTGCACTGTTCATTTACGCAACACTCGTCTTGTAAGAAATCAATCACGCCTTCTAGGCACTCATACTCCGCCACGCAGAATAGAGTTCTTCCTTCTCGTCTTTGGCTGATTAGGCCCGCAGACGCCAAGCTTGATATGTGGTGAGACAAGGTAGAACCGGGAATGCCTAGTTCTTCTTGTAGGCCGCCAACTGCAATGCCTTGATAGCCAGCTTTAACGACACTCTTATAAATGGTTAGGCGAATAGGGTGCCCCAACTCTTTAAGTGCTTTCGCAACGACTTCTAAGTTCATATTAACTCCTCAAGATTTAATTTCGATGTTAGTCGAAATGTATGTCGAATTCAAATTTAAAAACGGTGGCTGTGTAAGTCATTGAAAAAATGTGTTTTAGAAAATCATTTCGATTTTTATCGAAATAAAGCTTGATCTGGAGCTGTTTATTTCTATAATTCGAGAATATTCGAAATTAAGGGTTGGTTACTTTTCTCATAGAGCCCGACCTTCAATCCAGTTTGGAGTTAATTATGAGCAATGAAATGTTAACAATGCTGAAAGACGCACTTGATATGTTCGCTTTCTTAGCAGTAGAGCTAATCATCCTTTTCTTGGCGATCAGCTACATTGTTGGGATTCTTCAAGAGTTCCTTACACCAGAAAAGATTCAATCTATCCTGAGCTCACGTAATGGTAAGGGTTATGTAGTAGCAGCACTACTGGGGGCAATTACACCTTTCTGTTCATGTTCGACCATTCCTTTCTTAAAAGGATTGCTGCGTGCAAGAGCGGGTTTCGGTCCAATGATGGTGTTCCTATTCGGTAGCCCACTATTGAACCCAGTGATCATTGGTTTGTTCGTGATTACGTTCGGCTGGCAAGTGGCGGTTTTCTACTTCCTAGTAGCTATGACGGTATCGGTAGTGGCTGGTTACGCACTTGAGAAGCTTGGCTTTGAGCGTTACGTAAAACCTGAAGCGTATGAATCGACAGGTTCTGCTTCAAGCTGTGGCACTAGCTGTGGTGAATCTGCTCCTATGAAAGCAGCGCCAGCGAAGGCAGAGTCTTCATGTGGAACAAGCGCATGTGGTGAACCTGCACCAGTAATGGCGAAAGAGACATCTTGCTGCGATTCTAAAAAAGAAGAACCACAAGTCACTGTTTCATGCTGCTCAACGGATGGAAGTGCGACGGCTGAAATCGTAGAGAAGAAAGAGCCTAGCCGTTGGATGAGAATTTGGTTCTCAACTTGGAAAGACTTCAAACAAGTTTTCCCTTACCTAATGATGGGTATCGCGATTGGTTCATTCATCTACGGCTTCATTCCTACAGACCTAATTGCAGAATACGCTGGTGAAGGTATGTGGTATGCGATTCCTGTAGCAGCTGTGATTGGTATTCCACTGTACATTCGTGCTGAAGCGGTAATCCCACTAAGTGCTGCTCTAGTTCAGAAAGGTATGGCGTTGGGTTCAGTAATGGCATTGATCATTGGTAGTGCGGGTGCAAGTTTGACAGAAGTTATCCTGCTTAAATCAATCTTCAAGAACCAAATGATTGCAGCATTCCTATTCGTTATCCTAAGCATGGCGATGGGTGCAGGCTTCCTATACAGCTTCATCTTTGGTTAATCAGGTCTGATTCCGAGATAACACCATTGATACCAATAGATAGATAATAAAAAAGAGCTCACATAGTTGAGCTCTTTTTTTGTTTAGACTATTAGTTCGGAGATTAGAACCCTCTAATGTCCAGCTCATTGTTGATCAACACAACACACTGAGAAGCAAACAGCATGTTTGGACCTAAGCTGATTTTCTCTGTCCCTAAACGCTTCAAGCTGTTGTAGCTTTTCTTCGGCATAGGGATGTGATCAGTAAGAAGGAAACATGGGTTTTCAGCAATCTCTGCATCACGGATAAAGTCACCCTTCTTATCCATCATGTATAGCTGGTGGTCTTCGGCCAGTTCTTTGACCAACTTTTCAAAGCTCATGGTACGGACAGTGATGCCCGGTTCTACCTGACGTGTCTGTTCTTTTGTCATGCCTTGAGAAGCGTCAACCGCTCTTACTACCGCAGATAACAGTGCAGATTCATGAAAGCCACCAATGTTGGTGATTTCATTTGAATCGAATGTAATGGTACGAGAAAAGTCTTTAGTACTCTCTAGCACAAGGTGCACGGTGACATTCTCACGGTGAGATTGAGCAACGAAGATCGTGTTCATCAGAGTATGAGCCAGAATCTCAGTATGAGCATCTTGCCCAACACCTTCTAAGATAAGTTTGCTCTCTGTAGGGGCTGCGCGAGCGCGTAATACAAATGAACGCATGGAATGTACCTTGTCAGTATGTGATAAAGCGAAACAGACTTTATCAGCATGAATTGATGAATAACTAAAAATTATGGCGGTATGTAACTCTTTTCTATTAATGAAGTCAAATGGAGTTATGTGTAGTACTGATCGGAATAACTCTACGTATTAAATAGAGAGTGACCACATTACAAGATGGTAAAGGTTGAAGCGAACCAAGGTTTACATAGATAGTATGCGCAAATTATTAGGTGACTTACATAAGGAAGTAGTCGATGAAGTTACAGAAGATTAATAAAGAAGAATATAGAAAGAAGATGAACCTACTGTTGGTTTCATTGGTTGGGTCGCTCGCCTTGTTTGCCATCGTATTCGGTAGCATTCTGATTGAACTTTTTGGTTCAGTTGGATCCGTTACTGGGGAAGCGACAGGTAATTTCCATTTGAATGTACTTGGCGTGATTTTATCAGTCGCACTGAATGCCTTTATAGCGAGCCGTGTGAAAGGGCATGATTACTTTAAGGAAGCGCTTTATGTGTGGAACCTTAAACAAATTCACAATCAAATCTATCGTAAGCTCAAGCGTATTCAACCAAAAGCTGAGCAAGGTGATCGAGAAGCATTAACTATCCTTTACTTCTATTACACTACGCAAAAACAGGTATACGACCTAGATAACAATACATTGACGATAAAAACGGTTCAGCAATCGCTAGATAACATAGTGGAGCTAAGTGAAAAGTGGAGTATCGAACTGGATATAGAGGCATTTTCGAAAGATCTAGTCGCAAAATTCTAAGTTATATGCTCTTGATTGTATGAGCTTTAACCTGTGAAAGAGGGTTTTGACGTAAAAGTAGCCGCTTAAGCAACTTTTTTGAATTTTTATTAAAATAGGGGTTGCCATGTTTTCGATGATCTCTATAATGCCGCCTCACTGACACGGCAGATGCCACAAGGCTTCAGCGGTAATCAGTAAGACGGAAAGTTCGAAAGAAATTAATTTTAAAAAGTGTTTGACACTTAAGATTAAATCGCTAGAATTCACGTCCGCTTTCAAAGGTTTCTTTGTAAAAAGAAAGTTTCGATAAGCAAAGCTCTTTAACAATTTAAACCTATCAATCTGTGTGGGCACTCGTTGATGAATATCAAAACGTTTTATCTTCCCTTTTTATTAAGAGAAGTAAAACAGTTACTTCGGTAACAAACTTGATTTCAATGAACTGAGTGACCAATACGTTTAACTACTTTCTCTTGTAGAAAGAAATTATTCGGCACAGTCAATTCATTACCATTCTGTTCCTATTTATTTAAGAAGAGAGGGGTAATAGCTTTAGAATTACATGTTTACTTCGGTAAATATTAGTTTTGAAGTCAGTATTCGTTGAGTCACAAAATCTTAAATTGAAGAGTTTGATCATGGCTCAGATTGAACGCTGGCGGCAGGCCT
>Ga0310122_10001389_pt1 | contig 15521 bp, 14 predicted proteins | sample CB6_Bottom_1051__FD_203503 | JGI IMG/M metagenome (GOLD analysis project Ga0310122, IMG submission 203503) | Marine microbial communities from Western Arctic Ocean, Canada - CB6_Bottom_1051 | ecosystem: Environmental > Aquatic > Marine > Oceanic | place: Canada: Western Arctic Ocean | collected...
TTTCCGCCAAACCTTTGAGTTGGTGAAGGACAACCCTGACTGGTGTCTCTCTCTTCAGACTCACAAGTGGATGGGGGTCGACTGATGGTCCGCAGAGTGGCGATGATGGCGTTATCCGGTGGAATGGATTCCACCTCGCTGATGATGAGGCTTCTTGCCGATGGCTACGAAGTTCATACCATCTCCTTCGACTACGGCCAGAAGCACAAGGTGGAGTTACAACGGGCTCAGGCGAACTTGGCCTACTTGGAACAGAACGGGCACCATGTACGCCACAACATGATTGACCTCACCTCAGCAATGTCCACTCTCCACTCCGCGCTGACCGATGATTCCATGGCGATTCCTGAAGGGCACTACGAGGAGGAGCAGATGAAGCAGACTGTGGTGCCAAACCGCAACGCAATATTTGCCTCCATTCTCTACGCCAGCGCACTCTCTCTTGCCGTCAAGGAGAGAGTCAACGTCGAAATCGCTCTGGGTGTTCATTCGGGCGACCACGCCATTTACCCAGATTGTCGACCACAGTTCTACGCCGCACTTGCAAAGGCGTTTGAGATTGGGAACTGGGATTCTGAGTTCGTCTCCTTCAAATTGCCCTACATAGATGGCCACAAGGAGACCATACTTCGAGACGCTGAGATGGCGATTACCCAACTGGGTCTAGACTTCGACACCGTTTTTCGCAACACAAACACCTCGTACAACCCCGATGAGATGGGGCGTTCTCCGGGAACTTCTGGAGCTGATGTCGAGCGAATCCTCGCTTTCCATGCGATTGGTCGGGCTGACCCTGTCGCATATGTGAGGCCGTGGAAGGAGGTTCTCTCCCACGCGCTCTCTGTCGAGGAAAACCACCGCGGGGTGACGCCATGAGCACAAGCATTCGCCGCTGGATAGAAACGGACACGGGTCATCGTGTTCCGAACCACAAAAGCAAGTGCAAGCACATGCACGGACACCGTTACCGCTGGGAGGCGGAGATCGAGGGTGAGGTGGTCACTGAATCAGGCGTCTCGGAGGAAGGGATGCTCATCGACTTCTCCGAGATATCCACCATATTGACGGAACAAATTCACGATGTTGTCGATCACGCCTTCGTCGTTTATCAAGGGGACGCCGAGGCACGCTCAGCACTGGATGCCATGGGAGAGGAGCACAGAACAGTGCTGGTAGATTTCATCCCTACAGCAGAGAACTTGGCCAAGTGGGCCTATGAACAAGTATCTCCTCACATCAGGACTGCATACGGAAACAAACTACGACTCGCGGCATTCCATGTACGCGAGACACCTAAGTCCTGGGCTAGCTGGCGTCCCTGACTACTCTTCTTCGGCTGGGGTTTCTTGCAAAGCATCACGCGCCTGAATCATCACTCCAAGAATCCGATGCGCCTCATCATCTAGCGGCATCCCTCGCATGATGACCCGCTTGAGAGTTTCAGCAATCCCCTGCCTCTTGTGCTCTCGAACGGTAACTGCAGCAGCCAAATCATCACTCAACTCATGGATCATCCGCCTCAAGTCTGGGTCGAGCAGCCTATCCGGATGGGTCGTCATCGGAAGTCCATCCTGTTCACCTAGTTCGGTTTCGATGAGGTTCTTGTGCATCTCATAGAGGAGAACCGAGACGGAATGGCTGAGGTTGAGAATCGGATACCCTTCCCAAGTCGGAATGGTCACCAGAATGTCGCACTGCTGCAACTCCTCAGTGAGCAGGCCAACGCCCTCGCGCCCGAACACCAAGGCGACACGGCCCTCGATTTCGTGCAACCGAACTGACAATTCCTCTGGCAAGACGAAGTGGCGGAAGGCTATCTTGAGCCCCAACTCTCTTTTCCCGGATGATCCGACTACAAGGGATACATCCTCCATACAGGATTTCCAGGTTGGGTAAACATTCGCCCCTCTCAAAACCGACTGCGCGTGTTTTGCCCGAATCATCGCCTCGTCATCAAACTCATATCCGGATTCGGAGATAATTCGTAATTCAGCGAACCCGAAATTCAGCATCGCCCGCGCAACCGCACCTACATTTCCGCTGGTTTCTGGATTGACGAGTACCACAACCACATCGGCTGAGCGCTCGGGTAGTGGGATTGGCAAGTTCTTGCCCATCTGGTTCACTCCTCTTCAAACTCGGGAAGTTCCCACGCTTCGAGGGCGGGGCGGTCGACCGCTTGGTAGAGGAATACGAGCCATTGGCGAGAGGTGTGGTCCGGCATTGGAATGCTGCGTTTGGCAACTCCGTTTTCACCGAGCCAGTCAAAGAAGGCTAACATCACGCGGCGGGAGGCGTGGCGCGCGAACGAGGGCTCGTGTTCCCAATCGAATTCAAGCTGCCCAGTCATCGGGGCATCTCCTTCAGTCGACTCGGCGCTGCTTGTAGGTGGTGACATAACCTGCAATCCAATTGCGCATGCGCTTGTTAACAAGAACTCCGTCGTCGCCGACGAGATCGGTGTACTGCTCTACCAACTTCTTGTTGTGAAAAAACGGTGTATCGTGAAGAAGGCGGGCTTCGGTGAAGCCTGTCTTGGTGTAGGGATCGGTGAATTTCTTACCTTTGCATTTTGACTTCCCACACTTCTTTCGATCCTTTTTGTATGGCATTTCATGAGAGCAGTCTGCGCACTGATGGAATGTCGCACACTTGGCATCCACATCAGCGAAATTTTCGCACAGTTTGCGTTCCTCATCGAACGGCATCACATGCTCGCCTTCATACCCCGTGCCGCAAACATTGCACTCATGTACAAGAGGGAGGCAATTGCACACGGCATGATCATCGTTGGGACTGAACTGGTCGGGATAATCCTCACATAGTCTAATGGCTCGAATCTTGATGAATGATGGTCTAATGTTTCCCACTTTATCTACCCCAGTTTTGGCCTCAGTATTTTGCCTCGTCCAGAACTACCTGAATTCTGTCGTCACCTTCGACACGGTCGACGATGATGTGAACTCGGCGTGGCGGCTTTTGGATGCCGCGCTCCCAGATTTTCTCATTGACCGGGGTGTCAATCCAGATAGTTTCGTCATCTTGGACCTTCATATGTCGCCCGACGAACTTCTTGATTTCGTTGACAGCGCGCTTGGCGCGGCGGGTGCGCGGGACAGCCCATGCAGCCCTAAGGGGGATGGTGTAGTGGCGAGTGCCGTGGAACAAATTTGAGTCAGCCATTCATTTCACCTCTGTAGTTTACTTCGGCGCCAGTGGTGCCTCTTTGGATGAGTAGTCACCTTGCGAGAGGTCCTCTGCATAACCCACACAGGGACACGGCGGTTGGTCTTGATGACCTTGTTCAATCGCTTCTTCTTCGGGCCGGGCTTGTTTCTTGCCATATTATTCACCTCAGATTCGCCTAATCGTCGACTCGCGGCGATTTGAGCTTAGTTGTGCGAGAACTGTCTTCAGGGTCTCGTCATCGATTGGAACTTGAATTCGATTCTGTGTGTGGAGGTTGACCAAGTGGCGCTTGACGCCGAGGGCAACATCCTCGCGGGTCATTTCGACTGCTGCGAGACGCTGTCGTGCCTCAGGTGTGAGAATGATCTTCATCGCATCGGAAAGGGAGGACAATTCCTGCGAATCGACCTGCTCTTGAGCCTCAGCCTGCATCTGATGCTCAGCCTGGGATTCCAACTGCTGTTGAATTTCCGCCTTGCGAGCGGCGCGCAGGCGCTCGAGTTCATCGTCGCTTGCCGACATGACTTCCCCCACCTCAATCTCCTCGCATCAGTACTTTGCAAGTCCAGGCGCTTCTGCCTCGACTGCTGGGCGCACTTCATGAGCGACCTCATTGAGCAACTTCTGACCGGCTGGGGTCAGAGTGCGACCCAACTTCACTGTGCCTGGCAGATTCGTTGCCATAACGACCAACTTTGCTTCTTCCAATTGCTGGAGAATGGTGCGGATGATGTGGCGGCTGCCAGCCTTTGCTCGGTTTGGGTTGGCTCCGCGGTCACGGGAACCTCCGAATTCCTGAGCCAAATGGTTGACGCCGACGGGTGACATGGTGCCGACCTTCCGAAGAACAGCTGCTGAACGGACCTCCCACCAATCCTCCTGAACAGGAGGACGCTCACGATGGATTCCGGTCTTGACGTGCCTTGCCCATTCAGGCTGGGAAATTGTGTCCATTGCAGCAAGTTTAGTCGAGACGCCTTGGATCAGAATCCCGGCCGGTACATCGTGGAATGTGGTCATGCGCTACACCTTGCGAGTCGCCGACCGACCCCCCGTATTTAACGGGCACGGAATTCCCCGAAGGGGAACGGGTGACGAGACAGGTTCAGAACCAATCGCTACGATGAGTTGGTTGCGACCTTCTCATCTTGGAAATATGGAACAATTCCCACCACCTCTAAGGAACTTATTGATTCATCAACTTCATTCGGGTGCTTCATTCCCAAGGGTCCATGGAGAAGGCGATGGCTCGCAACCCCAATTTGTTGCGGACCCTACTCGGCCTCTCGGCGACCTTGATTTTGGTTCTCTCCTATGCTGTCTATTCGGCCACTCTGGACTCAGAGTACTACCTTTACGAGACTAGCAACGAGGCTATTGAGGTGAGCCCCCTTTTCGAGGGCGAAAACACCTCTGACACACTTACTTGGAGAGCCACCACAACCGGGGCTTTCTCGTGGGCGAACTTCTCAATCACCAATGCGCCCGAGGGGTCTCTCTTGGAAGTGATCAGCGGGGGTCAGAAATGGTGGAGTGACCCGGCGCTTGGTACCGGGGAAGGGAGTCAGTTCAACTGCATGGAACCAAATCAGGACTTCGAGTTGATCAATCACTGTGAATATGCATTCACCCATTCTGCTGAAGCTAATCCGGTTGGTGAGGTGATTTTGATTGGCATCATTGCAGATGCCCTCCCTATAGAGGGTACTGGCTCACTAAGGGCTGATACTCAGGCAGCCGCTGAAGCTGACGCCAACGATTTGGTCAATCGGTCTAATTCGACCATCACCTGGCTGATAACACTCAGTACCGAAGAGAGCATTTCCGTAGATACCGTCCAACTCGACATGACGTTGGTACAGCATGAATTGGAATCTGTTGAACCATTCCAATTAGATCCGGTTTCAGAGACGATTTGGTCACTCACGGCACTTCTCGGGTGCTTTGTCATGGTGCTAATCCTCCCGTTGGGATTCTACTATGCAAGTATCCTCAGAGAACGGCGGCAGGAGAGTGTCCGATTCGATGCCTCGGAGAGTGAATAGCTTGTCACATTGTGAATCTATGATTCACTTCCGGCAGACCGGCGATTTCAAATAGCCGGCAGAGAGGTAAAGAGCGACCTAGCATGCGCCATAACTCTACACTCCGTGTCAGCGTCATCGCTATTTTGATGCTCCTGATGAGTTGGACTGCTTCCACACCAAACCTTCTGATTGGAGAGGCTGAGGCGGCGAGCGGAGTTGATGTCCGGCCAATCAACTACGATGTGACATACTCCAATTCCGCTGACGAATCAAACTACCGCCTGCTCTCCAGCGCCGACCCATCAGGGGCTGGATTCAACCGCCCGGCGAGCCTCTATGTCATTGATGGAATGTTGAATGTATCCTCACAAATAACCGTGACAGTGATGAACTCGGGTAACAACCCCTCCGGCTCCTTCCAGATGAGTCTGGTCGTCCTACACGACGAATACACCGGATTTGAGATTCTCAATACCACCCTCACCGTGAGTTCGATTGCCTCCCAAGGGACGACCACTGTGAGTCACACCTGGATACCCCGCTACGGCGGAAATCACACGATGGTGGCAACCACATTGCACGCCACCGATGACAATTCTGGAAATGACGCCTTCTCGCGTCCCATTGCCATCGGCCAGAATTACTTCAAGTGTGACACTCAAGCCTCATGGAACTTCGGCCCTAATTGGCAACTTGACTCCACAATCTCGCTGTCTGGCTCCGCCTGCCATGTCGGCACCAGCGGAACTACGAGCAGCCACGGCTCAAATTGGGACACTTCGATGACCAGCCCTTCATTCGACTTCTCAAATGCCCACCAATCCCCTAACACCTATGCAAAACTCGGGTTCTTCTACACCGGCTCCGGAGGTACTGGGGATGGCGTCAGAATGGAGTTCCGTGACCCCTTGAATGGTCAATGGCTGAACACCGTAAACAACGGATTGACACTCAGTGGAATCGTCGATGGTGACTTGACCGACGGCACCAACTGGCTCATCCAAAACGAACTGAACCGGCCGGGAGGCACTGCGGAGCCGGGGGTCGTCATCCCAACTTCAACCTTGAGTTCGCAGACATTATTCAGGTTCAGATTCATCTCTGACGGCAGCAACAATGAACAGGGATACTGGTTTGAGGATATTGTACTCATCTACGAGGAAAAGGCTTGGCCAGAGGAGTTCGGCGTTACAATCTCGAAGGGAATTGATGGCCACGCTCGTCGAGGTCATTGGGCTGAACACATCGTGACAATCCAAAATGTAGGTAACCTCACCGACCGATTTACACCGTCGATGACCGGCTTACCCTCGGATTGGGATTACCAGTTCATACACATGACTGGCTCTACCATTCTACCGAGTATGTCCCTGGAACTGGAAGCCGCCGAGTCAATCAGTTATCGGGTGCAGATCAAACCCGGGCCGAGCGCCTCCACTGGTACACATGCTGGGACGACAACCATCACTTCAGATACTCACGGCGCCACCTCTGCCAGCATTGTACTCAACACGGTTGTAGACCCGGAGTACATTCCAGTGTGGGTCGATGTTCCACACTCAATCTACTGTCTCCCGGGGTCTTCCTGCGAGTTCTCCATCAACCTGAGCAACCAAGGTGATGGCTCCGACACCTTTGCGATCTCGTCTACCCCAGTCGTTCAGTGGGACAACTGGTCATTCGGCATCTCCTTCAACCAACCAGCGACAGTCACCCTTTCACCTCTTGGCACAGCAGAAGTTCTGATAGCAGCCGACATTCCTTCCGAGGCCTTGCCAGGGCAAACCGCCTCAATAGATGTCGTCGCAACCAGTCAGGCAGACCCAGCGGTCAGCGACATCATCAGAGTCAATCTGACCGCATCCATGGTTACCGATGCCAGCGTCGGCGTGAACCCGTCAGACGTTCCCGTCAATGGTTGGTGGATTGAGCCAGGAGAATCCATTGATATCCCTTTCACCGTATGGAACAATGCGACCAGCCAAGACTCATTCTCATTCTCTCTTGACGAGTCGAGTATGCGGGGCTGGAACGCGACACTTCCCGCCATGACCACACTAGTCGTCAGGCCGGCAGAGACCAGCCGAATCATTGTCACACTGACCGCGCCGATGAACGCACAGTCAGGCGACCCGGCGCCAATCTTGAAGCCGGAAGCGATCAGTCAGATTTCTGGAACCTCCGCGCTGCCAACAGATTACAGTGGAGTCCGTGTCAAGATGTTGCACGACTTGATTCTCAGAGTAATCGACACTCCACAGTCGGTCACCCCAGGGCAGGCAAATACTGCGGTCTTTGAGATTGAAAATAATGGCAATGGTCCCGAACTGGCCACCGTTTCGGTCGCTGGCCTCCCTTCGACATGGCAGTATGTCATCGAATTCGAGGGCGTTCCACTCTCTGGTCCAGTTTCCCTTTCGCCGGAGTACGAGGGGCTAGACATCAAACAGTTCCACTTAATCATCACACCACCTGGTGGTGAGGATGCCAACTTGAACATTGAATTGACAGTTAGTGTGGCACCCACAGAGGGCTCCGAACTCGATGATTCTGACAACAGCCACACATTTGAGGTTCTGACGGAGAGGATTACCCACCCCCTGCTCACCTTCGATACAACTGAAATCAGTTCTCGAACCAATTCTACCCACATCTTCGGAATGACCTTGAGAAATGATGGAAATGCTGTGGACCCGGCGATTCGCATCCGCATAGTTGCCGATTCGATGATACCGGGAATCTCCACCACTCTGACATTTGGCGGTACCAGCGTCGGCCTTGTCGAATGGATTGATGCTCCAATTCCACCCCAGATGGATTACGACCTAGTCTTGGTCATTGGAATCGCCAATGATGTGCCAGTAGGTACGCAGGTGACTTTCACGATTACCGTCGAGGGTACTGATGACAACGACGGGAACTCACAGACCATCACCAGGACTCTCATCTTAACCGTTGATTCCCACCGCGAAGTCTATTTCACACACTCAATTCCCGATGCTAGTATCCTTGAGCCCGGGCAACGCTCCACCTTTACCGTCAATGTGACGAGCCATTCCTCCTTCACTGAAGAACTGACTCTGCATGTCAGCGGCAATGACAACTGGGGTGTTCTATGCAATAGTCAGGAGAGTGGAAACGGACAGTGGCTCATCGTCGTGCCTTCATCGAATGGCCCTGCCGGCCGCGTCCTACAATGGGATTGTGAACTGACGGCACCGTCAGAAGCGGGTCAAGTACCGCTTGAGTTTTCGATTTCGTCCAGTGATGGCATCTCGCATTGGTATGCTCAACCCTCCATCTCCTCTGAGGAGGTCGCGCCCGAGCAGGGTGGCTTTTCTCTCTCAATTGTTAGTGGTGAACAAATGCCCATGTTAATTGCTGGAATCGCACTCGTGTTCCTGATTTTCGTTGCTGTCATGGTCGTCGCCATCAACAAGAAACGGCGAAGAATCGAGAGCGAATATGACGATGAAGAGGAAGAAGATGAAGAGGAACCCGTCGGCACTCCTCAACGACAAGTTGCCCAACCTGTTCATGTCGCTGCCACCAGCCAACCAGAACCATCTGCTTTCTCAGATGACCAATTCCGCGCTGCTGGATGGAGTGAAGAGAAGATAACTGAATTTCGTAGGGAAGCTGCGCTGGAAGCAGAGGAAGCGAGGGGCGCCCAGCAACAAGCCTCAGCTCAGGCGGCATACGCTCAGCAGGTACACCAACAACAGTTAGTCCCTCATCAACCACACCATCAGCAACCCCAACAGCCTCAGCAACCGTCAGTAATTCCTGCGGCGGCCCAAGAGCAAACTGGACTGAGCGACGCCTTTGGAAGTCTTGGCGTAACCCCGGGGTCACAAACGGATGAACAGGAGGGCGAGTCGAGCGGTGAAGAAGGCACTGGGATGGATTCTGGCGCAGCGGCGGCAATTCTAGGTGGAGGGAGCCCACCGGTTGAAGAGGCTGTGACTGAAACTGAAGATGGTACGCCAATAGATTCAACCGAATCAGCAGATGATGATGTTGCTCCTGAAGCGTCTGCCCAAACTGAAGAGGATGCTGGCATTTCCGAAGATTCTCCAACCTCCACCCCAAGCGGGGCACTACCGCAGGTGAACTGTTCCTTCTGTGATTCCACACTTGCGAAAACGGATCAGTGGGCTGAATGCGAATCATGTGGTGCATACTGTCACGAGCAATGCAAATCGGGACAACAGGTCTGCGCCCGTTGTGGCACCCGTCTTTGATCACTCATTCGACTGCGTCACCTTGAACCGGCTCAGAATCAAGGTCATTAGCAGGACCGAGCCCACCTTCTGGGTCGATTCCAGGTCCAGTCAACCAAGCATCCTCAAATGGCTCATGAGAAAACATCAGGAAACCTCTCTCACCAAGTTGACGAAGAGCTGCCTCCGTTCTCTCAGCCGCGGGCGCAACCTTCTCACCGAATGCATCATCCATGTAACGACATATCTCCTCGAATGTGCGGTGGCCATCGCACAACTCCCACAACAGGCTGTTCAAATCATCGAGCGGACGGCGAAGTTCGTCGGGAGCCTTCATGAGGCGGGCAAGAAAACCTTCGAATCTGCGGAAAGTCTTGCGATGTCGCAAGACAACGAAACGCCCCGTCACTCCTGGAATTTCGGGATGGGCTCTTGCCTCTCCACAGCGAGCCCACCATACTGGGGCGCGTACTGGAAATGCTCCAGCCAAGGAATTCTCCTTAGGCGTGTCATCCTCTACCAAAGACCCCATTCATCCCACCTAAGTTACCTGCCAAGTCCACCAGACCAGAGCCACCATCGAACATATTCCGATGCCCGCGATGAGTCTGAGAAGTTCGACTTTATGGGTGAAATTTCGGACATACCATGCGCCGCCACCACAGAGGGCCACGATGAGAAGGAGCACGTACCAGCCGGGCGGCATGGAGGGGCGTGTCAGCCCAACCGATAATGACATATCGGGCGCGCTTGAGCGCCGGGCACTCACCATTGGGCCCGTGGGTTAGCTTGGCCTATACTTGGCGCTTCGGGGGCGTTAGACTCCTGTTCAAATCTGGACGGGCCCACCTCGAATCAGCAGATTGCTGACGGTCTTGGCCTTGGAGCCGGCGAGTAATCTCACAATACCCTGAAATCGCGCTGACTCCCCTTTTCGGCCTGAAAGGGTGAAAGAGGGTAAGGGTCGCCTCACCTCACCGTAGGTGATATCGTGGTGTGGTCGAGAATCAAGCATGGCCTCGCCGCCATCGATGATGTCCTCGCCACCTATGCCCGTATTTTCGGAGTTGGCTTTGTCAACCCCATACCGAGATACGCGACTTTCATCTTCGTCTACGGAGCCATCTATTCTGTTGCACTCTACACTAACAAGCCACTCGCATTGGTGGCCATCTGGATGGGTTACATCGGAGTCCTCGCAATTGGCAGGGCATGGACACAGAACGAGAGCTTCCGCTCAAAGATTGCGAAAAAGTTGGAGGATCACGACCCTGATTCTCTGCCAGACCTCAGAGGGGTGGCCCTTTTGGCGGTTCTCCAAATGATTGTTCTAATCCCCTTCTTGCTTGAGACTAGCCACGCTGTTTTCGGCCTCTACTCTGTCCCTGAAGGTGCCGATTGGCCCACTTGGATGGCCTTTGGACTCGACCTTCTTTTCCGTTCCTTCCTAGACTGGTCAGAGGTTTACTCCGTCCATGTTTCCGGGGTAGGACTCGACTCGATGGGGGGCCGGCATCTAGTGATGTTCATACTGCTTTCAATTGATTTCATGCTTATTCAAGGAATCATTCGCATTGTCGGTATCCAGCGAACTATAGAAGAAGGAGTCGCTGTCGCAGGGAAAGATCCCGAAATGGCTTTCCGATTGGGAAGGCGCGCAACCCCGCGCCTTTCTCGAATGATAATGGACCCTGATTTAGAACTGGAAGTTCGACTCCGCTGTATCGAGGCCTTGGGAATGATCGGTGACTCGGGGGGTGCGCCTCAGTTGGTCAGAGCATTGGGGCAACGGAACCTGCATACGAGGGCGATTGCCTCGTTGGTGATGATAGGTCATTTCGATTCTCTCTTCGGCGGAATAAAGAACCCGGATCCGCTGGTCAGAAGGGGTTGCGTCGCAGCCCTTGGTAGACTTGAGGACTCAGTTGCCAACGAGATGTTGGCAGAGGCGATTCAGGATGAGGATGCGAGTGTCCGCCAGCACGCCCATCAGGCGATTGGACGGATAGCTCACCCATCGGATGTTCCTCTTCTCGCCATCGGTCTGAAAGATGAGAATGCGGATGTCAGATTCGCTGCCCTGCAACAATTCAGCAACTTCACCGGTGATGAGGCGATGAACACAGTTCTCACGGCTGTGAACGACAAGTCAGACGGGGTCAGGCGTTTGGCTATGGAGATACTCGCCCGCTTCCCCCACGCAAAGGTCGTCCCCGTGCTTGCCAAGTCGCTCAATGACCCAAATCAAGAGGTCCGAGAGGCAGCTGAGCGTTCCCTCAAGCATCTGGAATCGCTCGTCGATGCTGGCGCCGTTTGATCAGCAAAGGAGGAATCTCTGAATGGCGCAACCCTAAGTGGGGCCAAACTACAGCAACTTCTCAGTGGTTGTGACGAGTGATGTGGCCAACTTCTCAAGGCGCTCTTGCATGGCCTCATCGATGAATGCCCCCTCTTCATCGAACGCCTCCTTCACATTGCCGACCGCCAGTTGTTCTGGAATTACATTACCATGGAGCCAGCGGGCACTCAGTCGCATATGATTGAGGGTGTTGGAATTGATCTGTCCGCCAAGAGTACTCATGACCGCCCATACTTTGCCACCGACATGGCTGAAGTAGACCCAGTCGAGTTGGTTCTTCATCACCCCAGACATGGTACCGTGGTACTCCGGGCTGCTGAGCAGATACGCATCTGCACTCTCCGCCATGTCCTGGAACGCCTTCACATTCTCGTCCGAAGACGAGTCGGGTGCGCCCACCAATGGTAGTGGAGTCTCCATGTTGTCCCAACAGATCGTCTTCGCACCCGCAGCCTCACAGGCGGCCAACCCCATCTTGAGCAGATTGCCATTTGCAGAGTCATGGCTGTAAGTACCACAGATTCCCATCACAGTGATTTGCCTACCCATATCTTCGCCAAGATGGTTGGGTTCTTGAGGTTGTGTGATTCATTCTAGACGAAATATCGACCCCTTAGGGTCGTCCGATAGCAGCGAAGGCTTATCCGTAAAACGCGCTGGTCGTGCTTTGGGTTACCCAAATGGCTGAGCACGGTCACACCAACTGTCCTAATTGCGACCACTCCTTGGAAGGGAGAGAACCGGCCTGTCCAAGTTGTGATGGGGCACTCTTCGGCGTACCACCGAAAAAGACGACCATCGGTGAGAAAGTGGCTGAGGTAGCCGAGCGGGTGCAACCTGCTGTGAAGGATGTAGTAGCTACGGTTGAGGAGAAGAGTACGCAGGCAGTTGAGATGATGTCAGAAGTGATAGGCGACCACGTAATTCCTGTCTTCTCTCGGGTTGGAGCCGCGGGAGCGGAAGCCGTAGAGACGGTCAAAGACAAGCTATCCTCCGGAGGAGATACAAACTCCGATGAAGGTGATGGTGAAACTGAGACTGTGGAAGAGGACCCTTGGAGCGACAGCCCCGCCGACGATTCATCGTCAACCTCTCCGGAAACTGACGCTGACACTCTAGTCGCTGAAGGTGAGGCGCTGAGTCGGGATTCCAAGGAATCCGAGGCACTCAAGAAATTCAATCAAGCGATTGCACTCGACCCAAGTCACGCGATGGCTTGGTTCAATCGAGGGGTCATCCACGAGATGCGTGGCGAAGTTGAGGAGGCTTGCAAGGCGTTCCGAATCTGCCTCGATATGAAGGGAGACCACGGTCCTGCAGCAGCGAACCTCGCTGTGCTGCTCGACCGGCGAGGAGATTCGAACTCGGCCGCAGCCGTCGCACAACAGGCGCTCTCATCATTCCCTGGCCATCCAATGCTAACCAAGATTGCAGCCGGAGGTGCCCCTGCCGCCTCAGTTACTCAAACCGCTGAAGAGGAATCGGGGGCTGCTGATGAGATTGTAGAAGTATCCGAACCAGTTGTCCAACCAGCACCCGAAACCGCCATTCAGTTGGACTTGGACGCCATCGTCGAAGAAGCGGCAGGGCTGGTCAAGTCCGGTAATCCCGAAGACTCCCTTGAATTGCTGAGGGAACTTCTCCACGCCGAGGCTGCTGAGCATCCGAGGGCTTGGCGAATCGCTGCTGCCTCTATGGCTCAGATGGAACTTGTTGACAACGCCATCGAGGCTTTCACCTACACTTTGGACCTTGACAACGAGGATGCTGCATCGTGGTACAACCTTGGTGCCCTACACAGGAAGACTGGACACGAAGATTCTGCCGTGACCTGCTTTGATGCTGCTTTGGGGCTGCGCCCGGCCTACTCGAAGGCAGCATCGGCCCTCGCTGATATCCATACTGCAAATGGTGACCTCGGTCCCGCAATAGACGCTTGGCGCTCTCTACTCCTTGTCGAGCCGAACCACCCCGGTGGTGTCACATTCTCCGAAATCCTTGTCCAGATTGGCGAAGGAGAAGGAGAAGTTCTTGATGCAGCAAAGGATATTCCGACCACCCTACCCGAAGGACCTGCCCTCGCCACGGAGGCTCTCAACCACATCCCTCAAGACGGCGTCTCCTCCAATATCCAACTGCGGGCTCGCGCCCTGACCCTTACAAGTGCATTTCCAGAAGCGGTCAAACTTTGGCGCTCTCTGATTGAGGACAACCGAGATGATGTCGATTTGTGGAACGGCATGATGCGTACCTTCATCGCCGCGGGTGACCAGACCACCGCTGAAAAGTGCAGGCAGAAGATTGCTGCCCTCACCGGACAGACGGTTTCTGTCGACACAGCTAACGATGCCCTCGCTACGGTAGAACCTGAGCCTGGGCCCACGAAGACCTCAGAACCCGAAATCGAATCTGAGCCAGAGCAATCAGCTGAGGCAGAACCTGAGCCGGCAGAAGAGCCGGCCCCCGAGAGCGATGTGGAAGCCACTGACGACGGCCTGATGATTACAGAAGAGGCAGCCATCTCAGATGATGACCCGTGGGGCGATGCGTTCGAAGACTCGGAGAGTGAGGTGAGCGAAGAATCGGAACCTGCCTCAGAGCCTGTGTATGATCCGGAGGAGATTGCCGAGGCAGAATCCGTCTTGGATACAGTTGAGGAACCCGAACCAGTCACTTCTGATGACGAGCCGAACCCGGAGGTAGACTTGGCAAAGGCCGCTCTCGATGCGCAGGCGAAGGGAGCCGAAGCGATTGCAGCGACACCAATCAGAATCGATTCGACTTCAATCGCAAATCAAGATGTGGAATGGTACAACAAGGGACTCTCTCTCATTATCGATGAAAAGTATACCGAGGCACTCGGTTGCTTCGACAAGGCGTTGCCTTCATTCGTTGAAGATGATGTGATGGTAATCAGAATCCTTAACGCCCGTGGTAATGCGCTTTACTATCTCAAGAAGTATGGCGATTGCATCGAAGCGTATCATCAAGCGATGAAAATCAATCCATCCGGAGTTACCGGCGCTACCCTCTACAACATGGGTACTGCCTACGCAGAGGTTGAACGCTATGAGGACGGTATCAAGTGCTTTGAGCAAGGCATGTCACCGAAGAGGACCGATCCTCTCGAGGGTAGAGAAGCGAAGATGGCCAAGGAACAGATTCGCCGCTGCAAGATTCTACTCAAGGAGCAGTCCAAGAAATTCGACCGTCTCGCCAGAATCAAGAGTTGATCAGGGCAGACTGACCGTGACTGCAACCGACTTTGAGGTAGGGGTGTTGCTCCCCTCCGCGACACTCTCCAACGGCACCAGCACATTTGCCTCTGGAAAGTATGTGCATAGATTGCCTCTCGGTATTTCATAGGCCACCACCTTCCATGCTGGGGCGTGAATCGAACGCCCTTGGAAATGGCTGGTCAAATCCACCTCGTCACCGGGGTCAATTCCCAGTTCGGCCATGTCTGAAGGATTCATCAAGACCACTCGGCGCGCCCCATAGACACCTCTGTAGCGGTCATCCATACCGTAGATGGTCGTGTTGTATTGGTCGTGACTGCGTACCGTCATCATCGTGAACTGACCAGACTGGGCGACTGGATTCGGGAGGTCGTGAGCCGTGAATTGCGCCTTACCCGAGGGGGTGTCCCAGGTGGGCCCATCCCTAGGACCGTTTGGGAGGTAGAAGCCGCCATCCTCTCGCACCCGCGAATTGTAGTTCTGA
>Ga0310122_10001391_pt1 | contig 15504 bp, 17 predicted proteins | sample CB6_Bottom_1051__FD_203503 | JGI IMG/M metagenome (GOLD analysis project Ga0310122, IMG submission 203503) | Marine microbial communities from Western Arctic Ocean, Canada - CB6_Bottom_1051 | ecosystem: Environmental > Aquatic > Marine > Oceanic | place: Canada: Western Arctic Ocean | collected...
TCTCCACTGTTGTGGCCGTCGTGCCTTACGAAGTCCCGGGTGTTTGCGTTCAACTTTGCGTGCGTCTACGGTCAGAAAACCGGATGATTTTAGACGCGGGCGCCACTTCTCATTCAAGTCGTTCAAGGCGCGCGAGAGGCCGAGGCGGATCGCTTCTGCTTGTGCGGCTACTCCTCCGCCGCGTACCTTGACGGTCGTGGTGAAGGTAACGTTTAAGATGTTGAGCGGTGCGAGTGCAGTTTGACTTAGGCGGCTTGTTGGGAAGTATTCACCGAGCGATTTTTCATTTACGGTGAAGTCGAGTTTCTGTGGGTCGGTCAGGTGCGGGCGGTCATCATCTTTTTTCGCCACGTCTTTTAACGGTTTATTTGTGCTTGGGTAGATGCGGACGCGCGCAGTTGCCGCTTTTCGACGCCCGATGGCTTCGATGTAGCGGCTTTTGTCTTTTGATTTTGCCTTGCTTTTCGGAGCAGGTTTTTTTTCTGTAGTTGTTGACATGAAGATGTTTAGCTATGAGAAAGCGATCAGCTACGAGCTATGAGAGGCGATAACATCGTCGTTCCTAATAGCTCGTAGCTCATAGCTACTTATTTTATTCGATGACAAGTCGTTTTAACCTTCCTTTTCGGAGCCGGTTTTTTGGGAGCATGAGGCGGACGGCGTGTTGGAGTACCCATGCAGGATTCTTTTCAAATTTTTGCTTATAGGTATGTTCCTTCAGGTGGCCGACTTGTCGTGAGTGGCTATAATATTTCTTTTCGGTGTACTTGTTACCGCTTACTTTGATACCCGTGATGTTTTTGATGGTTACGCGGTCGGTGCCGGGAAGACGGCCTTCGTAGGCGGGACTGTTTTTCCCTTGCAAAATAATCGCAATGTCAGATGCGAGCCGTCCGAGGATTTTTCCTTGTGCGTTTATGGTGTGGTTCATAGAAATAATGCGAATGAAGTGAGTAGGTCTTAGTCGAATAGGTTTCCGGCTCTGGCCGGATCTAGGTTTTCTTCCTGCATCTTCTGCGTCCTTTGGCCTTGAAGATGCAGAGAAAACCCTAGACGAATTCGATGCGAGCCATTTTTGCGTTGTCGCCCTCACGGCGTTTTGTTTCTTTTATGACGCGTGTGTAGCCGCCTTTTCGCTCTTTGTATTTTGGTGCGATTTCATGCTGCATCTTGTAGGCGGCGAGTTTCGGCAGTTTTTTTATGAGTAATTTTAAGCCGGCAAGATTTTGTTTTTTGCCGTAGGTTACGTATCGTTCGACGATCCGCTTCAGTGTTTTTGCACGTGTTTCGGTGGTGGTGATATGCTCACGCACAATCATATTGCCGGCGAGGATTTTTAGAAACGCTTTTCTCTGCCCTCGTTTCCTGCCGAATTTTTTTCCTTGTTTGAGATGCCGCATATTACGTGCTCTTTTTCGCTTTGGTTTCTTTCTTTTTTTCCGTTTTCGGTTTTGCTTCTTTTTTCGCTTTTGTTTTTGTTTCTTTTTCCACCTCGTCTTTCGGTGCGATTGCGTGCGCGGTGTAGATTTTCTCGAAATGGCTCTTTAAGATGCCGGTTGCAGCGTAGACTGCTTCGCTTGGGGTGATGGTGCCGTCTGTTTCCACCTCGAGCTTAATGCGGTTGTAGTTTGTCTTTTCTCCGACGCGCATGTCTTCGACGTCGAAGTCGACGCGGATGACCGGCGAGAAGATTGCGTCGAGCATGATGGTACCAACGGGGAGTCGTCCTGTTTTTCTTTGGTCTGATGGGAGATATCCCAAGCCGCGTTCGACAACCATTTCCATATCAAGCTCGGCACTTTTCTTTGTGAGCGTTGCGATTTTTTGTTCCGGATCGGTGACATCGACGAATGTGGTGGTTTTGATGTCTCCCGTAGTAACTTCTTTTGCTCCTTTCACGCTCAAGGTGAGGGTTTGCGGTTCGTCGGTGTGCATCACGAAACGAATTCTCTTAAGGTTGAGCGTAAACTCAACGATGTCTTCTACTAAGCCGGGCAGTGTTGAGAACTCGTGGTCTACGTTCTTTATCTTTATTTGTACTATTGCCGCCCCGGGAAGTGAGGAGAGCAGTACGCGCCGAAGGCTGTTTCCGAGTGTTAGCCCGTAGCCGGTGTAGAGGTTTTCTATGTTGAAGACGGCCGTATTATTTTTTTCTGACACCTTCTCGATAGTGACGGTGTCGCTTAAGTTCATGTTTTCCATAATAATTGTAATGCGAATTGAATGCGAATCATGTGAATGCTACGAATGTGTGCCGATGAGTTATTCGTAGTATTCGCATGTATTCGTAGATTCGCATTATGCTTGTTTATCGTGCATAGAATTCTCCGATTAAGCTGGGATCAAATGGTAACGCGGCGGTGTCGATCTCCGGCTCTTTGAGACATTCCCCTTTTTTGTGTATGGCGTCGACCTTGAGCCATGTCGGCGGTGTGTATTGTTTTAAATGTGTATCGAGTTCCTCAAATGGCTTTCGTTTTTTCGATGCCTCTTTTATCTCGACTATGTCTCCCTTCTTGATCGTTCGTGACGGGACTGTTGTTTTTCTCCCATTTATGAGGATGTGTCCGTGTGATATGAGCTGGCGGGCGATGCGGGGAGATTTTGCGAATCCCATAAGGAAGACGACTCTGTCTGCACGTTTTTCCAGCTGTATGAGCGCGTGCTCGGCGTCGTTGTCTCTGAAGAGTATGCGCAGCTGACGGTTGGTGAGTCCGTAAACGATTTGCAGCTTTTGTTTTTCTTGAAGCTGTTTGCCGTATTCGGAGAGCTTGCCGCGGCGTCTTTTTTGTCCGTGCATGCCGGGGCGGTACGGCTTTCGTATCAGTGCGCATTTTGGCGAGCTGCAGCGGTCAGCTTTTATGAACAGCTTTGTGTTGAGTGCGCGTTCTGTTTTTTCTTTTGGGCGTTTCATAGATGACGAATAGGGTCTTATAAGACCGATAGGCCGCGTGTTAGACGCGACGGGGTTTTCGGGCGCGCGGGCCGTTATGCGGAATAGGTGTGATGTCTCGTATCATCGTGATATTGAAACCACGCTGTGCGAGCGATCGTATTGCCGAATCTCTTCCGGATCCGACTCCTTTTACGTAGACTTCGACGGTGTGCGGTCCTGACTTTTCAACTTTTTCCGCGAGCGCACTGGCAACTTTTGATGCCGCAAACGGTGTTGATTTTTTCGGTCCGGAGAATCCTACTGACCCGGCTGACATCCAGGTGATAACATTACCTGTTTCATCTGTAATAGTCACGAGTGTGTTGTTGTAGGTTGCGTTTATGTAGATTCTGCCTTTGGCGTACTTTTTCTTTCCTCCTTTCTTTTTTGATTGCGCAATAACGCCTTCCACGGCGTCACTCTCTTGCAGTGTTTCTTCGTCTGTTTTTTGTGCGACTCGTTTTTTACCCATTGGTTAGTTATTGGGCTATTACGGGCGAAGTTACTGTTCCTGGTGTAACGGTAACGTAATAACTCATTTACTTAATACTTTTATTATACTTACTTCAATTCTACTTTTCGTTTTCCGCTGCCGGCGGTTTTTCGCGTGTTACCACGTACCGTACGGGAATTACTTTTTGTTCTTTGTCCTCGTGCCGGTAGGCCGCGTTCGTGTCGTGTACCGCGGTATGCTTTGCTGTCTTTTAGGTTTGTTATGTTGGTGCGGATTATCTGCCGCAATTCTCCTTCGGTGATATAGTCATCCTTAATCGTGGTTTGGATCTTATTGACTTCGTCTTTGGTGAGGTCTTTCGCCTTTTTGTCCTCGTCTATCTTTGTCTTCGTCAGTATCTTTACCGCTCTTGATTCTCCGATGCCGTGTATGTACGTCAGTGCGACGACGACCCTTTTTGCATCTGGTATGTTTACGCCGGTGATTCTCATGCTAGAGATTAGCGATTAGCTACGAGCTATTAGTTATTAGTTGGCGACGACGTCCCTAAAAGCTAATAGCTAAAAGCTGATAGCTATCTGTTATCCTTGTCGCTGTTTGTGTTTACCGTTCTCGACGCCGTTGCGGTCTTTGCATACGACGCGTAATACGCGCTTACGCCTTATAATCTTGCAGTTGTTACACATTTTTTTTACTGATGCTCGTACCTTCATGTTTAGCTGGTTAGCTTGTTAGCTTGCTAGCTTGTTAGCTTTCGATTGGACATCGACGTGGTCGCGTCCTAAAAAGCTAATAAGCTAACCAGCTAAGAAGCTCGTTCACAGTCTTCGCGTAATTCTCCCTCTGCGGTCGTTTACGTTTGGCATTTCTATAAGCACCTTGTCGCCCGCGACGACTTTGATGCGATAGAGCTTCATCTTTCCTGCGAGATGGGCAAGGATTTCCTTGTTTATTTCTATGTCTGGATCGCCGCCTGTTGCGCGGACCCTGAAAAGAAGTCCAGGAAGTGCTTCCTCGATGATGCCTTCAATTTTTACTACGGACTTGTTGGCCATTTTATGGTTCCTGTGATTGTAATAGGGAATTCCTTTTCAGTCAACCCTCCTAGTGCGTTCTTACAGTATTCCCTGTTTACTCCTCTATTTTTTTGAAGAGTGGTTTTATGTTCTCGATATGCAGTCCATCCAATGTGGTAATGAGTTCTTTGTTATTCGGCCACTGGGGAAAGTCGACCCCGATCATGTGGGATAATTTTTCGTACGTTTCCGGCAAGAGCGGTTTTATGAGTGCGTGTAGCGCGAGGACGATATGCATGCAGCTTGCCATTGTTTTGTGGAACTTTTCAGTGTCCTGATCTTTCTCTTCCCATGGACGCATGTCACTCATATACTTGTTTCCGAAGCTCGATAGCTCGAGTATTGCCTCTACGTACTTTTTGAATTGTGTGTTTTCGAGTGCGTCGTACGCTTTTTCCATCGCGTGTTTTGTGTGATGCAGGGCTTTTCGGTGTACGAAGTGTGCATGCATTTTTACGTCTTGTGAGAGGGTGAGGGTGCGGTTTATGAAGTTGCCGAGGTTTGCTATGAGGACGTTGTTGTGTGTGCGGGCGAAGTTGTCCCAGTTGAAGTTGGTGTCGTGTGTCTCCGGCATGATTGAGGCGATGTAGAATCGGAGCGGATCGTTGCCGTATTCCTCGTCGAGTTGGTCAAGTCCGAGTATGATTCCCCTGCTTTTTGAAAATTGCCGTCCTTCGAGCTGAAGGAATTGATTGATGGCCGGTACGTCAGGAAGATTGAGGTTTTCGTCGTATGCGTGGAGCTCGCCGGGCCAGAAGAGTGTGTGGAATATGAGGTTGTCCTTCCCCATGAAGTAATAGTGCCGTGCGTCTTTGTTGTACCACCAGTCTTTCCATTTTTTCGAGCCTTCCGCCCATTCGATCGAAGCTGAAAGGTATCCGATAACCGCTTCGAACCAGACGTAGAGCCGTTTGTTCTTTATGTGTGCAATCTTCTTCTCCTCGGGGATTTGGTCTTCGGGTAGCGGCACGCCCCAGTCGAGGTCGCGTGTTATGGCGCGCGGTTTTAGTCCTTGCCTCTGCCATCCTTCCGTTTCTTTGCATACCCAGTCGCGCCACTCGTGTCCCTTTCCTTGGACGTATTTTTTGAGGAACGGTTCAAGTTTTGGCCAGTCGAGGAAGTAGTGCTCGGTATCTTTCAACGAGACGGGGCTTCCACTTAACCGGCTTCTGGGGCTTTCGAGTTCGCCGCTTTCGAGCACTTTGCCGCAGCTGTCACACTGGTCGCTCCTCGCATCCACGAGTCCGCATTGCGGGCAGGTGCCGATGACGTATCTGTCCGGAAGGAATCGGTTTTCCTCTTCCGAGTAGTATTGTTGTGTTGTGTCTTTGAATATGTATTCCTTTTCGAGGAGTGTGAGGAAGAATTGCTGTGCGAGGGCTATGTGATTTTCGGTAGTAGTCTTCGTGTAGCGGTCGTAGCTGATATCGAGTTTTTGGAAGAGGTGTACGTTTTTTGCGTGATATTCGTCGACAATGTCTTGCGGCGATGTGCCGCGCTTATCCGCTTCTATCGTAATTGGTGTTCCAAAACAGTCTGACCCCGAGACCATGAGGACGTCGTTGCCGATGTATCTGTGGAAGCGCGCAAAAATATCCGCAGGTAAAAGATATCCTGCGAGGTGTCCCACATGAATGTCGCCATTTACGTAGGGCCACGCGACGCCTACGAAAATCTTTTTCGGCATTCCTTTGATTATAACGGGCTTGTTGGGGATGGCAATTAAAAAAGCCCACAATTTTGTATGTGTGGGCTTTCATGTTGCGATTGTTGAAGAGGCGACGGTTAGAGTGGCTGACCGGTGACCGCTTTGGCGTAGGCGGCCTCCATCGGTATGAAGTCAACTTTGATTTTCTTCATCTGGCTGGCCTGGTAGGCCTCCGGTGAAAAGGCACCGGCACCGACGTAAGGTCTATTTCTTTCAACTTCACATCAATGGGCTTCGCTTGTGGTGAGCTCATTTCCCTTAATGAATGTTCGGTGTGGTCGTGCGCACGTGCAGGGCAGTACATTCTCCCGAACTCGATTATGAGGTAGGTGAAAAGGAGCCAATCTTTCTTCGGGATAATCTCCATAAGATCGTGCTCAATCTTTACCGGATCGGTTTCTTTCGTGAGGCCGAATTTTTTGGTGAGACGTTTTACGTGTGTATCGACGGCAATGCCTTCGACGATGCCGTAGGCGTTCCCGAGGACGACGTTCGCGGTTTTTCGCGCGACACCGGGAAGTGTGAGGATCTCCTCCATGGTGTTTGGGATCTTCCCTTTGTATTTTTCTTTAACAATCTTAGCTGCGGCGAGGATGTTTTTTGTCTTGTTTCTATAAAATCCGGTTTGGTAAATATCGCGTTCAAACGCATGCGGCTTTGCGCGGACGTAGTCGTCGAGTGTTTTATATTTTTTAAATAGTTTTTGTGTGACCTCGTTTACCTTTTTGTCGGTGCATTGCGCCGAGAGCTGGACGGCGACCATGAGGTGCCAGTGTGTTTTATAGCGAAGCGTGCAGTGGGCGTTGGGGAAGAGCTTTCGCAACTTTCTTATTATGGTTTTGGCGTGTTTTTGTCTTGTTGTCGATGAAGGTGGGATCATGGTTACTTCCCGTATCGCCGTTTGCGGTCTACATAATCAGCCACAGCGTAACGGAGTTCGGAGCGCCCAAAGTCCGGGAAGTAGATGGGGGTGAAGTAGAGTTCGGCGTATGCGGCTTGCCATGGCATCATGCCGGAGAGGCGCTTTTCTCCTGATGTGCGGATGATGAGGTCGGGGTCGGGGAAACCGTTGGTATCGAGTGCGTGCATTACTTCTTCTTCGGAGAATTCTTTGTGCGCTTTTTTCATCTTTCTGAATGCGCGGAGAAGCTCGTCGCGTCCCCCGTAGTCGAGCGCGATGGCGAAGTGATGCTTGGTGAAGTGCGCCGTATCCGCTTCGAGTTTTCTAATACCTTCTACAAGTCCTTTGGGGAGCCGGTCTTTTCTTCCGAAGTGGTGAATGCGTATCTCATGTGCGAAGGCCTCTTTTCTGAACCGTTTGAGTCCTGCTTTAAATATGCGCATGAGGTGTTGTATTTCCTTTTCGTTTCGTTTCCAATTTTCTGTTGAAAATCCCCACATGGTGAGGTACGTTACGCCGAGACTGCGCACTTCTTTCAAGAGGTGTGTGATGGTTTGGTTGAATGCACGTTCGTGTCCGCGCCAGACGGGTAACTTTTTTTCCTGTGCCCAGCGGCGGTTGCCGTCCGGAATGATGACGATGTGCTGCGGGATGTCTGCCGGCGGTATGTCGCGCAGATTTTTTGTGAGATGTTCGAGTGCCGAGAACTTGTCTTCTATGATATTTTTTCCTTCGCGGTCGATGGTGAAGCTGTTGTATGTCTCCGTTGCTGCTTTCCATGTGAATGAGAGACCGCTTACCTTTGCGAGGGTGCTTCCGCGATAGCACCAGTCGAGAAGACTTTGGAGTGCCGTCGCCCCTCCTTCGGCCACGATTTCCACCTCACCGCCGGAGAGGTTTTTTGCGTATCCCGTGAGACCGAGCGTATCGGCGATTTTCTTTGTGTTCTTTCTAAAAAAGACGCCTTGTACGCGTCCTTGTACCACAATATGTAATTGTTTTTGTTTCATAAGTACGCGACGACCCGCCGTAAGATTTCCTGGCTTTGATCCAGGTGGGATATCTCAACCGGTGCTCCACGGAGCGTGGTAATTTGATTTCCCTTGATACAATAATCCGGAATCTTATTGACGGGTCATGTATAGTGTAGCATGCCGTCGTGATGCACGCTACAGCTTGAGCACTGTCGCCACCTGGCGAATGAGTGAAAGGACGATCGGTGATGGGAGGAGGCTGTATGATTCTTCACCGTTTTCGTCTTTGATGGTCCACGGTTCTTCGATTACCGTGACTTCGTTTTTGTCTGTATTGTTTTCGTATCGATATGCGGGAGTGATTTCGTAGTCGTCTACGTATTTGTTCGCTTTTGCTACCGGTATCGAGTTTCGGAGGTAGATTTTCGGTACGCCGTGCAGTTCGAGGAGTGTGCCCATGACTTTTTTGTCCACTTCGATGCGGTCTCGTATCGCTTCGATGCCGAGTTCGTCGCCTTCTTTTCCGACCAAGTGGGCTTTTTCACAGTCATCGTCGTCACATATCAGGTGATATGTTTGTGTGTCTTCATCATATGTCACATCTTTGGTGCGAAGAAGTTTGGTGTTGCGCGGTGTGTGACATTTCGGGCAGACGACGCGAAACTTGATACGTTCGTCTATGACGGACTCGGGTACGTCTATGAAGACGAGGAAGTCGGGATCGTCTCGATATCCCATGAGTGCGCCAAAGTAGAGTGCGTAGGCGACCTGGTCGAGGTTGCGCGGGAAGCCGTCTATGAAGAGTGCCTTTCGGCCTGACTGGCTGATTTCGTACTCGACGAGTGTCAGGATAAGTTCTGTGGGAAGGAGTTTTGCCTGTGATTTTCCGAGGAGTGCTTCGATGGCATCGTCGAGCGGCATGAAGCCCCGATAGTTTTTTTCGAGAAACGCCGCGAGCTTCGGGTCGGCATTTTCTCCTTTAATTTTTGTGTATGCATCGCGTACGATATCCCCCACTGATATGTGACGGACGTGTTCTTTGCCGATGATTTCACCAAACAGTTTCGAGTAGGTTCCCTTTCCCGAGTATTTCGGACCGAGGAGGAATGCGACGAAGGTGTTATGTTCGAGATAGGATTTTACTTTTTTTATTTCTACTCCCGCTTTCGCTTCAAAATACGTCCTGCGTTCTGCAGGATCGTCGAGTTTGAAGGCGTCCGTTACCCCTTCTGTTTTTGTTTTTTCAATTGGAAATTCGAAGTTTTTCATACGAAAAACACCCTCGCAGTGCGTATATTTGTTTATTGTGATGTTATTATTGAGGGTTGTCAAGGTAATGCAACGTCGTTGAGCCACAATAAACGGCTCATTTGGTACCAAATGAGCCGTTTATTTATGTGGAGTAGTCTATTTTACTTCTTCTTACTGCTTTTGCTCGCTGTTACTGATTTCTCGACCCACTGAGCCAGTTTTTCCTTATTTTCCATAATTTCTTCCGGAATTTCGTAGTAGCTCATTACCGTTCTCGGGTGATTCTTTCGCTGATAGGTGAAGGGTTTGCTCTCGAGTGCTTCGTAGTCATGGCGGTTTGTGTCGTTGACTTTGAAGTACAATACATCGTTTGAGATGACGGCGAAGATGATACCGTTTTGGTAAATCCCGAAACCACCGAACATGCGGCGTGAGGTGCTGCCGTGGAGTTCTCCGAGGAAGTCGTGTACTACGTAGTCGGGAAATTCCGACTGGCTCATACTAGTCTTCCTGTGTGGTTTTTATGTGGAGTTCTTTGAGTTGTTCTTTTGTGATTTCTGTCGGAGCATCCATGACAGCGATGTGTCCGCCTGATGTTGCGGGGAAGGCGAGGACTTCGCGGATGTTTTCCTCTCCTAGGGCGACCATCATGAAGCGGTCAAAGCCGGGGGCGATGCCGCCGTGCGGCGGGACGCCGTAGGTGAATGCTTCCAGCATGTGCGTGAACTGTTTTTTTTGTTCCTCTGAAAACCCGATGAGATCGAATACTTTGTTTTGTATGTCCGGCTGGTGGATTCTGATACTTCCTCCGCCGACTTCGAAGCCGTTCAAGACCATGTCGTGCTGAAGGCCGCGAACTTTCATGGGGTCGGTGTCGAGGAGTGCGATGTCTTCGGGGTTGGGGGCGGTGAACATGTGGTGTGAGGGTGCGAACTTGGCTGACCCCGAGCCGTGGAAGAAGTCTTCTTCGGTCTGCTCGGTAAAGAGCGGGAAGTCGATGACCCATGCGAAGGCGAGTTCATTTGGATCGTCCGGATTTTTGCGAAGATCAGGCTTGTCGCTTCCGTATTTCTCCGTTGCTTCTTTATGCGTCAGCCGAGGCCATGGGGACTGCATGATTTTCTTTTCAGGGAAGACCTCTTGTACGAGTTTTGTGAAGAGTTCTTCTGCGAGTTCCAAGATGTCGTTCTGGTCGACGAATGACATTTCCATGTCGAGTTGGGTGAACTCGCCGTAGGCGCGGTCGGTGCGCGGGTCCTCGTCGCGGAAGCATCGTGGGAATTGGAAGTAGCGCTCGAAGCCGGCAACCATGAGAAGCTGTTTGTATTGTTGGGGAGATTGCGGGAGCGCGTAGAATTTTCCGGGTTGGAGGCGTGAGGGCACGACAAACTCGCGTGCGCCTTCTGGCGTGGACTTTGTGAGGATGGGGGTTTCGATTTCGGTAAACTCTCGTGCGGTGAGGAATTGACGAATAAATTGCAGTGCTTGGTGGCGCAGTTTTATGTTGCGCTGCATTCGCGGACGACGAAGGTCGAGGTAGCGGTATTTCATGCGATGCTCCTCCCCTATTTCTCTGCCATCGCTCGTGACATCGAAGGGCGGTGTTTCTGCGGTATTCACGATCTCGAGGGACTCTACGGCAAGCTCGAACTCTCCGTTTGGGAGGTCTTTGTTTACCATGTTCTCCGGACGTTTGTTTACGGTACCCTCGACAGAAATAATCCACTCGGAACGGAGGGTGTTGGCCTTTTCTATAAACTTCGGATCTTCTTTGTTGGGGATGAAGACGATCTGGGTGATGCCTTCTTTATCGCGAAGATCGATGAAGATAAGCTTCCCGTGGTCACGGCGAATGTTTATCCATCCGATCATCTGCACCTTCTCCCCTTCCTTTTTTTGAATTTCGTTTGATAGTGTTCGCATAAGAGTGAGAATCTAGATCCTAGAATTTAGCATCTAGGGGTTACGATACTACGGTATCATGGATTCCTTTATTTTTCCATATGGTTTTTGATTTTAAGGGATTAAAAAAGCAGGAGATGTTTTTCCTGCTTATGCACATAGTAGGGATACAAGTATTACTATAGCGATTATGCATCCGGCCATTTTCCAATTGTCCATTTCACTTCTCCTTTCTTCCAGTTGATTCTATTCACTATCAAAGTCTGAATTGGCCCTCCATCCCATGTTTTTGATTTGGCGAAGTTCGACGTGATACGAAAGACATATCAGCCAAAGCGTTAACATGATCATTGCGATCCCACTATAGCTGATGGGGTTTTGTGACGCCAATTACGCTAGGTTTAGCGTACTTCCTCATATTGCGATCGTTGCTGCTATTAGTCTCATTGTGCACCTCATTTTTTTTGGTATTTTCTTCCTGTATCTATTTTAATGTAAATATTTTCACCGTGCTACCATCTGCGGTGATTTTTATGGTTCCATCATGGTCGTTGCGGTAGATTTGTGTATCGATGCTTTGTAGTCGTTTTAGTGTGTCCGGTGCGGGGTGGCCGTAGCTGTTTTTACCGACTTGGATGATGGATATGTTTGGTTGTGCTGCCTCAAGAAACTCTTTGCTCGATGAGTTCTTCGAGCCGTGGTGCGCGACCTTGAGGATGTCGATATTATGGACGTCCGACGTCGATACTATTATTTTTTCGGTTTTCTTCGAGATGTCGGCGGTGAGGAGGGTTTTTACTCCTTTGCTTTCTATGAGGAATACGAGGGAGGAGTTGTTTGGGTCTTTTTCGGTTTCTACGGCGTTTTGTGTTGGGTAGAGGACGTGTATGGTGCTTTCGCCGTAGCGGATTTTGTCTCCTGCGCGGAGGGTGATGTTTTTTTGCGTGTGGTTTTTGATTGCGCTCTCGAGTGCGATATAGCTTGGGATGTCGCGCGTGATGCCGTTTGAGACGTATGCGTTCACTTTATATCGTTTCAGGATATCAATAATGCCGCCGAAGTGGTCGAGTTGGGGATGGGTGTGTGCCGCGATGTCTATGCGCCGCTCGAATGGTGAGAGTGCTTTTGTGATTTCGCGAAGGACTTTTTTGTTTGGCGGTCCCCCATCCACGAGCATCCGTGCTCCTCCCGGAAGTTCGATGAGTGCGCTATCTCCCTGTCCAACATCAAGGAAGTATATCTTGAGGAGATCTTTCTCGATTTCGGTTTGTATGATGTGACCGAAGATTGCTATGTCGAGGAAGAAGAGAGCGATTATGAAGATGGTAATTTCGTTCTTTCTTTTTTTGATCCATTTTTGGAGTTTTTTGTTTTGTTGTATAGAAAACATTTATTTTGTAGGGGCGTTCCATGGAGCGCCCCTACGTGTTACATATAGTAGTCCCGCAATCGCGATATAATACAATCCAATACTCCAAACTCCGAGATTGATGCGTATTGGTAGTGCGATTTTTGAAAACAAAAATATAGTTGCGATCTCGAACTTTAAGAGAAAGAGCGTGAGCCATGCGAGGCCGAGCGAGAGTGTGTAGGAGATGAATGATGCGGCTGCGGTGAGTGCGCCGAAGAACATGGTGACGGGGATGGCTTCCAAGATGATGACGTTTGCCACGAGTGCGGTGAGTGTGAATGAGCCGAAGACGACGATGAGGAGCGGCGTTACCGTGATTTGTGCGGCGAGGGTCATGAGTAAGTTTTCCTTCCATGCAAGGAACCCTTTGTCTTTCCCTATTTTCAGCAGTGTTTGAAGAGCCGGTTTTACATAGATGATGCCGAGGAGTGCGAGGAATGAGAGTTGGAAGCCGACGTCGTATGCGAGGACGTTTGGGTTTTCGAGTGTCATCACGAGTGCCGCGAGCGCGATCGAGTTTCTCGGTGCGTAGAGGCGCCCCATGAGCGGTGCGAGGGTCGCGATTACGGCCATGACTGCCGCGCGTACGACTGACGCGTCCCCTCCCGTCATGACGACAAATCCGAGTATGAGGAGGATGGTGAGTGCGAGTGTGGTTCGTCGAGAGAAGATGCAGGTGAAGACGGCGAGTGCGGCGTTTATGATGATGATTATGTTGTAGCCGGAGAGGGCGACGAGGTGTGTTGTGCCACTTTGCGACATGGCGTCTTTAAAGTCTTGTGAGAATTCCTCGCGTGCGCCGAGGAGGATGCCGCCGAGGAAGGCGGACTCTTGGTATGGAAGTGTTCTTTCGAATGCTTCGAGGACACGACGTTTTATGCTGAAGAGTGCGCCGCGGATTGAGGGTGTGCCGTGTTTTACGAGTGTGACGCTTGGGTAGGTGACGATGCCGCCGACTCCTTCTTTCATGAGATAGGTTGCGTATCCGCCTTTTGCCTTTGTTATGCTTCCCGTGAGTTGTATCGTGTCACCGTATGCAAACTCGGGGTATGGCGCGGACTTTACGAGGATGGTTCCGTTGTATGGGTCTTTCAGGTTGAGTTTGAACTCCTGAAGTTTTTTGCGCTGTGGGTTGTTTGCGACTATGCCTGTAACCGTTGTGCTTTTGCCGATAGGAATGATATGGCTTTGTATGAATGCTTGGTGGTGGTGTGTATAGAAGACCGCTCCTGCAAGGAGGAGCGGTGTGAGCGCGAGGGCGACTGCTATGGGTTTTTTTCTTGTGAGAAGGAGCGTTGTAAGGAGTATGGTGAATATGACTGCGAAGAGTATGAGTGTTCCCGATTTCCATCCAATGCTCGCGAGCAGTATGCCGGTGAGAAAGAAGACCACACTTGCGAAGAAGAAGTTGTGCGGTCTCATATCTCGAGAATTTGTTTTTCGAGGTCCTTCAAGCGTCCGAGGTAGAGCATGAGTTCGCCTTTTTGCCCCGTTTTCAGAAGCGAGAGTTCAGCGAGCGATTTTTGGAGTGTGGTGAGACATTCTTGTAATACGCGTTTTGTGTAGTCGTAGTCGACCATGTCGAGATCACCCTCTTTTTCGCGAGACCATCGGTTGCAGAGTTGGCGATAGACTTTTGATGAGAGGACGTGTGTGTACCAGAAGAGGTCTGCGGCGGCTTCTGTGTGGATCCAGAGACTTCCCGCGGTTATGGCATCTTCGACGATGCTGTGTACGGCTTCGTGCCACTCCTCGACTTTGCGATATAGGAGGAACTGTTTTGGTTTTGGCGGAGCTATGATGTTGTTTGTGCCCGTGATATCGATTCCCATTTCTTCGGCATGTTTTCGCACCATGGTGAGGGCTTCTTCGAGACTGTGTGCGACTTCTTCGAAAATAGTTTCCGGGCTGTTGGTTGCGTCGCTTACGTGTCCTTCGCCGCCCGGTATCTGCGTTGCTTCATCGCCGCATACGTGGCACACTTCCTTTCCGCAGGGTACTCGCCGCCATGTGCAGTCCATCCAGGTGGGTATTTCGGGCTCATCATACTCGCCTTTTTTCTGTTTGTGTTCTGTATAGATGCGCTGGTATGCGGGTATATCGAGCAGGCGTGAAATGGTCATCTCGATGCTTTTGTAGGGGCTTGGGGGGAGGTTGGTGATGTATTCGTACGTATCGTATTTTTTGTCGTGATGTTTTTCGTGGAGTGTTTCCAGCTCCTCGATGAATGCGACGAAGCGAGCGCGGTCTCTTTCGATGCGCTTTGTTTCCTCTTTCGTGAGTTTTTCTTTACCGCCCATGCTTTCGGGGTCTGTGTAGAGCGACATGATGAGATAGTCTGCCGCGTGGACTGCCGCTTTACGTACCTTACCCGATTGATGTTGGAGGTTTGTGATGACGAATCTTTTTGCGGATTCAAAGTCGCTCCGTGCGAGTGCGAAGAGCGCCCACTTCATGTTGCCGACGAGCGCGGCTTTGTTTTCCGCGTCACGTATGCTCTCGAAGGTGTCCACCTCCTTGATGAGCTTTTTTACCATTGTTGTATTGTCCTTCCCTCGCCATAGTTTTTCGAGCGCTGCTTTTGCCTCGTTGCGCTCTTTACTGTCCCCTGTCTTTAATTTTTCTATTATTGTGTCGGGTGTCATATCTTCTCTTCATGATAAGATTTTGAGCCTCGTATATCAAGAGGAGAAGCTTACTATTTCAGAAGTTGAACTTCTGAAATCAACGGCTAAAACGTCGTTTTAGCCGTTGATTTACGTGTTTTCCCTTGTTTTTAGCTCACGTTTGTAATTACGCCGCCGCCGATGAGTTCGCCGCGCTTTGTGTAGAAGACGGCAGATTGACCGAGCGCTATGGCTTTTTGGGGTTTGTGAAGTTCGAGGTGAAAGG
>Ga0310122_10001392_pt1 | contig 15496 bp, 12 predicted proteins | sample CB6_Bottom_1051__FD_203503 | JGI IMG/M metagenome (GOLD analysis project Ga0310122, IMG submission 203503) | Marine microbial communities from Western Arctic Ocean, Canada - CB6_Bottom_1051 | ecosystem: Environmental > Aquatic > Marine > Oceanic | place: Canada: Western Arctic Ocean | collected...
TCAGGTAGCAGTTGCCCGCCCCGCTCTCGACACATACCAGGCGCCGCCTGTTCGAGTATTGTGCGTGGATGATCTCAAGGTAGGAGAGGATCTGCTCGATCTTCGCCCCCTTGGCCTTCCCGGACCTGTTCTGTTGGTCCTGCAGACTCAGACGCTGGAAGAGAGTATCCAGCGCCATCCTTTCCTTGCGATTGTACATTGCAACCACCTCGTGGATTGGGAAGAGGCGGTCGGTTGGGTGGGTATCTCGATGGAAGGCTGGAAGATGCTTCAGACGGACCAGACTGCAGATGAACCCCACGGCAGACACAACTCACCCCTTGAAGAGTGAAGGTTGAATTTGCGTGACAGGTTTTCTGCGGCCCCGACCATGAACCCGCCTGAGCGGGCCCCGGGTTTGTTTACCTCGTCATTGTCTGGTGTGACAGGCGGTGAGTGCGGACCAGTTTAACCTTCCTGGCCGTCGACAACAGTGTCAAGCAAATACGCGCTGCCGGCTGTCGCAAGGACTTCGCCCCGAACAAGAGCCCTTTCCTGGCGCCAGAATTGCCGATCCCTTTGGATGGGCCGTGAGGAACCTTGACCATTACTCCAACAGCACCCTACTTACCTGCATCCACCATCGACGACAGCCCCGATCCCCTTCACGAGCGCCGATCCCGGATTCCCCGGTCTCTTCGGTATCCGGCTTCTGGCTGGGCGCGATCACCACGAGCCGCAAGAAACGCGAAGCGAGACGACCTTCCTGATGAACCTTTCGGCCGTTCGGATCTTCGGTTTCGAGTCACCCGAAGAGATCATCGGCCGGCGGATCCACTACTGGCATCGTGGAAGCCACACCGGTGAGGGACCTGTTGTGGGCGTGATGGAAGACTTCCACTTCGAAACCCTCCACGTCCCCGCGGGCCCCCTGGTGATCACCAATCAGTGGGGTCCGGTGTATGCCGCCGTGCGCCTCGAGGATGTGCGGGAGGGACTTCGACATCTCAGACAGACGTGGGACAGCGTCAATCCGGATTGGCCGCTGCAGTATCGTTTTCTCGACGCGAGTTTCGAGGCGGCCTACCGGACAGAGGAGCGGTTGAGCACGATGTTGACCGTGTTCTCCCTCCTCGCCGTCGCCGCTCTCGGCGTCTTTGCGCTAGCAGCCTTCGGCGCAGCAGCGGACAAAGGAGGTTGGCATACGCAAGGTCCTCGGCGCCAGCTCCGCGAGTGTCGTGTTACTGCTGACGGGGGAGTTCGCCTTACTGGGCGCGATTGCGGGAGTCATGGCCACTCCTCTCGCCTACCTCGGCATATCGCAATGGCTGCAGCGATTCGCCTACCATGTCGAACCGGGGCCAGGAATTTTTGTTGGCAGCATAGGCCTAGTGCTGCTGGTGGCCCTCGCGGCTACGGGCGGGCACGCGCTACGCGCTTCCTGGGCGAATCCGGTGGAGGCGCTGCGACACGAGTGAGGTCCGAAAAGGCGTTACGGAAGCCGTAGCTCCTCACCGACGGCGAGCTGGCCTGCCGGCCGTGGCTCTTGACCATGCACCCAAAGAGGCGCTATATAATTCTCTACTTGTTGGCGTTGCCGTACGGCAGGATATGTGTAGCTGCATCAGACAGATTCCCTCGGGGACACATACCGCGTTCTGAGGGTGTGATCGGCACTATGTGCCTGGGATGTCAGAGGTGGATGGATGGCTGAGAGTTTCGATTATGATGTAGTCGTGATAGGGAGCGGTCCCGGTGGTGAAGGGGCGGCGATGAAGTCTGTCAAGTCGGGCAAGCAGGTTGTCGTGATCGACGACAAATCGGAGGTGGGGGGCAACTGCACCCATCGGGCAACGATACCGAGCAAAGCGCTACGACACGCGATTCAGGTTCTTTCCGATACCGGCGCATTTCGAAACGCGGACTTTCAAGATCTCTTGAAGCGAGCCGAGTCGGTCATCAGCGAGCAGGTCGATCTGCGTCAGGGTTTTTACGACCGCAACCATCTCGACGTCCTTCACGGCCGTGTCCGGTTTCTGGACCCTCACACCATCGAAATTGGCCTGAACAGTGGTGGCGTTGAGCGCTATACCGCGGCGGGATTCATTGTCGCGACGGGTTCGCGGCCGTACCATCCCCCTGATGTCGACTTCTCCCACCCTAGAATCGTCGACAGCGACACTGTTTTGCGCCTCGCCCATAATCCGAGATCCATCACGATTTACGGAGCCGGGGTGATCGGATGTGAATACGCCTCCATTTTTCGCGGTCTCCGCATTAAGGTCAATCTAATCAACAGTCGGCACCAACTGCTGTCGTTCCTGGACGACGAGATTATCGATGCGCTGGCCTATCACCTGCGGGACCAGGGTGTGGTGATCCGACAGAATGAGGAGTACCAGCGAGTCGCAGCGGACGACGTCGAGGTCCGCCTGTCGCTCAAGTCAAACAAGGAGATTCGCAGCGACATCCTCCTGTGGGCACAAGGGCGGACCGGCAACTCGGACCGAATGGGTCTGGATGAGATCGGGATTGAGACGGATGAGCGCGGGTTGATCGTCGTCAACGAGAATTATCAAACCGGTCAGCCACACATCTACGCAGCTGGCGATGTCGTGGGATACCCGAGTCTGGCGAGCGCCGCCTACGATCAGGGCAGGTTCGCGGCGACCCATCTGGTGGACGGCGTTTGCGCTACGCAACTGATCGAGGATATTCCGACCGGGATCTATACGATCCCAGAGATCAGTTCGGTAGGCCTGAACGAAAGGGAGCTGACCGAGCGGAAGGTGCCGTACGAGGTGGGACACGCTTTTTTCCGGAATATGGCTCGCGCACAGATCACCGGACGGAAGACGGGGATGCTGAAAATCCTGTTCAACCGCGAGACGCTTGAGATATTGGGCATCCATTGTTTCGGATATCAGGCGTCGGAGATCATTCACATCGGACAGGCGATTCTGGCGCAGAAGGGGGAGGCGAATACCCTGATGTACTTTATCAATACGACGTTCAACTACCCGACCATGGCCGAGGCGTATCGGGTGGCGGCGCTCAATGGGCTGAATCGGGTCCAATAGATGAAGGCCGACTTCCTCGCCTAGCTGGTTCGCTGTTAACAGCAACGATTGTCAGGTGTTGGAGGCGGTGTATGTCAGCAGGGCGTACGATTCGATTGTATCGATTGTGAACCCCAGTCGATGATAGAGTTTCAGGGCGGGGCCCCATCTCCTGTCTGTCCCCAAAAAGAAATACTTGTCGGGCCCGCCATAGTTTTCACGCCCGGCTTGGCGACGACGACCCTGGTTTCCATCCTCAGCTATCAGACCTCGTCGGGCGCGGTGCGGCCACCGTTCCAGGTGTCGGGCGAGTCGGTGCCCGATGGCCAGTAGCCGGCAGGGTCCTCATCCCAGGTCTTGCCGCACATCGACGAGATCAGCAACCATTCGGAGGCGCCGAAGTCGGGCTCCGGGTGGTAGAGGAAGCGCTGCAGGCCCGCTTCCTGTGAGGCCTCGAGGATGCCCCGCAGCTCGCGTGTCGGCATCTGGTCGCCCCCGTGGGGGCCGCGCCCCGTCGATACCCAGGCGATGACCTTGCCGGCGTCGCCGACGGCCTCCAGGGCGCGCCGGGTTTCGGTGTAGACGACCTCTGAGAAGAATTCCTCCCCGAGTCCCATCTCCAGATCCATCAGCGTCTGCACACCAGGCAGGCGGATGCCGAGCAGGGCCTCGACGACGGAGAAGCGGTCAGCCACCGTCAGTGAGGGGTTCCACGCCCCCAGGCGCTTCACCCAGCGCGCGATCGTGCCGACCATGCCGTCAATGCCGCGGTGCCAGAAGTAGTGTTTGGGAAAAAGGAGATCGAAGTAGGAGGCCATCTGCTGGTAGTTCTGGCCGGTGAGAGAGGAGAATACGGGCGTGCGCGGGATGCCGCCCAGCAGGACTTTCCCGTCGACCCGGTCGATCTGCTCGCGGGCCCACTGCCAGTCGAAGCGTGAGACTTCCTGGCGCATGCGGAGCCAGTAGAGGGCGTCTTCGTTGACGTCGAACAGCTGCAGGGAGCCGAGCATGCCACCGGCGGCGTGGTAGCGCACCAGCTCCGGGGTGAGGTGGTGCAGGCGATCGCACAGGTGCTGCATGCCGCGCCGCGCGCGGTCGACGTCGGCGCCGGCCCGAGCGAAGCGTGCCTCGTCGCCCTGGGTGAGCTCGAAGACCTCGCCCCCGTGGTGGAAGGCGAGCTCGTAGGAGTGCTCACCGGGACCGTCGATGATGACCCCCTGGGTCTGGGGGAAGGCCTTCATCAGGGCCTGCACGTGTGCCGTCGTGCCGCCGCCGGCAAAGATCGTGATCGGCCAGCCGCGGCCGGCGGCGTCATCGAGCATCGCCAGCAGGCACCTCTCCTTTTCCAGGTCGCGCGGTCCCTCGTCAGGAGGCGTCTCGCCGTGATCGGCGTAGACCTTCGGATCGGGAGCATAGCCGCGCACGGTGGTGCCGTCCGCCCGGCAAAACTGCATGCGCCCGACCACGAGACCGGTCACGCCGCCCTCCTCCCAGGCGTCGAAACGCTCCACGTAGCCCTCCATCCAGTGTTCGAGGGGGCTGTCGTTGCACAGGAAGACCCAGGCCTTCATTTTCACTCCTTTCAGCGCCAGCACCATCCGCGACAGGACGCTAGTACCTACGTGCGCAAGTTCGCGTGCATTCGTGCCCCGATGCATGCCCGGCTCGCCGCGTGAATCCGAATCGCTTCGAAGTATAGGCGGTATAAAAGGGGTTATGGACAGTATGGTCAAGGATTTCGAGTTTGATTTCAGGCTTGTCTTGGGGTAGTTTGGGGCCGGCGTGGACGGGTAGAGACGACCCAATCGCTGACATTGAAGTGGAGAGGGCCCACTTCTACCGGACTCGTCGAGAACTATCTCAAATATTGACTGTCGAAGAATACACAGAGCGTTCTGACTAAAGCGATGCCTCTTCCCGTCACTTGCGCGAAATAAAACGAAAATACTACGATGAATCTAAGAAATGTGCGATCCATCGTCCTGACTGCATCCGTTTGGTTTCTGCTTGCATCCAGCTCCGCCCGTGGCCTAGAGACAGACCAATGGATTCAAGACATCGAGATCTATGAGAACCAGTTGCGCGAGCTACACATAGATCCTTTCAACACGATTAGCGAACAAGAGTTTGATCAAGAAATCGACGAGCTGAAGTCAAATTTGGTCGGAAAGAGTGATTCCGAAGTCATATTGGAGCTCATGCGACTGACGAGAAGGATCGGCGACGGGCATACGGCGATCAGATTGGGCGGGCTTCACCGATTTCCTATCGAGGTCTACTTCATTGACGACGAATGGAAAGTGGTCAAGGTGCACGAGGATTACGCTCATCTACTCGGAACTACCATAATTAGAATAGATGATCAGCCAATATCAGATGTTGCCGCTGCCGTCGCGCAGGTTGCTCAGAATATTGAGAACGCGTACTCGGAAGAGATTAGGGTAGGTGAGTCAATAATCGTCGCTGAGATACTGTTTACGCTCGGAGTGACTCGACAGGACGGCGTAGCAACGTTTTCGTATTCTGACGGGTCCAAAGACTCGCAGGTAACTCTTCGGGCCATTGAGGAAGGATTCTTTTTCGGCTCTGATGACTTCGTTGGTTTTGAAACTCTGGAACCAGTTATAACACGTCGTTCAAGAGCTGGCGCAGATGACGTTTGGTTCGGAGAATTGGAGGGGACGGATGCTGTTTATGTGCGATTCGCAAGCTATCCGTCGTTTGAGGATATGGAGACCTTTGCCGAGGAGTTGCTACCACATATTGACAGCAATGAGATTGCGAGATTGGTCATCGACTTTAGAGGTAATGGTGGTGGAGACTTCTTCGTTGGTTTGACACTTGCCTACTATCTCAATCTTGCAGATTCGATCGATTGGCGATCAGGCGTTTACGTTCTGACCGATAAATACACATTTTCGGCGGGAGTCAGCAACGCAGCTCAGTATCGCCAGATCCTAAACGCGAGGATCGTCGGAGAGCCCACCGGTGGCAATCCCGTTGGCTACCAAGATATGGGGAGTTTCATTTTACCCAATTCGAGTTGACCGTGACCTATTCGAAGCGACTGTTCAGATTTCAAGACACCGCTACGGAAGGGATACGGCCGGACGTTCTGATTGAGTATGACTGGGAGGCCTACCGCAACGGTATCGATAACATCCTAGAATAGGTGGTCGATGATCTTGAGACATCGAGAATGCAATGACCGCTTCTGGCCGCTTTGACACGGTCGAGGCATAGGTAAGCACGCGATGGAATCGGAACTCCCGCTACCCCTCGGCCTGCGGCGGTGAGCTCATCGCCTTGCTGGCCGTTCGAACCGCTACTTCCCCCACTGGCGACAATGCCGTTTATTCCCCCTATCGATATTGTGCATGAACCAGACAACGTGGGGAAGAGGCGTGACGGTAGATTCGAAGCTCAGCCGGTTCAGCCCGCTGGAGCGCATTATCACCTTCGACGACTTCGACACGGGGTTGAATGGGTGGACGGCGCTGATCGGCAACTACGAGGACTCGCTCGACTCCATGTTGCCGCAGTACCGGGACTTGCGCGGGCCGATGCTGAGCAACGGCACCATGTGGGATACCGGATCGGCCGGTTCCTGGGACGGGACGTACGCCATGAAGCTGGCCACGCGCCCACAGGCGGGGAGTCTGGCAGTGGCGGTGAAACGGCTTACCTGGCGCCAACTTGGGGCGGTGCAGCTGGAGGCCTACGTGACCTTCAAGCCCGAAGCGACCCAGCTCCGGCTTTCCGAACAGGACGTGAGGCTTTTCGGCTTTGTCTTCGACCTTCAGGACAGCCGCCACCGGGTGATGCCGCATCTGCGCTATGTCAACGCCATGGCCGGGGAGACCGTCGGCCGCTGGCAATACAAGTCAGATCTGGAATCTCTGGAGGACATCGGCGGCGAGGGGAAGACGAAATCGCACTTCCACCTGGGACCCGACGGATGGGTGGATCTGCCCGGCGAACGGCAGCTGCTGTGTTACAACGAGATCGCCACCAAGCAGAACTGGCACTACATGCGCCTGCTCTTTGATCTGAGCGACATGAGCTTCCGCGAGTTCCAGTTCAACGATCGCAGCTACGACATGTCGTCGGTTTCGCCGATGGTCATGCCGGCCATGGCCAACCTGTGGTGCATGCTGAATCTCGTGTTCTTCGTGCAGACCGATATCGACAAGCGGGCCTTCCTTTCGGTCGATTCGGTGTTGCTCTCCGGATCTTTTTGAGGGGCCACAGATGCGTCAGAGCCATACAGCCATCATCGAGCGCGATGTGACTTGGACGGGCGCCTTCGAGACCGAACCTTACGAGGCGGCGTGGGCGTCCGAGGCCATATACTTCATTCGCTTACTGGCGCGGGAAGGGGATGCGGCGCGCGGCTGTGCCCGAGTCCAGATCTCACCCGATGGGATGCACTGGTGCGATGAGGGCACTTCGGTGGAATTCGGTGGCGACGCGGAGGTCGTCTTTGTTCGCGTCAGTCACTTTGGATCCTATCTCAGGCTCACTGGTGATCTGCCCGCGGGGGGGTCGGTGAGGGTGATGGTCGCTCTGACCCTCAAGTCATAGATCAGTTGTGTCGCAGGAGGGCAGCAGACCTGAATCACTGCTGGTTTTCTGTATAAACAATGGCCAGGGGGCTTGCCCCTGGCCATCGACGCTCGCCGATCCGTCGGTAGATCGGCGTCAAAGTCAGTCCTCCACTGCTCTCACCCAGTTCCGTCGTCGTCGGGTTTTGCCCGCAGCAGGCCGCTGAAGCTCGAGCGATAGGGGCCCAGCCCGAGATACCAATTCAGCGCCAGTAACACGATCGCCAGGGCGATGCCACCCGGCGCCAGCACCGCGTTGAAGAGGAAGATCTGCAGCGTAATAGGGGCCAGGAAAATCAGCGCCAGCGGCACGAAGCGTCCGCTCAGCAGCATGAGCCCGCTGGCGGTCTCGAAAATCTTGAGCACCGGGAAGAAATACCCGCTCGCCCCCAGGGCTCCCATGAGCTCCCCGGCTGCTGCCGGCAACTCCGGCATCGGCATGAACTGCAGGAAGCCGTTCAGTCCAAAGACGAAGAACACGAGCCCCAGTAGGATCCGCGCTACGAGTGCGACTTTTCCCATGGTGTTTCTCCTTGCCTTTGCTGTGTGAAGATGAGACTGCGGCGTCCGCTTGCGCGCGACGGCCCCCTAAGATAGGCAGACGTTCCGAATCTGGCCCGGCGCGACTTGACCTTGCGATCCCGTCCTCAGTCATCCTCTTCGACAATGCCCCGGCCCGTTATCTTAAACGGATCGGGGATCCGAGTGTCCAAATTGGCAAGATGCGTCGCTGCATCGCCGCCAACCCAGTTTTTCAGCCTCTTGCCAGGACAGTTCACTCAAATGCGATCCACCTCCGCGCGCTCGGCCTCTGCGTGCTCGGTCTCTGGGCGCTCGGTCTCTGGCGCTGCTCGTCGGGGACGGCAGCACCTCTGCCTGATTGCGACCACCGCCATGCTCCTGTTGCTGGCCACTGGCCGCCTCCATGCCCAGGGAGACCGCCATGATATCAGCGGCCGTGTCATCGACCGCCAGAGCGATGAGCCCCTGCCCTACGCCGCCGTGGTGCTGCGGGGCTCTGCCCATGGCGGGCTGACCAACGCCGACGGCTACTTCGTCATCGTCAATGCGCCAGCGGAGCTCTGCACGCTCGAAGTCTCCACCATCGGTTACGCGACCATCCTCGTCCCCGTCGATAACCAGCGTGCCAGTTCCGATCCCCTGGAGATCGGCCTGCAGGTCGAGGCCGTCTACATGGGGGAGACCGAAGTGACCGCCGAAAAGGCGTACGAAGTCTGGAAACCGGGCGCCGAAGTCAGCCAGATCACGTTTTCACCCAGACAGCTGGAGGCGCTGCCCGCGCTCGGCGAAGCCGATATCTTCCGCTCTCTCCAACTGCTACCCGGCATCAGCGGGGTGGGCGACGGCTCCGCCGGTCTGTACGTGCGCGGCGGCACCCCCGACCAGAATCTGGTGATCTACGACGGTATGACGGTCTATCACGTCGATCACTTTTACGGGATTTTCTCAGCTTTCAACTCCGAGGCAGTGAAGGACATCCAGGTATACAAGGGGGGTTACCCGGCCAAGTTCGGCGGCCGCCTGTCGAGCGTACTGGAACTCACCGGCAAGAGCGGCCACGGCAAGCGACTCCAGTTGAGCGGTGGCGCCAACCTGCTGAGCGCCCACATGATGCTGGAGACCCCAGTCTGGGATACAGGCAGCTTTGTGTTCGCCTTCCGCCGCTCCTACACCGACATCATCCAGAGCGGGCTCTACAACGACCTGTTCGATCTTTCCCAGAAGGAGGAGAGCGCACCGACTCCGCAGGCCCCCGCTGCCCCCCAGGCGGGGCAGTTCAGGAGGCGTGGCTTTGGCGGTCGTTTCGGTCAGGAAGTCAGTCCCGTGTTCTACTTCTACGACCTCAACAGCAAACTTACCCTGTCGCCCAGCGCCAGGGATTTCGTCGCCTTCAGTCTGTACAGTGGACGGGACAACCAGAGTGAGAGCAACGAATTGGGAGGTCTGAACTTCCGGGGACTGGATTCAGCGGCCAACGCGACCGGCACCCGCACCAACGAGACCGCGACCGACTGGGGAAATCTGGGTGGCGGCCTCAAGTGGGGGAGACGATGGCACAGCCGACTCTACACCAACCTGCTGCTGTCCTCATCACTCTACTCCAGCGATTACTTCCGCAGTCGCGGTTTCGCCGGCACCGGGGCTCAGGCTAACAGTACTCAGGCCAACAGTCCCTTCCAGCGTCGTTCGGTATACGAGGAGGACAATGAAGTCCAGGATGTAAGCCTTCGGCTGGATACCGAGTGGTCGGTTCACGCCGACCACCAGGTGGACCTCGGGATCAAGGTCGCCGATATCCGGACTGACTACGCCGGGACCTTTGGCGACTCTCTGCAGACACTCGACCTTCACACCCAGGCTCGCGAGGTGAGTGTCTATGTTCAGGATCAGTGGAGTGCGCTGAAGGCTCTGGAGATGACCGTTGGCCTGCGGGTCACGCATCACAATCAGACCGACGCCCTCTACCACGCCCCGCGTTTCTCCTTGGGCTATCACTTGACCGATCGTCTCACCCTCAAGGGCGCCTGGGGGCGCTATCACCAGTTCATCAACAACATCAGCAGTGAGGATGTGCTGCGGGGCAATACCGATTTCTGGCTGGTTGCCGACGACGAATTCGAGCCCGGCCGGGCGGAGCACCGCATTCTGGGTATAGGGTACGAGACGTCCGTCTACCTGGTGGAGGTCGAGGGATACGACAAGGATCTGGACGGCCTGACGGAGTTCTCACGGCGGCAGGGACGCCCTGGTGAGGCCGACCTGCTGGGCTCTTTCTTTTTTGGCGAGGGTCGGGCTCGCGGTGTCGAGTTCCTGCTCCAGAAGAAGAGCGGATCCCTGAACGGATGGCTGAGCTACACCCTGGGTGAGGTGGAGCATACTTTCGCCGGACTCAATGACGGCGATCCCTTCCCCGCCGATCACGATCGACGTCATGAGGTCAACGCGGTCAGCTCCTACCGTCTCGGTCGCTGGACAGCGGCGGCTACCTGGGTCTTTGCCTCGGGCCGCGCCTACACGGCTCCAGAGTCGGTGTACTCCGTCGAACTGGTCGACGGCGAGGTGGCCAGCTTTGTCCACGTGGGCGCAAAGAACACCAGCCGCCTGCCCGACTACCATCGGCTGGATCTCAGCTTGACGCGTCAATTCAGTACCCCGACCCTTAACTGGAGTGCTGGCCTGAGCCTCTTCAACGCCTACGCCAACACGAATGTGCAGTCTCGCGAGTACGACCTGGAGATCGACCCGGTGGTGGTGACCGATGTTACCACCCTAGGGTTCACCCCCTCCGTCTTCATCAAGGCAAGGATAAAGTGAGCGGACTTGCGAGTCGCCCAACGGCAGCCACAAGCGCCGCGAAGATCGCGCGATCGGCCCTCAGCTGTGCTTTCGTCGCCCTCGGTCTGAGCGGCTGCGACGACGGGGATTCCCCCCTGTCCTCCGGCACTGAGCTGCTGGTTGTCACCGGCTATCTTTTCGCGGGCGAGCCCGTCGGCGAAGTCGACGTCTCCGTCACCGTGCCCCTGGATTCGGAGAGCGAGGTGGCGCCGGCGGTGAACGACGCGCGCCTGGTGCTGACCGTGAACGAGACCTCCTACGAGCTCGAGTTGGCTCTGGGTGACAGTGGCCGCTATGCGTATCCGGCCGGCGATTTGACCGTGATGCCGGGAGACGCGCTCAGCCTGCGGGTCGAGCGCGGGGATATGGTGGTCCGGGCGGCGACGGTGGTGCCCCCTGCCCCCGTCAACCTCACCGTCTCTGCCGAGAGGCTGGTGGTGGAGCCGGACACCGCCTTCGCCGGGTTTGGTGGATTCGGGCGCTTCGCCAGGCAGGGAGAGGATGCCGGGGAGACGCTGACGGTGTCGTGGGAGGCGGAAGAAGACGCCCGGTATTTCGTCACCATCGAGAATGTCGAGGCCGACCCCGACAGCGTCGAGTCGCTCATCGCGCGGCCCCCCGGTTCATTCGCCTCGCCGTTGATGCGCGGAAACTCCCTCGCCATCCAGTCTCTCTTCATCGGTTTTTACGGCACCCACGAAGTGCGCGTCTTCCGGGTCACCGAGGAGTACGCCGCGCTGGAGGCCTTCCGCTTTCAGAATCTCGACGAGCTCGCCGAACCCCCAACCAACATCGAGAACGGCCTGGGAATCTTCACCGCCTTCAGTAGCGCGGTCGTGGAGTTCGAGGTGGTCCGCCCCGATTAGCTCGCCGGCGCCCCGGTGGGGTGGCTGGCACCGACAGTGTACCTGAGATTAGATAGGGTGGATGATGGCCCGAGTCTCAGTGGTCGGCTGCTGTCCGGGCGGATTTTTTTTTGGCGACCGAGAGCCTGCGAAGGCAGCGCATCGTCACACGGTGCGTCACGGAGTCCCTATATATAAATAAGAGGAAGCGCAAGAATGAAGAGGGTGTTGCTGACGGGCATTCATGGCGCCGTCGCCTACGCGATGAAGAAGGAGCTCGATGACAAGTATGAGGTGTCAGGACTCAGTGTCGCCAGGATGGATGATGTGCTGCGGGACTTCCGCGCATCATCGTGGAAAGAGCAACTGGATACCTTTCGGGACAAGCTGATGGATCAGCTGACCACGGCATTCAGGGGCAAGGATGCCGTGGCGCATCTGGGCTGGAATACACAAGATGAAAACCACAAGGGGGGCCTGGACCCTCTGAATATCATGGTGGTCGATTGTTGTTACCAGGCGGCAATCGCGGAGAAAGTCCCGCGGCTATATATGGCCAGCTCAGTACACGCGTACGACTTCAAGAGCGACTTCCGCGAGGACGTCGAACCCGTCAAGCCGTTTCCCGACGTGCGCAACGACCCCTTTGGTCATCCTCCTACGAGTCTTTATGGCGTGAGCAAGAGGTGGATGGAGATCGCCGGCCAGTTTTACGCCAATCATCTCAGCGAGGAGCAGAAGATCATAGTAGTCAGATTGGGGGGCGTCGGTCGAAATGAGGGGCCACACAGAAGCGGGAGCAGACTGTGGGACAGTCACGGGGATCTGGCGGGACTGCTGGCGGCGTTCATCGAATGTGATGATGATGCGCCGAACTTCTGGGTCGCATTCGGTGTGTCAGACAATCACGGGCGAGAGTTCAGCAGGCCCTACTTCGACACGGTGAACCCTTATGGGTTCAAGCCTGCCGACAATTCCTTTGATGCCGATTGAGGTGTAGCAGGTGGATGGTCAAGCCAAGCCAACCTGCACATTGAACCCCGGCTAATCGGCCGCCTTCACCGTCGCCGTGGCGCTCACCAGGGGCAGCTTCCAGTTTTCCATCGCCGTACCGCTCAAATCCAGATGGCTGGTGATGTAGAAGAGCCGGTCAGTCTCCGGCGTTTTCAGTCCGGCGGCTTTCGCTTCGGCTGCCAGCTTGAAGCGCTGGTGCAACCATGCCGGCATGAGCGATTGCGAGTACATCGTTACCTGCACCATCAGCTTGGAGGCGTCGGTTCCGGCGGGCAACTTCGCGATGTACTTCAACCTGTCGGTGCCGGATGCGGTTTGGTAATCCTTGTCAGCTGTGTACTTCTTCCCACTCAAGGCGCCATTGGGTCGGGGATGCTGGCCGATAAGCGCCTTCCCGCCAACAACGCTTGGTCCCTCCGGATCGGTGGCTTTCATGAATTCCTGCAGGATCTTCCCCTGATTCTTGCCAAACGTCGATGAGGGAACCCACCCCTTGGGAAGCAACCGGTTGCGTGTCAATGTCGATGCCCTGTCTCGGCAGCGACAGGCTGCGCGGCATGTGGCAGTCCTGACAGCTCTTGAAGGTGGACTTCGGCGTATTGTCTGCCCCGGGGCCGAAATCGCTGTTGAGCCACTCCAGGTAGGTCGCCTGCTCGATACTGTGGTTGTAGGACTTGAAGGCCGGATTCTTTTCGATTCGCTTCAGCACCTGGCCGGAATCCTGCGGCGTGAACCAGGCCGGATACTGGCCGATGTTGGGTAGATTGATCGTGTGGCAATTGCCGCACATTTTCGAGCTAGCGGTGAACGAATCAAACTTCGGCGTAATGCCGAGTGCATTTTCCATCGGATACTGGGCGATGTCGTCGAAGGGGCCGTTGACCACGTTGGCCGGGCTCCGGATACGAGAAAGAGGGATTGGGCTCCCCCGCCGGCGCCGCCGGCGGGTGGTCGAGCTCGTTCTGAGTGAGCGCTTCAGTCAGATAGAAGTAGCCGGGATTGAAGTCGGTGTTCAACGAGTCGCCGTTGGCGAGCGTGCGCCCGGCCGCGCCATCGATGGCGAGTTGGCGTTGCCCCATGGCGCCATGGCAGCTTAGACAGGTATTGATGAGCGCCTTCTGAGTCCCGGCCAGAGTGAAGGTCGAATCGATCGGATCGTTGACGTCCGTCGTCGAGCCGGCAAATGAAAGGTCGTTGGCGTTCTTGGCGAGAATGATCATCTCGCTTTCGAGCTGCGCGTGGAAGATGGGATCGCGTCCAGCCAGCCCCATGGGCGACCACCTCCATTCCCCGTACGGCGCCACGCTGAAGCCGTCGCCGTAAGTGGGACCGGTCTTAACGAACATCGTCACCGGGGACGGCGAGCCACCCAATCCGCCGTGACAGGCGATGCAGGTGTCGGAGGTGATAAACTCGTCGGCAGCCGTATTGGTGCTGTCGCGTCCGCCCGCTCCGGGAAACACATGATCCGACCACTGCGACGGAATCGCCCGCACATCCTGAGCCTGAACGGGCGGGTAGCGCAGCCTCGTGCTGTCATCGGGCGCCATGAATTCACTGAAGGCAGCGATGAAGTCTGCTTTGGGCCTCTTCAAAGGCGGAGCGGACACGGCCGCGTCGGACGGCGACAGAGGCCCGTGCTGCGCGATGTACTGGTAGACTTGCTCGGTGTAGGGTAACTGCTCCTCGGCAAGCTCGAACAGCTTCCTGACAGCCCCCCTTCTGTGTTCGGGGATCCTGGCCAGCAGGCCACCCATGTGGGCCGTGCTCCGCCACGAGTTGTCTATGTGGTATTGGAGCGGGGCGCCGGGGAATCCCTTGATGTTCTCCGTCGAGGGAAAAGTGAATTCCTTCTCGGCCGAAGCATGACAGCGCATGCAGGTGTACAGGCCGAACCCGGAGGTCAGGATGTGGCTGTAGTCGTCCACATTGGCGTCGATAGTCTCGGTGTCGGTTTGTGAGTTACCCAGAAACGTCGTGCCCGGCGCGTTGAGGTTCGCCCAGAACCAGCCATCTTTCGATCCCTCACTGTCTTTGACCATCACCGTCCAACCCGTAACCAGGCCCTCGAGCAGCTCTTCATAACCGGTCGGGTCCGCCTTCTCGAGCTCCTGGTAAATGGTCGCGGGAGGCATGAACATCTCCTGACGATCATCCCGCCGTCGTCTATCCCATCTTGGCGATCATTCTGCAGCCATCGCATGACTTCCGGCGAGTAGTAGATCCGTACGGCAGGGTGAGTGCCGTAGTACAACCCGTTGATGAAAGGACCGGTGTCGCGCACCCGCTTGTCGACCGCCCAGCTGATGTCCGTCCAACTGGTGTCGGCCCAACTGGTATCCGCCCAGGTGATGTCCGCATAGCTGCGATCGATCAACCATCGATAGAGTTTCCTCTCGTAGTCCACCAGCGGCATCGAGCTGGGCAGAGGCAGTATGAGTGAAGATCCAGTTGCCTCTGTTGCCGATGGCGCTGGCGATGAAGACGCTGGAACATCCGCCGACTGTACGAACACCGGAAACAGGCTCACTGCCCAGACCGCGGCGAGAAGGAGCAGATTGGAAGCACGTTTGCAGGCCATGTCAATTCTCCTTATCCAAGTCGTTCAGTCGTGGTCAGAGGCGGCCCACGGGGTTTG
>Ga0310122_10001393_pt1 | contig 15494 bp, 12 predicted proteins | sample CB6_Bottom_1051__FD_203503 | JGI IMG/M metagenome (GOLD analysis project Ga0310122, IMG submission 203503) | Marine microbial communities from Western Arctic Ocean, Canada - CB6_Bottom_1051 | ecosystem: Environmental > Aquatic > Marine > Oceanic | place: Canada: Western Arctic Ocean | collected...
CTCGGCTGGTATGTCCTCCGGGGTCGCTGATCAGCGCGCGTCGCCCGCCCCGTCCGATTCTCTCGCAGCCAGAAGCTCGCGCCTTGCCCCGTGGAGGCGGCCAGCCCGGCGGGCGGGCCCGCACGGTTGCAGCTGTGCGCCACGGCATGATGCAGCGGCCGGTCTCTCCCGGGGTGGAGTCGGGCGCAAAACTGGGCAGAAATGTAAAGTTATTCTTGACCCGGGCCCGGGCCGGCCGAGTAAAGTATGATCGTGCACCGGCACGTCGACGGATCTGACGACTTGCGACACGCCATCCAGTCCTACGAGCGAGCCGTCGAAAGACGGCGGGCACGGGTGGCGCGAAGGGCGTCGTCGTCCCCGACGCCTCCGGTCCCGCGCCCCCGCAGACCGGAGCTGGTGCGACCGGTGGCTGCCGCCGGACTCCTGCTGGTCGTCGCGATCGGGTTCGTCACACTCCGCGAGCGGGGCACGACGCTCCACGACCCAGACGGGACCCCGTTGGCCCCTCAGCTCCAATCAGGCGTGGGACGGGTCGTGCTGGATCCCGGTCACGGGGGCCGTGATCCTGGTGCGCGGGCCGCCGAGTTGAAGGAAGCTGCGCTCGTGCTCGACGTGGCCACACGTCTCGAAACGCGTCTTACCAGCGAGACCGGCATCGAGGTCGTGCTGACGCGCCGAGACGACGTCTACGTCACGCTCCGGGACCGTATCGAGCTGGCCAACCAGGTGGGCGCTGACCTGTTCCTCTCCATCCACGCCAATGCTTCGGCGAACCACCTCGCAGGTGGCGTCGCCACCTATTACCGCAAGGGCAGCCTGTATCGACATCCTCCGGGCAACGCTCATGACAACTTTGCGGGGAGAGCCGAGCCGGACGACCGACCGCCCCCGGTCGGCTCGATGGCGACGAGCGACAACCGGGCGGGGTCCCGCGACTTCGCGGAGTTGGTGCAGCGGAACCTGGTGGGCGGCATCCGTGAGCTGCATCCGCACGCGCGGGACCTGGGCGTGAAGCAGGAGCGGTTCGAAGTAATGATCGGCGCGCTTATGCCCAGCGTTCTCACCGAGGTCTCCTTCCTGACGAACGAGGAAGAGGCCACGCTGCTCGCGACCGACGCCTACCTCGACCTGATCTCGGACGCGCTCTTCCTGTCGATTCTCGAGTATCAGTCGAGGTCGACGGCCTCTGTGGAGATCGCCGCCAACAATTGACTGTCCGGAGCGCGGCGCCCGACTCCTGAGAAAACGTCCATGCTACACCCGTTTTCTGTCCGTGGTTCCGCGTTCCTGGGCGCGTAACGAGCTGGCAAGGCGCGACGAGGGAGCAAGTTCGGGCATTCGTGACCGAGGAGCAACGCCGCTAGGCGGGGCCCCGCCCGGAAACAGTCGAGGCATGTCGGACAGCTAGCCGAATAGGTTGAAGCGCAGGATGCACCACAAGGCTTCCACGGCATCCAGCGGACCAATTTTCTTGCCCTCATCATAGTCGCGTCCGTAGTACGACACCGGGACCTCGTAGACGCGGCACTTCATCTTGGCGACCTTGGCAGTGAGTTCTGGTTCGACGCCGAATCGCTTCGACTTGATGGTGATCTTCCTGGCAACCTCGGCCCGGAACACCTTGTAGCAGGTCTCCATGTCCGTCAGGTTCAGGTTGGTGAACGCATTCGACACAAAGGTGAGAAAGCGATTCCCGAGGTAGTGCGAGAACAGGTGGCAGCGGTGGGTTCCCCCCAGGAACCGGGAACCGAACACGACGTCCGCCTTCCCGTCCTCGATCGGCCGCAGCAGCACCGGGTAGTCCTCCGGGTCATACTCCAGGTCGGCGTCCTGGACCAACACCACGTCGCCTGTGGCCGCCCGGAAACCGGTCGCCAGCGCCGCCCCTTTTCCCTGGTTGACCTCGTGTAGCAGCACCCGGACGCCGCACTGGCCGTCCAGTTTTTGCAGCAGCTCGCGTGTGCCGTCGTTGGAGCCGTCGTCGACGACCAGGATTTCCTTGTCGAAGGGCGAGTCGATCACCCGTTGCAGGAGCTCTTCGATGGTCTGGCACTCGTTGTACGCCGGGATCACAACGGACAACCGCAGGCGTGAGATCACTGGTCGGTCGGTCCGGTCGGGTTCTACCAGCATGGGCAATTACTTTCTAGGATAGCCGTCGACAGCGGTTGGGCGAGGTGAGTGGGGCGACCAGAGTGCATGGTGCGGGAGTGGTAGGCTGCCTGGTCCCGCGTATGACGTGCCACCCGGTGCCGGATCACCTGGTTGATTCCAGACGGCGGTCGGCCGCCAGTCGTCGCATCAGCTCTATGGTGTGGGTCGGTGCTTCGAACTCTGCTTCTTCGAGCGGGGTGCGCCCCTGGTGGTCCCGAGCAGTGAGGTCGGCGCCACGCGCGGCCAGATACTCGACGATCGCATCCTCGCCGACGCGGATCGCGGTATGCAGTGCGCTGGGTCGACCGGTGGGGTAGAGGTTCACGTTTAGGCCCAGCTCCACCACCATCTGCACCGCCTCCAGCTCGCGGCTCCGGGTGGCCAGCAGCACGGCGCCAGCGCCTTCATTTGACTGGGCGGTGGGGTCGGCGCCCAGCGTGATCAACGCCTGCATCATCTCGATGTTGCCAGTTTGGGCCGCGGTCAGAAAGGGCGTGAGTCCGCTGGTTCGACGGGAGGTGGGGGCCTCGCGCCCCACGCCACGCTCGGTCCGGGCGTGCAGGTCGGCGCCTCGTGCCACCAGGTCTCTGGCCAGCTCGGTGTCGCCCTGTCTGACCGCGGCATGCAGCGGCGTACCGCCGTCGCGGTCGCGCGCGTTGACGTCGGCGCCGTGATCCAGCAGCAGTCTGGCGACGGCGCCGCTGCGGTGCGCGAGGGCGATCAGAAATGTGGTGGCCCCGTCCGGGCCGGTCACATGCGGGTCGGCGCCCGCGGCGATCAGCGCTCGCGCGCTGTCGGCGTCGTCGTGCTCGGCCGCGAACAGCATGGGAGTGAAGCCGTTGCGGGACGACGCGTTCACGTTGGCGCCACGCGCGATCAGCAGACGGGCCATCGCGGGGTGTGTGCCGGCGACGGCCCACATCAGTGGTGTCTGACCCATGCGGGACTCCGTCACGTTCACAGCGGCACCGCGGTTGAGCAGCAATCGCACCACCTCCAGATTCCCGGCGTGGACGGCGGCCAGCAGCGGGGTGTCGCCGCTCCAACGCGCCGAGTCGATGGCGGCGCCGGCCTCCAGCAGCAGGCGTGCGATAGCCAGGTTGCCGGCGGCGCTCGCGAAGAGTAGTGGCGTCTCGTCGTTCTCGTCGGCGGCGTTCGGGTCGGCCCCGGCACGCAGCAACGCGGCGGCGATGCCGACATCGTCGCGCAGCGCCGCCCAGGCCAAGGGTGAGGAGCCATCGTCGCGGGCGGCATTGACATCGGCGCCATCCGCGATCAGCGCCAGGACGGCCTTCTCGTCGCGCTGCTGGACCGCCTCAATTAACCTGGTGTCCGGCCCGGTGTCCGCGGTGGTGCTCTGCGCCGAGGCCATCGGCACGACTGCGCCAAGTCCCAGCGCCCAGACGAGCCGCCGCATCTGTCGTATGTGCCCCCGGTGCTTCATGTCGCCAATGTTAAACTCCAAGGAACAGTGACGGGACAACAAATCGCCGCGGCCACGTTTCTGGCCCCGGTCCTCGTGTGCGTGCTGGCGGCGTCCGCCGTGGGGGGACAAGGTGCGGTCTCGGCCCCCGGAGTGCTGGAGGTGACCGTCAACCGCTACTGCCTCGGCTGTCACAACGACCGGACCCGAACCGGAGGTCTGACCCTCGCGGACGTGAGCGCCAGGAGCGTGGCGGCGCTGGCGCCGGTGCTCGAGAAGGTGCTGCACAAGGTGCGCGCCGGGGACATGCCACCGCCGGGCAGGCCACGACCCGATGCCGCGACCCTGGCCACCCTGGTGGCGTGGCTCGAGACCGAGCTCGACCGCACCGCGGCCGCGGCACCCAACCCGGGCGCGCCGGCGATTCATCGGCTGAATCGCGCCGAGTATGCCAACGCCGTGCGTGATCTGCTGGGGCTGAACCTCGACCACGCGCGCGATCTGCCGGCCGACGATTCCGGCTATGGGTTCGACAACATCGGCGCGGTGCTGACAGTGTCCCCGCTCCACATCGAGAAATACATCGGGGCCGCACGGCGCATCAGCCGGCTGGCAGTCGGGACGGTGACCGCGCGGCCGGTGATCGAGCGGTTCGAGGCGGCGCGAGAGACGGCCGATGAAGCGATCGACCGGTTGCCTCCCAATGAGCGCGGCGGCATCCTGTTCCGGCATTATTTCGCGTTCGACGCCGACTACTCGATCCGGGTGCGGGTGCGGGGTGGACGCGCGCCCGGTCTGCCAGCGCCCAAATTGGACGTCCGCGTGGATGGCGCGCGGGTACAGCTCTTCGACGCTGATTTCGATACACGGGAAGCCGCCCAGGGAACCCGCAACTTCGAGGTGCGGGTTGCGCTCGCCGCTGGCGACCATGAGATCGCGGCCGGGTTTCTCACCGAATACGCGAAGACCGAAGACAGCGAGACACGGGCAACCGACCGTTTCTCGGTGGACTATGTTCTGGTGGGCGGACCGTTCAATCCGACCGGTCCTGGCGACACCCTGAGCCGGCGTCGAATTTTTGTGTGCCGGCCGGCCGCCGGTCAGGCGGAGGAACCCTGCGCGCGCCGGATTCTCGCGAACCTGGCCAGGCGCGCCTATCGGCGTCCGGTGACCACGGCCGAGATCGACCTGCTCGTCGACCTGTTTGCGATGGGACGCGCCGACGGCACCAGCTTCGATGACGGCATCGAAATGGCGCTGAGCGGTGTGCTCGTCTCGCCAAGCTTTCTCTTCCGAGCCGAGAGCACCCCGGACGACGCCGAGCCCGGTTCGGTGTATCCCATCTCGGATGTCGATCTGGCATCGCGGCTCTCGTTCTTCCTCTGGAGCAGCATCCCCGACGACGAGCTGCTCCGACTGGCCGAACAGGGACGACTCAGTGAGCCGGATGTGCTCGCCGTCCAGATCGCCAGGATGTTGGATGACCCGAAGGCGCGGGCGCTGGTGGACAACTTCGGCGGGCAGTGGTTGCAGCTGCGGAACGTGGCGGACTGGACCCCGGACCCCGATCGATTCGCGGACTTCGACGAGTCACTCCGCTACGCCTTTCAACGGGAGACGGAGCTGTTCCTCGAATACCTGATCCGCGACGATCGCAGCGTTCTGGAGCTGATCGACGCGGACTACACGTTTCTGAACGCGCGGCTGGCACGTTTCTACGGCATCGACGGGGTGGAGGGGGGCTACTTCCGGCGTGTGTCGCTGGAGGGCAGCGAGCGTGGCGGCATCGTCACGCAGGGCAGTGTCCTGATGGTGACATCGTATCCGACCCGCACATCGCCGGTGTTGCGTGGCAAGTGGGTGCTGGAGAGTCTGTTGGGTGCGCCGCCACCGCCGCCGCCCCCCGACGTGCCAGCGCTGTCTGACAGCGCTGAGACATCGGCCAGCAGCTTGCGCGAGGCGCTGGAGCGGCATCGGGCGAGTCCGGCGTGCGCCGTCTGCCATGCGAGACTTGACCCGATGGGGTTTGCGCTGGAGAACTTCGATGCGGTGGGCGCCTATCGCGTCGAGGACGACGGGGTGGTGGTGGAGGCGTCGGGTGCGCTTCCGGATGGCACAGTGGTGGACGGCCCCCGGGGACTCAAGGATGTGCTGCTGGCTCGTCGCCAGGAGTTCGTGGAGACGCTGGCCGACAGACTGCTGACCTATGCCCTCGGTCGCGGGCTCGAGTCCTACGATCGGCCGGCGGTGCGAGAGATTCGCCGCCAGGTCGAGTCCGCGGAGTATCGGTTCTCGGCTCTGGTCGGCGCCATCGTCGATAGCGTACCATTCACGCTGAGGAGGATTCCGGAGCCATGAGCCACATCACAACCGGACACGCGCTCCCACGGCGCACCTTCCTGCGGGGTTTGGGCACCGCGGTGGCCCTGCCGTTTCTCGAGGCGATGACACCGGCGTTTGCGGTGGCCGCCACACCGATCACCCGCGTCGCGTTCCTGTATACCGCCAACGGCGTGATCATGCACGACTGGACGCCGCAGCAGGAGGGCGCCAGTTTCGCGTTCACCAAGACGCTCCAGCCGGTGGCGTCGTTTCGCGACCAGGTGCTCGTCGTGAGCGGTCTGGCGCATCGCAACGGCGAAGCGCTCGGTGATGGCCCCGGCGACCATGCGCGTGCGGGTGCCAGCTGGTTGACCGGTGTGCATCCGAAGAAGACGCGAGGGGCCGATATTCAGAACGGCATGTCCGTCGATCAGATGCTGGCACAGGACATCGGCCGGAGCACGCGGTTACCGTCACTCGAACTCGGGTTGGAGGACGTACGCATGGTAGGTGGATGCGACTCCGGCTACAGCTGTGCGTATAGCAACACGCTGTCGTGGAGCTCTCCCACCACGCCGCTGCCCTATGAGAACAACCCGCGTCGGGTGTTCGAGCGTCTGTTTGGTGATGGTGAGACGACCGACCCGGCGGTGCGCGCGGTGCGCGCGCGTCAGAACCGGAGCTTGCTGGACTTCGTGCTCGACGACGCTCGCCGGCTGAGCCCGAGCCTGGGCGCGGGGGACCGTCGCAAGCTGAGCGACTATCTGGACGCGGTGCGCGAGGTGGAACGCCGCATCCAGAACACCGAGCGCCAGGACAGCGTCGAGTTGCCGGCGTTGGACCGCCCGGACGGTGTGCCCCCGACGTTCGAGGAACATGTCCAGGTGATGTCCGATCTGATCGCGATCGCGTTTCAGGCCGATCTGACACGTGTCGTCACGCTGATGTATAGCCGCGAGGGTGGTAACCGGACCTACCGATCCATCGGTGTGCCGGACGCCCATCACGGCCTGTCGCATCATCAGAACGACCGAGCTCGCATGGCGCGACTCCAAATGATCGACCAGCACCATGTCGCGATGCTGGCCTACTTCCTGGGGAAGCTCCACGCCGCTCAGGACGACGGCGGGTCGCTGCTGGACCACTCGATCGTGGTGTATGGCAGCAGCCTGAGCGATTCCAATCGGCACCTGCACGACAACTTGCCGACACTGGTGGCCGGCGGCGGCGCGGGCGCCATCCGGGGAGGGCGCCACCTGCGGTATCCCGAGGGCACGCCCATGACGAACCTGTTCGTCACGCTGCTGGACCGGGTGGGCGCTCATCGAGTACAGATTGGCGACAGTACGGGTCAGATCGACCACTTGAGCGATTTCTAGTGTAAGGCGGCCGCACTGCACGAGCAGTCGTCGGCGTCCGGCGGATAAGGAGACAGGATGTCGAATCGGCAACGGACGATCATGGGTGTTCTTGTGATCGCGGGGATGCTTTGTGGCACGGGCGTCGCGCGCGCGCAGCTCAGCGACACGACAGCGTTCCTGGCTGATGTGTCCAACCAGTACCGCGTGGTGTCCAACGTGGTGTATCACGTCGCCAACAATCACGAGAACACACTCGATCTGTATCTGCCGGCCAACCCGAGTGGTGCCACGCCGGTACTCATGATGATTCACGGTGGCGGGTGGGTGCAGGGCACGAAAGAGTCGCAGGCGCTGCGTGCGCTGCCGTATCTCGAGATGGGGTGGGCGGTGGTGAACGTCACCTACCGCCTCGTGCAGGTCTCTCGGGCGCCGGCGGCGGTCGAGGACTGCTTGTGTGCCTTGCAGTGGATCGCGCGCAACGCGGAGCGGTACAACTTCGACACCGCACGCATCGTCACGACCGGGAACTCAGCGGGCGGTCATCTGGCGCTGACGAGCGGGATGGTGCCACCCTCGACTGGTCTGGGAAGGGAATGCGCCTCGGGCAGCTTCACCGGACCGGCGACGATCCCGTCGGTGGAGGTCGCCGCCATCATCAACTGGTACGGCATCACCGATGTGGCCGATCTGATCGACGGGCCCAATACCAAGGGCTACGCCGTGCAGTGGCTGGGTGGTCTCGCGAACCGGGATGAGGTGGCGGCGCTCGTGTCACCCTTGACCTATGTGCGGCGCGGGTTGCCACCCGTGCTCACCATCCATGGCGACGCGGACCCGATCGTGCCGTATCAGCACGCCGTACGGCTTCACGCCGCCTTGGATGCCGCCGCCGTGCCGAACGAGCTCCACACCGTCGCCGGTGGCAGTCACGGTCGCTTCAACCGAACGCAGACCCTGGCAATCTACGAGACGATCCAGCGGTTCCTGGATCGTCACGGGCTCGAACGCGTCGCGTCGACATCTGACGAGCAGGAGTGACGCTATCGATGAAGGTCGCGTCCAAAGACGCGGCGTTCCACGGCCCTCACCATCTCCGGGCCGTTCGCACTGTTGGTCAGCAGGACATAGCCCAGGTTCTCTTCAACCCCGTAGATGAAGTCCGCGATGAAGATGACGTTGTTGCCCGTGTGATAGACGTATCGGCGCGACCCATCGGTGACGATGCCCAGACCGGGTCCCCAGCTATGCTCCAGATCGCCAGTCGTGCGCACCGGCACCGCCGGGGTGGCGAGTGAGGCGTATGGCCCATCGGTGCGGATCGCGGTCGCCAGATGCGTCCCGAATCTGGCGAGATCCGAGGCGGTGGTGTGCAGGGTGGAGCTCGCCAGCGGCACGTGCAGCTCCCACTTGTCCGGACGGCCCTCGCGGTCATGACCAAAGGAGTGGTTGCGCCGCGTCTCGTCATCGAACAGAAAGCTGGTTCTGGTCATCCCCAGAGGGGCGAACACCCGCGCCCGTGCCAGGGCGGGCAGCCCGGTCCCTGTCAGCTCTTCCACGATGCGCTGCAGAAGGACGTAGCCTTCGCCTGAATAGCGATACGCGGTGTCCGGGTCCATGACGAACTCGAGCCGGTCGTCCGGGCCGAAGAGCTCGGCATAGCTTTGCGCGCCGAACTAGATGCGGCTGCGCCAGTTGGGGAGTCCGCCGCGATGCGTCAGCAACAGCCGAGGGGTGAGTCTGTCCGCACGCGGGTCTTGGGCCAGCTCCGGCAGCTCGGGGATCAGCGTTTGGAGTGGTGTGTCGAGATCCAACACACCCTCCCGGGCCAACGAGCGCACGACATACGCGAACACCGGTTTGCTGATGGACGCAGCCTCGAACGCGGTCTGTGTGTCCCCGGGCTCGAGGGTCGTCTGGCTCTTGACCCCGCCAACGTGCTCGTAGAGCAACCCACTGTCGTCGAACAGCGCGAAACCGAACCCGGGAACCCCGTGCTCGACCATGAGGCCGTCCAGGAAGGGGCCGACCGTGTCGAACTCGGTCGACCTGGACTGGCCAGGCGCCACCAACGCACCGAGCACCACCAGCAGGCCGAGTTGTCCTAGAGGCATACCGTCACACCTTTCGTCACAGGGCGTCGATGATGGCGTTGAAGGTCGCGCTGGGGCGCATCACCCGCTCCATCAGGGCGGGGTCGGGGTGGTAGTAGCCGCCGAGGTCCACCGGCTCGCCCTGCGCGGCCAGCAACTCCCTGGCAATCGCCGCTTCCTGCTCGCTGAGTTGTTGCGCCACCGCTGCGAAGCGCGTCTTGAGCCCCGCGTCCTCCTCTTGGGCCGCCAGCGCCTGCGCCCAATACAGGGCCAGATAAAAGGTGCTGCCGCGGTTGTCGATCTCATGGACCTTGCGTGACGGATACCGGGCGTGTTCCAGATACTGGCCGATGGCCTGGTCCAGCGTTGTGCCCAGGAGCGCCGCACGGGTGTTGCCTGTCTTGGCCGCGATGAGCTCGAGGGCCGGGACGAGGGCACAGTATTCGCCCAGCGAGTCCCATCGCAGGTGGCCTTCTGTGAGCATCTGTTGCACATGCTTGGGGGCCGACCCGCCGGCGCCGGTCTCGAAGAGGCCGCCCCCGTTCAGCAGGGGTACGATTGACAACATCCTGGCGCTGGTGCCCAGCTCGAGGATCGGGAAGAGGTCGGTGAGATAGTCTCGCAGCACGTTGCCTGTGACCGAGATCGTGTCCTCGCCCCGGCGAATCCGATCGAGCGAGAACCGCATCGCGTCCACCGGGGTCATGATGCGAATGTCCAGCCCGGTCGTGTCGTGCTCGGGCAGGTAGGTGTGCACTTTCCCGATGATCACCGCGTCATGGGCGCGGTGCTCGTCGAGCCAGAATACGGTCGGCGAGCCGGACGCCTTCGCCCGCGTGACCGCCAGCTTGACCCAGTCCCGGATCGGCTCGTCCTTTGTCTGGCACATCCGGAAGATATCGCCGGTCTCCACCCTCTGCTCGAGGAGGCAGGCGCCGTCGGTGTCGGTGGCAGAGACGACGCGGATCGTGCCGGCGCCGGGTGCCATGAACGTCTTGTCGTGCGAGCCGTACTCCTCCGCCTTCTTGGCCATCAGACCGACGTTCGACACACTGCCCATGGTCGCCGGGTCGAACTGTCCGTGCTGTTGGCAGTCTTCGATGATCGTCTGGTAGATGGTGGCGTAGCAGCGGTCAGGCACCATGGCGATGGTGTCCTGCAACTGGTCGTCTTTGTTCCACATCCGGCCACCGTCCCGCACGACGTTTGGCATCGAGGCATCGATGATGATGTTGTTGGGGACGTGGAGGTTCGTGATGCCACGGCGCGAGTCGACCATGGCCAGCGGGGGGCGGGTCGCATAGACCGCCTCGATGTCAGCTTCGATCGCGGTCTTCGTATCAACGGGGAGCGTACCCAGCTTCTCCAGGACGCCGGCCAGGCCGTTGTTGACGTTGGCGCCGATGTCGCTGAGGACACGGGTGTGCTTCTCCAGGGCTGCCTGGTAGTACACGGACACGCAGTGACCGAACATGACCGGGTCCGAGACCTTCATCATGGTCGCTTTGAGGTGCAGCGAGAGCAGCGCGCCGGTGGTCTGCGCCTCGTCGAGGGTCTGCGCGTAGAACCGGCGCAAGGCCGCGACGTGCATCACCGCGGTGTCGATCACCTCGCCGGCTAGGAGTGCCGTCGTGTCCTTCAGGACGGTGCGGGTCCCGTCGGCGGCGACGAACTCGATCCTGACGTCGCACGCCGCATCCATGGTGCGGGACGTCTCGCTGCCGTAGAAGTCCTGGGCTCCCATGTGGGCGACCCGGGTCTTGGAGTCGGAGCCGGGCCACGCCTTCATCATCCGGTGCGGATGTTTCTGGGCGAATTTTTTCACCGACAGGGCGGCGCGCCGGTCGGAATTGCCCTCGCGCAGCACCGGATTGACGGCGGACCCGAGTACTTTGGCGAAGCGGGCCTGCAGCGTCCGCTCCGCGTCGTCGGTCGGTTCCTCCGGATAGTCGGGAATGTCGTATCCCTGGTGCTGCAGCTCGGTGATGGCGGCCCGCAACTGGGGGATCGAGGCGCTGATGTTCGGGAGCTTGACGATGTTGGCCGCCGGCGTTCCGGCCAGTGCCCCCAGCCGTGTCAGCTCGTCGGCGACCTGCTGGTCGTCCCGCAGCCGCTCGGGAAAACTGGCGAGGATCCGGCCCGCGAGCGAGATATCGCGCGTCTCGACCTCCACACCGGTGCCCCTGGTGAATGCGTGCACGATCGGCAGCAGCGAGTAGCTGGCCAGTGCCGGCGCTTCGTCGATTTTCGTCCAGATGATCTGTGCAGGTGACATAGGTTCCTGACGGCGGGCTGGTGATCCTGGTGAGGGTGATGAGGGTGATGAAAGACGGTGCACATCCGACCGGACGGCGAAGCCCGGCGGCTCTGGGCCAGGACAGCCCATCATCGTACCGCATTGTCTCGGGATCGGGCGCAGCGGGCCTCTGCTCGCCCAGCCTCAGTGCCACGACCGGGGGCGGCCGACATGGCGTCGCGTGTGGGTGGGGTTCCTTGATACTGTGCTCCTGTGACGTCCAGTACGGGAGGTGTCGGTGCGACGGAGTGGTGGGTGCGGCATTCCTACAACATCCGGATCTGCCACTGGATCAACGTCATCGCGTGCGGCTATCTGCTGGTCAGCGGCACCCACATTTTTCTGGATTTCCCAGAGCTCTATTGGGGGCACACCGGGTATCAGGGCTACCCCGCGATCTTCAAGCTCTCGGATTGGGGCATCTCCTGGGACGACGCCGGTGCGATGGGGAACCGGATGTGGGGACGGAACTATCACTTCACGTTTGCCTGGGTCTTTCTCATCAACGGGCTGGCGTATGTCAGCTGGAACGTGGTGACGGGACAATTTCGCGACCGGATGGTGGCTCGGCGCGACGAGATTACGCGCGCGCATCTGTGGGTCGATCTGGTTGACCATCTGCGCTGGCCCAGACGGCAGCACGCGTCAACGCGCCGCTACGGCACGTTGCAGAAGACCTCTTACCTGCTACTCATCTTCGTTTTCGTGCCGCTCTTGACGCTGACCGGGCTTGCGCAGTCGCCCGCCTTCACGGCCGCGATGCCCGCGTTGCTCGACATGTTCGGAGGCAGGCAGTCGGCCCGATCGCTGCATACAATCGGCACGGTCCTGCTTGTCCTGTTCGTGGTCGTGCATGTCCTGGAGGTGTTGGCTGCCGGCGCGGTCAATCGAGTCCGGGCAATGATCACCGGGAAGCACCCCTAGCAGTCCGTGGTGAAAGTCCCGCGTCGCGCCGAAACCGATGCCGTCGCGGCTGGTCCGCCCGCCGGACCGGTCCTCTCGCCCGTGCGGTTGTTGGGGCTGTCCATCTTCTTGCCCTCGGCCTTCATGGCGATCGGGCAAATGGCGCTGGTGGTGGTCCTGCCTCTCTATATTGTCGAGCGGGGGGCCGGTGTGGCCGTGGCGGCGCTCGTGTTCGCCATGCGCGGGTTCGGCAGCATGCTGGTCAATGTGCCCGCCAGTGTGGCCATCGCACGATGGGGGCACAAGACCAGTTTGTTGTGTGGCACCGGCGTGATGTGCCTGGCTGCGCTCATGGTCGCCATCGCCTCGTCAACCTGGGTGGTCGGCGCAGCCACACTGCTGTTTGGTGCGGGGATGGGCACATGGCTGCTGGCCAGGCTGGCCTACATCACCGAGAAGGTGCCCAACCACCAACGTGGCACCGCGATGTCGGTGCTGGCCGGCCTCCAGCGGCTGGGCATGCTCCTTGGACCGCTCCTCGGCGGTCTTGGTGTTGCCTCTGTGGGGTATCGCGTCGTCTTCGTGTCGATCGCGGCAAGCGCTTTGTTGACAGTGGGACTGATCTGGATGTTCGTGCCGGCAGCGGCCGGACGTCCGAGCCAGCCTGCCCGGCCCCCAACCTCAACGGCGAATGGTTCACCGGCATATGGCCTGCTGGCCCTCGTGCCACGCATGCTTCGACGTCACCGAACGATTTTCGTCACGGCCGGCGTGTTTGTCTTCTGTTTGCAACTCGTCCGAGAACAACGTCGCTTGCTGGTGATTCTGTGGGGGACCACCATCGGGATCGAGGTGGACGACATCGGGCTGATCGTCAGTGTCGCGTCAGTGGTTGACATGGCGATGTTTCCGGTGGCGGGCTACATCATGGATCATCGCGGCCGGAAGCTGGCCGGCGTGGGATGCCTCGGCATCCTGGCGGTCGCCATGGGTCTGCTTCCATTGACGAGCACGCCCACCTCGTATCTATTTGTCACGGTCCTTGCCGGGATTGGCAACGGATTGGGCAGTGGCATCATTTTGACCATGGGCTCCGACCTGGCCCCGGCGAGAGAGACCAGTCAGTTCCTGGGTGTCTGGCGCATGGTCGGCGATCTGGGGGCGTTTGTCGGGCCACTTCTCACAGCGGTCGCCGCCTCGCTGGTCATCGCCCTCGGTGTGTCCTCGATCATCGGGTTGAGCGGTGCCGCGGTCCTGTTCTTCTGTGTGCCAGAGACCCTGTCCAGCGAGCGCCACCGCTAGGGCTCGCGAGGCTCCGCCTCAGACCGTCCCGGTCGGGCTCCCTCTCTGCCTTGCCGTCGCGGTCGCTCGCTCGGCTCGCATCTGGCACAATGACCCCATGCGGTGGCCGTGGCTAGCAATCGGTGCTCTCATCCCGCTCAGCGCGGCGTGGCCGTCGACCGAGATCTCTGCCAAGAGCGACGGCGGCGATGGGCACGCGCTCGTCCGGAAAGCGCTCGACCGGGCGGCCTGGAACGAAGAGCAGGATTTCGCGTCGCGGTCTCGATCCCGCATGACCAAGAACGTCCGACGATTCGACAAGCATGGCGAGGTCACCGAGGAGGATGACGGCGACTATGAGGTTGTGCCGATTGACAGGGTGCCGTTCGAGCGACGGCTGACTATCCATGACCGCCCACTGAGTGACGAGGAGCGGGGCTGGGAAGACGAGCGTGAGATGGAGTTTCGCGAGGCGCTCCGGCGTTCCCGCGAGAGTGGCGACGAACCCGAGCGGGAGGAGGAGATCGTCTTCAACGAAGAGCTCCTTGCTCGATACACGTTCACGCTCGAGGGCGAAGCACAGCTGCGGGGTCGAGTAAGCTATCGGGTCTCGTTTCAGCCGCGCGCTGGCCATCTGCCGGCGCCCCGGGCGATCGACCATGCTCTCAACAAGGCCCGCGGCACCATCTGGATCGACCGCGAGACCTACGAGGCGGCGCGAATCGAGTTCGAGCTGACCGACAAGGTCCGGCTGTGGTGGGGGCTGCTCGGCACGATCCGCCGGGCGCGCGGATCGCGCGATCGCGGGCCGGTGCTCGACGAGACCTGGGCAACGATCCAGTACGAGACGTACACCGACACTCGGGTCATCTTCAAATCCACGCGCCGCGCCGAGTATCGGCAGTGGCGCGACTTCGAGTGGGTCGAGGCGCCCTGAACGCCACACCGCACGCAGCAGTCTCAGACACCTTCTTCTGACCAGGGCCCTCAGTCATCAGCACCCACCGAGCCGTGTGACCGGCCAAACCAATAGCTCAGGAGATAGTCGAGTCCGTTGGTTTCGAACGGCGCCGGCTCACGGCGGTCGCCGCCGACGCGATATGGATTGTGGACGAGGAAGCTCCAGGTGCGTCCACGTTGCCCGACCGGCAGCGGCCCGGGCCGGTTTGAGGGCCGCTTCGGGTCGGCGCTGAACGCAAACCCGAAGCGATCGGCGTAGGCCGCGATAGTGTCCGGGTTCCACTTCATATCGAACGGGAGCTGGCGCAGGGTGTCCACTGCTGCGTCGAGACGCTCAGCTTCGCCGGTCCAATGCTGATACAGAAACGTCGCGAAGGGGTTGGCTTCGACATCGACGCCGGGGTACGCGCCGCCACGAAACCAGCGCCGCGCTGCTTCGAGGTAGTGCGCGCGAATCGCCTCGTCACGCTCGAGCTCGAGTAGCGGATAGAGCGCCAGCGCGATCAACACGTCGTCGGAGTGGTTCGCGTCGAGCGGCGGCTCGTCGAAGCGGGCGCCTTCGCCAATGCGGGCGTACCCCAGGTCGACGAGACGGCGGTACTCGCGGTCGTAGCGTGGGTCGTCGGTCAACGCATGCGCCACCTTGACCATCTGCAGCAGCAGCAGCGCGTTCATCGGTTCTTCATTCGTGACGTAGTCGA
>Ga0310122_10001395_pt1 | contig 15490 bp, 16 predicted proteins | sample CB6_Bottom_1051__FD_203503 | JGI IMG/M metagenome (GOLD analysis project Ga0310122, IMG submission 203503) | Marine microbial communities from Western Arctic Ocean, Canada - CB6_Bottom_1051 | ecosystem: Environmental > Aquatic > Marine > Oceanic | place: Canada: Western Arctic Ocean | collected...
ACGCAATACCCGAATTAGCGGAGAAATGGGCGGCATATAAAACCCCTTGTGGCTTAAGATACGGCGCTAGAATTTCGGTATACCAGCCTTTTCCTCCCGGCCATATTTCCACCACCGTCATATCGGCCTCTACTTCAAAGAAACGCAGCGTTTGCAAAGGGTGCCGGTATTGATCCCGAAATTTATGCTGTTCAGACCGATGCGTCCCGGCTATCGCCCGGGCTAACAAACCGTTTTCAGTTGCCTCGGCCATAGCCGTCGTGAAAGAAACTAAAAACAAACTGGCTAATAAAATTTTTTTCATCTGTGCGCGCCTTTATGCTGTGGATTTAGCTGAGTTCCATTGTTGGAACAGACTCAAGGTCGCTAATCCTGAGAATGCCACTAAAGTCCAGCCCGGAATGCTCAGTCCTAAAAATGTCCATAAAATGTCAGCACAATCTCCTGTGCCACTGAGCATGAGCCTAAGGGTATCCAACAAGGGGAAGTTTTCAAACACATAGGCAAGTCCAGGACCGCATTCGGGAATCTGATCTGGCGCTAAATGTTGTATCCATACATGACGCGTTGAAATACCCGCACCTATCAAGGCGCTCAGTGTGCCCAGAATAGAATAGATTTTTAAACCACCGTTGCCAGGATTATGTAGTGCTGCCATGAGAAATATCATGCCGGTAGTCAGCAACATGATGCGTTGGGAAATACATAATGGACAAGGCTCCATCTCTTCCACAAATTGAAAGTAGGCGCCTGTTGCCAACATCGCAAAACAAGCAATAAAACCCAGTAAAAACCAGGTGCGAGGATTAAATTTTAACCGCTGAAACATAACAAACTTCTTTTTTAAATACCTTAATTTCCTGTGAAGGACCCATGACCACCAGTATATCGCCAGCATCTATTTTATGGTCTTTCTGACCAATAGCAAAATGCAATGCATCACCTAACGCTTTAACCACCATACCAATTAACACTAAATTATACGAGACATTGCTGTCCCGTGTGCGGGTATAGGTGTTTGCTCACACACTATTTGCTGGAATAACACCGTCTGCAAGGTGTAAGTCATCCCCGCCAAACACGGTGTGATCGATGCGCTTATTTTTTAAAATCAATTACTTTACGCGCCGGATTCAGGTTTATCTCATCAATCACCATCTTTGCGTTTGAGTTAAGAATGTAATCGACGGTTTCCGCAATATCCTCGGGTAATATGGCATTGTCTGAATCCGCTCCTGGCTGAAACGACAAATTATCAAAAAAGGCCGTTTTTACCATGCCGGGATTAATTAATGAAATACGGACACCCCGTTGACCACATTCCTCTCTCAGAGCCTGAGTAAAGCCCCGCAAGGCAAATTTACTGGCACAGTAAATAGCCCCTTTTCGACTACCTTTTAAAGCCGCTTCTGAACCGATATAAATCAAATGACTCTGCTTCTTGCGTTTTAATCCGGGGATCAGAGCACGCGTTAAAAAAACTTGACTGGTAAAGTTGACTGTCATCAATTGCTCGATTTGAGAAAAAGAAAACTCTTCTAGTGAACCAAATTGTCCAAAGCCTGCTGAAAAAATAACGCCATCCAGACTGGGGTAAGACTTTTCCATATGTATCATCTTAGGTGCGATCTGCTGCAGCAAAGAAAAATCTATTTGCAGGGGATGAAAATTTTCATGCGCTGTTGTAAATTGACTACAATCCCGGGAACAACCAATCACTACATGCCCCTGACTCAGCAGTTTTTTTGCAATGGCCCGACCTATGCCTGAACTGGCACCGGTCACCAGTAATGTTCTTTTCAGTGGCTTCTCTAAATCTTGCATGGAAAAAAGATCGACTCTGGAATGTAGTTTAATAACTGTTCGGTACAATACTGGAGCATTTCCTGTTCCAGTTCGGTTTTATACGATGTCATTTTTTGCGTGGTGATTAAGGGACTGGCAAATAACTTTTCTTCAGGGTAAAGCTTATGTATTTTTTTGAAATATTTTTCCGGTAAACGAAAAACACCGAGACTGACTGAATGCAGAGAGTCCACTGAAATTCTGGCAAAAACCTGTTCAAATAATTTTTTATACTGGCGTTTGTAATCAGCCTGATAGATTAAAGGATCAAACCGTAGACCCAGCGGCCAACCATGGTCTTGTAATTTACTCAACGCATCAAGGCGACGTTCGAGAGCAGGTGCTTTATCTTCCACTTTCTGCGCAATCTCATCCGGCGATAAACTAAACGCAACAATACACCGTGAAAAAGGCTGCTGATTAAGCAAACTCCTTATCTGTGTACTTTTCGTGCGCAATTCAAGCCAGGCATTGGGTATCTGTGCAAAAAAGGGTAAAAAGTGTTCCGCAAAATGGGTAACCGGTTCTAAAGCCAGACTATCGCAATCATAACCTGAGAAGAAATGAATCTGTTCATCAGGTGTGGCATGACAAATCTGTGAAATTTCAGTTTGAAAATCTTCGTAATTAACAAAAAATACATAATTGGCCGATTGATACATGCCTTGTAAAAAGCAGTATCGACAATCGTATAAGCAATTATACATATGCGAGAAATAGTAATTTCGGTCGGATCCAATACCATATCCCGGCGGTACAGGAAGTGCAAAGCGGTTAAATTTCTCCGCAATGATTAATGCAGGGTTTTGCTTTTGCAACCGAAAATTCTGAGCTTTTGGATTAAAAACCTCTCCATAGCGTTCGCAAGAGATGATTCTCGCCTGTGGAAACCGATCACAGATGCTGAGTGTACGAGGGTGATGGCGAACACTTTCTTCAATATATATGGTATCAATCATGAAGAGTCTTGCGGGAGTTCAGTAATAACAAAGGTATCAATCATGAAGAGTCTTACGTGGTTTCAGTAATAAAAATAGCGCGTGTAATGGCCGGTAACAGAGGCTAACTAGAGTTAGCCTGCATTCGAGATTATCATAATACAGTGGCCATCAGCATAAAAGATACCGCCATCTGCCGCTATACCCCGTCTTTTGCCATAAGAATGCAGCGGCTGGCCTTATCAAGGGGCTCCAAAAATTTCCTGTGGCCCGCTGAAACCACCTATTTCAGCAGACCAAGCAAGCCTCCGTCAACCCCTACGGGTAAAATCAAAGCGAATAGTTACCTGACATGTTTAAATAGGCAGTAAAATATATCACCACATTACTTTTCTTTCTTAAACAATGAATACAAAAAAAATTGGTTTTATTGGTGGCGGCAATATGGCTTCCAGTCTTATAAGTGGTTTGATTGCCAGTGGACATCCTGCCGATCTATTGTGGGTTTCAGATACCAATCAGGATGCTCTGGATGCGTTATCTGCAAAGTTACACGTCAATGTTTCAGTAGATAATAGTGTAGTCGTCAATGAAGTTGATGTGATTGTATTAGCCGTTAAACCACAAATACTCCATAGCGTAGCCACACAAATAGCATCGATTGTGCAACAAAGAAACGTTTTAGTTGTTTCTATCGCCGCCGGCATTTCCCAGGAAAGTCTGGCAGAATGGTTAGGATCAGCCATTGCGATAGTTCGCTGTATGCCCAATACCCCCGCACTGGTACGGACAGGAGCTACCGCTCTACATGCTAATGCTGCCGTAAATGATGCGCAAAAAAATTTAGCTGAAAATATTTTACGAGCTGTCGGTATTTCATTATGGGTTGAGCATGAAAGTGAGTTAGATGCTGTCACAGCCATCTCGGGAAGTGGCCCCGCGTATTTTTTTCTACTGATGGAAGCCATGGAACAGACCGCCGCGGAGCTTGGGCTGAGAGAGGACACAGCACAATTATTGATTCAGCAAACCGCCTTGGGTGCAGCCAAAATAGCCCTGGAGTCTGATGAATCCTCGAGACAGTTACGCCAACGTGTCACCTCTCCCGGCGGCACAACAGAAAAAGCGATTCAAACCTTCGAAGAAGGGCGATTTAAGCAATTGGTTGCCAAAGCATTACATGCTGCACGCGATCGTTCCGTGGAAATGTCTAAACAATTAGGAGAAAAATAATGGGTTCAAGTTATATGGTTAATCCGGCAATATTTTTAATTGATACATTGTTCTCATTGTATATTTTAACTATTGTGCTGCGTTTTTTATTGCAATGGACACATGCCGATTTTTATAACCCCATTTCCCAGTTTCTGGTTAAAGTAACCCACCCCCCGTTAAAACTGTTGCGTCGTTTTGTGCCTTCTGTCGGTAAAATAGATACATCTTCCATTGTTTTAGCCCTGACGGTACAAATGCTGGCCGACTTTTCAATTTTGCTGTTAAAAGGCGTGATGGTCAGTCCAACGGCTTTAATTATTTTATCTTTTTCTCAATTGATCAGCTTGTTGATTAATGTTTTTGTATTTGCTGTTTTTGGTAGAGCCATACTGAGCTGGTTTGATCCCAGTAACACCAGTCCAGCAAGCTCAATTTTATACAGTCTAACTGAACCTCTACTGACTATTTGTCGCAAGGTTATTCCCGATTTAGGTGGCATTGATTTATCGCCACTGGCGGCCTTAATGCTGTTGCAACTGGCAAAAATGATGGTTTTACCGCCTTTAAATCAATTAGCGACCCTGATAGGCTAAAGGCTGATCCGGACCTGGCTTTCAACATGTTTGTGTTATCTGCCAGCGGCTTAACATCCGTAACCAACCCCTGTCACTGTTGCAGGGGTTGGCTGTTTATTCCGACCTGCCTGTACCCGCCTGCGCTTTAAACCATAGCTGACGCCATCAACTAGTTCCTCACTAGCAAGGTACCTACCCCCTGATCCGTCAACAATTCAAGCAGCACCGCGTGTTCAACACGTCCATCAATAATATGTACACTGGACACCCCCCCTTTTAACGCATCTGTCGCACAACGTGTTTTAGGAATCATGCCTCCGGCGATAGTGCCATCCGCTATTAAGTCGTCAATATCGGCAATAGACAATCCCGTCAGCAATCTATTTTCCTTATCCAGAATACCGGTCGTATTGGTCAGTAACAGTAATTTTTCTGCAGCTAAAACTTCAGCTATTTTTCCGGCCACCAGATCAGCATTGATATTGTATGAATGGCCATCATCACCAACACCAATAGGGGCAATCACCGGAATGAAATCACTGCTACACAGCATATTGACAACGCCCGGGTCAATACTCGCCACTTCGCCTACATGCCCTAGATCAATTAATTCTGAGGCCTGTTCTGCCGCTGAAATGGTATTGATGTTAATTTTTCTTGCCCGAATAAAATCGCCGTCCTTGCCGGTTAAGCCAATGGCTTTTCCGCCATTAAGATTAATCAGGCTAACAATATCCTTATTGACTTGCCCACCTAATACCATTTCCACAACATCCATTGTTTCACTGTCAGTTACACGCATCCCGCCAACAAACTGAGTTGAAATATTAAGCCTTTCCAGCAGACTTCCTATTTGCGGTCCACCGCCATGAACCACAATGGGATTAATCCCCACCAACTTCATCAACACAATGTCACGAGCAAAACTATGTTTCAGTGCTTCGTCAACCATCGCATTACCACCAAACTTCACCACCACTGTTTTGCCTTTAAATTTCTGTATGTACGGTAAAGCCTCAATGAGCACATGTGCTATCGTATTTGCTGATTTGTTTTTCATGTTTAATTCGATTTTTTTAAAAAGGTATTGATAAACCCGGTTTCACTGGATTGCTTAGTTCTTTAAATTACTGCTGGATGCGTTGTAAAGCGGCTGGATTATCTGCTTCAAAACGAAGGGCTAATACCGCTAGGGTATTAGATGCTCTCAACAAACGCCAGCCATCGGAAAATTCCACACTCATGGTGTTATTTCATGAAAAATCACAGGATAACTACCGCCATTTTTACCGGCCAGCAAGTCTTTAACCGCCTTTAATAGACTGTCTAGGTTCTGTTTTAAAGTGGCGATAAAATCAGGATAACAGCTAAAAAAAGCCAGGCCCGCCTGCAATTAAACGCATACTTCCGGCTAACCCAGCTAATAGCACAAATATACGAATCATGCGCCCCATCCGTATATTTCAATGTCGCCCGGTATGGCCAAAGCCACCATCCCCTCGATAACTTGCATCAAATTCTGTTACCTGTTCAAATTCTGCCTGTATCACTGGTACAAAAATCATTTGCGCTATGCGCTCACCGATCTCAATGGTGAATGCGGTATTGCCTCTGTTCCAGCAGGAGACAAAGACCTGGCCCTGATAATCTGAATCAATCAAACCGACCAGATTACCCAGCACAATACCGTGTTTATGACCCAGTCCTGAACGCGGTAGCAACATGGCGGCGGTATCATTGTCAGCAATATGGATGGCCAGGCCGGTAGGAATCAGCTGGGTTTCACCGGGCTCTAATATCATCGCGGCTTCCAGACAAGCCCTCAAATCCAGTCCCGCAGAACCTGAGGTTGCATAGTCGGGTAGTGGAATGTCCTTCCCCAAACGCGGGTCTAAAATTTTAAGTTGTATTTTTTTCATTCATTTTCTCTGCAATCAGGGCGATAAGTTGTACGGCTAATTGTTTTTTATCGGTCATTTTTAAGGTTTTTTGGCCGGCATCCCAAAACACTTCCAAGGCATTTTCATCACTATCAAATCCGCCTTGTGTTCTCCCCACCCAATTGGCAGCAATCATATCCAGATTCTTTTGCTTCAGTTTATTTTTAGCATAGTGCTCAAGATCCTCAGTTTCAGCAGCAAACCCCACAATAAAGTCTGGACGATCAGCGCCAAGAGCGACTTCAGCCAAGATATCTTTGGTTTTTTGTAGTTCAATCCGATGCTTATCCTGCTGTTTTTTAATTTTTTCTTTACTCGCTGTGATGGGGCTATAGTCAGCAACAGCCGCAGCAGCAATAAAAACATGCTGCTCAGGTATTCTGGAAACAACAGCCTGATACATTTGCTCAGCCGTTTCCACCGCAACCAGGTTCAGCTTATCCGGTGCCGTGATGGTAACGGGGCCGCTGACTAAAGTCACATTTGCACCCGCATATAAGGCCGCTTCCGCTAAGGCGTAGCCCATTTTTCCCGAACTACGATTGCTAATGTATCTCACCGGGTCTAACGCTTCTCTTGTCGGCCCTGCCGTAATCAAGATATTGATGTTTTTAAAAAAATTGGGCGTGACTTGCCGGGTTAACACTGCAAGTATTTTTGCAGGTTCTGACATTCGCCCCCCGCCCGTTTCACCACAGGCCTGCTCTCCTTCTTCAGGGCCAATAATATGAACCCCTTGTGTTTCAAGCCGCTGAATATGCTCCTGGGTAATGGCTTTATTCCACATGGCCTGATTCATGGCAGGAGCGATATAAACAGGGCAGGTCGCCGCCAGGTATAAGGTTGAAAGCAAATCATCCGCCAGGCCTAGACTGAATTTAGCCATGCTATTGGCGGTCGCCGGCGCAATAATGATTTTATCCGCCCAGCGTGCCAGATTGATATGGCCCATCGCATTTTCTTCTTCGGTATCCAGTAAGTTAGTGCTAACCGGGTTTGCAGACAAGGCCTGAAAAGTCAGGGGGGATATAAATTGCATGGCCGCCTGAGTCATGACCACCCGGACCTCAATATCTTGTTTGCGTAATAAACGGACTAATTCAGCTGATTTATAGGCTGCAATTCCACCACAAATGCCGAGCAATATTTTTTTCTTGATAAGCTTGTCCAGTTATTATAAATAACCGTCAATTATGGCAAATTTATGCGATATATTCTATGCTTAAATTTTCTAACGGATGGAATTGAATCATGTCGATAAAGGATTGGCCTGCCGCAGAACGTCCCCGCGAAAAACTACTGCTTAAAGGGGCCGAAGCATTGACTGATGCTGAATTACTGGCGATTTTCCTACGCACCGGAATAGCCGGAAAAACCGCGGTGGATTTAGCCCGGGAATTGTTAGCTGAATTTGGTTCATTACAGGCATTATTGCAAGCAGATCAAACCCGCTTTTGTCGGGGAAAAGGTTTAGGACGTGCCAAATACACTCAACTGCAGGCTGTACTGGAAATGGCCAAACGTCATTTTATCGAAATACTGCAAAGAGGCGATGCCTTATCCAGTTCTCAAGCCACCCGGGCCTACTTGAGTGCACAATTGCGTGGCTATAGTTATGAGGTCTTTGCCTGTTTATTTCTGGACAATCAACACCGCGTGATTGTGCTGGAGGAATTGTTTAGAGGCACCATTGATGGCGCCAGTGTTTACCCCAGAGAAGTGGTCAAAAGAGCCTTATTTCATAATGCCGCCGCCATCATATTTGCTCACAACCATCCTTCCGGGGTTAATACGCCAAGTCAGGCTGATAAACATATCACGAATAAACTACAGCAAGCCTTAATGTTATTTGATATCAGGGTGCTGGATCATTTTATTATTGGTGACGGTCAGCCCTATTCTTTTTCTGAACATGGAATATTGTAGCAGCGCTTATCTGCTGTAGCTCTGGTATCACCGATGAATAACAGCTCAAGCGCAAACAGATTTCGCCATTGTCTGGCAGCCATAAAGGCTGTCAATCAGTCCCTGCTGCGCGGAGATATCCCATGCCCCGGCCTATTAAACCGAGTCTCTGACAGCAGGCTAATGCTTTACACCCATACCCTTCATTTCAGTACAATCAGCACACTTAACTTTGTACATTACCCTATAAAATCTAAACTATTCTATGTCGCTTGCCATAATATATAGCCGGGGGCGCACTGGAATTAATGCTCCCTTAGTCACTATTGAAGTGCATATTAGCAATGGGCTGCCAAGTCTATCTATTGTTGGCCTGCCCGAGACCGCGGTTAAAGAAAGTAAAGACCGCGTGCGTGGCGCTATTATAAATTCACATTTTGAATTTCCGCTGCAACGCATTACCATTAATCTGGCACCAGCCGATTTACCTAAAGAAGGCGGGCGGTTTGATCTGGCTATCGCTCTAGGTATTCTGGCGGCGTCAGGTCAAATACCCAAAGTCAGGCTGGATGAATATGAATGTGTTGGAGAGTTATCGCTGAGTGGTGCCTTGCGACCGATTGCAGGGACATTACCGGTTGCCATCCATACCCGCGACGCCCAGAGAACACTGATATTACCTGAAGAAAATGTGCGGGAAGCCGCCCTGATTAAACAGGCCGAGCTATTGCCTGCAACTAGCCTGCTGGAAGTATGCGCACATCTGGGGGGGCAAAAGTCCTTAACCGCTTTTGTGCCTGAAACCGTTGGAAACCTTACCTGTGCCAATATTGACTTTGCCGATGTTCACGGCCAGTTTCATGTTAAAAGAGCCTTTGAAATTGCCGCAACCGGCTCTCATAATTTGCTAATGCTGGGTCCTCCTGGCACCGGAAAATCTATGTTAGCTTCCAGATTGCCAACCATTGTCCCTGAATTAACGGAACAACAGGCACAAGAAACAGCCGCTATTGCCTCTATCAGCAATAAAGGCTTTGATGTGCAAAATTGGCTGACCCCACCTTTTCGCGCGCCGCATCATACTGCGTCTGCTGCGGCGCTGGTCGGTGGTGGCAGTCATCCTAAGCCGGGCGAAATTTCTTTAGCGCATAATGGCACACTGTTTCTGGATGAATTACCGGAATTTGATCGCAAGGTTTTAGAAGTACTAAGGGAGCCACTAGAAACCGGACATATCACCATTTCGCGTGCCACCCGGCAAGCAGACTTCCCGGCAAAATTTCTATTAATTGCAGCTATGAATCCTTGTCCTTGCGGATATATTGGTGATTCATCAGGACGTTGTCATTGCACCTCAGAGCAAGTGGCGAAATATAGAGCAAAGATTTCAGGGCCATTGCTGGACAGGATTGATATGCATATTGAGGTGCCTCGTGTATCGCATGAAGTGTTAAGAAAGGGTTCGCCTGGCGGAGAGGAAAGCAGCGCAAAAATCAGAGCAAGAGTGGTTGCTGCGCGCAATATTGCCTTGCATCGACAAGGTAAAGTAAATTCAGCGCTTTCTACCAGAGAAGTCAAAACCTACTGTGAATTGTCAACACAAGGGCACCAATTGCTTGAACAGGCGATGGATAAGTTTGCTTTATCTCATCGTGCTTATCATCGAATATTAAAGCTGGCCAGAACCATTGCCGACCTGGCAAATTCAGAACATATTCAGATTATCCATTTAAGCGAAGCAATTGCTTATAGAAAACTAGACAGAAATCAATAGCTTCATGCTGGTAGCATGGAAGCACCCAGCCTCGCAGCCGTTCAACATGAGAAATTAATTAGGTGTTTATGAATCCGGATTCACAATTTAGTCGACTTGATATTGCTTTTTCTCATTTCTTGGCAGAAAGGTCGGCACTAGAGCCACCTCACAAACAAGCATTTGAACAGCTATGTGCACGCTTATCCTATCAGCAATCACGGGGTCATAGCTGCCTTTATATTGATGCAGTTGAGCAGGAATTGCTGCAGGCATCCGGATGGCTGTCGCCAACACACAACGCCCCTTTAGTCCTGGAAAATAACCGGTTTTATCTACAAAGATATTGGTTTTATGAAAATAGATTAGCCACACAACTATGCTCTTTACGCACTCGTTTATATGCTACTGAGGGGCTTGATTCGCTGTTAAGCCGTTATTTTATTGAACTGATTGATGAAACCGACTGGCAAAGAGCCGCGGTGAAAAAATCAGTCACTCAGGCCTTTAGCATGATTACCGGCGGGCCCGGCACAGGAAAAACCACGACTGTAGTTAAAATTCTGGCCATTTTACAGGAGCTCTCGGCTCAACCTCTGCATATCGCCTTAGCCGCACCGACAGGTAAAGCTGCTATGCGCTTGCAAGAATCGATCACTGCCAATAAAAGTCGCTTACCCTGTTCTGAAGCTATTAAAAATCGCATCCCGGATACAGTGAGCACCTTGCATTACTTACTCGGTGCACAAGCCAATTCTCCTTTTTTCAAACATAATGCCAAGACCCCTCTAACCCATGACCTAGTAGTCATCGATGAGGCATCAATGGTAGATCTGGCGTTAATGAGTAAACTGGTTGACGCCTTAAAACCCGGGGCAAGATTGATTTTATTGGGCGACAAAGATCAATTACCCGCTGTAGAGTCGGGGGCAATACTGGCAGATTTAACGGCCAGTCTGCCTGCACATACCCATGAATTAAAAAAATCATATCGCTTTCAGGGTGAAATTAAAGCGCTGGCGGATGCGGTCAATACACAATCTGTTGATGCGGCCTGGCAACTGCTGGCAAAAGGAGGGCAACATACCGGCTTGCTGCATGCCGATGTAACGCAGGTGATGCTTGCAGGCTATGCTGATTATTTTCAGTGCATTGCAAATAATCAGGCGCCTTTGCCAACTATTTTCAGCACATTTAATGATTTTCAGGTACTTTGCTCCAACCGTCAGGGAAAAAGAGGCGTGCTGGAGCTGAATGACAAACTGGAAAAACAGCTGCTTAAACAAAATAAAATACAGTTTTCAGGCCAGTGGTATGTCGGCAGACCCGTCATGGTGATGCAAAACCACCCCGGACTGCAGCTTTATAATGGCGATATTGGTATTTGCTTAGCGGATCCGGAAACAAACAAATGGGCGGTCTTTTTTCTACGTGCGGATGGCCATGTAAAAAAAGTGCTGCCCAGTAGAATGCCGGCACATGAAACCGTGTTTGCCATGACCATTCATAAAAGCCAAGGATCTGAGTTTACTGAATGTCTCTGTGTTCTGGCCGATAAGATGAACCCTGTTTTAAATAAGAAACTGCTCTATACCGCTATTACCCGGGCAAAAGAAAAGTTAACCCTGGCATGTGACTACGCTGTTTTTCGACAAACAGTGGAGCAGCAAGAAATACGGGCCAGCGGATTATTTGCAAAATTGCAGCCCCCTGAATTCAGCACTTAGTAGAGTCAGTGCGCTATCCATTAAAACATGAAGTGCCAGCAGGCAATGAATTCGCCTTGAGGCAAGATTATGCGGATTTTTTTAACAACGGCCTTATTGAGTTAACGCCATCAGTGCGTTAGAGAACAGCTTTTATATGTTCTGTCCGTCTGACAGATACCACAGAGATTAAGTGGGCATCCAGCGCAAAGGATCGAAAAAATTGAATGCCTGTGCGCAGTTGGGTCCAGACTATCAGGTCTTAAAGCCTGGATCCAACTGCGTCACAAATCAATGATCGCGTTGTACAGAGAATTGGGCCAAGGTAATTAAAGCCTCTTTAAAATCAGAAGCCGGCAGGATGGAAAGCGCTTCGATGGCTTTTTGTGCGGCTTCATCTGCACATTTTTCGGTGTATTCAAGCGCGTGGGTCGAAATCACCACATCATAGACCGCAGCAAAAGCATCGCGTGAACCTTGTTTTATCGCATCCACGATAAGCTGGCTTTCGCTTTCAGAGCCCTGTGCCATGGCATAGATTAAGGGCAGCGTAGGTTTTCCCTCCGCTAGGTCATCCCCTAGGTTCTTGCCTAAATCCTCAGTGGAGGATTTATAATCCAGCGCATCATCAATTAACTGAAAAGCTACACCCAGTTGCTGTCCATATAGCGCCAGTGCTTCTTCGGTGGCTTTATCAGCACCCGATATCACCGCCGCCAATCGTGTAGCAGCACTGAATAAAATAGCGGTTTTTCTGGCAATGACTTCAAGATACTTTTCTTCAGTAGTATCAGGATTGTTACAGTTTAATAACTGTAAGACCTCACCTTCTGCAATTGCCGTGGTGGTAGTAGAAAGAATCTGCATAACCCGCATATTATCCGTGCGAACCATCATTTCAAAGGCGCTGGAATAAAGATAGTCTCCCACTAATACGCTGGCCGCATTGCCCCAAACGGCATTGGCACTCTCCTTCCCCCTTCTTAAGTCGGATTCATCAACGACATCATCATGCAGTAAGGTCGCCGTATGTATGAACTCAATAACAGCTGCTAGCACTAGATGATGGTCCGTACACTTTCCCAGGGCCTTACTGGCCAGCAATAACAGCATGGGTCTGAGTCTCTTGCCGCCACTGCCGATAATATACCGACTCATTTGATTAATGAGGATGACATCGGAACTCAATTCATCAATAATCAGCTGATCTACAGCTTTTGCCTCTTCGGCGGTTAACTTCTTGATTTTATCAAAATCAATCGATTCCGATGCTTTTGTCGTGTGTTGTGTTACCATAGTAAAAAATGTAAGTACTTGCCAGTCAATCAACCAGCCATACTATTTAATAACAGTGGCTAGTGTCAATAGGTTTTTATTACTTAGACCTAATTAAGTTGAATGGCATACTATTTTTGCGCTGGGTCACGCTAATTTTTATTTAGTAGTTGACGAGACCCTTATTTAAACATATAATTGTCTGTTCACTTTTAACAGATTTAATGCTTGACGGAGCTACGCTGATGTACGCGGTAATTCAAACAGGTGGTAAACAGTACCGAGTAGAAGAAGGTACTACACTAAAAATAGAAAAATTAGAACTTGGCACAGGCGATAGCGTAGAGTTCGATAAAGTATTAATGGTTCAGTCTGACTCTGAAACTAAAATTGGCCAACCTTACGTTGCGTCAGGAAAAGTTACAGCAGAAGTTGTTTCTCAAGGCAGACACAAGAAAATAAAAATCATTAAATTTAAAAGACGTAAGCACCACATGAAACAAATGGGGCATCGTCAATACTTCACAGAAATCCAGATTACTGGCATTTCTGCATAATAACGGGAGTTAAGTAATGGCTCATAAAAAAGCAGGCGGTAGTACTAGAAACGGACGTGACTCCAATGCCAAACGCCTAGGTGTTAAGCGTTATGGTGGACAAGAAGTTCTCGCGGGTAATATTTTAGTACGCCAACGTGGCACTAAATTTCATGCCGGTGACAATGTAGGCATAGGAAAAGATCATACTTTATTTGCCAAGGCAGATGGTAAAGTACTTTTTCAAGAAAAAGGTCCTAAAAATCGTAAGTTTATAAGCATTGTTGCTGCGGCCTAAGAATTTAATGCAAATAAGGTGAGCCTTTGTTCATCCTATTTCTTAAAGATGCCTTAGTAGCTACTATGCTAAAAAGACTTAAAAAAGCCTCGTCAGCCAATGATGGGGCTTTTTTGTTTGTATAAAATAAAATTTTAGTCCAGAAATATGAGATTTGTTGACGAAGCTGAAATCCGCGTAGAAGCTGGCAATGGCGGCAATGGCGTTGCTACTTTTCGTAGAGAAAAATACATTCCAATGGGTGGCCCTGATGGCGGCGATGGCGGTGACGGAGGCAGTGTTTATTTGATTGCTACCCCAAACGTGAATACGCTGGTCGATTTTCGCTACAACACTTTGCATAAAGCCCAACGCGGACAAAATGGCATGGGTAGAAATTGCACCGGCAGAAAGGGCGAACACTTATATATTGCCGTTCCCCCCGGCTCCATTGTTTACGAAGCCAGCACCGACGAAAAACTGGGTGAGTTACTGGAAGATGGACAAACCCTGCTGGTTGCAAAGGGGGGCTTTCATGGTCTGGGCAATACCCGGTTCAAAAGTAGCGTTAACAGAACACCGCAACAATTTTCCAAAGGTTCCGAAGGTGAACGCAGAACCCTGAAGCTTGAGCTCATGGTAATTGCTGATGTTGGTTTACTGGGTCTGCCTAATGCCGGAAAATCCAGTTTAATTCGCTCCGTTTCTTCCGCCAAACCCAAAGTCGCAGACTATCCCTTTACCACCTTACATCCCAACCTGGGAGTGGTGCGTGTAGATGATCAACGTAGTTTCGTGATTGCAGACATTCCCGGCGTAATTGAAGGTGCCGCAGAGGGTGCCGGCCTTGGCCTGCAATTTTTAAGGCATCTTTCCCGCACCCGATTATTATTGCATCTGGTGGATGTTCAGCCCTATGAAAGCATGGATTCTCCGGTTAAATCAGCAAATATCATTATTAACGAAGTCAACAAATGGAGTCCTGACCTAGCTAGTAAACCCCGCTGGCTGGTTTTAAATAAAATAGATCGTCTTGCCGATGAAGTAAGCCAGCAACATTGCCATGATATCGTTGAAGAATTGCAATGGAAAGGCCCGGTCTTTGAAATTTCAGCACTCAAGAAACAAGGCGTACAAACACTGATGTATGCCATTATGGATTTTATGGATCAACAAAGACTGGAAAACAGTGAACAGACATGATTTCACCCATGCCAAACGTATCGTTGTAAAAATAGGCAGTTCACTGCTGACCTCAGGCGGGCAAGGGCTTAATAAAGCTGCCATTGCTGACTGGGTGGATCAAATATCCCGCCTGCGCTGGCAGGGTATAGATATTTTATTAGTCTCATCAGGCTCTGTGGCTGAAGGCATTAGTCGACTGGGATTAAAGCAACGCCCCAAGACACTGCATGAATTACAAGCCGCAGCATCTGTCGGGCAAATGGGCTTGATCCAAACCTTTGAAAACAGTTTTCAAAAACATGATCTACATTCCGCCCAGGTATTATTAACCCATGACGAC
>Ga0310122_10001396_pt1 | contig 15481 bp, 13 predicted proteins | sample CB6_Bottom_1051__FD_203503 | JGI IMG/M metagenome (GOLD analysis project Ga0310122, IMG submission 203503) | Marine microbial communities from Western Arctic Ocean, Canada - CB6_Bottom_1051 | ecosystem: Environmental > Aquatic > Marine > Oceanic | place: Canada: Western Arctic Ocean | collected...
CGGGAGAGACCGTCAAAAAGCGACTCATCTTGGCTGTGGATCTGATCGGGAAATGGTCGATGGCGGACGTCTTCGTCGTCGGTGTGCTCCTTGCGTTTCTGGCCACGCGCGACCAGGTGCAGGAGAACCTGTTCACCGTGCCGATTCTGCTACGACAGGTCGAGATTGGGATGGAGACCCACCTGACCTCGACGTTGGGGCCGGGGTTCTACTATTTCCTTGGCTACTGCCTCTTCTCGATCTTCTGGACACAGGTGCTGAAGCGCCAACACACCGCCTGAGGTGGCGGAGAAGAAGCCTATGACCCTAACGCGTCTGGCTCGTGGCAGCATCGATGGTGCTGTCGGGGTACACCAGTCTCGTCACCTACGAACGGGTACTCGAGCAGGATGCCATCGCTTCAGCGATCGCGGTGGCCGCTGCGGTGTATCACCTGGCGATGCGAGACGAGCTCTTGCCGCGCTTCGCGCCGGACGAGATGCCGCGTCTGCCGCGCCGCCCCGGCCACCGGCACGGTGACGAGGAGCAACCGCGAGCAGAGGGCCCGGGCGCCCCGACCAATCTCACGTCTTCGAAGGGCCAGGCGTCCGCCTGGCACGCAGGGCTGAAGTCCTGCTCCCCACAAGACACCCAGGGCTCGCACCTGCGTGGGGTTCGGGGCGCAGCCCCGTCTAAGGAACGCTCAGAAATTCCAGGGCGAGTTGGCCCGTCGGGCGGTCCAGGTGCCCTCGCCGGACACCTCGGCGTAGTCGCACGTACCCTTCATGGTCCGTTGTCCGACCGTGCCCCGATAGGTCACCTGCGTCTCGTCCCTGATCACGAAAGAGAATTCAATGTCGGTGCCCCGCACGGTGCCGGTGATCGGCTGCGACCCGTAGGACCCGTTGTAGCGGCCCGTGAGCACCTCGCCGTCCTGCCGGAGCTGGAACCGGACCGTCGACGATCCCGAGTCCTGCAGACGGACGGTGAAGCGCCAGGAGCCGGTCAGGCCACCCTGATCGTGGGACGCCGGCAGGGTCCAGACCCACAGGACGAGCAGGGCGAGCACCGTCATGGTCGCTCCAACGACTTTCAGCATGGTGTGCGGATGATGATGCCTCTCCTCTCCGTTAGACGCAACGGCTCGAGTCTGGTTCCGTCCCCTGGAGAATTTTCTCCCAGCGCGATGTTACGATGATCGGACGGTAGGCGCCAGGGTGCCAGCTGGCGATGTCTTCATTCCGAGAGAGGAGCTTCCGGCTATGCGGTTTCGCATCTTCGTCGGCATCATTGCGGCCGGCCTCGTGATGGTCCTGCACACGCCTGGCGCGTTAGCCCAGGAAAATCCGGTCGTGGTGATGGAGACCAGCATGGGCACCATCACCATCGAGCTGTTCCAGGAGCAGGCTCCGATCAGTGTCGAGAACTTCCTGACCTATGTTGACGACGAGCATTACGACGGCACGATCTTCCATCGGGTCATCCAGACCTTCATGATTCAGGGGGGCGACAACCGGACGACGCCGACCCGGCCTCCGATCAAGAACGAGGCGGAGAACGGGTTGAAGAACGACAAGTACACCGTCGCCATGGCGCGCACGGGCGAGGTGGACAGCGCGACGGACCAGTTCTTCATCAACACCGTCGACAACGACTTCCTGAATAACGGGGCGCGCGATTTTGGCTACGCCGTCTTCGGGCGAGTGACTGACGGCTCCGCCGTTGTCGACACGATCGCGGGTACCCCGGTCACCAACACCGTCCCGGACGAGCAGGTCCTGATCGTCTCGATTCGGCGGAAGTGACCTGGACGGCTGGTTGTGTCGATACCGGTCGTTTCGTTGGACCAGGTCTCGATGGCCTATGGGCATCTGCCGCTCCTCGACGACGCCACCCTGCGCCTCGAGTCGGGTGAGCGGGTCTGTGTGATCGGGCGGAACGGTACCGGGAAGTCAACCCTCCTCAAGATTCTCGCTGGCGCGGTGCCACCCGACCGCGGTGTGGTACGCCGGGAGCCAGGGGTCCGTATCGCGATGCTCGAGCAGGACGTGCCGCTGACCTCCGACCGTCCCGTGTTCGATGTCATCGCCGAGGGACTCGGCGAGCTGAGCGGGCTCGTGGCTGCGTATCACCACACCGCCGTCGAAGTGGCGGCGGATCCGGGGCCGGCGCTGCTCGACAAGCTGGGTCGGTTGCAGCAGACGCTCGAGGAGCGCGACGGCTGGCGGCTCGAGCAACGGATCGAACTGGTCGTCGCGCGCCTGCAGCTGCCATCTGACACGGTGGTCGACACGCTCTCCGGTGGCTGGCGGCGGCGGGTGCTGCTGGCCCGGGCGCTGGTGGCGCAGCCGGAGGTGCTGCTGCTGGATGAACCGACGAACCATCTCGACATCGACGCGATCGACTGGCTCGAGACATTCCTCGGTGACTATCCGGGCACGGTGGTCGTCGTGACCCACGACCGGGTCTTCTTGCAACGGGTCGCGACGCGGATTGTGGAGCTCGACCGTGGCCGGCTCACCTCGTGGCCGGGGGACTACGCCAACTACCTGCGGCGACAGGCGGAGCGGCTCGCCGACGAGGCGGTTCGCGAGGCCAAACAGGACAAGCGACAGGCGGCCGAGGAGGTGTGGTTGCGGCGGGGGGTCAAGGCCCGCCGCACCAGAAACGAAGGGCGTGTCAAAGCGCTGCTCGCGATGCGGACGGAACGGGCCAACCGGCACGCACGTTTGGGTAACGTGCGGCTGCGGGCAGAACACGCGACCCCGTCGGGTCGTGTGGTGGTCGAAGCGAAAGGGGTGTCCAAGTCATTCGACGGGGCGCCGGTCATTCGCGACTTCACGACCCGGGTGGTGCGCGGTGACCGGGTTGGGTTGATCGGTCCGAACGGCGCCGGTAAGACGACGCTGCTGCGGCTCCTGCTGGGTGAGCTGGAACCCGACGAGGGGGACATTCGCCTGGGGACGAACGTGCAGATCGGCTACTTCGACCAGCAGCGCGAACAGCTCGACCCGGACCGCACAGTGTTCGACACGGTGGGGGATGGCAATGACACCGTAGCCGTCAACGGCGACACACGCCACGTGCACGGCTACTTGCGCGACTTTCTGTTCTCGCGTGATCGCGCGAACGCACCGGTCAAAGCGCTGTCCGGCGGCGAGCGCAACCGCTTGCTTCTCGCGCGGCTGTTCACGAAACCGGCGAACCTACTGGTGCTCGATGAGCCAACCAACGATCTCGACCTCGAGACGCTGGAGCTGTTGGAGGCCCTGTTGGTCGACTGGCCAGGGACGCTGTTGCTCGTCAGTCACGACCGGGCGTTTCTGGACAACATCGTGAGCAGTACGCTCGTGTTCGAGGGGGGCGCTCGGGTCAGGGAGTACGTGGGCGGGTACGAGGACTGGCTGCGGCAGCGTCCCGCTGCGAGTGGAGCGTTGCCGGACGACCGTCCGTCGGGTCGCAGGGACGACGGTGCTGCGACCGCCGCGACCGCGCCCGTCGCGGCGACGAAACGGCTCTCCTATCATGAACAGCGCGAACTGGTGGCATTGCCCCAACGGATCGAGGGACTGGAGACCGATGCCGGACAGCTCGACGCGGCGGTCGCCGGCCCGAGCTTCTACCGGGAATCGGCCGAGACAATCAGGGTGACGCTGGCGCGGCAGGTACAGCTGCAGGCGGAACTGGAGGAGTCCTACGCCCGCTGGGAGTCGCTGGAGGCGCGCCGTGGAAGTTTTCGCGGCTGACGGCAGACGATGCGAGACCAGTGGTACGGCGACAACCGCGACCTCGTGAAGTGGGGCGTGCTCGTGCACCTGGCGAGACGCGAGGCGGTGTCCGCCATCCTGCACGTTGCGATGTGTCGTCCCGGTCCGGCCCCGGCGCCGCTCGTCACGGCCCATGGCAAGGTGGACCCGCCGGCCGAGGTGTTTCGTCACTTCCGGGACCTCGAAGACATCCGGCGGCTGGCTGTCGCGACCGGTCTCGAGATCGAGGTCATGACGGAGCCGTTCACCGACCGGCTCGCCTACTTCGGACGAGTGTGCGACCGGGTGACGGTCAAGGGGCGCAGCGGGGGGGCGATGCTGGTGCTGCTCGACCCCGACGTCGGGCTCGCGCCGGAGACCCATGGGCCAGAGCACGTGACGTCGACCGAGGTCGCGGCGGTGTTCGAAGTGCTGCGACCGGGGGACCTCTTGGTCTGCTACCAGCACGCCCGGAAGCAGAAGGACTGGCGTGGCCGAGCTCGACGCGCGTTCGCCAATGCGCCGGGGTTGCCGTCGTTCGAGGTTGAAGTGCTGCAGTCGGAGACGGCCCGCGATGTGCTCATGCTGGCGGTGAAGAAAAACGCCCCCACATGCGAGAATGGACGAGACAAGGAGTGACCTCGGCGGGAGCAACAGAGCACAACGCCGTTTTAGTAGTAGTTAGCTCCAGAGCCCGATCACGATCGACATGAGTGCGATCGCGGTCAGCTCATAGCCGGCGTCGATGACCCAGACGCTGATCGGCTTGTCGGAGAAACGGTTGTGGACCAGACCGACCGTGGCCGAGAATCCGCACCACAGCATCAGCCCGATGTGAAACGTGTCGCCGACGCCGGTGGCGAAGTGCGGCGCGATCATCGCCAGCACGGTAGCCATCGTCAGCCAGCAGAGGAACGCGATGGCGTAGGAGGGGCCCATCCCGGCCTGCATCTCCTTGAGCATCTCTTGCGTGTGCCCGTGCCCGGCCATCCACCGCTTCTCGAACAGTACTGGGGAATACCAAAGGGCACCGAGGCCGAAGGCAAGCGCTGCGCCGAGCGCGACAGCGAGGAAATTGACATCTTCAAGCATGGTCAGGCCTCCCGTGGACGTTCCACGTGTTCAGTGTCGCAGTAGAAACACTTCCTCGAACTGACGCATCACCGTTTCGGGGTTGAACCTCCGGCTATAGCAGTCGTGGTCGCCCGGTTCCGACTGAAACGTGCGGAGCAGATCGCGCAGGTCTTCGGCCTGAGTGTAAAAGATTCCGCCCTTGCCGAACAGGATCCGGATGTGGCACTTGTCGGTGCGGCCGAGCCCGGGCAGGCGGAACGTCTGTTTCGGGAGGCCGGCGACCTGCTGCCGGAGGGCCAGGCGGCGCGCGTCGCGCTCGGACAGTTGCTTGATATACAGGGGAATCGGCGCGGCGCGGCGGCGGTGCTCGGATTGAGCTCCGACGTCGAACAGGACCCCTTTATCGACCCATGGGTCGACTATCTGCTGGGTGTCGGCAACGGTCCGGGTCAGGCCGAGGCGCTCCGGGACGAGGTGCGGCAGTGACCCGGCGCCGCCAGGTCGCCCACGGGTGCTACACGCTTCTGCTCACCAGTCTGGGTCTGGCTGTGGCGGGGCAGACCTTCAGGACCGGCGTCGACATGGTCGCGGTCGACGTCCTCGTGACGCGCGGTGGCCGGCCGGCCGTCGGGTTGGGTGCCGACGACTTCGCCGTGCTCGACAACGGTGTTCCGCAACAGATCGAAGCGGTGCTTCTCGAAGACGTGCCGATCACAGCGGAGCGCACCTGGAGGGCAGACATACAGTAGGTGAGGGTCGCGGTGCCACGCAGACCGCAGCGACCTGCGCCACACCGGTAGCCACTAGTGTGTCGGTCCGAACGGTGCTGATCGCGCGCGTAGCCCGGGTCGGGTCACGTCGAGCACCGCAGCGGTTCCGGTGGCGGCCTCCGACGCATACGAGACGAGATACTGTGTGCCCAGCTCCTGCCCGAGACGTGTCAGCGTCTCCCCGAGTCCGGCCGGGTCAGGCAAGACTTCGAAACGTCCTCCTGTCCTGGCAGCGAGCGTCTGAAAGTTGGCCAGCGACACCGCAGTGACCGCCACGCCATGGAACAGGACGCCGTGCTCGGCGAGCAGCTGTCCCAGCTGAGCGAGGTCGCCGGATAGGTCGGCGGCCTGTCGTTTGCCGCGCACCTGCGACGACTGAAACTGGGACGGCACGATTTCGGTGGCCTGCCCGATCATGACGATGACTGGTCGCGAGACCCCACGCGCGTGCAGGTCGTCGACCGCTTCGACGATGGCCGCGTCCAACCTCCCATCCACGCTCTGCATGTCGACGATGCTGTCGTCATGCAGGCTCGAGATGAAGCTCGTGAGGGCAGCGGAGGTCTGTCGCTGGGTCGCGGCGAGGCCTTCGAAGATGGCGACGACCTGGACCACTGGCGCCACCGGTTCCACCGCCAGGACGTCGCGCTCCACCCCGTTCAGGCGCAGCGTGAAGTCCTCCCGCGTCAGACCAGCGACGGGTGCGCCGTCCGCGTCGAGCACCGTCACACGGAGCTGCACCGGGTCTTGCGCCGCGGCGACGGGGACGGCCACCCCGCTGAGCGCCCCTGCCAACAGGAGGGCGAGCGAACACCGTATTCTCATTGGATGTGCGTCAGGCGTGCCCGGCTCGCACTGGCAGGACACGCGACAGCTCTGGCGCCGCGCCCGGTGTGCCACTGGCAGGTCGCCGCGATCCGTCGTTGCAGCCGTGGGTTCATGAAGAGTGCGGGTTAGTCCCTAGCGTGGGACGTATTTCTTGACGTCGTGGGGCCCGACCTCGGCGCCGTAGACGTTGCCGTCGTGGTCGACGGCGACGCCTTCGGCGGCGCTCGAGCCGCCCCGCTCGGCCGGGTCGGGAATGAACCCGGTCACCGTGCCGTCTACGGCGCTGCCGATCCGGATGCCGCGCCGAACATCGGGGTTGTGTCCGTAGCCGCCTTCATTGTCACGCGACTCGGAGTCGGCCACGTAGAGTGTGTCGTCCTTGTCGATGAACAGCCCGCTCGGGCGTCCGAATTGAGTCCAGGAATCGAGGAGCGTGCCCTCTTGATCGAAGATCTGGATGCGGTTGTTGGTCCGGTCGCCAACGAACAACCGGCCTTGCGAGTCCATGGCGAGCGCGTGAGGTCCCTCTAACTCCTCCGGCCCGGACCCGTGACGGCCCCAGGACTTGATGAAAGTGCCGTCGGGCGCCAACTTGACGATCCGCGCGTTGGTCCGGGGACCGTGTCCGTCCGCCACGAAGATCTCGCCGGTGGGCGCCACGAGGATATCGGACGGCTGGCTGAAGGTGTAGTGCCCGACACCGGCGACACCGGCGCGCCCGAGCGTCAGCAAGACCTCACCCTGTGGGCTGAACTTGAACACCTGCTGTCCTGAACCATTGGGCGGGTCGACGCCATGGTTTGTGACCCAGACATTGCCGTCCGGGTCGACGTGAAGCCCGTGTGGGAAATTGAACAGACCGGCGCCGAAGCTGCTGAGGAGCCGTCCGGAAGCGTCGAGATGCAGAATCGGGTCGAGATCCGAGTCGACACAGCTGTTGGCGCCGCAGCGGTCGTAGGCCCAGATCGTGCCGTCGGGTGCCACGTCGATCCCAGCGGTCGACCCCCATCGGCGCCCGTCCGGAAGCTTGGCCCAGTTCAGCACCGTGATGTAGTCGTTCGGGAGGTTGTTCGGTGGTGGTCCGCCGCGCTGGGCGGCGGCCGTGCCTGTGCCGAGAAGCAGTACGACAGCGGTGGCACCTGCGGCGATGGAGGCAATGCTGGTAGCACCGCGAGACGTCTTCCGTCGGCCTGAGACCATGGTGTGCCGATTATACCGGCGCTCGTGTCTCCGTCTGCGGCGCCTTCAGCAGAGACGCGAGCAGCTCGGCTGGGTGCTGCATGTGCACCCCGGCCAGGTCCCGCACCTGGTGCCGGCAGGAGACACCCGACGCGACTATGACCTCGTCGTCCGCGAGCGCGCGTGCCGCCGGGAGCAGCCGACGTTCGCCGATCTGGACCGAGACATCGAAGTGCTCACGTGCATAGCCGAACGACCCTGCGAGACCGCAGCAGCCCGCGTCGAGGTCGATGACCTCGGTGCCGGGAATTCGTGCGAGCAGCGCCTGCGCCGGTGGCACCAGCCCCAGCGACTTCTGGTGACAGTGACCATGCAACAGCAGTCGCGTCGGGCCGGCGCGAAACGTGAGCTTCGCCTGTCCGCTGTCCAGTGTCCCCTCCAGCCACTCCTCGAAGAGCAGACACGCGTCTGCGACGTCGTGGGCCTGGCGTTGCGCCTCGCCCCGGAGCAGCCCGGGGAGGTCTTCGCGCAGCGCCGAGAGACAGCTCGGCTCGAGCACGACGATCTGTTTGCCGGCGGCGACAAGCGGATGCAGACGCCGCACGGTGTCGGCTCCGCGGCGGCGGGCGGCCGCGAGCAGCCCCTGTGAGACGAGTGGTCGTGCGCAGCAAACGTCTGGCCCAAGATCGACCCGGACACCGGCGCGGTCGCAGAGCGCCGCGACCGCCATCCCGATCTCGGGATGGTAGTAGTTCGTGAAGGTGTCGTTGAACAATACGACGGATGCCGGGCCGGCAGCCGGCCGGGTCCGCCACAAGGCCGTCAGCGTGTGCGTGGCCCAGGGCGGCAACGCGCGGCGGCGGTCCAGACCGAGCAGGCGCTCGTTCACCGCCCGCAGCCACGGGCTCGTGAGCCAGGGATTGATCACGCGGGCGAAGGGGCTCGCCCAGGCCGACAGCTCATGAATCCGACCCAGCAGCCGTGCCCGCAGCGGCGTCCCATGCCGACCGTAGTAGTCGGCGAGGAACTCGCTCTTGAACCGGGCCATGTCCACACCGACGGGGCACTCCGCCTTGCAGGCGCGGCATTCCAGACAGAGGTCCAGCGTCTCGAACACGCCGGCGTCGCCGAGACCGGCTTCTCCAAGCCGCCCGGTCATCGCGAGGCGGAGCGCGTTGGCCCGGCCCCGGGTCGAGTGCGCCTCGTCGCGGGTCGCCATATATGACGGGCACATCGTGCCATCCAGCGTCTTGCGGCAGGCGCCGATACCGCTGCACATCTCCACGGCACGTCCTAGCCCACCGTGCTCGCCATAGTCGAAGAAGGTGTCTGGGTCTGGGGTGCGATAGTCGGCGCCGTAGCGCAGGTTCGTAGTCAGCGGTGGCGAATCGACGATTTTGCCTGGGTTGAAGAGGCCCGCGGGGTCGAAGGTCTGCTTGATGGTGCGGAATGCTGCGTAGAGCTCGGCGCCGAACATCCGCTCGATGAACGGCCCGCGCACGAGCCCGTCACCATGCTCACCCGACAGAGCGCCGCCGAACTCGAGCACCAACGCGGCGATGTCGTTGGCGATCGCCTCGAACTGGCGGACCCCGGCGTCGGTCTTCAAATTCACCACAGGACGTACGTGCAAGCACCCGACCGACGCATGCGCGTAGACACCGGTGGTGCTGCCGTGGCGCCGGACGATTTGGAGAAACCGCGCGATGTACTCACGCAGCCGATCCGGCGCCACCGCGGTGTCCTCGACGAACGACAGGCTCTTGGCGTCTCCCTTCATCGCCATCGACAATCCGAGCGACGATTGCCGCAACTGCCAGATGCGCGCCTGGGCCGCCGGGTCGAGGGCACGTGCGGTGCGTGCCTCGATGCCGCGGGCGGCCAGGTCTCGCTCGATCGCCTCCAGGCGGCCAGGGAGCTCGGCGGCGTGGTCGGCGTAGAGCTCCACGCAGAGCAGTGCGGCTGGCGTCTCCTCACCCTGCAGCACCGCCCGACGCACTGCATCGAGCGTCGCACTCTCGCGTGCATGGTCCAGGATGAACCGGTCCATCACCTCGATGGCGGCCGGCCGGTGCTCAAGCAATGCGGGCGTGGCGCCGAGCGCGTCGAGCAGATCGTCGAACGCGATGGTCAGCACCGCCTTGGCCTGTGGGAGCGGGACGAGATTCACCCTGGCCTCCACCACCAACCCGAGCGTGCCCTCCGAGCCGACGATCAGGTGCGCCAGGTTGAACGGGCGGGTGGAATCGGTGAACGCGTCGAGGTTGTACCCGCCGACCCGCCGGAGGATCTTGGGATAGCGGCGGTTGACCTCGTCGGCGTGCTCGACACCCAGTTGGCGTAGTGTCCGGTAGCACTGACCCTCGAGCGTGTCCCGCGTACAGACAGCGTCGAGCTCATCGTTGGCCAATGGTCGGAGATGTACGACGGACCCGTCGCTGAGCGCCACGTGCAGATCGAGCACGTGGTCGATCGTCTTCCCATACAGCACCGACCGTGCCCCACTGGAGTTATTGCTGATCATCCCGCCGACGGTGGCCCGGCTGGCGGTGGAGATGTCGGGGGCAAACTTCAGCCGATGCGGGAGGAGGTGCGCGTTCAGCTCGTCGAGCACGATACCCGGCTCCACCCGTGCCCAGTGCTCGGCGACGTTCACCTCGAGCACGCGATTGAAGTATTTCGCGGTGTCGAGCTGGAGCCCGGCCCCGATCGCCTGCCCGGCCTGCGAGGTGCCGCCGCCCCGCGCGGTGATCGAGACGCCGTGCCGACGGGCGGTGTCGATCGTCCGAATCACGTCGTCGCGGTTGCGGACAATGACCACCCCGGTCGGCGCGATCTGATAGACACTGGCGTCGGTGGAATAGAGGGCGCGGGTCACGGCGTCAAAGCGCACCTCGCCCTCGATCGAAGCCTCGAGATCGCGTCGCAGCCGCTCGGTCATCGGCCGAGTATAATCCCGGCACCGCCATGCCCTATCGTCCAGGCCGTCACTTTCTCCAGATCCCGGGACCGACCAACGTTCCCGACCGGGTGCTGCGTGCCATGGCCAGACCCACCATCGATCATCGTGGGCCGGAGTTCCAGGCGCTCGGGCGCGAGCTGTTGGCTGGGATCCGAAACATCTTTCAGACCGAACGACCGGTGGTCATCTACCCAGCGTCCGGCTCCGGAGCGTGGGAGGCGGCACTGGTCAACGCCCTGTCGTCTGGTGACCGGGTGCTGATGGTCGAGACCGGCCACTTTGCGAATCTCTGGAAGCAGATCGCCGTGAAGCTGGGCCTCGAGGTGGACCTGATCCCGGGCGACTGGCGGCACGGGGTGGATCCAGAGTCAGTGGAGGCCCGGCTGGTTGACGACCGCGAGCACGCGATCAAAGCGGTCTGCGTCGTCCACAACGAGACCTCGACCGGAGTGGCGAGCCGCATTCCCCTCGTGCGCCAGGCGATCGATCGCGTCGGACACCCGGCGTTGTTCATGGTCGATACGATCTCATCACTGGCCTCGATCGATTACCGGCACGACGAGTGGTCGGTCGACATCACGGTCGGCGCCTCTCAGAAGGGGCTCATGCTGCCGCCGGGGCTCAGCTTCAACGCCGTCAGCCAGAAGGCCCTCGCGGCCCATGCCCACGCGACCTTGCCACGTGCCTTCTGGGATTGGAGCCCGGTGCTTGCGGCGAACGAGAAGGGGTTCTTTCCCTATACGCCGGCCACGAATCTGCTCTACGGCCTGCGGGAGGCGCTTGCGATGCTTCGCGAGGAAGGGCTGCCGAACGTGTTTGCTCGCCACGCACGGCACGCCGAGGGCACGCGTCGGGCGGTGCGGGCCTGGGGCCTTGAGGTTCTGTGCAAGAATCCGGATGAATACAGCGGGGCCATCACGGCTGTGATGACGCCGCCTGGCCACGACGCGGACCATCTGCGCGCGGTCGTGCTGGACCGATTCGACCTGTCGCTCGGGGTCGGGCTGGCGAAGCTGGCTGGTGCGGTGTTCCGCATCGGACATCTCGGCGACCTCAACGACCTGAGCCTGCTGGGCACTCTGGCCGGTGTGGAAATGGGGCTGTCGGTGGCCGGAATCCCACATGAGCCTGCGGGCGTGACGGCGGCCATGCGATATCTAGAAGCGTGACGGGATCGTGCATCTCGCCGTCGCGCCACTCGTCTTAGACGGGGCTGCGCCCCGAACCCCACGCGACCGCTTGTGGGGGGGCCTCGCCCCACGCCGCGGCCGCGGGGGCGCGCACGTGCGCGCCCTGGTACTAGTTCCTCACCCACTTCTGAAGGATTGGGGTAATGGTCAGACCGGCCCACACGTTGCCCAGTTGGTCCACGGCCAGACCTTCCGGGTCGGTACCGTCGAGGAACCCTCGGAGCGACCCGTCGCTGGCCGCGCCGAACCGCACGCCGTTCTTCCAGCCGGGGTTCCGCAGCTCGCCGACGATCTCCTTGCTCGATTCCGAGTCGGCGACAAACAGACTGTCGTCGGCCAGGATCGCCACGCCGCTCGGGCGTCCGAAGTGTCGCCATTCGTCCACGAACTGCATGTCGACATCAAAAATCTGCACGCGGTTGTTCGACCGGTCGGCGACGAACAGGCGTCCCAGCGAGTCGAACGCCAGCGCGTGCGGTCCATCGAACTCGCCGGGTCCGGATCCGTGCTGTCCCCACGCGTCGACAAACTCACCCTCCGCCGTGTATCGCACGATGCGGTCACCGTCCTGCTGGCTCGTGGAGGGTCGCGGGAAGTGCCCGTCCGCTATGAGGATGTCGCCGTTCGGGGCGACCACGCAGGCGGTCGGCGCGATAAAGGTGTCGCGGCCCGCGCGCGAGACCCCCGCCTGACCCAGCGTGAGCAGGAGCTCGCCATTCGGGCTGAACTTGAAGAATTGATACCCGCGACCGGCCGTGCGTGGGTCGTCTCGAAACGGCCCGCTGTCGCCTGCCCAGAAGTTGCCGTCCTGGTCTCGGCAGAACCCGTGCGCCATCACGAACATGCCCTCGCCAAAGGTCTCGATCACGGTCCCGGTGGCATCGAAGTGCATGATCGGTGGCTCGGAGCGGTGATGTATCCAGGTGCCGCCCTCGCCGTCGGGGACGATGCCGATCACCGCGCCCCAGACGACACCGTCCGGCAGCGTGGCCCAGCCCTCGACCAGGCGATAGGGGTTGTACATCGTGTTCGAGCCGGTCTGGGCGAGCGGCGCCACGGCGGCGCGGGGGGTTAGCAGGATCAGCGTGGTCAGCATGGCGAGCATGCCCAGCCGGAAGGGGTGGTTCCAGGTGTGCATGCGCGGCATGTGGCGCTCCTTTCGACGTGGGTTTAGTCTTAGACATCGTCCAGACGGCTAAAACGTCGGTCGTGGTCGGCGTGCGCAGATGTCTAACCCCGCGTAGCGGGGCCCCTGAGAAATGCTACCTAGCAAGGCGGAGGACGTGCTGAGACGGAGCCTTGCTAGAATTCTAGTCCACTTTTGAGATCGCTGACTTGACAGCGGTTGGGTCGGCCAGTACTGATGCGGGCGGGTATGAACACGACTGCAAGGCGGAGTCGGGTCTGGAGATGCGTGCTGCGTGGCGCGGCGGGCGGCATGGTCCTGATGCTCCTACTCGTGCGACCAGCAGCGGTCGCGGCGCAGGAGGGCCAGTGGCCCTTGTTCCGCGGGTCAGGCGCCGGGGCGGTTGCCGACGACCCGCGATTGCCAGAGAGCTGGAGCGAGACCGAGAACGTCCTCTGGAAGGCTGATATTCCGGGTCTTGGCTGGAGCTCTCCGGTCGTGTGGGACGATCACATCTTTCTGACCACCGCCCTCAGCGCCGGCGAGGAGCGGGCGCCGATCCCTGGGCTGTATGACCCCGGTGCTGACAGCGGAGCGATGCAGTCGACAGCGAGCCACCGGTGGCTCGTCTACGACCTCGACTTCGAGACAGGTGCCGTCCGATGGGTGCGTGAGCTGCACATCGCCGCGCCGGCGATCGAGCGACACATCAAGAACAGTTACGCCTCGGAGACGCCGGTCACCGACGGCGAGCGACTCTACGTCTATTTCGGGAGCATCGGGCTGGTCGCCGCGCTGGACTTGGAGGGCGAGGTGGTCTGGACGCGCGAGCTCGGTGTCTTCAGGGGCCGACAGCGCTTCGGGACCGCCGCATCGCCAGCGCTCCACGACGGGCGGCTGTATGTCGTCAACGACAACACTACGCGGTCGTTTCTTGTGGCCCTGGATGCGACCACCGGCGACGAGCTGTGGCGGGTCGAACGGGATGAGGTTGAGAATTGGGCCACGCCCTTCATCTGGGAGAACGACCTCAGGACCGAGATCGTGACGTCTGGTCGTCGCCGTGTACGGTCCTACGATCTCGATGGGCGTGTGTTGTGGGAGCTCGGCGGTATGACGGTGAACGTGGTCCCGACGCCGTTCGCGCGGGACGGGCTGGTCTACATCAATTCCGGATACCCGGGCGGGATGCCCAGACCGGTCTACGCGATCCGCCCCGGTGCGTCGGGTGACATCTCGCTGAATGCCGGAGAGAGCGGGAACGACTTCATCGTCTGGTATCACCCGATGCTGGGCACCTACAATACGTCGGCGCTGGTGTACGGCGACTACTACTACACGCTACTCGACCGGGGCTTTCTCCTGAATCATGACGCGCGGACCGGTCGGGAGATCTACGGGCGGACACGAATCAAGCCGGGTACGGGTTTCACCGCGTCCCCCTGGGCCTACAACGACCGCGTCTTCCTGCTTGGGGAGGACGGCGACACGTTCGTCGTTCGGGCCGGGCCGGACTTCGAGTTACTCCGCACCAATTCGCTGAACGAGATGGCGTTGGCCAGCCCGGCCGTGGTGCGGGGGAGTGTGATTCTTCGGACGCAGTCGGCGTTGTATCGCCTGAGCAACGAGGCTGGACGATGAGCGATTCGGACCGCTGATAGAGCCAGCCGCATTGTGTCCCCTTCGCCACCAAACCCAGCCGCGTCGTTCATCGCCTCACATGCCGATCTGGCGGCGGCCTGCGGCCGCTGGTCGACCGCCGGGGTGATCGGCGTCGACACGGAGTTCGTGCGCGAGCGCACGTACTACCCGATTCCAGCGCTGATACAGGTGACCGATGGCGACGGCGTGGCGCTGGTCGACCCGCTCAGTTTCTCCGATTTCGCGCCGCTTGCCGGTCTGCTGAGGGACCGATCGGTCGTCAAGGTGATGCACGCCTGGGGCGAGGATCTGGAGGTGCTGGAGCGGCTGACCGGCGACACGCCACGTGGCGTGTTCGATACCCAGCTTGCCGGCGCGTTTGCCGGCCACGGGTACTCGCTCGGCTACCGCGCCTTGGTGAAGGAGCTCACGCATGTGGAGCTGGACAAGGGCGAAACCCGTTCCAAATGGCTTCGACGTCCGCTCTCACCGGCGCAGCGTCGATACGCGGCGCTGGACGTAGCGTATCTGTTGCCGATGCACCGGCAGCTGTCGCGCGAACTGGTCGCATGCGGCCGGGTCGCCTGGTTCGAAGAAGAGTCCGAACATCAGCGCCGCGCGAGGGCCGTCGACAAACTGCCGGAAGTGGCCTACCTCAAGGTTCGGCGGCGTGGTGCCCTGTCTCCGTCTCTGCACGCGGTGCTGCGCGGGCTTGCCCGGTGGCGCGAGACCGAGGCCATGGCTCGCGATATCCCTCGCCGACACCTGCTGTCGGACGAGGTGATGATGGCGCTGGCGAAGGCGTCCCCAGCTGACGCGACGGCGTTGCGTCGCGTCAGAGGATTGTCGGAACGTGCCGCCGCGCGCTACGAGCAGAGTCTCCTTGCGACCATCGAGACCGCACGGGGGCAGGGCCCTGTGGCCCTCGACGCGCTCCTCAACCTCCGACTCCACGCCGGTACCCTGGACCGCTTCAGACAGGTCGT
>Ga0310122_10001397_pt1 | contig 15474 bp, 12 predicted proteins | sample CB6_Bottom_1051__FD_203503 | JGI IMG/M metagenome (GOLD analysis project Ga0310122, IMG submission 203503) | Marine microbial communities from Western Arctic Ocean, Canada - CB6_Bottom_1051 | ecosystem: Environmental > Aquatic > Marine > Oceanic | place: Canada: Western Arctic Ocean | collected...
TGGCCTGGCATGTGCACCATATGACCGGCGATGGGGACGAGGTTCTCCAGCCTTTGCGCCGACGGGAGCGCCAGCTCCGGTTGCCTGGAGGCTTCCATCAGGTGAATATACAGATGGTTGGCACCGGGGTGATCAGGTCGTGCGGCCATGGCCGCCTCGAGAGCGGCACGCGCGTCGGCCGTACCGGGTCTGGCGGTGCCATCGGCCTGCCAGTAGTCCCATCGCGTGGTGTTCATGTAGGCCGCGGCGAACATCGCGCCGATGTCCGGGTCCTCCGGGTAATGGGCATGCAGACCGCGCATGGCCCCGAGGAACGCGGCATCCCGCTCCCCGCTGTCGGAGACGGCGTCTTTGTTATAGAGCACATACAGTGCCCTGATCATGTCCTGTTCAGGCGGCGTACCGTTGTCGATCAATGACAACGCCGTGCGAATGGCTTCGAGCCCCGTCCCTCGCGGGTCGTCCGGCAGCCCCGCATAGCGGCTGTTGGGATTGGGTCCGATGGCATACGCCATACCAAAGTACGGCATGGGATGGTCGGGGTCGTGCCGTGCGGCTTCCTGGTAAGAGGCAATGGATTCCGGAAAATAGAAGCTCCAGGTCATCCTGAGACCCTGGTCGAAGAACTGCTGGGTGATAGCGGAATCCGTCGAGATGGTACGACCGTAGGTGCCAGAGCCCGGGATCAGTATCGCGAGCGGCTCATCGGAATCCTGGGCATGAACAGTGACGACAGAAACCAGCAGCGTGATGCCGATAGCGGAGCGTGTGAATAGTGTGTGCATGATGCGATTCTCGGCCTTGTCTGACGACTGGCTACTGTTCACTGCGGACCTACTTCGTTGCCGCAGCCCGCTCGAGCGCTCGCGCGCCGAGTAGCAGATTTTCCATACCGTAGTTCCGCTCGTGACACGCGTACTCGTAGATCAGCCCATGGGTCCTCGGCAGGTCCAACGCCGCGGTCCACGGGCGTTCCCACGTCGTCGGGTCCTCGAAGGTAACCTCGTAGCGTAGGGTGCGGCCATCAGGTCGCGAGAACCGCTCGACCAATGTCAGGTCCTCGCCAGAGCCACGCCATGGGGCCTGGCCCGAGAAGTGTGTGGTGTCTACGACCAGTGTGTCGCCCTCCCAGTGGCCTTGCGAGCGGCCCAGCCATTGGCGTGGGCTGTGGTCGGGCATGGGGGGGCTGCCGTCCAGCGGAATGATGCGTATCTCGTGGACCATCTCCATGAGAATCGCCACGTGGTGTTCGCTCTGGAAGATCTGGATGTTGTTGTTGTAGGCGCCACCCAGCCGGACCGCGCCTCGCGACAGACACCGTTCCCACAAGTTGCGGTCTTCTGGGTTCTCGGAGTTTTCGCGCGGTGGCGCACCCGCGCGCCGGGCCGCCGTCCGCGCGTCAGCCTCGGCCGTGCGTGGCGGGATTCTCCCGTCGGCTGGGTCGACGATCAGCGCCGTGCGACCGTCGGACAGCCCGCGGTCCCACCAAAACTGGTTATACGCGAGGCCGACGTCACGCTCCGCGCTCAGCTCGCTGCGTCGTTCCGAGGTGGCGAACGTGGTCGCATTCAGATTCGCCTCGGCGATCTCCTCGGCGGTCAGAAACTCACGACCCTCGTATCGGTCGGGTCTTTCCATCGGGGTCGCGGTACCATGGTCCCAGACGCCCTGCAGATCCGGCACGCCCCATGGCATGCGGGGCGCCGGGGAGCCGATAGGCGGAACTCCGGCAGACGCCGGCTGGCCAGCCAGCGCTCCAGGCGCCAGCAACACGGTCGCGAGCGCGGTCGATACGACGACGGTGGTGGGATGAGTCATCTGTGCCTCTCGTCTCGGTCCGATCCCCTAGTCCAGTGTTCACACACGGTCGCTGACAAGCCTACAGGTCAGCCCCGGGCTTGTCGAAGGACCCGCCGCGAAGGTCCAATATCGTCTATCGTCTCTCATCGCGCGCCTGAAGCCGGAAGCCTGGAATCAGGAGGAGACCGGTGCGCTACTCCAGGGCGTAGATCCCCAGCCCAAGCGCCAGCGCGCCTTCTCGCATCCGCGCATCATAGGTGGCGACTTCGACCCGGAAGCCGCGGCCCTGCAGGTAGACGGCCGATGCCAGATGAATCACGTCGAGCGTGCGCAGCCGCACAGGGAACGGTTCGCGCGCTCTGGCGAGCGTTTCACCATCGAGCTCGACGATACCGAGTCTCTCGACCAGATCCTCGACCAGGGGACCATGAGAGGCACCCAAGCCGAGCGAGTCGATCTGATTCCAGGCTTCGTACTCGAGAAGACGGCTGCTGACGAGTGGGCGGCTCCAGAGGGCCTCCTCCGGCCGTCGATCCTCGGCCAGCAGATGCGCGAGCGCGACCGACGTATCGAGATAGATCACCGCTCCGTCCGATCGTCTTCGAGGTCGCTGAGGACGGCCGAAAGGGTCGTGACCGGTGCTCGTCTCGGCGGAGTGCCGAGACTCGTAGCCGGCGGCGTGATCAGGCCACGGCGGACGGCGTCGGCGAGCTCGGCATCGTTTACCTTGCGCGGCCGTCCCTCACTCGGCGGGGTGATCTCCGCAATGACCCGGTCTCGATCGGTCACAAGCACGGTCTCCCCACGTTCCGCCAGCCGAACGTACTCGCTCAACCGGTTCTTCAGGACCTTGAGACCTACAGATCGCATCGCTCGAAAGCAGCTTCAAGTAGCTACCTTGTCAAGCGTGCGGGATACACTACAGAGAAAAGCGACGTCCGTACCATTCAGTGAGAGAATTGGACACTAGCAGCCCGTGGTGAAAGTCCAGCTGCAGTCGACCGGTGCTGCATCTCGCCTGGCTGCGTTGTTCATCGGTCGAATACTGCCGGTATTCTTCCTCTTCTCGCCTTGCCAGACGAGCGCTTCACCTGTCTTGGTGCGACGCTCAACTTTCACCACGGACTGCTAGAGGCCTACACCGAAGCGCCGAAGTCCCGTGCTACCGAGCCTCGCGGAGGGCGCGGAGCAGCGAGACGGCCATCATCCCGAACACGACCAGCAGCGGGATCGACGCCAGCAGCGACGCGGTGCGCATCGGGTCGAGCCCTCCGATCCGCATCAAGGCCAGCGGCAGGAGCGCTAGCGCGAACGCCCAGAACATCCGGTGCCACCGCTCCGGCTCCTCGTCATAGGCGAGCGCCGTCGACGCACTCGACGCCAGCGAGTAGGCGGCCGAGTCGTAGGTAGTGGCCAGAAAAACCAGGCTCGCCACCAGGAAGACACCCAGCACGATGCTGCCGGCGGGCAGGGACGCGATGACCGCGACGACCGCGGCCGGTTCCCCCTGGTCCGCCACCAGCCCGGTCACATCGAGAATCCCGTTCAACTCCAGATGCAGGGCGTAGTTGCCCAGTACGGCGTAGTAGACGGCGCAGCCCAGACTCCCCCACCCGAGCATGCCGAACACGATCTGCCGGATCGTGCGGCCCTCGGAGATACGCGCGACAAAGATACCCATGAACGGACCGACGGCGACCCACCACGCCCAGTAGAAGACGGTCCAGTCCTCGATGAAACCGGAGTCTGTCAACGGGTCGGTCCAGGTGTTCATCCGGACAAACTGATAGACCAGCAGCCCGACGCTGTTGGTCGCCATCTTGAGGATGAACAACGTCGGTCCGGCCAGCAGCACGAAGACCAGCAGGGTCTTTGTGAGCGCCATGTTCAGATTGCTGAGCCGCTTGATGCCGCGCTCGAGCCCCACGTAGACGCTGACCGAGAACAGCACCGCGCACAGCCCCACCACCCCGACCTGCAACCCGAACGAGCTCTCGACCCCGAACAGCCGGCCAAGACCGGCCGCGATCATCGGCGTCCCGAACCCGAGCGACGTCCCGGCTGCGCCGAGGAGCCCGACGATGAACAAGGTGTCGGTGAGACGCCCGACCAGACCGTTGGTCTGGCGACCGAGTACGCGGTGACACGCGCTGCTGACCCGCATATACGGTTGGCGCCGAACGTAATAGGCATGGCCAATCGCCAGCGCGGGCAGACAGTAGAACGCCCACCCGGTCGGCCCCCAGTGGAAGATGCCGTAAGTCGAGGCCCACTCGATCGCCTCGGCCGACCGGGGCTCGGCCCCGAAGGGAGGCTCGATGTAGGCGTGCACCCACTCGATGGTGCCCCAGTAGAGGATGCCGGTCGCGACACCGGCGCAAAACAGCATCGACACCCAACTGTAGGTCGAGAACGACGGCGACACCCCAGGCGCGCCGAGGACGACGCCGCCGTGGCGACCGAGCGCGAGCCAGAGCACGAACACGAGCGTGGCGGTGCCGGCCCAGATGTAGACGACGCCCAGCTGCGACGTGAGAAACGCGTAGAGCGTGTCGACCAGCCGGCCACCGGCCTCGGGCCACACCATCAGCGGACCAGCAATCGCCAGGAGGGTGACAATGGACGTCGTGAAGATGGGCCAATCGGTCTTGGAGCGCATCACACGACGGTCGGTCATCGACTGGTGTCTAGCAGCTTCTCGAGCGCGGCCATCTGCTCGTCGAGCGCGCCACGCAGGTCGTCGTAGCGCAGCTCGGCGTCACGCCCCGGCCGCTGGTCGGCGACGATCAGGTTTGAGTAGAGATACTGCAGCTGGTCGACGACTCGCGGCTGCGAGTAACGCGTCGAGGCGGTCACCAGTTCGTCGTAGATCTCCCGGAGCGCGCCCAGCTCGCCATCGATACGCGCCTGCTCCATCCGTTCGACGGCGAGCCGCGCCTCGCTGAGGGCATCGCGCGCCTCGACCGCCAGGTCCACCTGTGCCCAGATGTCGCTCGAGGTCAGTCCCTCGGCCGCGACCCGCGGATCGAGCCGCACCTGGAACGCCCGGGTCTCGCTCCAGTCGCCAACCGTCAGCCGCGCTTCGTACCGGCCCGGCGGCACCCGCGGACCGCGTCGTCCCGACTGGGCCGCTCTGGCAGCCCAGGGGCCCGGCAGCCGGAGGTCCCAGACGAACCGGTGCGCCCCGGCCTCGGCCGGAAGAGGCGATGTATTGGCGGCCTCGAGCCGCCAGTCACAACACACCGGCAGCGGGTCATCCGTGTCTGGTTGGTCTGGCTCGTCGGGCTGGTCCGGCTCGTCCGCCTCGTCTGGCACCCTGCTCGAGAACGTCCGGATCACCACACCGGTCGGGTCGAGGATGTCGAGTCGCAGGGTGTCGCCCGCCTCGCGTAGCGCGTAGTCGACATAGGCACCGACCGGCGCGTACTGCGGCGCCGCCGGGCCGGCGCCGAACCCGACCGTGGGCCGACGATACACGTCCCGCACCGCGAACAGATGCGCCTCGGCCGCCGCTACCGCGTCCGACATCTCGTGCAGCGGCGTCAGGTCGTCGAGTATCCAGAACCCGCGCCCCATCGTCGACAGCACCAGATCCTGTTGAACGATCTTGATATCGGTGACCGGGGTCACCGGAAGATCGAGCTGGAACGACTGCCAGCGGACGCCGTCGTCGAACGAGATGAACAGGCCGAACTCAGTGCCGGCATAGAGCAACCCTTCGCGGTCCGGATCCGCCCGGACCACGCGGACCGGGTGGTCCGGGGGAATACCGTTGTCACCGGTGGTCAGGCGTGTCCAGCTCGCACCGTAGTCGTCGGTGCGATACAGATACGGCGCGAAATCACCAACCTGATAGCGCAGGATAGCCGCGTATGCGGTGGCCGGCCGATGCGGCGACACCTCGATGGTCTGGACACGCCCGTAGGGACCGATACCTGCCGGTGTCACGTCGGTCCAGGTCCGTCCGGCATCGCGGGTCACGTGGATCGGGCCGTCGTTCGCGCCGGCCCAGATCACGCCCGACTCGAGCGGCGACTCCTGAATCTCGTAGAGCACGCTGAAATGCTCCTCGCCGGTGACGTCAATGGTGATCGGCGACCCGGACACCACCTGGGTCTCGGACGTGAAGGCGGTCAGGTCGGGTGAGATCGTCAGCCAGGTCTCGCCGCCGTCCTCGGTGACGTGGACGAACTGCGACCCGTGGTAGACCCGGTTCGGGTCATGTGGTGAGACGTGCACCGGCGCCACCCGCTGGAACCGGAACGCCAGGTCGCGCGGATTGTGCCCATAGATGTTCCAGAACCCGACGTAGAACTGCGCCTCCTGCCCGGTCCGGCGGTTGAACAGCCCGAATCGGCCCTTGCAGTTGGCATAGACGATGGCCGGGTCACCCGGTTTGGGCACCACCGGCCCGGTCTCGCAGCCCCCATGCGACTCCCAGAGCGCGGTCTGTCCCCCCGGCACGCGGCGCGGCGGAAACGCCGGCACCGAGATCGTCGAGTTGTTCTGCTGGCCCGCATACAGCCGATACGGAAACTCGTCGCTGACGTCCACCTGGTAGAGCTCGGCAGTCGGCTGGTTCAGCTGTGTGGACCAGGTCTCGCCCCCGTCGAGCGTCACGTTGGCGCCCCCGTCGTTCGACTGGATCCAGATATCGGGATGGTCCGGGTTGATCCACAGGTCGTGATTGTCGCCATGCGGGGTCGAGCGGCGCACCCAGGTCTCGCCGGCATCGTCCGACTGCCAGAAGCCCTCGGCCTGGCCCCAGAGCCTGTCCGGGTTGGTGGGGTGCGCGTCCAGATTCATGTAGTAGAACGGTCGGTTGAGAATCGGCTGGAAGTCGGTGACCTGCCGCCACGTGTCGCCCCGATCGTCAGACCGATACACACCGCCGGTCGGCGGCGGCGCTTCGATCAAGACGTAGACCCGGTCGGGGTCGGCGGGCGACACGGCCAGATCCGCTTTCCCGCGCAGACCGGTCGGCAACCCTTCGGCCAACAACGTCCAGCTGTCGCCCGCGTCGTTCGACTTATACACGCCGCCTTCTTGACCACCGCTGATGATGGTCCAGGGCTTGCGCTCGGCGAGCCAGGTCGTGGCATAGACCTCATCCGGATTGTCGGGCGCGAACTCGAGGTCGACGGCGCCGGTCCGCTCCGAAACGAACAGCACCTGGTCCCACGTCTGTCCACCGTCCCGGCTGCGATACACCCCGCGCTCGGGGTTCGGCGCGAACGGATTCCCGATAGCCGCCACGTAGACCAGATCGGGGTTCTCCGGATGGATCAGGACGGCGCCGGTGTTGCCGGTCTCTTCGAGCCCCAGGTGGACCCAGGTCCGCCCGGCGTCGACCGACTTGTACACGCCCTTCCCGATGATGACGTTGCTCCGCAGCCCGTCCGACCCGGTCGACACGTAGATGACGTCCGGGTCCGACTCGGCCACCCGGATCGCACCGATCGACCCGGTGGCAAAGTAGCCGTCGGAGACGTTGCGCCACGTGGCGCCGTAGTCGACCGTCTTCCAGACGCCCCCGCCGCTTGCCCCCATATAGAACGTGGACAGCTGTTCGCGATGTCCGGCCACCGCAGTGACACGCCCACCCCGCGACGGCCCGACCGTGCGATACGACAGCCCGGCGAACAGTGCGGGTGGCATCGGACCCTCGGCGGGCGCCGCCGCCTGTTGCCCCCGGACCACACCGCCGTTGAGCATGGGCATGACCAGCATGGCCGCCACCGCCGTGCCGAGAGCTAGCAGTCGTCGCATCGCATGAGTCTCCTCGCCCGGGTATCCCGAGGTAGGGCGCCAGTGGCCATGTCGCGGGACCGCAACTACAAGAGAAACAAGATTATACCCGCCCGAGGGTCACGGCACAGTCGAGTGTCGGATCTCTCGACAAAGCGCGGACCCGCCAACGGCGGCTACATACGGCCTACGAAAAAGGCCGGCTCGTGCGAGGGGTCGCCATGGTCCTGAGTCACGCCGATGGACCGGAACTGGTGCAGCGGGGAGGGTTCGTGGTCGTCCCTCGCAGCCGTGGTGGCCGGCGGGCCATCAGCGTCGCCCAGAGTTGGCAGCCTTATCTCGACCAGGGCCCTAAGAGAAAGGCCGGGCACCTCACGGCGCCCGGCCTTCCGCATGTCGCGTCGACAGATCGCGTGTCGGCTACTGTTGATCGGTGGCCTCCGCCGGCGCGTCGACGGTGCCGTAGTAGCCGAGCATCATCTCTTCCCAGGTCTGGTTGCCCCAGTGCACCTCGGCGGTCGGGTCCGGGTTGTGCCGGTTGGCGCCCGAGTTGTCGTAGTGGAACTCTGCCTCGAGCACCGAGCCCTTGGGCATGAAGATCGGCTCCTCGAGCTGGTAGCGGAGCTGCCAATTGAAGTCGTAGTTCGGGACAGACAGCGCGACCACCTCGGTCCCGTCTTCGTACTTCACCGTGTACTTCGCCGACTTCCCGCGGACGTGCATGTGGGGCATCATGTTCGCGAGGTAGGTGTCTTTCTCGATCGTCTGACGCGCGATCACCGCGTAATCCGGATGTCCGGGCTCGATCGCGAACGTACCATTGCGGGCCGCCCCTCCACCGGCCCGGCGTCGCGTCGAGTCCGGCTCTCTGGTCAGCACCACACCCCAGCTACTCACGTCGCTGACCGTCTCGCCGATCGTCGTGTAATGCATCTGCGCCTCGATGTCGGCACCGGCCGGCAACCTGCCGGCGACCCCGTCCTCATACACGGTGCCGAGCCTGTTCGGCACGTAGCCGCCGACACTTGCGCCAGCCGCCCGGGTCCGCGTACGGTCCCGCGCGAGCATGACCACCCCGGTCGCCGGCTTCCCGTCGTCCTCCAGGACCTGGCTGATAACGTGGTGGACCACACGGCGGTCTCCCGGTCTGAACTCGTGCGCCGAGATCCAGATATCCTCCTGCAGGTTGGTCGGCACGGTCACATAGGAGTACGCCACGGTGCCATCGGCCGGCACGTCGAACGGCTGCAGAAATGTGAACACCAGATCTGGCTCACCAATCGACCAGCCTTCGGCGAACTGCGGCACCTCCGGCAGGTCGGCGCGGTTCCCCTCCGGGGCTCCACCATCCACCCAGGCGGCGATGGTGTCGATCTCGACCTGCGTGAGACTCACGTCGTTCGTGTAGGCGCGCACGCTGGAATCGGCGCCCCAGGGCGGCATCTCGCGCGCCACCACCTTCGTCTTCACAGCACGCGCCCAGGGACGGGCGTCGGCATACGTAATCAGCGACATCGGCGCCAGATGGTTCGGCCGATGGCAGGCCACGCAGTTCTCATACAAAATGGGCGCGACGTCCTTGGCGAACGTCGGGGTGCCCTCGGCAGCTTCCGCGCTCGCGATGCCACCAACACCCACCACCAGCAGCGCCGCACCGGCGCCTATCAGCGTCGTCGATACTCGCATCTCATCTCCTCAGCGTGGGTTGGACGCGCTCCGCGTCTCGGAACCGGGACCCGTAGGTGCGAGTGTCGGTCTCTCTGGCACGAAAGTCCAGGGGTAATCGTCGAGCGACCGGTGTCACGCGCGACAGAAAAAAGGCCGGGCACCTGACGGTGTCCGGCCTTCGGTGTCGCGAGTTGAGAAACAGCTACTCCTGACCGCCCTCCACCGGCCCGTCGACGGTGCCGTAGTAGCCGAGCATCATCTCTTCCCAGGTCTGGTCACCCCAGTGCACCTCGGCGGTCGGGTCCGGGTTGTGCCGGTTGGCACCCGAGTTGTCGTAGTGGAACTCTGCCTCGAGCACTGTGCCCTTCGGCATGAAGATCGGCTCCTCGAGCACATAGCTCAGCTGCCAATTGAAATCGTAGTTGGGCACCGACAGCGCCACCACCTCGGTCCCATCCTCGTACTTCACCGTGTATTTCGCCGACTTCCCGCGCACGTGCATGTGGGGCATCATGGTCGAGAGGTAGGTGTCTTTCGACATCTTCCGGCTCGAGATGATCGCGTAGTCCGGGTTCCCCGGCTCGATCGCGAACCGCATGTTGGCCACCGCGCCGCCACCCGCGCGGCGCAACGTCGAATCCGGCTCTCTGGCCACCTTGACGCCCCAGCTGCTCTGGTCAGTGACCGGCTCCCCGATCGTCGTGTAGTGCATCTGGGCCTCGATGTCGGCGCCCGCCGGCAGGCTGGTGGCCACCCCATCCGCATACACTCTCCCGAGCCGGTTCGGCACATAGCCGCCGATGTTGGCCCCCTCGACCGCGGTCCGCGTGCTGTCACGCCGGAGCTTGACCTCGCCCGTCACCGGCTTCCCGTCGTCTGCCAGGACCGTGGGGATCACGTGGTGAATCACACGACGGTCTCCGGGCCTGAACTCGTGCGCCGAGATCCAGATGTCTTGCTCGAGGTTCGTCGGGACCGTGACGTACGAGTACGGGACGGTGCCATCGGCTGGCACGTCGAACGGCTTGACCATCGTGAAGATCAGGTCCGGCTCACCGATCGACCACCCCTCCGCAAACTCCGGCACCTCGGGCAGGTCGACGCCGTTCCCCTCCGGGGCCCCGCCATCGACCCAGGCGGCGATCGTGTCGATCTCGGTCTGTGTGAGGCTCGCGTCGTTCTTGTAGGCACGCACACTGGAATCGGCGCCCCAGGGCGGCATCTCGCGCGCCAGCACCTTGGTCTTCACGGCACGCGCCCAGGGACGGGCGTCGGCGTAGGTAATCAGCGACATCGGGGCCAGGTGGTTCGGCCGGTGACACGACACGCAGTTCTCATACAGAATAGGCGCGATGTCCTTGGCAAACGTCGGGGTGCCCTCGGCAGCCTCCGCGCTCGCGACACCTGCAACACTCACCACCAAGAGCGCCGCACAGACGCCGATCAGCGTCGTCGATACTCGCATCTCATCTCCCCCGCGCGGACGCACCGCGCCGTCGACTACAACACACAAGTCTAAGTATCGCCCATCCGACGGAAAAATCCAAAAGGCGATGTTGACACCCACCGAAGACCGAGAATGTGACCGAATGATACTGTTGCGGCGGTATCGCGGTGACGCACCGTCGCCGAGCCGAGCCTGAGGGTGGTATGAGCTTCGCACACACAGCCAGAACCGACGCGCTCCGACAGCGCCTCCTCGTCTTCATGGACGAGATGATCTACCCGAACGAGCGGGTCTACACCGCGCAGGTCGACGCCGCCGCCAACCGGTGGGAATCGCCGCCGATCATGGACGAACTGAAGCGCGCGGCGCGCGCGGCCGGCCTGTGGAACCTCTTCCTGCCGGACAGCGATCTCGGCGCGGGGCTGACCAACCTCGAGTACGCGCCGCTCTGCGAGGTCATGGGCCACTCCCCGATCGCGCCCGAGGCATGCAACTGTTCGGCGCCCGACACCGGCAACATGGAGGTGCTGGTCCGGTATGGCACCAAGGCGCACAAGCGGCAGTGGCTGACACCGCTGCTCGAGGGTACGATCCGCTCGGCGTACACGATGACCGAGCCGGAGGTCGCCTCGTCGGACGCCACTAACATCTGCTCCCGGATCGAGCGAGACGGAGACCACTACGTGATCAACGGTCGCAAGTGGTGGGCGTCAGGCGCCGGCGACACCCGCTGCAAGATCCTCATCCTGATGGGCAAGACCGACCCCGAGGCGCCAAAACACCAGCAGCAGTCGATGATTCTCATCCCCACCGACACACCGGGGGTGACGCGGGTGCGACCGTTGACGGTCTTTGGCTACGACCACGCGCCACACGGGCACTTCGAGATCACGTTCGAGAACGTCCGCGTCCCGGCCGAGAACCTGCTACTTGGCGAAGGCCGGGGGTTCGAGATCGCCCAGGGCCGTCTGGGGCCGGGCCGCATTCACCACTGCATGCGGCTCATCGGGCTGGCCGAGCGCTCGCTCGAAGCGATGTGCGCACGCGCCAAGTCACGCATCGCGTTCGGGAGACCGCTCGCCGACCAGGGCGCGGTGATGGAAGCGATCGCCAATTCCCGGATCGAGATCGAACAGACGCGGCTGCTCACGCTGAACGCGGCGCACATGATGGACACGGTCGGCAACAAGGTCGCGCGGGCCGAGATCGCGATGATCAAGGTGGTGGCGCCCAATATGGCCCTCAGGGTGATCGACCGCGCCATTCAGCTCCACGGGGGTGCCGGTATCTGCGAGGACTTTGGCTTGTCGGCCGCCTGGGCACACGCCAGAACGCTGCGGCTGGCCGACGGCCCGGACGAGGTGCACCGGCGGGCGGTCGCGCGGCTGGAGCTCAAGAAGGGGGAGGCAGACTAGTAGAATTAGTCAGCCAATCCGGCCGGATTACCACGAGGAGCTCCGTTCATGTCAGACGCTGTCATCGTCTCTACCGCCAGAACCCCCATCGGGAAGGCCTTCCGGGGCGCCTTCAACCAGACCCACGGCGCCGTCCTCACCGGACATGCCATCCGACACGCCGTCGAGCGGGCGGGGGTCGAGCCCGGCGAGGTCGAAGACGTGGTCATCGGGTGCGGCCTCCCTGAAGGGGCCACAGGGCACAACGTGGCGCGACTGGCCGCTATCCGCGCGGGCCTGCCGGTGACGACGGCCGGCACCACCATCAATCGCTTCTGTAGCTCTGGTCTACAGGCCATCAGTGTCGCGGCTCAGCGGGTGCTGACCGACAAGGTCCCGATCATGGTGGCCGGTGGCGTGGAATCAGTCAGTCTGGTCCAGAACACGCTGAACAAGGAGCACTTCACCGAGGAGTGGCTGATGCGCCACAAGCCGGAGCTCTGGATGAACATGATCGACACGGCCGAGGTCGTGGCCGCGCGCTACGCCGTCAGCCGAGAGGCCCAGGACGCCTACGCCCTCGAGAGCCAGCAACGTACCGCCGCCGCGCAAGCGGCCGGTCGCTTCGATGACGAGATCGTGCCGCTGACCACAACCAAGCTCGCCACCAACAAGCAGACGGGCGAGACCTCGGATGAAGAGGTGACCCTCACGCGCGACGAGGGGAACCGGCCCGGCACGACGCTCGAGGGCCTGACCGGGCTTGCGCCGGTCATGGGCGAGGACAAGTTCATCACCGCCGGCAACGCGAGTCAGCTCTCCGACGGGGCCTCGGCCTGTGTGGTCATGGACGGGGCGCTCGCCTCTCGCCGCGGACTCGAGCCGCTGGGTATCTACCGCGGACTGGTGGTCGCTGGCTGCGAGCCGGATGAAATGGGCATCGGCCCCGTCTTCGCCGTCCCACGCCTGCTCGAACGACATGGCCTGAAGATGGACGACATCGACCTCTGGGAATTGAACGAGGCATTCGCCGTCCAGGTGGTCTACTGCCGGGACCGGCTCGGTCTCCCGATGGAGCGGCTCAATGTCGACGGCGGATCGATCTCCATCGGCCATCCCTACGGCATGAGCGGCGCGCGGTTGGTCGGGCACGCCCTGATCGAAGGGAAACGCCGCGGAGCCCGGCATGTCGTCGTGACCATGTGCGTCGGTGGGGGGATGGGCGCCGCCGGTCTGTTCGACATTGCGTGAGGTGGGGGGTGTCCACCGACCCGGAAGTGATCGCCGTCAGGTCAGACGAGCAGCTGCCTCTGGCACGGCTCGAGGCCTGGCTCCGCGCGAATCTGCCGGACGCGACGGGGCCCCTCACGCTCCAGCAGTTCGGTGGCGGGCACGCCAACCTGACCTACCTGCTGCGGTTCGGCGACACCGAGTATGTGCTGCGCCGGCCACCGCTGGGCCCGATCGCACCGAGCGCCCACGACATGCGTCGGGAACACCGCGTGCTGTTGCGACTGACTGACGCCTTCCCGCTTGCGCCCCGTAGCTATGCACTGTGCACCGACCCGGACATCCTCGGCGTCGATTTTCACGTCATGGAGCGGCGGCACGGCATCGTCATCCGTAGGGAGCTGCCGAAAGAGCTGGAGGGGCGACCGACACTTGCCCGACGGATCGGGGAGATGATCGTCGACGTGCTGGCCGACCTGCACCAGGTGGACCCGACCGCGGTCGGGTTGGGTGAGCTGGGCCGACCGGAGGGGTTCGCGCAACGACAGCTCGACGGGTGGGGCCGCCGGTGGCAGGCCGCGAAGGATCAGGAGCTGCCTGACGTCGATCAGATGCTGCGCTGGCTCGCAGCGGCCGTGCCGACACCGCAGGCAACCACGCTCCTGCACAACGACTACAAGCTCGACAACCTGATGGTCGACCCAGGCGACCCGGCCACCCCCGTCGCCGTGTTCGACTGGGATATGACCACGCGTGGCGACCCGCTGATGGACCTGGGCTATCTGCTGAACTTCTGGAACGAGTCGGGTGACGACCCGCGCTGGCATCAGGTCTCGCGGATGCCAACCGACCACGAGGGCTTCCTCACGCGGGCCGAGGTGGTCGAACGCTACGCCCGGCGGACCGGCGCGGACACCGACCGCGTCGCCTGGTATCACGTGTTCGGTGTGTTCAAGCTGGTGGTGATCATCCAGCAGATCTACATCCGCTTCGTCCGCGGGCAGACGCATGACCAGCGCTTCGCACGCTATGGCCAGCGGGTACGCGATCTGGCACGCAAGGGCGTCGTCCTGATGGACGCATAGGGTCCGTTTCCCTAGCGTTCGGTCTCGGTGGGGACGAGCTCGAAGCACTGCCGGCCTTGGCCATGCGACCAGAGCTGCTCGGCCGGCCGCAGGGCCAGGCCCTCGGTGCTTCGGGCGAACTCGGCGCACAACTCGTACCGGACCGTATCGATCACTCGGTAGCTGTATGGTGCGCCGCTCTCCGGATCACTCGGGGTCTCGGCCACCCCCCCGACCTCGGAGAGCTGGCCAAGCGCCTCGGGAAGCTGGTCGTTCACGGTCCAAAACAGCGCCACTGATCTCGCAATCTGACGGACGTGGCCGACGCGTCGCTCGTCGAGCCGGCGCAGCCGGACCTCGCCCGGCGAACCCATCACCAGGAACCCGGCCACGACCGCCGCCGCGACCACCACGCCGACCGCCACGGCCAGGATCGTGCGACGCGCGCTCCCGGTCACGAGCGTCCACCCTGCTCATCCGCCTTGATGTCCGACAGGTAGTAGCCGAACACGGCGCCGGCGATGCCGCCGACCGTCAGGCCCTTCAGCACGAATCGAGCCGTCAGCTCACCGCCGAGCCCGTTGTAGATCAGGGTAATCACGTCACCGGTCAGCACGACGGCCGCCACGAACAACGTCAGATACGTCAGCACGCGTCGGTCCCGGGACCCACGCTCGGTCTGATCGAGGCGCGCCTCCCGATTCGTCAGCCGAGAGAGGTAGAAAAAAATGGGCGCCGCGACAATAAGTGACGCGATGGACCAGCGCATCACATCCGCGACAACCGGACTCATCGCAGCGGCTGGGTCGGGAAACGCCGTGTTGATGAGCTGGAACAGCAGACTCCCGAGGTTGTACGCGCTGATATACAGCGTCGTGAAGAGGGTCAGATACAGGAACGAGTTACGGGCGGTCAGGGCGGGCCGTGGCCGCGGCACGGGTAGAGCGAAATCGACGTCGGCAAACGCCCCTAGCGCCGCCCGCACGTCGGGTACGGCCCAGCCCGTTCGCGTGAGCACACCCGCGATCTCGCCGCGTGACACCCCACGCCCGAGCGCGTCTTTCACGAACCCGACCAGCTCCTCGTTGATAGCCATGTCATCCTCCTCGACGCTGTCCGCGGG
>Ga0310122_10001398_pt1 | contig 15474 bp, 16 predicted proteins | sample CB6_Bottom_1051__FD_203503 | JGI IMG/M metagenome (GOLD analysis project Ga0310122, IMG submission 203503) | Marine microbial communities from Western Arctic Ocean, Canada - CB6_Bottom_1051 | ecosystem: Environmental > Aquatic > Marine > Oceanic | place: Canada: Western Arctic Ocean | collected...
CCTCTGTCGTTGGAAGCATTGCTGCAAGAAGCGCGATTGAAATTCTTCTAGGTAAATCAGAAAACGGAAAACTTCTCAAAATAGGCGACGAGTTTGAAATGCTGAATATCAAAGAGCGTGAATGGTGCGATACTTGCAAAAAGGAATTTCCAATACTCACAGGAAGAGAAAACCTTGAGAAATCAATGCAGTTCTGCGGGGCAATTGTTCTTAAAAGTGATGTTCCGTTTTCTGAAGCACGGAAAAGGATGAAGAAAAATTCCAAAATCATTTCATCAAGCGGAACAGCAATTGTTGCCGAGCACAAAAATTCCAGAGTAATACTTCTAAAAAGCGGGAAAATCATCTTCAGAAATGTTAGAACTAAGAAAGAAGCAAATATTATATATTCAAAACTAATTGGTAATTAATAAGATGTCAGTATTGCTAGATCGATGGAGAAGAAGGCACATAGTTCTATTTTCTTTAATAATAGGTCTTTCAACTCTCTCCTTTGCCTGGGGAACCTGGAGACTGATGGATATTTACCTCTTCCCTACAAGCCCGGGAACTGCAGCTTGGTCTGCAATTCTTCTAGGATTTTTCATACTCTCAATAACTGGTTTTGTTAGCAAGGAATTAATATGAAAATAAAGAAAAATGATTTAGTTCTCCTTATCGGGGACCGTGACTATCTTGTCCAAGCAGGAGCAGGAAAATTCGGGACCCGCAGAGGCGAGATAGACCTGAATGAACTCAGCAAAAAGAAATACGGTGACACAGTAAAAACTCACCTGGGCCAGTCCTATACCGCGGTCGAGCCTAGAACAGGGGACATACTGAAAAAAATAAAGAGGGCTCCCCAGATAATCGGCCAAAAAGATGCCGGATATATAGCTGGGCGTGTTTGTCTTGGAAAAGAGGATATTGTTCTCGAAGCCGGAACAGGCTCTGCAGCGATGACAATATTTATGGCAGGAATTGCCAAAAAAATAATTTCATATGAGCTTCGCAAGGATTTCTATAAAATTGCAAAAGGAAATATTGAAAGATTTGGAATCAAAAATGTTACTATCCGGAACAAAAGCGCGGAAAAAGGATTTACAGAACGAAATGCAGATATTGCCATGCTAGATATGGGCTCACCTGAACTCGTTATTCCACACATTCCAAAATCCCTTAAACCAGGGGGCTACCTGGTTGTATATTCCCCTGTTATAGAGCAAGTTCAGAGAGTTCACGACGCAATAAAAAAGAGTAATTCATTCACCCAAGCTGATACTGAGGAAGTAATTATGAGGCGTTGGGACATCGGTGGAAACAAGACAAGACCCAAGACCCAGATGCTTGGTCACACAGCTTTTCTGACTTTTGCCAGACGAATTTAGAAATCCTTTTAAACTTTTCAATCAAAGAGTAGTCGGGAGAAATGGCACTAAAAGGAAAAGATATCATAACACTGAAAGATATCACAAAGGAAGATATAGAATTCATTCTTGAAAATGCTGAAATTTTTGAAAAGAAATTAAAAAACGGACCTCTCAAACTTCTTGAGGGGAAAATACTTGCAACAATTTTTCTGGAGCCCTCTACTAGAACAAGGCTGTCATTTGAAAGTGCTATGCACAAACTCGGAGGCCGCGTCCTGACAGTGTCAAAAGATGAAATGACATCCCTTGCAAAAGGTGAAACTCTCTCTGATACGGTCAGGGTTATAGAAGGATACTGTGATGTCATAGTAATCCGGACTCCTATTGAAGGGGCTCCAAAAATGGTTTCTGACATGGTCAGCGTTCCAGTTATAAATGGAGGGGACGGAGCCCACTCTCATCCAACTCAACCCTTCCTAGACTTGTATACACTAAAGAAAGAATTCGGAAAGCTTGAAGACTTAAAAGTTGCAATTGTCGGAGATTTAAAATACGGAAGAGCAGTTCACTCTCTGGCATATGCTCTTGCAACGATGGGAACGGAAATGGTTTTTGTATCTCCAAAGGAGCTCAGGATGCCTGACTCTATAATAAAAGTTCTTAAGAATGAATTTGGTGTTGAAGCTGAGGAGAAGGAAAAAATCGAGGACGTTATTTCCGAAGTTGATGCTCTTTATATGACTCGAATACAAAGAGAAAGATTTCCGCATGAAAGTGAGTACGAAAAAATGAGAAGCGTTTACAAGCTGGACAGCAAAATTATGAAGAATGCAAAAGAAGGCATGAAAATACTCCATCCCCTTCCAAGGGTGGATGAGATATCCCCTGAACTTGACGCAACAAAACATGCCTGCTATTTTAACCAGGCACACAATGGCGTTCCAGTCCGCATGGCAATACTTGCAGGAGTTTTAGGAAAAATATGATAGAAAAAAAGGAAATAAAAGTAAGTAAGATAAGGAATGGAACGGTCCTTGATCATCTTAATGAAGGTTCAGCATACAGAGTTCTTGAAATGCTAGGAGTAGATAATGATTATGGGAATCCAGTAATCGTGCTGATGGGGGCCGAAAGTAATTCCATAGAAAGGAAAGATGTAATCAAAATAGAGGACAAATTTCTTGAACCGGAAGAGACTGGAATGCTTGCTCTAATTTCTCCAAATGCCACAATTAGCATAATAAAGAACTATAACGTAGTAAGCAAGCGGAAAATCGGTCTTCCAAAAAAATTCATCGGAGTAGGTCAATGTCCAAATCCTAAATGCGTAAGCAATCAAAATGAGCCAATATCTACAGTTTTCAATGTTGAGACCAAAGACCCACTGATACTTAGCTGCGGCTTCTGCGAAAATGTTGTTGACAGCTCTGATATTTCAGCGCATTAGCCTGCAAGGCAATTTAATTCAAAATAGAAAAGATCATCGTCAAGCAAGACGTTGAAAACAGGATGACTTTCTTCTAAAATACTATCTTCTTCAAATTCTACCGCTTCTCTCATACATCCTCCTTAGAATTAGAAATATTTAAACCTGACGTAGTTCCAGTTTTCTCGGATTCAGCCTTTTTTGAATGAAGTTTCATATGCCCCTTCTGTATTCCTTCACTTGCTAGCGCTTTAAGGGCCGCCAAATTCTGGCAAAGCCCGACGGCTCCTATAATCTCAGCTAGCTCGGATGCAGAAGAGACTCCAAGAACATTCAGATTCGCTCTTGCTATAGGATGATTTTTCGTTGCGCCCCCTACTATTCCTACAGCCATTGGAATCTCAAGCTCGCCGACCAAATCCCCCTCACTATTTTTTCTGAAGCTTGTCACAGGAAGATAACTTCTACCTCTGCCTGCGTATGAGTGAACTCCGGCCTCAACAGCTCTCGTATCATTTCCTGTCGCAAGAACAAGCGCGGAAATTCCGTTCATTACACCTTTATTATGAGTCGATGCTCTGTAAATATCCGTCTTCGCTATTTCCGAAATCTCAACTATCGCATCAACAACATCTTCTCCTCCAAGTTCTTCTTTGTCAAACACTGCCGAGCTTTTCACAAGCCTGTGAACAGCAAGATTCGAAAGTATTCTCAGAACAGCTTTTCCTCCAGACAGTTCTTCAAGCACCGGGGCAATCTTCTCAGCCATGGTATTAACAGCATTGGCTCCCATCGCATCTCTACAGTCCACAAGAAGGTGAACTACTATAGTTTTCTCCAGCTTCCTAATCTCCAAATCCTTGGCACCGCCTCCAAGACGTACAAGAGTGCTGTCACAGGAATTGCAGGTTTCAATAATTCTCTCCTTTTCAGAAAGTATTTTTCTCTCTGCCTCGTCTTGGTTACTTACTCCGGAAAGATGAATCTGACCTATCATAATAGGAGAAGTAGTCTCAGATTTAACTCCTCCTTTTACACGGCAAATTTTCGCTGCATTGCTCGCTGCCGCGATAACTGAAGGCTCTTCTGTTGCCATCGGAACAAGGTAGTCCTTGCCATTTATCAGAAAGTTTGCAGCAAAACCCAAGGGAACTGGAAGTGAGCCGACAGCATTTTCAACCATCTTATCAGCCTGCTCTACCGTAAGAAAAGATTCCTCAAGAACTTTCCTATCCTCGTCAGAAAGTCCTGAAAATTCTACAATAGCGTCGAGCCTTTCCTTAGGGCTCAGTTTATAAAAACCTGGAATTCTCGAAGAAGTCATTTTCGTGGTTTGAATTTATATCCGTAGCTTATCGCTCCGGCCTTTCCGTCCTCAGATATTTTTCGGAAACAGGATTCAACTTCTGCCCCAATACTTACTTCACCTTTATGGGCATCAACTATCTGGGCTGTAAGTCTGGGACCTTCTTCAAGTTCGATTATTGCAAGATAGTATGGTGTTTCATGTTCAAAAGCCTCTGCCGCTGCGTGTATTTTTGTATAGGTTAATATCTTACCAAGTCCGCTGAGCTTGATGGTCTCAAAATCAGACACCCCACAGTCCTTACATCGTTCTCTTCTCGGAAAGTTGATTAAGTTACAGCTGGTACACTTTCCTCCTGACAGATTGTATCTGGAAGGTATTTCTCTCCAGAATCGTGAAACACTCATCGTGAAAATATATGGACAGCAGCAGTTCCGCCCGAACCTCCTACATTATGAGTCAAAACATACTCCACATCATCTATCTGCCTGTCTCCAGCCTCTCCCCTGAGCTGAAGTGAAGCCTCTATAGCCTGCGCGATTCCTGTCGCCCCGACTGGATGACCTTTTGTTTTCAATCCGCCTGATGTATTCACAGGCATAGAGCCCTTAAGTCCGGTCTCTCCTTGCTCAGTAAACTTGCCGCCGTCTCCCTTCTCACAGAAGCCAAGGTCCTCAATAGCACAGAGCTCCGCAATCGTAAAGCAGTCGTGAACTTCAGCCGCTCCAATGTCTTTTGAAGTAATTCCAGCCTGCTTATATGCCTGCCTTCCTGCCTCAACTGTGGCATTAAGGGTCGTCAGAGATTTTCTTGAATGAAGTGCAAGTGTATCGGATGCCTGTCCTGAACCGGCTATCCACACAGGGTTTTCACAAAGCTCCTTCGCTTTCTCGGCACTTGCCAGAACCAGCGCAGCAGCCCCATCGCTTACGGGCGAGCAGTCAAAGAGTTTTAGAGGATCAGCCACCATCGGAGAGGAAAGAACATCATCAATTGTTATTTCATTCTGAAACTGAGCCTTCGAATTTTTAGAACCATTATAATGATTTTTTACAGACACGCTCGCAAGCTGTTCTTCAGTGGTTCCAAATTCGTGCATATGCCGTCTTGCAATCATTGCATAGAGTCCCGGAAAAGTTGCTCCGAAACCTGCTTCCCATTCCTGGTCAGCTGCAGTCGCAAGAGCTCCCGTAGTTTTCGACGGAAGAACATCTGTCATTTTCTCAGCCCCGGCAGCTATGACTACATCGTGCATTCCAGATTTTATTGACATATAGGCAGTCCTTAATGCCAGTCCACCAGAAGCGCAGGCCGCCTCTACTCTGGTCGCCGGCTGGGGAGTCATATTTGAGTGATCCATGATCAATGAAGCAAGATGCTCCTGCCCGATAAATTGTCCTGCACTCATATTTCCTCCAAATAGAGCGCCAATTTCTTCAGACTTTATTCCGGCATCTTCAAGGGCCTCGGATCCAGCTTCAACAAAAAGCTGTCTGAATGAGCGGTTCCACAGCTCCCCAAATTTTGTCATCCCTATCCCAATTATTGCTACTTCCTGGTTCATTCCTTCTTTATTTTCCCCCTGTATTTCGCATAAGTTGCATAGTCAATGTAGTGCTTATGCTCTATCTGAGATTCAACAGAGGGGGCATTCTCCCGTACTTTCTCCAAACGTCCTGTCGTCTCCAAAATAAAACTGTCAGATCCGGCTCCCGAACCATAAGATGTAAGAAGAATTTTATCTCCTTCCTCAGCCTGGTCAAGAACTGCGGCAAGTCCAAGAACGCTTGCTCCCGAATAAGTATTTCCTATTCTCTCAACCAAAAGCGATGGTGAAACCTGCTCCTCTGTAAATCCGAGTTTCTTCGCCGCAATCCTCGGAAACTTTCCATTGGGTTGGTGCGGAACAAAATACTTGAAATCTTTAACTTCGTATCCAGAATCTTTGAGAATCTGCTCAGTACAGCTTACAATGTGCTTGAAGTATGCCGGCTCTCCTGTAAATCTGCCGCCGTGCTTAGGATAAGCTTCACCAGGTCTTCTCCAGAAATCAGGGGTATCCGTAGTAAAAGATGAAGTGCTTTCAATCTTAGCCAGCAAATTATCTTTCCCGATAATAAATGCAGCTCCTCCGGCCGCCGCTGTGTACTCAAGAGGATCGCCAGGCGCTCCCTGCGAAGTGTCAGCTCCAACTGCAAGTCCGTATTCTGCCATTCCAGAGCCAACAAGCCCCATGCAAATCTGCATTCCAGCAGTTCCGGCCTTACACGCAAACTCCAAATCCGCCGCTGTCATAATTGGTGTTGCTTCAATAGCCTCAGCAACAATCGTCGAGCTTGGCTTTACAGAATAAGGATGCGACTCAGAGCCGACATAAACGGCTCCAATTTTCTCAGGATCAATATCCGCCAGCGCAAGTGCATTTCTCGATGCCTCAGTCGCTATCGTTACAGCATCTTCATCTGGTCCTGGTACAGACTTCTCGCTGACCATTAAACCTTTCTTAATTGACTCAGGATTTGCTCCCCAAACACGGGCTATTTCCTCGGTCTTAATCCTGTAATAAGGTATGTAACTGCCATACCCTACAATTCCCACATCCATCGCCTTGAAGGTTGGTTTATCCTTATTTAAGTCTTTGGAGAAACTTTAAGAACGTCAAAAGATAATGTGGATTATGGCAGATTTCCTTAGTAAAAAAACTTGCAGTGTTTGCAAAAAGGAATTTTTCCAATCCAGAGGTAAGAAAAAAGATGACAAGTGGTTCTGCAGTCGAAAGTGCTATAACACAACTACAGATTAAACAAACTTTTCTTCAGTTTCACTACGTCCTGATTTTTCTCAAAATAAGTTCGAACTGGCTTCAGATAATCTGACATCGCTCCGGAAACAGCTTTTTTCAAATCCGCCGGATGCAAGTCTCCCTTCTTGAAAGCATTTTCCAGTTCTTCGTAAGTTTTAAAACTTAAATCCCCACCGTACTTCTCAGGGCGCTCAGCCTTTAACTTCCCAAGTCTCGGGAAAATAATATAGCGGGCAATCTGCAGAACAGGATTTCCTTCCACATCGTCAGTCGTACAATAAGCCTTGTTCATCCGCTTCTCAATCACTTCCGGACTGTCATCTACCATTATCATTGTCTCTGGAAAAGAACTGCTCATTTTATTTCCTGGTCCCTTCAGCGAAACTATCAAAGGTGTATGAATGCAAATCGGTGTCTTATACCCAAGTTTTGGAAGCTCCTCTCTCGCAACCATATGAATCTTCCTCTGCTCTATCCCTCCATAGGCAATATCGAGCTCCATATGAGCTATATCAAGGGATTGCATCAGAGGATAAAGTATCTGAGAAACGTGGGCGTGCTCAAGATCTCTGGCAACCTGCTGCATACTCCGCATCGCTCGGTTTACTGTCGTATTCGTCGCCATACTAAAGAGGTCTCTCATATATTTTTCAGTGAGCTGGAAATCAGAGCCAAGAACATAGTCAACTTTCTTCAGTCCCAGAGCCTTGAAACAGTGTTTCCAGTACTCTACAGACTGTTTTATCCACTCAGGGTCGCCTTTCCGGTTCAGCCAAGTATGCATATCGGCAAAAAGAACCTTCACTTTAAGCCCCGCTTCCTGAAAGTCCAGAAGTTTCGTAATAGAAAGCAAGTGTCCTAAATGCACAGGACCTGAAGTTTCATATCCGCAGTAAACTGAAGGACTCGTCTTTCCCTTCAGAAGCTTTTTCAGCTCATCATTCTCAATAATTTCAAGAGTATTTCTAGCTATGAGGTCGTAGGCTTTCATTAAATTGAGTAGTACTTGAAACGATTATATAGCTTATGGCTTTCTCTCAACACGGAGCCATTACATTTTTAACTTCATAGATACTACAAATTGTTATGAAGTACAAATTATGTCTTCTGGACATAGATTATATTATTGAAGGTGGAAAAGCGGTCATAAGAATATTTGGTCGCACAGCAGAGGGAAAAAGCGCAGTTCTCATTGACAGAAATGTTGAGCCCTGGTTCTTAGTTCTCAGCGATAACATCGGGGAAACAGAGAAATCCTTGGAAAATCTAAAAGGTGAGGGATTTTCAATACAGAGAGTAGAAAAAGAGACTAGAGAATACCTCGGAGAAAAGGTAGACTTTCTAAAAGCATTTACAAAATTTCCCGGAGAAGTCCGCACCGCCAGAGAAAAAGTCCGTACTCTCCCTGGAGTAAAAGGAGTTTTTGAAGCAGACATACTATTCACCCACCGCTATATCCTTGACAATTCACTGAGACCAATGGGTATGTTAGAAGTCGAGGCCGAGGAGGTCGAAAAGCCCGAAAAATTCGAACTGGACTTAGTTCTCGAAGCTCGTGGCTCTCCAAAATACATTGAAGGTGATATTCCAAAGTTAAACATCATGAGCTTCGATATAGAGGCATCAAATCCTAAGGGTATGCCAAACGCTGACAAGGATCCGATAATAATGATGAGCGTCGCCTCTGATTCTGAAGAAAAAGTTATTTCCCAGAAAAAACCAGATGGTTCGCAGAAATATGTTGAAGATGCAAAAGACGAGGCAGGCATCCTAAAAAGATTTGAAGAAATCATCAGAGAACAGGATGTCGATATACTCGCAGCCTATAACTCGGACAACTTCGACTTTCCCTATATACGTGATAGAGCAGAAAAACTGAATCACGAACTCAATATAGGAAGGGCAGGAGGAGCAGTCCGTTTCAAATCCCGCGGAAGATACAGCGCCGCTGAAAGCAGGGGAAGAATCCACGCCGATCTCTTCCACTATGTTACAATAATCTTAAGGGGAGCCCTCGGTCAAATTAATTCACGCTCTCTGAAAAGCGTCGCCGAAAAGTTTCTTCCTGAAGATTCAAGAAAGAAAGATTTGGACTGGCGAAAGATGAGCGAATACTGGGAAAAAGGCGGCGAAGAACTCAAAGAACTTTTTGACTACTCAATGGCTGATGCAACTGTAACAAAAAAACTAGCCGACCTTTTCATGCCTCGTGAATATGAACTCTCAAGGCTCGTCAGAGTTCCCCTTTTCGACGCAATGAGAACAACCTACGGTAGGCTCGTTGAAAACTACTTAATGTGGAATGCTATAGAGCGCGGACTTGTCATTCCAAACCGTCCCGAACAAGAGGAAATGGGGGAAAGAGCTGCAATAGGAGCAATAGAAGGCGCCTATGTCAAAGAACCCGAGAAGGGAATGCACGAAAATATAGCAGTTATGGACTTCAAGTCCCTGTATCCGAGCATAATAATATCTCACAATATAGACGCAAGCACAGTAAATTGCGATTGCTGCAAAGGAAAGGCAGAAAAAGTTGAGGACCTCGGAACCTGGATGTGTACAAAAAGCGAGGGATTAATGCCAATAGTTCTCAAAAACATATTGAATGAAAGAAATGAACTAAAAAAGAAAATGAAGGAGCTCGAAAAGAACTCAAAGGAATATCAGACTCTTGACAACCGGCAGTACTCCCTCAAAATTCTGGCAAACAGCGCCTATGGCTATCTTGCTTTCCGTGGCTCCCGCTGGTACACAAGGGAGGGCGGAAGCACGACAACAGCTCTCGGAAGAATGTATACTCATAAAATTATTGACACTGCAGAGGACTTCGGTCTCAGATCAATCTACGGAGACACAGATTCACTCTTTGTTGTATCCGAAAAGGGAGATGTAGAGGGAAAAGTGAAAAAATTCCTCAAGAAAATAAACTCAGAGCTTCCTGGTGTAATGGAACTGGAGTTTGAAGGCGTCTACAAACGCGGAATATTCGTTTCCAAAAAACGCTACGCAATGATAGACGAAAAAGGAGACACCCTCATCAAAGGCCTCGAGTTTGTTAGGCGGGACTGGAGTCCAATCGCAAAGAAAACCCAGAAAGAAGTCATCGACTCAATACTGGAAGATGGAAATTCAGAGAAAGCCTTCGAAATAGTTAGAGACACAATACGGAAAATCAAAAATCGAGAAATAACTAAGGAAGATGTTGTCGTCTACACACAATTAACTCGACCACTCGATAAGTATAAGGTTACAGCTCCCCACATCAAAGTTGCCACGGATATGAAAAATCGCGGAGAGGAAGTAGTAACTGGAACATCGGTCGGCTATATAATAACAGAAGGCGGAGGCTCAATAAGTGAGCGTGCACAACAGGTAGATGAAGTTGATGTCAAAAAAATAGACAGGAAATATTATGTCGAAAATCAGATAATTCCTGCAGTTTCAAGGGTCATGGAAGCCCTTGGCTATGGAAAAGAAGATTTATTAGGTAAGAAACAAAGTACTTTAGAGGGATTCTAAAATGGCGAGAAGAAAAAAGGAGACAAAACAGGAACTCGAGTTCGGAATTATTGTTTTTGCTCTCTTTATCATAACTCTTCTTCTTACTTTTGTCTGGTATTTTAGTGCATTAGATACTGCAAAAACTGACGCCCTTTCCAAAATACACTCATTTAAATCGCCCTGCCAGGACCTGGCAGCTCTCTCTTCTGACTGCAGTATAGTAAATGATTTCTATCAGATACAGTACGATGCAATCTGCAATGACAAAATGGACGCCCAACTGAGAGAGCTGAAGGAAAAAGTAGAGACCAGTCAGAATCTGATTGAAGTTCTCTACATCAAAAAAGTCCAGGAGCTCAGACCTCTGGAGGCAATTAATCAAGACTTAGTAACTATCGGTGAAGTTCTTCTCGGAACTGAATATTATCTTGAAAAAATGGCAGACAAGCAGGAAATAATGTATGATACAGGAATTCTTCTTGGTAACTGCCAAATGAATACTGAGAAACTTATGGCCGCCGCAAGCTGTGACCTCAGCCGGCTGGAGCTACTTCTACCTCTAAGTGGACGTGAGCTTTCACAGGACGCCTTCCAAAAAGCAAAAGACGCATTTGAGCAGGAGAATTATCTTGCTGCAATAAGTTACACAACTGCCGCTGCCGCCTTCCAGGACGGTATAACAAGAGACCAGTACTCTGAGCTTCTAAACAGCCCTTCCTGGACAGTCTGCCAATAAAATGAAATGTATATTCTTCGATTTGGACGGAACGCTATTCGATACACGGAAGCTTGTCGAGCAGTCTCGCAGAAATTCTGTTGCGGCGATGATAGAAGCAGGACTTCCCGGAACTGAGGAAGAAGTCTATGACAGCCTTCTCAAAATAGTGGAGAAAACAGGCTCTAATTATGACAGACATTTCAACGAACTTCTGAAAGAGCGCCAGGTTCAAATGGCCGGCAGAATAATTGCGGCCGGAGTCATAAGCTATCATGAAAGCAAGCAAAAAAATATCAAAACTTTCGACGGAATCCCGGAACTGCTCGAGGAACTCAGGAAAAAATACACACTTTGCGTACTGACAAACGGTAAGCTTGTAAAGCAGTGGGAAAAGATAATCCGCCTAGAAATCGAAAAATATTTTGAGTTCGTATTTGTCTCAGAGGAAGTCGGAAAAAGAAAGCCCGATCCTGCAATATTTTTACACGCTCTCAAAAACACAGGCTTCAAAGCCGAAGAGTGCATAATGGTCGGCGATAGAGATACTGATCTAGTTCCTGCAAAGGAGCTTGGTATGGCGACAATTTCCGTCGGAGATATAGAATGCGCAGATTTCTCTGTTACAAATCCAAAGGATATTTTAGACAGGGTGAAGCAGATTGAATCCTGATATTTCTGAAGCACTTTCTGCCCTGAAAAATGGCGGTATTATAATTTATCCGACAGATACAGTCTACGGTCTCGGAGCTGACATACACAGCGAAACAGCTGTTAAAAAAATTCACATTCTAAAAGAGAGAAGCTCTGAAGAAAAACCAATATCAATTCTCCTGAAAAAAGAGTGGATTCCTGACTATACCGATCTTTCTGAACTGGCAGAAAAGCGAGTGGAAGAGCTTCTCCCTGGTCCCTACACTCTCGTTCTCAAGAAAACTGATAAAGTCCCGGTCTGGATCGCAAATCAGGACTATGTCGGCATCAGAGTTATTGACACTATCGTCGTAAACGAGCTTCTAGACAAATTCAGTAGCCCAATAACGACGACGAGCGCTAATCTCCGCGGAGCTCCTCCTCCAAAATCAATCGAGGAAATCCCGGACGCAATAATCAATTCTGCCGACTCGGTAATTGACACAGGTCCAATAATCTCCAAAGGACCTTCCACCGTAATTAAGATAAATGAGAAAGAAGAGGTCTTGAGGTAATGACAGCAATGGAAAAAGAGGCAGTTGAAGGATTCAAAGAAGCCGGGGAAATATCACGAAAAGCTAAAGCTCTCATAAGAAAGCTAGTAAAACCCGGAGCATTAGTTCTTGACCTTGTCAACAAAGTCGAAGACCTAATAGAAAAAGAAGGAGCTAAGCCAGGCTTCCCCCTAAACTTTTCAATAAATTCAATCGCCGCTCACTACACTCCGCCTTCCGGCGCAGAACTCGAAGTCGGAGAGGACGACATAATCAAAATAGATACTGGAGTCCACGTTGACGGCTACCCAGCCGATACTGCAATAACGATAAGCACAAGCGAATCGGAAACTCATTTAAACTTAATCGCCGCTGCCGAGGCAGCCCTCGAAAAAGCTACTGAAATAGTTTCTCCCGGTATCAGAGTAGGTGAGCTTGGAGCAGTAATCCAGAAGGAAATAGAGAGCTACGGACTCAAGCCCATAGAAAATTTATGCGGTCACTCAGTCGAGCGATACAATCTTCACGCCGGAATGACGATACCAAATGTTGCCGGAAAAGGACCTGAATTAAAAGAAGGAATGGCAATCGCCATAGAGCCCTTCTCAACAGACGGAGTCGGAAGAGTTTCCGATGCACCGGATGTTTACATATATGAATATATGCGTGATGTTCCGACAAGAAACAGGGACGCCAGAAAAATACTTGCAATGGCAAGGGATGATTTTTCAAAACTTCCTTTTGCAACTCGATGGCTCGGAATTCCCGAATTAAAGTCGAGAATTGCCCTTAAGGAACTGGTGAACAGCAAGGCGATTTACAGCTATCCTGTTCTCAAGGAAGCCGGCGGAGGTCTCGTTGCCCAGGCCGAACATACAATGATAGTGACTGCAGACGGCGCAAAAGTCACGACTTAACGATAGGTATTTAACCCTGTCTTACCAATATCAATAATCAGTTTTGAGAGGTATTAAGATGGCAGAAGAAAATGCAGATGAGCAGGCTGAAGAGCCGACAGAGGAAGCTGTCAGCGAAGACGCCGAGCTTGAAAAAGAACTTGAAAGTGAGGAAGAGCAGGAAAGACTGCCTTTCCCAAATGCTAGAGTTGTAAGACTTTTAAAATCAGAGCTTGACCCTGACAAGATGGTAAGAGCCCGCGTAAAGAAAGAACTTAATGAATGGCTCGGAGAGCTTGTCCGAAGAATAAGCCGCGAAATAAACAAGAGCCCATACACAGTTGTAGAGGCACAGGACCTTCATAAAGCAACAAAGAAATACGACCAGCTTGACGAAGTTGCCCAGCAAAAAGAGAGACTAATCTCCTACATGAACAGAATCAAGGGAGACTGCAATATTCTTATTGAAGATGTTGAGAAAAGCTTCGACGTCGGCGGAAACGTAAGACGAGGAAGAAAGCTAAGCGCAGCAGCCCAGGAAGAGCAGGACGCCCAGCAGACTGAAAACGAAGAAGAATAAATCTCCTAAAATTTATTATAATTTAACCAAGGTATTTCAGATCAGATTTAACTTCAGTTGCAATATTTTTCTTGAAGGTCTGCAGTAGCTTTTCATAGGACTGCTGAAGTTCATCACTCATTGTCGGTCTTATGACTTTCATAGCTTCTTCGAAATTATCCGCACTTACTTCCTTCGCCTTCATAGTTTTTCTAAGTGCCAGCATTGCGGCTTCCCTGCAAAGAGCTTCAATATCAGCCCCAACATAGCCATCCGTCATCTCAGCGAGCTTGGAAATCTTTACATCTTTTGAAAGAGGCATATCCTTTGTATGAATCTTGAAAATTTTCTTCCTTGACTCTTCGTCTGGAAGCGGAGTAAGTATATGTCTGTCAAATCTTCCTGACCTCAGAAGCCCAGGATCAACTATGTCTGGTCTGTTCGTTGCCGCTATAACGACGACGTTCTCAAGACCTTCCAGCCCGTCAATCTCCGTAAGAATTTGATTAACAACAGTATCTGAAACATTGCTTCCTGAAGAGCGACCTCTTGCAGGCGCAAGGGAATCTATCTCGTCAAAGAACAAAATACTCGGAGCAACCTGTCGTGCTTTCTTGAAAATTTTTCTAATTCCTTGTTCTGATTCTCCAACCCACTTTGAAAGAAGCTCAGGACCCTTTATCGCTATGAAATTTGCATTGCTCTCATTCGCAACAGCTTTTGCAAGCAGAGTCTTTCCAGTTCCTGGAGGACCGTAAAGAAGTATACCCTTTGGCGGCTTGATTCCCATCTTCTTAAAGGCTGAAGGATTTGTCAGCGGCCACTCAACTGCTTCCTTAAGTTCCTGCTTGACAGTTTCCATACCTCCAATATCATCCCATGTAACTCTTGGAATTTCTACAAGGACTTCTCTCATAGCGCTTGGGGAAACATTTCTCAGACCAGTCTGGAAATCGTCGCTAGTTATTCTGAGATCTTCCAACATATCCAGGGAAATATCCTTATCTTCATCTAGGTTGAGCTTCGGAATAACTCTCCTGAGGGCTGACATCGCCGCCTCCTTGCAGACGGATTCTATATCAGCTCCGACATAACCATAGGTTATATCAGCAAGCTTGCCAAGATTGACCTTGCTTTCAAGGGGCATAGCCCTTGTGTGAATCTGGAAAATTTCCTTCCTTCCATTTCTATCAGGAACTCCAATTTCAATTTCCCTGTCAAATCTTCCACCTCTTCGAAGTGCCTCGTCAAGAGAGTCCCGCCTGTTTGTTGCAGCAATAATGACTACGCGGCCGCGACTCTGAAGACCGTCCATTGCCGCCAAAAGAGTTGCAACAACCCTTCTTTCAACTTCGCCCTGGACTTCTCCTCTCTTCGGAGCTATGGCATCTATTTCATCTATAAATATAATAGCTGGAGCCTCTTTCTCAGCATTGTCAAAAAGATCTCTTAAATTCTTCTCTGACTCACCGTACCACTTGCTCATCATCTCAGGACCGTTTATCGAGAAGAAATTCGCATTGGTCTCGTTCGCAACAGCCTTCGCAAGCAAGGTTTTTCCGGTTCCCGGGGGACCATAAAGAAGAACTCCTTTTGGTGGCTGTACTCCGAGCTTATCGAAAATTTCTGGGTGTTTCATCGGAAGCTCAATCATTTCCCGAACCTTCGCTATTTCCTCACTGTGTCCTCCAATATCCTCATAAGTTATCTGCGGAATTCTTTCATCTTCCTT
>Ga0310122_10001399_pt1 | contig 15465 bp, 13 predicted proteins | sample CB6_Bottom_1051__FD_203503 | JGI IMG/M metagenome (GOLD analysis project Ga0310122, IMG submission 203503) | Marine microbial communities from Western Arctic Ocean, Canada - CB6_Bottom_1051 | ecosystem: Environmental > Aquatic > Marine > Oceanic | place: Canada: Western Arctic Ocean | collected...
GATCGTCAGCAGTTTCCAGCGTAAGTTCTTGGCCATTGCTCGCTATACCTAAATCACCGGATGTCGGCGTCGCTACATCGAACCGGAGTCTTGCACGACGGGCTCTTCGCCCTGATAGCCCCCCACGGCCGCGCGGGACATTTCAACCCGCACCCGGTCGGCGATCTGCAATTGCACCGAGCGGTCATTCAGCTTGGTGATGCTGCCGTAGATGCCGCTCGTGGTGATGACCTTGTCGCCGACCTTCAACGCCTCCCGGAACTCCGTCACCTTCTTCTGCCGCTTTCTCATCGGCATCAGAATGATGAAATAGAAGATAGCGAGAATCAGCGCAAACGGTAGGAACTGCACCCACACCGGACCGGTCGCGCCCTGAGTAGGGGAAGACATGGCGAACACCGCGGGCAAACCAAAAGCCATCGCAATCCTGAATATTCCGACCTACGCTCGAGGTCGGCGAGAGAACGTCTCGTGAAATCGTTGCCTGAACGTATCGAACGAGCCCAACATGATAGCCTCTCTTATTCGCCGCATCGTGTCAAGGTAGAAGTGTATGTTATGCAGTGTGTTAAGGGTGCTTGCGGTCATTTCCCCAGCCACGAACAGATACCGAAGGTACGCCCGCGAAAATCGACGGCACGTATAGCACGCGCACTCCGGATCCGGCGGGCGATGGTCTTCGGCGAACCGCGCTTGCTTGATGGATATCGGCCCATGTTGCGTCAGGAGCTGCCCATTCCTGGCATTGCGGGTGGGTAGCACGCAGTCGAACAGGTCGATGCCTCGAGCCACGCACTCGACCAGGTCATCCGGCATCCCGGTGCCCATCAAGTACCGAACCCGGTTGTCCGGGAGCATCGGCGTCGTATGCTCGACGACGGCATACATGACTTCGGTTGGTTCACCAACGCTCAAACCACCGATCGCGAACCCGTCAAACCCGATCGAGACCGTCTCACGGGCGCTCTCGTCGCGCAGCGCCGTGTATACCCCCCCCTGCACGATGCCGAACTGCGCCTGGCCGGCGTTTGTGACCTCCCCCTCCAGCCTCGACGGATGCTCGCCGGTGTCGAGGAACCGTCGGCGTCCCCGACGAGCCCATCGCAGCGTCCGCTCCATCGAGTTCCGGGCCTCCGCCTCCGAGACCGGGTAGCTGGCGCATTCGTCGAACACCATGGCGATGTCTGAGCCAAGCTGGGCCTGAATGTCAGAGGCGCTCTCGGGGGTCAGACGCTGGAGGCTGCCATCCAGGTGCGACCGAAACGACACCCCGTCCTCGTCGATCCGGCGGCGATCCCCAAGGCTGAACACCTGATAGCCGCCGCTGTCGGTCAGCATCGGCCGGTCCCAGCCGATGAACCGATGCAGCCCGCCGGCCCGCCCGACGAGCGGCGCACCGGGACGCAAGTGCAGGTGGTAGGTATTGGCCAGAATCATCTCGACCCCGAGACCGAGGAGATCCCGGTGGGTCACCGCCTTGACCGCGCCGCGCGTGCCCACCGGGGCGAACGCGGGGGTCTGCACACGGCCGTGCGGGGTCTGCAACTCCCCGGCTCGGGCGGCTCCGTCGCGATGCGTGACCTGGAAACTGGAGCGTTCGGACACTGCCGTATACTACACAGCGTCGGGACGCGACCGGTCAGTCGCATTCCCTCTACGATCAACCATGGTGGCTCACGTCCAGTGAAGCGTCTGCGTGTCGGCGTCGTGTACGGTGGTCGTTCAAGCGAGCATGAGGTGTCTCTGGCCTCGGCGGCCGCGATCTTCGCCCACCTCGACCGCGAACGATACGAGCCAGTCGCGGTCAAAATCGGGCAAGACGGCCGCTGGACCCTGGCGGAACGCCCACCCACGATCGCATCGGCCGCCGACACGATCCTGCAGGCCCGGCTCGACCAGACTCGCGCCAACCGCTCGATGCGAGAGGTCCACGTGGTCGCGCATCCAGGCGACGAGACCTTGCTGACGATCGAACGCGGAGAACCAGGTCACGCCGGGGCCGATCATACCGGTGACGCCATCGTCAACGGGCTTGGCCTGGATGTGATGTTCCCGATCGTGCACGGCCCCTACGGCGAAGACGGAACCCTGCAGGGGTTGCTGGAGTTGGCCAACGTCCCGTATGTCGGAGCCGGCGTCCTCGCCGCGGCCGTCGGCATGGACAAGGCCGTGATGAAGGAACTGTTTGCGGCCCGCGGGCTCCCGGTCGTGAAGCATCAGGTGATCTTGCGGCAGACGTGGCGCGCCGACCGCTCGGGCACCACGGATCGCCTCGGGCAACAACTGCGCTTCCCGATGTTCGTCAAGCCGGCCAACCTCGGGTCGAGTGTGGGTATTTCGCGGGTCGCCGAATCCGGTGCGTTGGCGGATGCACTCGACCTCGCGGCCCAGTTCGACCGAAAGATCGTGGTGGAGGAGGCGGTCGCGCCATGCCGCGAGATCGAGTGCGGCGTGCTCGGCAACGATGCGCCAGAAGCCTCGGTTCCGGGAGAGATCGTCACGTCGCGTGAATTCTACGACTACGAAGCAAAGTATCTCGACGACCGGTCGGTCACGACAGTCCCGGCGTCGTTAGACCCCGACCAGACCGATACGATTCGGCGAATGGCCGTCGCCGCGTTCCAGGCGATTGACGGCGCCGGCATGGCGCGAGTGGACTTCCTCCTCGGGCGCGATGACGGACGGCTCTTTCTGAACGAGATCAACACCCACCCCGGCTTCACCACCATCAGCATGTTTGCCAAGATGTGGTCGGCGAGCGGCGTGGCCTACGGGGAAATGCTGGACCGGCTCATCGCGCTGGCTATCGAGCGTCACACCGACAAACAGGACACCCGCACCAGCGTGACAAAGGGCCCTACTGGAGCCGGCACGTCCAACCGATAGTCCAGGTCAGTGGCGAAAGTCAGGCACACGTTTTGACATTTTCGTAAGTTTGTGCTTGACACGTCTATTTTCTCATCCATAATCTACATCATCTGGTATGAGGGTGGAACGCTCAGCCCACCTGTTGTGATGTCGGACGCAGGTAATATCGCTGAGCACCGCGTGCCAAGGAGGACGAATGGCGAAGAAGGCAGCAGCGAAGAAGGCGGTCAAGAAGGTGGTCAAGAAAGCGGCCGCGAGGAAACCGGCCGTGAAGAAGGCCGCAGCCAAGACGGCGGTGAAGAAGACCGTCAAAAAGGCTGTTAAGAAAGCCGCAGCGAAAAAGGGCGCAAAGAAGCGCTAAGCAGTTCCCGACTTTAAGAAAAAGGGGGCGATCCCGATCGCCCCCTTTTTTCTTGTACTGCGTCACCGCGATTCCGGCGGTCTCGTACCGTCCCAGACCCGAATTTGCCTGATGACATCGCCCGGCTGGAGCTGGTCGACGATGTCCATCCCACCGATGACACGCCCGAACGCCGGATAGCGGCCATCCAGTTGCGGTTGCGGCGTCGTCGTGATGAAGAATTGGCTGCCGCCGGTATCCGCCCAGTCGAGCGCCATCCCCACCGTGCCGCGCAGATACGGCATCGGACTCAGCTCGTCGCGAATGGTATAGCCGGGCCCGCCCTCGCTGTCGCTACGCGGGTCGCCCGTCTGGACGACGTAGTTCGGTACGACCCGGTGGACCAACAAGCCGTTGTAGAACCCTGAACGGGCCAGCCGCATGAAGTTGTCGGCCGTGAGCGGGGCCTCGTTGACGGCCAGCTCGAGCTGGATGGTGCCACGGTCGGTGTCGATGAACACGTGCGGAGAGACGGACGGCGTAATCAGTTCCGGCGTGCGATAGGCCTCAAGCGGAAATCGCGATGGCGCCGGACGAATGGCCATCTCGGCATCGGCCAACGCGTCGAGCGCCCCGAGATGCTCCACCGCTCGCACCCGGACGGCCCAGTCCGCGTCATCCAGCGCCGCGCGAATCACGTCGACGGCGGCGGGTCCGCCAATCTGGGCCAGACTGTCGATGGCCGCGGCCCGTGCGAGATAGGACGGATCTGTGACCGCCTCTCGATACGCGAGGGTGAGCGGGTCGATCGCCTGGCTTGCCGCAAGGTCTCCCAGTAGCAGCGCCGCCGTCTTGCGAACCACCACATCCGGGTCCGACAGGTGGGCCAACAGGACCTCCTGCGCGTTGGGGGCCTGCACGTCGACCAGCGAGCGCAAGACCGCCGGGACCACCCGCCGGTCCTCATCTTGTAGCAGCATGGTGAGCCGGAATGCCGCCACCACCGGTTCAACCAGAGCGAACGCCGTGGCCAGGTCGGCTCGCACTTCCCATCGCGGGTCGGGCGGCAAGCCGGACAACGCCAGGAGAAACAGGCCGGGGTCAAGGCGGGCCAGACCCCGCAGGGCGGCTCCCCGCAACCGGGGCGACGAGTGCGTCAACAACTCGATCATGACGTCCGTCGACTCCCTCGCCCCGATCGCGGCCAGGGCCTCGACCAGCTCGAAGAGCAGCGCGTGATCGAGGTCGGGCGCTCGTAACATCCGACGCAGGGCGGGAGCCGCGTTGAGGTCGCCCAGTTCGGCCAACGCGCGCACCGCGCTGATGATCACCCGGGCGTCGCGACGGCGCGGATCGAGCAACTCGAGGAGCGCAGGCAGCGCGGCGGACTCACGAAGAGCGCCCAAGCCCCGCGCCGCGATGGCGACCCCAATACTGCCTTGAATACCGGCCAGGGTGCTCAATGGACCCACCGCGCGCGGGTCCCCCGCCTGCCCGAGCGCGTGTGCGACCGGCCACCACCAGAGGATGGGTTCCTCTTCATCCGTCAGCACGGTGGCGGCCAGCGCCTCATACGCCCCAAGTGAGGCCAGTGCGTACAGACCGGACCGGAATGCTTCGACGCGGGGAGTCAGCGGATAGCCGAGCTCCTCCGGATCGACATCGTAGGCCTCGGTGACATGTCTTGCGACCATTGTCTGGATCGCATCCACGGTCTGCGTCGCACCGAGCCGAGCCAGCGCCTCCGCGGCGCGGCCCTGCACAACGGGAGCGACGTCGAGCAGCGCGCTCACCAACGGCTCGGACGCCGTCGGCTCGCCGATGAGGCCCAACCCAAACGCGGCCATCTCCCGCACTTCCATCTGCTCGTCGGACAATGCGCCGACCAGGGTCTCGACTCCGCCGGCCAGTCCGACCCGACCGATGGCCACCACCGCCCGCCGTCGGACCGCCGCGCTCTTGTCCCTGGCCAGACGAACCAGGTCCGGCACGTCAGACGGCACCATCGGCACGGGCGGCATACGAGCCCCACCCGGCGCCTCCTGAGCCGCAGTGGACCCGGGCTCGGGCTCCACGAGCCCGGCCGGAGACGTCGGCGGAGGTTCAGCCGCCGGCAGCGCCGGATCGCGAAGCAGACGCTGATCTTCGAGCTGGAGAATCCACGCCAGCTTTTGCTCGTAGGACACCAGGAACGGTGCGTCCGGGACCACCAGCGGCGGGGTGGCCGAGCATCCCACCACAGTCAGTCCCACGAGCAGGACGAGCACCGCGCCGGTGGACCGAGCTGAAGTCATGAAGATCGGCTGGAACGTCGGTTGACGTCGGCGCATGATAGCACGCGGTCCACCACCGACCGGCGACGTCAGACGACCATGACGGGCCGTGCGGACTGGTATACTCCCGCCAGGTTGGAGTTCCGCCATATCGCGATCGAGGGCCCGATCGGCGCCGGGAAAACCACGCTGTGCCGGAAGCTGGGCGCCCGCCTCGAAGCCACCGTGGTTCGTGACGAGACGGACAACCCGTTCCTGGCTGATTTCGCGGCCGGGAGGCCCGGCGCCGCGTTCCAGGCTCAACTGTTCTCGTTGCTGCGACGCCATCGGCAGCAGGTCGAATTGCGGCAATCCAGCCTCTTCGCCCAACAGGTCGTCTCCGACTATCTCTTCGACAAGGACAAGATCTACGCCTATCTCAACCTGGACGACAACGAGCTGTTCATCTATCAGCGTCTCTTCGATCTCCTCGCCGCCGATGTCGTGGCCCCTGACTTGGTGGTCTATCTCCAGGTCCCGACCGACGCCCTGCAGCGGCGTGTCGGCGCGCGTGATCGCGAGTACCGCGAAAACGGCGATGTCCCGCCCGAGCCGGACTATCTTCGCGAGTTGAATGAGGCCTACACCCACTTCTTCTTTCACTACAGCTCGACACCGTTACTGGTCGTCGAAACGTCGCACGTCGACCTCGAGTGGGGCGACTCCGCCATCGACGACCTATTGAAACAGGTGCGCCTCATCGGTCAGGGCACCCGCTACTATGTGCCGCGCTGATGGCCTGGTTCAAAAAAGCGGTGAGCACTGATCACACCAGGGCCGGGGCGTCGGGCTTGTGGGCGACCTGCCCGGGGTGCTCCCGGATCCTGCGCGACCGAGACCTGGCCACGAACCTGCGCGTCTGCCCTTCCTGTGGGCACCACCTGCGACTGGACGGCGCCGCGCGATTGCGGACGCTCCTCGACGACGGTCTTTGGACGGAACACGACGCCGGCCTGACATCCACCGATCCGCTCAAGTTCACGGATCGGACGCCCTATCCAACCCGGCTGGAGGCAGCCAAGTCGACCACCGGGTTGCGCGACGCGGTCATCACCGCAACGGGCGCCATTGACGGACTGGTCGTGGAAGCGGCAGCGATGGAATTCGGCTTCATCGGCGGCAGTTTGGGTGTCGTCGGGGCCGAGAAGATCACCCGCGCGGCAGAACGGGCCCTCCAACATCATCGCCCCCTGCTCGTCATCTGCGCGTCCTCGGGCGCCCGAATGATGGAGGGCACACTTTCACTCGTGCAGATGGCGAAAGTGAGTGCGGCGCTGGGTCGCCTCGACCGCGCCCGGGTGCCGTATGTGACGGTGCTCACCGACCCGACCACCGGCGCGGTCGCGGCGAGCCTGGCGATGCTGGCCGACGTCACCATCGCGGAACCGGGAGCGCGGATCGGTTTCGTCGGACCACGAGTGATCGAACACGTTGGCGGGCACCCTCCCCGCGGATTTCAACGGAGCGAGTCTCTGCTCGAGCACGGCATGGTCGACATGGTCGTCGACCGACGCGAGCTCACGTCCACACTGGCGCGGCTGCTACGTTTTCTCGGCCCGTCGTCTGTCGTCCGAAAGCCCCTGGCGGGACCGGGCGAGACGTCGGTTGCCGGCGGCGCGACTCGGGCGGAACGTCCCCCCTCGCTCGACCTGTCGCTCGATTGACACGCCGGGACGTCGCTGATGGACCCCTTGCGCGCATTGGCGTCGCTACAACGCTTCGGTATCAAGCCGGGGCTCGCCACCATGCGGCGAATGACCGCCGCGATGGGCGACCCGGCGTCTGCCTTCCCCAGCATTATCGTGGCGGGCACCAACGGCAAGGGCTCAGTGGTGGCGATGACGGACGCCGCCCTCCGCGCCGTAGGCTACCGCGTGGGCCGCTACACCTCACCGCACCTGCGCACGCTGGCCGAGCGATTCGCTGTGAACGGGACCCCCATCACAGAGCAGGATCTCGGTCAGGAGGCGGCGGAAGTCCAGGAGCGGGTCGACGCCCTCGTCGCCGAGGGGGCGTTGGCGCAACCGGCCACGTTCTTCGAGGCGACGACGGCGATCGCCTTGTCCTGGTTTCGCCGCCGGGCGGTTGACGTGGCACTGCTGGAAGTCGGTCTGGGTGGACGGTTCGACGCCACCAATGTCGTGACACCGGTCGCCGGCGCCATCACCGCCATCGGATTGGAACACCAGGAGTACCTCGGCGACACGCTCGAGTTGATCGCGGCGGAAAAGGCCGGGGTGATCAAGCCCGGCATGGTGGTGGTGACGACGGAAACACGGCCCGAACTGGTCGCGGTATTTGCCAAGACCTGCCGCGTACGCGGCGCGCGTCTTGTGCGGGCCACGGAGGGGGTCGAGGCGGTCGTCAACCGCGATCGATTCACGACGGAGCTCCGGCTCACCACGTCTCGACAGACCTACCCCTCGTTTCGGCTCGGGCTCGCCGGCGCGCACCAGGTGTCGAACGCGATCGGTGCGGTACGGCTATTGGAGGAACTGGCGGATGTCGGCCTCCCGGTCGCGACCGACGCGATCGTCCGCGGGCTGGCCCGGGTCGAATGGCCGGGGCGCCTCGACGTGGTCCGTGTGGGCACGGAGGGCGCCGTCCTGTTCGACGCGGCCCACAACCCGGCCGCGGCCGCCACCCTCGCCGCGTTCCTGCGCGAGGCCTACCCGGAGGGACTGCCCCTCGTCATCGGCGCGATGCGTGACAAAGATACGGACGGCATCGCCACGGCGCTGCTCCCGTGCGCGACCCACATTGTCTGCACGGCGCCCGAGACCCCGCGTGCGGTGCCCGCACACGAGCTCGCGGCTCGCATCCAGCGGCTCGGCGGAGCGACACCCGTCACGGCGGAGCCAGACCCGTGGCAGGCGGTCACCGCCGCCTGGCGACACGCGGGCACCGTCTGTGTCACCGGATCCATCTTCCTGGTTGGCCAACTGCTCGTGACAGCAGAGGCGCGTGGCGGCACTCGGAGGCAGGGGGGCGAGTGAGCGTCGGTATCCGCCGTGATACCCTTGATCGATCGTGCGCGGAGGGTCAGACCGACCCCCAGCGACAACCTCCCGCCTGTCGGATGACTCGCCCTATCCTGCTTCACTGGCTCGCCATCGTCGTGACGGCCGGGGCGGCCCACGCCCAAGTACCGGCGGCTATCACCGGTCAACGCAGCATGGTGCAAGAGATAGACGGGACTCATATCCGATGGACCGAGAATGTCGAATTGAGCGGGGGTTCGGGGGACGAGACCTGGGAGTTCTACGCGGACCAGGTGGACCTGTACACCGACGAGTCACGCCTGGTCGCGACGGGCAGCGTGGTGTACGCGTCGGGTGGCGGCCGAGTAGCGGCCGAGCGGGCCGAATTCAACATCGACGACAATACCGGCACGTTCTTCGAGGCGCGGGGCTCGACCGTCCTGGTGGAGGATGTCGTGCCGAGCATGTTCGGCACCTCGGAACCGGAAATGCTGTTCTGGGGCGAAATCATGGAGAAGACCGGCCCCCGCACCTACAAGCTCACGCGAGGCGGTTTCACGTCCTGCGTGCAACCGACGCCTCGCTGGGAGGTCAAGGCGAACTCGGTCACCATCAACCTCGACCAGTACGCCCTGCTGCGCAACGCCGTGCTGCACGTCAAAGGCGTGCCGTTGTTCTACATCCCGGCGCTGTACTACCCGATTCAGTCGGATGACCGCGCCACCGGCATCCTGATGCCGACCTACGGGGCCTCGACGATCCGGGGCCAGTCGATCAGCAGCGCGTTTTTCTGGGCCATCAACCGAAGCCACGACGCCACAATCTTTCACGACCTGTTCACCTCAACCGGACAAGGGTTCGGCGGCGAATATCGCTACGAGGCGGGCCCAGGCTCCCAGGGAAGAGCCGAGACCTACTTCCTGAACGAGCGCGAGATCAGCGTCGCCGACCAGTTCGGCCCCGGCACCGGGGAATCGACGTTCCCGGAAAGACGCAGCTACAATTTGCGCGGCAATGCACAGCACCGCATCTCCGACTCCATCAGGGCGCGGGGACAGGTCGACTACTTTTCCGACATCACGGTGCAGCAGACGTATCAGACCAACGTGTTCGAGGCATCGAACAGCTCGCGAAGCTACGGCGGCAACGTCACCGGGTCATGGGGCGCCTACACCCTCAGCGGTACTGGGGACGTGGCTGAGACGTTCTTCGGGGCGGAGGATGCCAGCCTGTACGGCTCCGGGCCACGCGTCTCGTTCAACCAGTCGGAGCGCTCGCTGCTCGGCTCGCCGGTGTACTTTGGCTTCGACACCGAGTACGCCAACTTGTTGCGTCGGTCACGCTTTGGCGAGGAGGAAGTCAATTCGGGATTGAATCGCATCGACGTCAGCCCACTGGTGCGGGTGCCGTTCACCAAGTGGCCGTTTCTGACGGTGAACTCGTCGGTGGCCTGGCGACAAACCTATTGGACCGAGAGTATCGACGAGACCACCGGCAGTCAGATCGACAGCGGGATTGGACGCTCGTTCATCGACATGCAGGCGCTGATCACCGGTCCAACGTTCGTCAAGGTCTGGGACACGCCCGGCAGTGGCTACTCGGAGCGGATGAAACACGTCATCGAGCCACAGCTGAGTGTGCAGCGAGTCACCGCCGTCGATAATTTCGATCAGATCGTCCAGCTCGAGGGTACGGATTCGATCGTCGGCAACGTCACCCAGATCCGCTACGCACTCAACAACCGCCTCTATGCCAGACGGGCCGAAGGCGACGGACCGTCGGTGGCGCAGGAAATTCTCACCGTGACCCTCGAGCAGAGCTACTACACGGATGAGAATGCGGCCCAGTTCGACCGGCAATTTCGAACCAGTTTCCAGGGTCAGAGCTCGGCCCCGACCAAGTTTTCCCCAGTGGCCATTACGGCGCGGGCCAACCCGACCAACCTGCTATCCGGCACGTTTCGGGCCGAGTACGACACGCAGTTCGGGGCGTTTCGCACCATAGGCGCCGATGCCAATATCGAAATCGGCGGTTGGCTGCAACAAGTCACCGGCTGGAGCCAGCGACGCTTTATCGAGGGGCTGTCAGGGTTCGACATCCGCGACAACCTCGACCATTACCTCAACTCGTTCACAAACCTGAAGACGTCAGACGACCGTATAGGCGGGGTCTATCAGTTCAACTACGACGTGCTCGGTGGGCGGTTTCTCCAACAACGCATCGTCTGGTATTACAACGCGCAATGCTGCGGCGTCGCGTTCGAATACCAATCGTACAACCTCGAAGGGCTCGGGGCTCGGGTGCGGGTGCCCCAGGACCGCCGCTTCAATCTCTCGTTCACGCTGGCCGGCCTCGGCACGTTCTCCAACATGCTCGGGGCGTTCGGCGTGGGAACCGGTGCGGGAGAGCTGCGATGAAGGGTCTCGTCTTGAGCGGGGGCAAGGGCAGTCGGCTCCGTCCGCTCACCTACACCCGTGCGAAGCAGTTGGTGCCGGTCGCCAACAAGCCGGTGTTGTTCTACGGCATCGAGGCGTTGGCCGCCGCCGGCGTGAGGGACATCGGCATCGTCGTCGGCGATACGCACGAAGAGATTCGCGCCGCGGTCGGCAATGGATCGCGGTGGGACGTCACGGTGACGTATATCAAGCAGGACGCCCCTCGGGGGTTGGCGCACGCCGTGCTGATCAGCGAGTCGTTCATCGGTCGCGAACCGTTCGTCATGTATCTGGGCGACAACCTGCTGAACAAGGGGATCACACCGTTCGTCGAGGAATTCGTCCGGACTCGACCGGCGGCGCAGATCCTGCTCACGCGCGTGCCGGACCCGCAGATGTTCGGGGTCGCAGAGCTTGCCGACGGGAGCGTGACCCGACTCGTCGAGAAGCCGAAGGAGCCGAAGAGCGATCTGGCTCTGGTCGGCGTCTATATGTTCGGTCCCGAGATCTTCGAGGCGGCCAAGTCGATCGAACCCAGCGAGCGGAACGAACTCGAGATCACCGACGCGATTCAGAACTTGATCGACCGCGGCTGCGTCGTCAGACCGCATCTGGTCGAGGGCTGGTGGAAGGACACCGGCAAGCTGGATGACATGCTCGAAGCGAACCGGCTGATTCTTGACACGCTCGATCGGCGGGTCGAGGGCTCCGTCGACGCCGACTCGCGGGTGGAAGGCAAGGTGGTGGTTGAAGCCGGCGCGGAGATCATCGACTCGGTCGTCCGGGGACCGGTCATCATTGGGGCGAACGCCAGAATCGAACACGCGTATGTCGGTCCGTTCACGTCAATCATGAACAATGTCGTGGTGCGAGCCTCGGAGATTGAGCACAGCATCGTGCTGGAAGACAGCGTCCTCAGCGACCTGTCGAACCGTGTAATCGACAGCCTGATTGGTCGCAACGTGCGGATCATTCGGGAACCGGTCAAGCCGTCCGCGTACCGCTTCATGCTTGGTGACAACTCCGAGGTCGGTATCCGATGGTAAGACCCACCGTGGAGGTACTCGTCACCGGTGGGGCCGGCTTCATCGGAAGCAACTTCGTGGTGCATGCGTTGGCGGCCCACCCCGAGTGGCGGGTCACGACCCTGGACAAACTGACCTACGCAGGTCGTCTGGAAAACCTCCGTGAAGTCGTCGACAACCCACGTCATCGGTTCGTCCAGGGCGACATCGCCGACCCGGCGCTGGCCGGCCCATTGGTGCACGAATCGGACATCGTGGTGCACTTCGCGGCCGAGACCCACGTCGACCGTTCGCTGCAAGATGCGGGCGCGTTCATCAACACCGACGTGTATGGCAGCTTTGTGCTGCTCGACGCCGCCCGCAAGGCGGCCAGACTCCGCCGATTTGTCCAGATCTCCACCGACGAGGTGTATGGCAGCGTCGAGAGCGGCTCCAGCACCGAGACCGACGAAATCAAGCCACGCAATCCGTACGCGGCGAGCAAGGCGGGCGCGGACCGGTTGGCCTACAGCTACTGGGCCACGCATGGCGTCCCGGTCATCATTACCCGGGCGTCGAACAACTATGGACCTCGACAGTTTCCTGAGAAGGTCATTCCGCTGTTCGTCACCAATGCCATCGACCATCTACCGGTGCCGCTGTATGGTGACGGGCGGAACGTCAGGGACTGGCTCCACGTGGAAGACCATTGTCGTGCGGTCGACCTGTTGATCGAGAAAGGCGGCAACGGCGAGGTGTACAACATCGGGGGTGGCAACGAGGTCGAGAATATCGACCTGACTCACCGGATCCTGGTGGAACTCGAGCGGCCGACCTCACTGATCACCCCAGTCGAGGACCGCCCGGGGCACGACCGCCGCTACTCGCTCGACACAAAGAAATTGCAAGCGTTGGGCTGGCGGCCGCGCCACGTATTCGAGGATGGGTTGCGCGCCACGGTGGCCTGGTATCGGGACAACGAGTGGTGGTGGCGGCCAATCAAAGAAGCCGACCCCGCCTTCCGTGAGTACTACGAGAGGCAGTACGGCACGCGGAAGATCCAGAGCTAGCTGTCGCCATGGTTCACTGCAGACCTCGGTAGCGCAGCGCGCGCCTGAACCGGCGTCACAAGGGAGCAAATTGGGCATTTGTGGCCTCGCAACAACGCATTCAGGCGCGATCCCCCTGTCGACGTACTTCAGGAATCACGGGTACAGGAAACCAGGAGGCTGCAGAAAAACGCCAGGGCGCGCGACAATGCGCGCCCCGCGGTCACGGAGTGGGGCTCTCGGGGCCCCCGCGCAGTGGCCGCGTGGGGTGCGGGGCGCAGCCCCGTCTGAACAATAGTGTCAGAGACGATCCTTGTCACCGGGGCCGCCGGCTTCGTCGGCAGCCATCTGCTCACACTGCTGGACCGCACCCTGGGCTCGTCGACGCTCATCGCGTGGCGGCGGCCCGCCAATGCCGGCGACTCACCGAGTTCCCCGCCCCGCTTGGCGCCTGGGGACAACCGGGTCCACTGGAGCGAGGTAGATCTGCTGGATGCGCGGGCGGTCGCCCGGGCGATCACCCACACCCAACCCACCCAGGTGTATCACTGTGCTGGCGCGGCCAGCGTCGGCGATTCATGGTCCAACAACTACGCGACACTACGCACGAACGTGTTGGGCACGCAGCATCTGCTGGCGGCGCTGAGTGACCACGCGCCTGACGCCCGCACGCTCATACCGGGATCGGCGCTTGTGTACAAACCCTCGGCCTCGGCGATCGACGAAGCTGACCCACTTGGGCCAGTGAGTCCCTACGGTCTCAGCAAGCTGGCCCAGGAACTCGTCGGGCTCGCCGCCGCCCGGCAGGATGGCATGGCGGTACTGGTCAGCCGCTCGTTCACGCATGTTGGCCCGGGCCAGGCGCTCTCTTTCGCGGCGTCGAGTTTTGCCCACCAGATCGCCCGCATCGAGGCAGGACAGATCCCTCCGATCCTGTCGGTCGGCAACCTCGAGTCCAGACGGGATCTGACCGACGTGCGGGACACGGTGCACGCCTACCAGCTCTTGATGGCCGACGGCGCCTCCGCGACGCCCTACAACGTCTGCACCGGCACCGCGTATCGGACCGGAGAGATACTGGACGGCCTGCTCTCGTGCGCGTCGGTGGCCGTGACGGTTCGACAGGACTCCAGCCGGATGCGGCCGAGCGACTGTCCGCTGCTGCTGGGCAACCCCACCCGAATCAAGCGGGACGTCGGTTGGCAGCCGAACATTCCCCTCTCAGACACGCTCTCGAATCTGCTCGACTACTGGCGCGCGTCCATCAAGAACTAGGTTTTCCGACGAGGCGCCCGCGTGGACGGCGTTGCTTCCTCGGTCACATGCCGCCTGCATGCTCCCTCGTCGCGCCTGGCCACACAGACGCCTCGTCAGAAAACCCCCGTGGACCTTTTTCAGCACCTGCTAGAGGATTTTCGGCGACGGTGATGACTTGCGTGTGTGTGATCGGGCCAGCATAATGGCCATATGTGCATGCGTCGTTTTCTATCTGGTTGTGTGATTGCGGCGCTGGCAGGAGCGGGGCTGGCGGCCGCCGAGCCGCAGCAGCGCCAACCGGTGCCGCGGCCGTTTCCGCGACCGGGAAACCAGAGTCCAGGGGCCAGCGAACCCGTGCGGGAACGACCCGCGACACCCACGCCGGCTCGAGCCCCGGTCGCCTCGGCCCAGAACGTGCCGACCGAAGCGACGCTCGGCCTTCCGATTTACCCGAACGCTCAGTTCCTCACGTCGTACGAGGCGGGTCGGAGCCAGCGGTACTATCTGTTTGGCACCAATTCGAGCTTCGAAGAAATGGTCCGCTACTACGCGGTCATCCTCGACGAGCGGGGTGATCGCGTGTTCGACAGGCCCGCTACGCACATGTTCGAGGTCGGCCGATTCCGGGAGGACGAGATGGCGTTCCCACCCGGGGTGACCGTGAAGGACTACACCTGGAACGGCTCGGAGGGCTACCTGAACCCAGCCGGCGGCGAGCCGGCCCGATTCAGGACCGTCATCCAGATTGTCCCGGCGCCTCCGGGCCAGACCCGGCGTTGACGGCCTCTTCCGCGGCCGCGGTCACGTAGAGTTTCCGCTCCTGGCGGAACTCCGCCGATTTTTCCTCCATTCCGACCCGCATCGCCTCGGTCTCGCTCACGCCCTGCCCGGCGGCGTAGTCCCGCACTTGCTGCGTCAACTCCATGCTGCAGAACTTGGGGCCGCACATGGAACAGAAGTGCGCCACCTTGGCCCCGTCGGCCGGCAGCGTTTCGTCGTGATAAGAACGGGCCGTCTGGGGGTCGAGCGCCAGGTTGAACTGATCCTCCCAGCGGAAGTCGAACCGTGCCTTGGAGACGGCATCGTCCCAGGCCTGCGCTCGGGGGTGGCCTTTCGCAAGGTCCGCCGCATGCGCCGCGATCTTGTAGGTGATGACGCCGGCCTTCACGTCGTCGCGGTTGGGTAGCCCAAGATGTTCTTTTGGGGTGACGTAGCAGAG
>Ga0310122_10001401_pt1 | contig 15440 bp, 13 predicted proteins | sample CB6_Bottom_1051__FD_203503 | JGI IMG/M metagenome (GOLD analysis project Ga0310122, IMG submission 203503) | Marine microbial communities from Western Arctic Ocean, Canada - CB6_Bottom_1051 | ecosystem: Environmental > Aquatic > Marine > Oceanic | place: Canada: Western Arctic Ocean | collected...
CGGTGGTGGCTCGTCGCTTCGCCACAAGAACTGACGAGACCGGATGTCGACCCGGGTACCGACTTTCAGAGATGCGCTGACCGTCGCCATGTGCGGCCCTCCTCTCAAGCACCACGGCCCTCACCCGGGGCCTTCCTGAGGGAGGGGGAGAACGGGTGTCGACAGCCCTGCGAGCAGCCGGCTGACGTCCTAATCCTGGATCGCTTGGTAAATCAGCGCCCGCAGCCGGCCCTGGTCGTCAAGCCCACCGGCTGGGATCAGCTGGGTCAGATAGACCACAACCAGGTCTTCCACCGGGTCCACCCAGTAGGTCGAATGATACGCGCCGCCCCAGCCGAACTCGCCCGTGGAGCCAGGGAGCCCGCGAGCGCCGAGATCCTCGACGATCGAGAACCCGAGCCCGAACCCCTGACCTGGTCGAAACGGCTGGTCGGTCAGATGATTCGTCGTCATCAGCTCAACCGTCTTCCGGCTCAGCACGCGTGTCCCCTCCAGGTCGCCGCCGTTGAGCATCATCTGTAAAAACCGCGCGTAGTCGGTCGCGGTCGACAGCAGCCCCGCTCCACCGGAGAAACTTGTGCGCGGTCCGTCGACATACGCGCCCTGACCGACCATGTGCCCAGGGTTCGGCGCCCGCTCGAGCCCGTCGCGTGTCGCCGAGTACACGGTCGCCAGACGGTCCCGCTTGTCGAACGGCAGGTAGAAGTGGGTGTCCTCCATCCGGAGTGGCTCGAGAATCCGGGTGCGGAGGAACTCGTCCAGCGGTTGCCCGCTGACCGCTTCGATCAGCGCGCCGAGGATGTCGGTGTTGTATCCGTAGATCCACTGTTCACCGGGGTGTGCGTCGAACGGCAGCGCCGCAAGTCGGGCGATAGTGTCGCCCACCGGTTCGTCGCGGTTGGCGAAGTACCAGCCCTGGATCCCGGCGGACTCCCAGCGGTCGCTCGCCGGGCCGTTGCCATAGCTGACCCCGGAGGTGTGGGTCAGCAGCTGGCGAATCGTGACCCGTCCCCGCGCGTCGACCACGTCATAGCCTCCGCCGTCACGGGCCACGGCAACCTGTGTCCGGGCGAATTCGGGCAGGTAGCGCCCGACCGGGTTCGAGATGAGTAGCTTGCCCTCCTCCTGGAGCAGCATCACACCGGTGCTGACGATCGCCTTGGTCTGCGAGGCGATCCGGAAGATTGCGTCATCGGCCATGGTCGACCCCGACTCGATGTCGCGTGCTCCGAACGACCGCAGATACGCCACTCGGCCGTGTCTGGCGATCAGGACGACCGCACCCGCCAGCCGGCCGTCGTCGACATACGCCTGCATCGCCTCGGTCAGCCGCTCCAGTCTCTCGGCCGACAGGCCTACCGCTTCCGGGGCCGTAATGGGAAGGTCTTTTGCCGACAGTACGGGCGCACCGAGCAGCGCCAGCACCAGCAACGGGACGATCAAACGCGCACGGTCTCGAGTCATGGACCACCTCGTCTAGATGTTGTGTGCGACGCAGTATACCGTGCCTGGCGCCCCCGCAGGGCCGGCGTGGGGTGGATAGGGTTAGGGCCGCGCACGTGCGCGCCCCGCGGCCGCGGCGTGGGGCGAAGGGGCCCCGTGAGCGGCCGCGTGGGGTTCGGGGCGCAGCCCCGTCTTAGTCTTGTCGCAGGGCAGTCAGTGGGTCGGCCCGTGTGGCGCTCCTGGCGGGCACGAGCGCCGCGAGGAGCGTGACCGCGACCAGCAACGAGCGCGGGCAGACCGAGACTGACCGGGTCCCGGGCCTCGACCGTGGTCAAGAAGCTGCTGAAGACCCGCCCCAGCAGCCAGGAGCCCGCCACCCCGACGGCCAGTCCCGCTGCCGTTAAGCGTGCGGCCTTCCACATCACGAGTCCGAACAGGGCGGCCGGCGCCGCCCCGAGGGCCAGTCGGATGCCCATCTCCTTGCGACGTCGTGCGAAGGCGTACGCCAGGACGCCATAGACGCCTATCGCCGCCAGAGTGAGTCCGACGAGCGCGAACCAGACCATCAATTGCGCAAAGAGGCGGGCGCTCGCGAATCTGCGATCGAGCATGGCGTCGAACGTTCCGACGTAGTCCAGCGGCTGGTCCGGATCGATGTCCCAGATCCGTTCGCGCACCACTGGCGCCAGCGCACCGGCATCGCCGGCGACGTGCATCACCAGACTCGCCGTCTCGTCAGGATGCTGACGATACGGGACATAGACCACCCGCCTCGGCCCGTCGACGCCGTGTTCGACCACGTCGCTGACGACACCGACCACCGTCCCCGTCTTGGGGGCGGCTTCCCCCGTTCGGGTGACCGTCACGCTCCAGGGACGTAGCCTGAGTCGTTGGCCGATGGAGAGGCTGTCGCCGAACAGGTCTCGGGCCACCCGCGTGCTGAGGATGATGGCGCCGGGGCCGGTCGCATCGTCCGAGTCCCGGAACGGTCGGCCCTGTCGCACGGAGAGCCCCATCGTTCGGAAGTAGTTTGCACTGACAGCACGGTATTCGATCGGCCGGTCGCTGAACGGGCTGTCGGCTCGGCCCTCGATATCCACGTAGGTCCGGATCGACTTGTTGTCGAACGGCAGGAAATTGGCGGCGGCCACAGACTGGACACCGGGTAGGGTGTCGAGCTCGCGCACGACGGCGTCGACAAACGCCAGTCGTTGCTCCGGTCCGCCGTACTTCAACGGCTGCAGGTTGACCCTGGCCGTCAGCTTGTCCCTCACCTCGAACCCGGGATCGGCAGGCATCAGCGTGATGAGGTTGTTGATCAGCAGCCCCGCGCCTGACAGGAGGACCAGCGCGACGGCGATCTCAGCGACCGTCAAGATGTCCCGCAACCGGCCTCGGCCCGGTCGGTCGCCGCCGTGGCTGCCAGCGGATCGCAGGATGTCGCTCAGGTTGGGTGCCGTCGAGTACCAGGCCGGCAGCAACCCGAAGAGCACGGTGCTGACTCCAGAAATCAGAAACGCGAACCCGAGCGCCCGGATATCGAGGGCGGTCTCGGCCACGCGTGGCAACGGCGGTGCGATAGCGAGCAGGGCCCACAGCAGCCACTGCGCGAGCACCAGCCCGAGGGCGCCGCCCGCGACGACCGGCATCTCGTCATCGCGGCGCTCCAGATGGCGCTGACGCGGCGGCGGCCGGCTGAGGGGCTCCTCCATCATTCCGATCAAGGGAGTCCGTATGCGAGTGACGCCTACTAGGCCGTGCTGGCCAGACATGGCATGACCGGTAGTATGAGCCGGCGTAGCAACTGCTTCGATAATGCCGTCATGGAGAGCTGGTTCGCGACCGTGAAGACTGAACTCGGCGAACACTGCACCAGTTGGGACGCGGCCAAGACGGAGTTGTTCGACTACATCGAGGTGTTCTACAACCAGCGGCGCCGACACTCGACCCTCGGCCAGATCAGTCCGGCCGAGTTTGAACGCCGGGGAATTGCTCTGGCAGCGTAGTCAACCCGTCCACGAGATCGGATCAACCCCAGGCCCTGAGAAATGCTACCTAGCGAGGCGGAGCGACCGGGTCTGAGGCGGAGCCTCTCTACGACTGGCCGATCCTGAACCCGAAGCTCGCGCTCGCTCCATCGAGGCCGGGGCCGATGTCGAGGTCCTTGCCGGTGAAACGATACCCGGCGCCAATGTCCACGCCGAGCCAGTCGGTCAGGCGAGTGAAAAGACTCACGTGCGGCTCGGCGACGAAGAAGTCGGTGCGATACCGATCAAACGCAGGGAATGATCGCCTGTAGCACGTGAACCGGGAGCACCGAAACCCGTCGTTCCCTCCGGCGCCATCGGCGTCGAACCGGCGGGTCGCCGTGCCGAAACCGACCAACGCGCGCAGCGAGACGTCAAACCGACCCCCGACGTTGGTGGACCACCCGACAACCGGTCCGAAGTACTTCAGCTCCGTCTCGTTCGGTCCGTCGACGAGCCAGTAGGCGCCGGCCCCGATCAGCAACCGATGGTCCATCAGCCAGCCGCCGTAGATGCCGGCCAATGGCGACGCCTCGCCGTTCACCTCGGTCACACGGAAGTCGGGACCGACGAACCAGCCGTTGTCGATCTCTTCGAGCATGAGCCTGCCGGTCGGCTGGTTCTCCGGCTGTACTGCCGCCGCAGCGGCGGCCGCCATGACCGTGACGCCGACCAGCGCCACGCGACGGACCTGTCGAGCCAGCATCATTGCCCCCCCTCGTTGCGTGGGAGGCTGATGTTCACCGTCGTGCTCTCCCCAGATCGGACGTCCACATCGGTCGCATAGCCTTCGTAGCCCTCGCGACGCACCTCGATGTGATGCCGCCCGGCGCCCAGCTCGAGCTCCAGCCGCGCAGTGTCCGGACTGCGCCATTCCTCGCCGTCCACCAGGATGACGGCGTCACCCGGCTGCACGCGAATCGCCAGCGTACCGAAGCCGGATATCGGGGCGCGCGGGGGCGGTGCGGGCCGACGGGTACCGACCGAGGGACGCGGCGGTGGCGCCGGCTGCGGTGGCGCTGCCTCTGCCTCCGGTTGCTCGGGTGGCACCGGGGGCGGCTGCGTCGTTTCGCCTGGCGCGAGCGGCTCCATGGCGTGCTGGAGCTTGTAGGTCGACCCGATGGTCAGATACAGCTGTTCCTGAATGCTGCGATACCCCTCGAGATGCAGCTCGATGTCATGCGCGCCCGCCGGGAGATGCAGCCGTTGGAAAAACCCGTCGTAGCTGTCAACGATGCCCGCGTAGTAGCCGTCGACGTAGACCTCGGTTTCTTCCGGCTTGACCTGGAGGCGGATCGAGCCGCGCTCCTCGTATCGGACACCGTATGGATACGGACCCCACGGGCCGAATGCAGATGGTCCGTAGAAATACGGATTGTAGAATCCGAATCCGGGACCGTACCAGAAACTGGTGTAGACCGCGGGTCGGATCACATGACGCCGGCCTCGCCGGCGCTGTGCGTCTGCGTCGGCGGGCCACGCGAGAAGCGCCAGCGCCCCCAGCACACACACCGCGGATGTCAATCGTTTCAGCACAGACACGTCAATCCTCCTCGCAGGCGATCACCACACACTGCAAGGCGTGTTCCAATCGCCGGTGCCTTGTGTCGCGGGACGGGCTAGCTGTGACCACACGAGCGGAAACCGTAGAAAACCGGCGACGTTCTCACTCGCCAGTCACGTTGTCGGCTCCTGCGAAGGCAGCGGGACCACAGCCTGTGTGGCGGTGTCTGTCCCCTTCCGAGTCGGTGCCTGTCCCCTCGGGGTCACAGCCGCGCCGCGGACCCGTACAATGGAGCCAACGACCACTCGGTCCCGTCCTACGGAGGAGCCCATGAGTTCGAAGCCAACCATCGTCGCGAGGAAGAACGGCCCCTACCTCCTAACACACTGTCAGATGTTGAAGGGGTTCGCGGACGGGAAGGTCTATGACACCGCCGGAACGGTGGCGCTCTGTCGCTGCGGCGGCTCGTCGAACAAGCCGTTCTGCGACGGGAGCCACAACAAGATTGGGTTCACCGACGAGAAGGTGCCGGACCGGGTGCCGGATACCCGAGAGACGTATGTCGGCGCTGCGGTGACGATCCACGACAACCGTAGCATCTGTGCGCACGCGGCCCGGTGTACCGAGGGGCTCGCGTCGGTCTTCCGCCAGGGGGCCGAGCCCTGGATAGACCCGGACGGCGCCGACGTCGAGGCGATCATCGCCGTGGTCGAGCAATGCCCGTCCGGTGCGCTGAGCTACACCGTCGACGGCGTCGAGCATCGTGACCGCCAGGGCGATCCGAAGATCCTGATCGCACCCAACGGCCCATACGCGGTCTTCGGCGGCGCCGATCTGCAGAACGTCACCTGGGCTGAGGGCGCCTCGAAAGAGCACTTCGATCTCTGCCGGTGCGGTCACAGCAAAAACAAGCCGTTTTGCGATGGCGCACACTGGAGCCACCCGTTTGAGTGATTAAGGGTTCGTCGGAACGTGCTCCGGTTGCGCCGGGGTGAGGGTCACCGCCGAGCGGTCGGCGGCGTCGGAGAGGTGGGGAGGTTCGCGGCGCGTTGCTGTCGCGCGAAGGCGCGAAGGTCTGCCACCTGGTCGAACTCGTCCACGATCTCGCGGCCGAGAATCTCTTCCAGCACGTCTTCGAGTGTCACGATACCGCTGACACTGCCGAACTCGTCGGTGACCACGACTAGGTGCTGGCGCTGCTCGAGGAAGGTGTGCAGCAGCCGGTCCAGCTTGGCGGTTTCGACCACGAAGTGGACCGGGTGCATCAGCTGGTCCAGGGTGGTGTCGAACTCGTCCTTGGCTGCGGATCGCAGAATGTCGCGCCGGTGCACGATGCCGACGATGTCGTCCGGATCAGTGTCATAGACCGGCACCCGACTGTGCTGTAGCAGTTGCTCGTCGGCCGCCGCATCGGCGAGGCTCGTGCCGGTCTGGAGCGTGAAGAGCACGGTTCGCGGTGTCATGATCTGCCCGGCGGTTTTGACCTCGAGCGCCAGGACGTTGCTGATGATGTTGGCTTCGTGGGGCTTCAGGTCGCCGGTGCGCAGTCCCCGTCGTACCATCAACAGCAGGTCCTCGTCCGAGACCCGGTCCGCATCGCGACCGATCGCCACCAGACGCGTGACATAGCGGCTGAGCCAGATGACCGGTGTAAATACGAGCACCAGTAGCTGAAGCGGTCTGGCGATCGGGCCGGCCAGGCGGCGGGCATAGACCACCCCGGCCGTCTTCGGGATGATCTCCGAGAAGAGGAGAATGGCGAGCGTAAAGGCGGCCGAGAAGTAGCCGATCCGGACCGAGTCGAACACCTCTGTGGCGATCGCGCCCGACAACGCGGCGCCGCCCGTGTTGGCGACCGTGTTCAGCGAGAGGATCGCCGCGATGGGCCGGTCGACCTGGGCCCGCAATGTCCGCAGAATCGGCCCGCTGGGTCGGCCGGCGCGTTCGAGCGCGTCGATCTGCGAGAGTGGCACCGAGTAGAGCACCGCCTCGAAGAGCGAGCAGGCGGCCGAGGTCAGCACCACGAGCCCGACGACGATAAGAAGTTCGACCATGACACCAATATGGTCCGGTGTCGGCCACGTGGATGCAACCCGGACGCGGGGCGGGAACGAGATCCGCTCGCCCGGGCCCCAAACCCCGCCCCCCGGCCCCACGTGTCAAAAAACCGTGCGGCCGGCTCCAGGCGCCCACCATCGAGCGCCTGAAGCCCGAAGCCCGAAGCCTGCAAGGCTGTGGATGTTCGGCAGCCTGCTCTCAGCCCTACCGTGGTGCCTCGAGAAAGCGCATGAACTCGCTGTCGGTCCCCAGGATTAAAACGGTGCTCGGGTCCATCGTCCTCTGGTAGGTTTCGAGCGACTTCGTGAACGCGTAAAACGAGGCGTCGCGGCTATACGCCGCCGCGTAGATGGCGGTCGCCTCGGCGTCGGCGGTGCCGCGCAGCTCTTCGGCGGTCCGGAACGCCTCGGACTGAATGCGGGCCAGATCCCGTTCGCGCTCACCCATGATACGCGCCGACTCGCCCTGCCCCTCGGACCGGAACTCCTCTGCCACCCGGTTCCGCTCGGCGATCATCCGGGCGAAGACGTCTTGCTGCACCTCCGGCACGTAATTGATCCGCTTGAACTTCAGGTCCAGCAGCTCGATCCCGTATTCTCCGACCGCCGCGGCGGCCGCCATCAGGATCTCCTGTGTGATCTGCTCGCGTCCCGTGGTGATCGGTTCGAGCACCTCCGGCTCCTCCTGGTCGCCGAGGGTCGTGTCGATCGGTTCGCGGTTGCTGGTCCGGACGATCTCGATCAGATCGTGCCGAGCGACCGCGTTGCGCGTCTCGCCGTCGAGGATGTCGTCGAGCCGCGCCTGGGCGCCCCGTTCGTTGGTGACCCGCTGGAAGAACAGCAACGGATCGGTGATGCGCCACCGCGCGTAGGTGTCGACAAAGATGAACCGCCGGTCTCGCGTCGGCACCTGGTTCGGGAACCCGTCCCACTCCAGAAAGCGTTTCTCGAACATGTTGGCGGTGTCGATGAACGGCATCTTCATGTGGAGTCCCGGCTCGGTGATCGGGTCACCGACCGGCTGGCCGAACCGGGTGATGATCGCCTGGTCGACTTCGGTGACGGTGTAGAGCGAGCTCCCCAGCAGGACGAGCAGGACCAGCCCGACCACGACCCCTATCAGTTGACTACGGTTCACTGGCCACCTCCTGTGCGCTGTGTGGTGTCGGTCAACGCGGCGGTCGCCGCCCGCGCGCCGCCGTCGAGCGACAGCAGCGGCAGGACCCCGGTGGTGCCCTCGGCGACGAACACCTTGCGTCCCACCTGTGGCAGGATCTGTTGCATCGTCTCCAGATACATCCGCTGCCGGGTCACCTCCGGCGCCAGGCGGTAGGCCCCCTCGACCGCGGCGAACCGCGCCGCTTCACCCTCGGCGCGGTTCACGCGGTCGAGGGCGTATCCCTCGGCCTGCAGCACGGTCTGCTCCGCCTCGCCGCGCGCCCGGGGGATGACGGCGTTGTACTCGGCTTCCGCCTCGTTGATTTGCCGCTGAGCCTGCTGCTGGGCCTGGCTGACGTCGTCCCACGACGGCCTGACCGGGTCCGGTGGGTTGACGTCCTGCAGCACCACCTGGTCGATGGTGATCCCCATCTGATACTGGTCGGTCAACTCCTGGAGCCTGGCCTCCACCGCGGTCTCGATCTCCTGGCGCCCGACCGTCACCACCTCGGTCACCGTCCGGTCGCCGACTGTTTCCCGCATGACCGCCTCGTTCATCGCGCGGAACGTCTCCTCGAGGTTGCGGACTCTGAACAGATACTCTTCAGGATTGGAGACCCGATACTGGACGATCCACTCGACGACCGCCACGTTCAGATCGCCGGTCAGCATCACCGCTTCGTCGGCGAACCGTCGCCCCTGCGTGGCGAACTCGGTGCGTACGCCCGCCTCGACGGTCCGAAACCCGAATTCCTGTTTCAGCTGCCGCTGGACCGGAACCCGGGTCATGATCTCGACGAACGGCAGCTTGAAGTGCAGCCCCGGGTTTGCCTCGCGGACGAATTTCCCGAACCGCTGTATCACACCCACCTCTTCGGGCTCGATCTGATAGACGGTGCCGGCCATCGCCACCAACGCGACGAGTGCGAGCAGGCCGGCCACCACCGTTCGGGCGGGGACTTTTGGTATCTTGAGCTTACTCATGTCGACGACGGGAAATCTGTCATCCATATGCCTTCTCCTTCTATGAGCGCGGGGCTCTCGAGTGCTGTGGGTTGTGACACAACACCGCGTGCCCCCTCAGGTGTTGATTCGAACCGTCATCTGTACTGTAGCCCCAAACGCACCCCGGCGGCTGGACCATTTCGGAGGGGCCCGCTCAGACTCCGGTTGTGTTACGTCGCCGGAGAGGATTGATTCGTGCGAGGCCTTGCGCCCCGCCCTCACTTCTTCGTGTATTGCTCCCAGTTCCGCTCGGTGCCCGGTGCGCGGTCTGTCTGGAGAATCTGCATCCAGCCGGGATACTCCACCGCCAACGCGCTGACGGTATTCAGTCGCTCGAGCTCGGCATCAGTCAGGGTTACGTCGACGGAACCGAGATTGTCATCGAGCTGCTCGATCCGCTTGGCCCCGATGATGATGCTGGTCACCGCCGGCTGGTGCAGCAGCCAGGCGAGCGCAATCTGCGCCACCGACACCGCGTGCGCGGTCGCCACCTCGCGCATGACGTCGATGATGGTGTACGCGCGGATCTTGTCGATCGGCGGAAAGTGGAACGTCGTGCGCCGCGCATCCGGGTCGTCCTCGCCGTCCTGAGTGAATTTGCCAGACAGGAATCCGCCGGCGAGCGGGCTCCACGGGAGCAGTCCCAGGCCCTGGTCGTCGATCAGCGGGATGATCTCGCGTTCGAGCTCGCGGCCGGCGATCGAGTAGTAGGACTGGGTGCTGATGAACTCAGCCAGTCCCTGTTGCCGCGAGATGCCAAGGGCTTTCATCAGCTGCCAGGCGGTCAGGTTCGAGCACCCGATGTAGCGGACTTTGCCGGCGCGCACCAGGTCGTTGAGTGCGCCGAGTGTCTCCTGGATGTCGGTCTTTGGGTCGTGGCCGTGGATCTGGTAGAGGTCGATGTAGTCGGTGCCGAGCCGTCGGAGGCTGGCGTCACACTCCTGCATGATGTGCACGCGGGACAGCCCGATCTGGTTCGGCCCCTCGCCCATCCGGCCCCGCACCTTCGTGGCGACGATCACGTCCGGCCGCCGGGCGCCGAGCGCCTTGCCGAGCATCTCTTCCGACTGGCCTTCCGAGTAGACGTTGGCGGTGTCGAAGAAATTGACGCCGGCGTCCAGCGATCGATGGACGAGCGCATCCGCCTCCTCCTGGCCCAGGGTGCCGATCGCCTTGAACACCCCGGTTCCCCCGAAGGTCATGGCGCCAAGACAGAGCTCCGAGACATAGATGCCGGTGTTCGCGAGAAGACGGTATTTCATTGGAGGAGAACCCCTCTCTGACAGGCCGCTCTAGAACCCGGCGGCACTTGGACTTCAGGCTTCGGGCTTCAGGCGGTCCGGTTTCACGGAACGCCGCTCTCGGAACGGCGCCTCACGCGCGCACCACATATCCTGGCGGGTTGTTGTGCCTGTAGCCCGAAGCCCGAAGCCATAGAGCGTTCCGCCTGCTCACCGTTCCGCCCAGCGCTCCAAGACCCAGTCGCCTGCCTCCCGTAGCGGCGCGGCGCCCATCTGGAAGTGGCCGACGCCCTCGAGCGGCAAGAACGAGACGGTCTGCCCCCGCTCGTCCATCTCTTGTGCGAGCTGTTCGGCCGGCCCGAACGGCACCACCTGGTCCTCCCGAGCGTGGATGATAAAGACCGGCATGTCACCGACCCGTGCAGCGTCGTCGCTGTCGGACCGGGCCGCCATCGGGATCGCCGCGGCGAACAGGTCCGGATGCCGCGAGGCCATATACCACGTGCCGCGCCCTCCCAGGCTGAACCCGGTGACGAGAATCCGCTCCGTGTCGATGGCATAGCGGTCGATCACGTCGTCGAGCAGTGCCAGGACGCCACGCTCGCTGGTCTCGTTGGCCCACCGGCGGTCCGGCGCGTCCGGCGCGACGATGATCGCGCCCCAGTTCTGGAGCGCCGGTGCCACGACGCCTCGTAGGAACTGCGTACCGTAGTACGGCCCGCGCGACCCCCCTGGATGCAGTGCCAGGACCAGCGGTCGTGGGGTGGCCGGGTCGTAGTCACGCGGAACCAAGATCCCGTAGGTAACTGTGCCGACGCCCTCGACCTCGATCGTCGTGTTGTGTAGGCCGGGGTCCAGCGGCGTCTGACCCATGGTAATGAGCAGGACTGTGGTGAGCAGCCAGCGCGTCATATTTTGAGTGGGCCTCCGTCCCACACCCGGGCTCAGTCGCTCGCGGGGACCCCTACGCCCCGCTCCGCTCCTTCGCGGGCGCGCATGTGCGCGCCGTTACGTTCACGTGGGCTGCGCCCCGAACCCGGGCTCAGTCGCTCGCGGGCGCACATGCGGGCCCGCCGTCGTCTGGCCGGCTCGAGGCACGCATCGCCAACGACGGTCATTATAATCGTTGACACTCTATGACGGTACGCACTCGGTTCGCGCCCAGCCCGACCGGCTATCTCCATATTGGCGGCGTCCGCACCGCTCTGTTCAACTGGCTGTTCGCCAGACGGCACGGCGGACAGTTTCTGCTGCGGATCGACGACACCGATGCCCAGCGCAACGTCGTCGAGGCATTGCGGCCGATCCTGGACGGCTTCCGCTGGCTCGGCCTCGACTGGGACGAGGGCCCCGAGGCTGACGGGCCCTATGCGCCCTACTACCAGTCGCAACGGGGCGACCGGTATCGGGCGGCGGTGGAGCGGCTGCTGTCGTCCGGCGACGCCTACCGCGACTATGCCACCACCGAAGAGATTCAGGCCGAACGTGAGACGGCGCAGCGCGAGAAGCGTCGGTTCCTCTACAGCCGACGCTGGATGGCCGAGACCGATACCCAGGCGGCCGCGTTTGAAGCGGAGGGCCGACGCGCGATCGTCCGACTACGGATGCCCCGCGACGGTGTGTGCGCCTTTCACGATCTCGTCAGGGGTGATGTCGAGTTTGAGTGGGCGCTCGAGCAGGACCACGTCGTGCAGCGCGCCGATGGCACCTGTCTGTATCACCTGGCGAGCACCGTCGACGACCACGACTTTGCGATCACGCACGTCATCCGCGCCGTCGAGCACCTGTCGAACACACCCCGACAGATCTTCATTGCCACGGCGCTGGGCTACCCGCTGCCGGCCTACGCGCATCTGCCGTATGTGGCCGAGCCCGGGAGCGCCGAGAAACTCAGCAAGCGGAAGCTGAGCAAGTATCTCAAGCACCACGAGTTCAAGAAGGCGTACGACCACGGTGCCGGGATTGCCAAGACGCTGGGGCTGGCGGTCACGCCGGAGTCCTTCAGCCCGGTCGTCGTCGACTTCTACCGCAAGGTCGGATACGAGCCGGACGCGCTGTTGAACTACCTTCTTCTGCTCGGCTGGTCGCTCGACGACCGCACTGAGACATTCACCCGCGACCAGATGGTCGAGCACTTCTCGCTGGAGCGGGTCAATCGTTCGGCGGCCAGCTTCGACCCCCAGAAACTGCTCGCGTTCCAGGAACGTCGGATGCAGGCGTTGTCGGTCGATGGACGGGTCGCCCGGGTGCTGCCGTTCCTGGAGCGGGCCGGTCTGGTCGACGCACCGTCAACCAAAGACCAGCAGGCTCGGACCCGCCGGGTCGTCGAAGCGGCTGGCGACCGGATCAAGGTCGCCGGTGACATTCTCGGCTATCCCGAGTTCTTCCAGACGGACGACGAGGTCGCATACGATGAGAAGGCGTTCAACAAGCGGGTGCGGAAGGACGGTGTCGAGCCCCGGCTCCGCCGTTTTCGCGACCGACTGGTAACCGCGAGGCCCTTCGACGCCGAGACCCTCGACCGCACGATGCACGAATTCGTGGACGCCGAGGGCGTCGGCATCGGTCAGATCATCCATGCCGTGCGGGTGGCGGTGACCGGCAAAGCGATCGGCTTCGGTCTGTTCGAGGGGTTGGCGATTCTGGGATGCGACGTGTGCCTAGCCCGCATCGATCGCGCACTTGAGCGTCTCTGAATCCCGTAGCCCGCAGCCTGTAACGTGTAGCCCCATAGCCCGTAGCCCGTAGCCAAGAGCCAAGAGCAGATGCCCACCGACAGACCAGAGACGGGCGCGCCCGAGGGCGGCGCCACCAGCGGGCTCGATTTCATCCGCCAGATCGTGGCCGAGGACCGGCAGGCGGGGAAGCATGGGGGCCGTGTGCATACCCGGTTTCCGCCTGAGCCGAACGGATATCTGCACATCGGTCACGCCAAGGCGATCTGTTTGGCCTTCGGGCTGGCGGATGAGCACGACGGGTTGTGCAACCTGCGGATGGACGACACCAACCCCACGACCGAACACGTCGACTACGTGCGTGCGATCGAGGACGACGTGCGGTGGCTCGGATTCGACTGGGGTGATCGCTTCTTCTACGCGTCCGACTATTTCGAGCAGCTGCACGGGTTCGCGCTCCAGCTGATCGCGTCCGGCAGGGCCTACGTCTGCGACCTCCAGGGGACAGCAGTCAGCAAGTATCGCGGTCTGTGGAATCAGCCCGGTCGCAACAGTCCGGACCGTGACCGGTCCGTCGAGGAGAACCTGGACCTGTTCGCGCGGATGCGCACGGGCGAGTTCGAGGACGGGTCACGGACGCTGCGGGCGAAGATCGACATGGCATCGCCGAATATGAACATGCGCGACCCGACGATCTACCGGATCCGGAGAGTAGCGCACTATCGAACCGCGGACACGTGGTGCATCTACCCGCTGTATGACTTTACACACCCGCTGTCGGATGCGCTCGAAGGGATCACGCACTCGCTGTGCACGCTCGAGTTCGAGGACCACCGCCCGCTGTACGACTGGTTTCTCCAGCACATTGACGTGCCCTGTCAGCCTCGCCAGATCGAGTTCGCGCGGCTGAATCTCAGTTACACCGTGTTGAGCAAACGCAAGCTGCTCGAGCTGGTGGAGCAGGGTCACGTCGCGGGCTGGGACGACCCACGCATGCCGACGATTGTTGGGTTCCGCCGACGGGGCTATACCCCAGAGGCGATCCGCGATTTTTGCGACCGGGTGGGTATCTCCAAGGCCAGCAGTACCGTGTCGGTCGCCCAGCTCGAGGACGCGGTGCGGCAGGATCTCAACAAACGCGCGCTCCGGGTGATGGGGGTGCTCCGGCCACTGAGAGTCGTGATCGAGAACTACCCCGAGGGGCAAGTCGAACAGGTCGAGGCGGTCAACAATCCGGAGGACGAGTCCATGGGGTCGCGTGTGGTCCCGTTCTCACGAGAACTCTACGTCGAGCGGACTGACTTCCTCGAAGACCCGCCAAAGAAGTACTTCCGGCTCGCGCCCGGTCGCGAGGTGCGGCTGCGGTATGCGTATTTCATCACCTGCCGGGAAGCGATCAAGGATCCGGAGACCGGTGAGGTGGTCGAGCTCCGGTGTACGTATGACCCGGAGACCCGCGGGGGATATGCGCCCGACGGTCGCAAGGTGCGTGGCACGATCCACTGGGTCTCAGCCGCGCATGCGATCGAGGCGGAAGTGCGGCTCTATGACCACCTGTTCGCGACGATCCACCCGGAGCAGGTGGATGAGGGCGGAGACTTCACGGACGCCCTGAACCCGACATCGCTCGAAACGCTGACTGGATGCCGGGTGGAGCCGAGCCTGGCCGGCGCGGCGGCCGGTAGCCGGTATCAGTTCGAGCGACAAGGCTATGTCTGTGTCGACCCCGATTCGACTGACGACCGGTTGGTGATCAACCGGACGGTGACGTTGCGAGACCGGTGGGCTAGGCTCGAAAAGGCGCGGGCGAGGGGATAGCACGCGCCGAGACGCCGGTCCAGCTCGGTCACCCGAGCTGCCGCTCGCGGATCATGGCGGCGGGACCGACCCACTCGAATCCTCGCCGGACACCGCCTTCGCCTCCTGGACGAACCGGCCCCTTGGGGGACTGAGCAGCGCGCGCTGGCGGTCAGTTGGTGTGCGCTGCCAGTGCGGCGAGTGTCGCGCGCCAGGTTGCCACCGCGTCGGCACTGTGCGGTGTGGCAGGCTCTTCTTCCAGCACCAGTTGCGCAGACCCGTAGGGGTAATCGTAGAAGCGCTCGTTGGCGTCGCGGTCCGCCTTGATCGTCGACCCCTTCAGCGTGATGCCGGCGAACAGCCCCCGTGTTCGGGAATAGCTGATGATCTCGGCGCGTAGCGTCAGGTCGGTCGATGCCTCGGCATCCCGTCCAACTGGTCCGATGACCGCCGAGATGTCTCCGCCGAACTTGAACTCGTTCTGGAGCAGTTTCTCCAGCCCTCGGCGATTCATGATCACCAGGATCAGATCC
>Ga0310122_10001402_pt1 | contig 15439 bp, 14 predicted proteins | sample CB6_Bottom_1051__FD_203503 | JGI IMG/M metagenome (GOLD analysis project Ga0310122, IMG submission 203503) | Marine microbial communities from Western Arctic Ocean, Canada - CB6_Bottom_1051 | ecosystem: Environmental > Aquatic > Marine > Oceanic | place: Canada: Western Arctic Ocean | collected...
CGACGCTCGACACAAAACACATGAACCCATGGCGGTTCAACCTCGGCGGCACCGTGCAGAATAATTTCACCGAGGGTCACGCCGGCTGGATGAACGCGCGCAACAACGTGGGGCTTGACTGGGAACATGGGCTTGACCGTCACGAGGAATACGAAATGGATCTGATTTGGAAACGCTACTTTAACCCAAACTTCTCGACGATTGCCGGGTACCGGTTCACGAACACACCGGGCACCCGGGATCGGGCCTTCGGCGGCGTGCTCTATCGGTTGCCGCTCATGGTGGAGGGCAGCATCACGGTGGACACCGAGGGCGACCTGCGACCCGGTCTGGGCAAAACCCTCCAGCTCACCGACCGGCTCAGCCTGATCAACGAAGTGGAGTACGACACGCAGACACACTGGGAATGGAGTTCCACTCTTGAGTACCGCTACAACAAACGCTTTTCCATCACCACCGGTTACCACTCCAACTTCGGCCTCGGAGGAGGATTTTATTTCCGTTGGTGAACCAAGAAACAAAAACAGATAAAACAAATGAAACTAAACATCGCACTCATCGCTCTGGCATCGCTGATGGCCGGCTGCGCAACAAGTGGCATCAGCAGCGCGAAATCCTACCCACTGGATGTTTGCATCGTCTCAGGCAACAAGCTGGGCTCCATGGGTGACCCTTACAGGTTCGTGCACGAGGAGCAGGAGATCAAACTCTGCTGCAAACCGTGCATCCGGAAGTTCAACAAGAATCCTGAAAAATACCTCGTAAACCTTTCCAAAAAGTAACCGATGCTCTGTCAAATGATTCGAAGCATTGGCGGGAACTGTTCGCCTGTGAATCTGCGACTTGCCGTGTTGCCGCTTTGGCTTGCCGCCGTAACGGGTGCCCTCGGGCATCAGCCGGTGATGGACATGGCCCCGCGCTGGGCCGGCGGTTACGGAGTGCAGTTGTTCCAAGTCCACAGCATCGCCGACGACCTGCGCCGTGGCGCATCGACACTCGCCAACCCGCACGGACTCGAGAGCCGCGTGGACACCACTTGGCTCGAGGGCGTGTACACGTTTCGGCGAGAGTTCCGCATCACGGCCAAGGTGCCGTACATCGACCAGTCGCGCCAGTGGCTGCGAAACGGCGAAGTCATCCGGCAAACCGGGCACGGGCTGGGCGACATCGTCATCGGCGCGCCTATAAAAAAGTACGTCAATAAAAGGGGTTACACCTACAACCTGAGCCTCACGCCAAATCTGCGTCTGCCAACCGGCAGCACCGAGGACGACTGGGCGGTGGGCGACGGGAGTTGGGACGCCGGGCTGAGCCTGAGCTACAGCTTCGAGACCCCGAAGTGGTATCACCTCTACGACCTGTACTACTGGAAGAACGGCTCCGGCCGAAATTTCGACCGCGGTGACGAACTGGGTTTCGACGCCAACATCGGCTGGCATGCGTGGCATGATGGCGACAAGGGCCGGGGACTGTTCCTGATGCTCGACATCGCCGCGCGTCACATAGAGCCGGGTAAAAACCAAATGGTCGATCCCGCCGGTGACACCATCGCCGTCGGCCCGGTCGCGATGTATTACCACGAGGATTGGATGCTCAAGTTTGAGTATCGCCAAGTTGTTTACGACAAAGCCAAGGCGATGCGCTTCGGCGATCACCGGCGCTTTGCTGTTGGCTTCGGCCTGACATTCTGACCTCACAAAGTCGCGAACGACGCGCTTAGCCGAGTGCTTGGCTTTGACTTTGTCGGCGCTTGGCCTTCCTATTGCCGCCGACCATGAGCAACCAAACCCGACGCGATTTTCTTAAGCACACGACCGCCGCCGCCGCGACCCTTACGGCCGGTTGCGCCACCCCGCCGCCCGCCGCCCGATTGGCCAAGCGCGGCCCGTTGATCGTCTCGACATGGGGCTTCGGTAAACCGGCCAACGAACTGGCACTCAAGGTGTTACAGGGTGGCGGCTCGGCGCTCGACGCCGTCGAGCAAGGCGTGCGCCACGTGGAGTCATCCGGCAACACATCGGTCGGCCTTAGCGGCCTGCCCAACGCCGCCGGTGTCGTGCAACTCGACGCCTGCATCATCAACGGCCCCGGCCAGCAAGCCGGCAGCGTCGCTGGTGTCGAGGGCGTCGTGCATCCCATTTCCGCCGCGCGGTTGGTCATGGAAAAAACCCCGCACGTGATGCTCGTCGGCCCGGGCGCGCGTTGGTTCGCCAAACAAAACGGACTCGAGGTGCGCGACGGCCAAACGGACGAGGCGAGCTACCGCGCCTGGCTCGCGAAACAAAAAAAGCCAGCGCCCGGCCAGGGCGACAAACCGGAAAACCACGACACCATCGCGCTGCTGATTCTCGACGCCGACGGCAACATCGCCGCCGGTTGCTCCACCAGCGGCTGGGGCGGCAAAGTGCCGGGCCGCGTCGGCGATTCGCCGATCATCGGCGGCGGTGTTTACGTCGATAACGAAATCGGCGCAGCCGGAGCCACCGGTCTCGGCGAAAATGTCATGCGCTACTGCGCGTCGTATCAGGTTGTCGAAAATATGCGCCAAGGTATGTCGCCGACCGAGGCCTGCGCCGAGGCGATCCGCCGCATCGCCAGGACCGACCCGCTGGGCATGGATCTCGCCATCAATTTCATCGCCCTCAACAAGCGGGGCGAGTTCGGTGCCGTCGGCACGCAGGCGAACTTCCCTTACTCCGTGACCACGCCCGACTTCAGCGAAATCCGCAAAGGCCAACCCCTGAGCAGCGCCAAACAAAAAGAGGGTGGCAACGAAAGGTAGGGCGCGCTGTCCCAGCGCGCTGCGGATCCTAAAGTAAGCACTGCAAAAAACGTTTGCCCTCTCCCTCTCCCCAACCCTCTCCCGCTGGGAGAGGGGGCCGGAAACTTCGTGCTTGGACATTCCTTGTTCGGTGTTCGATATTGGTTTTTCTCCAGCCGTTTGAATGATGAATATCGAACAAGGAATGTCCAAATCTGAATTCCCTGTCTCTACCTCAGAAGAAGCAGCTTGGCCAAGTACGCGTTCCGTTGTGATTCCTTCTCCCTCAGGGAGAAGGTGGCCGCAGGTCGGATGAGGGTGAAAACTCTCGGATGTTTTTTTGTAAAAGCCACGCGCTCTCCCTCTCCCCTGCCCTCTCCCGCTGGGAGAGGGGGCTGGAAACTTCGTCCTTGGACATTCTTGTTCGGTGTTCGATATTGGTTTTTCTCCAGCCGTTTGAATGATGAATATCGAACAAGGAATGTCCAAATCTGAATTCCCTGTCTTTACCTCAGAAGAAGCAGCTTGACCAACCGCTATTTCAGCAACTTGGCCAAGGCGGCTTGGTGGGCGTGGATGCGTTTGATTTCCTTTGCGGAAAGGGCGCGGTTGAAACAGGCCAACTCGTCGAAAAGGCCCATGTAATTCAGGCCAATCAGGATTCGATGCTCCTTGCCGCCCCATGAAAATTGCTGGTTCCAGCCGGTGATGCTGCCCTCCTTTTTTCCATTCAAGTAGAGCATGGCGACGCCGTCCTTTTTGCCGGTGTTGAAGCGCTCCCACGTGAAGGCGACGTGCGTCCATTTGTCTTTGCTGAATGGATGCGACTTAGCCGGGACGAGCGGTCGGGGCGGCTCCGGCACTTCCTTCTTCGTCGGATTCCAAACGGCTCGATCGGCGAACGCGCCCAAGCGGAACGCGCGAGGGTTGCCGTCCTTGTTGAAGTCCACAAAAAACGAGGCGTCGTTCCACGTGTTGGGCGTGATTTGAATGGGATCGACGTAGCCGGGATCGAGTTCGTTGACCGGATCGACCTTCAGCCAAAACGACACAGCGCCGCTCCAGTCTTTTTCGGCGAAGCGAAAATTATTCGCGCCGTCGTAAAGCAGCCACTTGGCTTTGCGCTTAGTGAAATGCAGCGCGCCGCCGGAGAGCCCCTTGCCCTTGGCCAAGCGCGTCATCCCTTCGGTGTGGTTGCCGGCCTTGGGCTGTTTATCGACGAGTGTGAAAAGCCGCTTGTCACCCTTGGCCAAGTCGGCGTCGGTGCCGCTGTCGAACGACGCGTAAAAAGTCAGCGCTGACTCCAGAGACGAATCGGCGGCGGTCGCCAACGTGACAGCACCGGCAAAGGCCAAGCCGATGGCCAAGTGCTGTTTCAAACTTGAAACTTCAAACTTCAAACTCTTTAAGCTTTCCCGCCGTACACCGCTTTGTCGCCGAGTTCCTGTTCGATGCGCAGGAGTTGGTTGTACTTGGCTGTGCGATCGCTTCGGCTGAGTGAGCCGGTCTTGATCTGGCCGGCGTTGGTGGCGACGGCGAGGTCGGCTATGGTGGCGTCCTCGGTCTCGCCCGAGCGATGGCTGATGACGGTTGTGTAGTTGTTTTCCTGCGCCAAGCGGATGGCGCTGAGCGTCTCGGTGAGGGAGCCGATCTGGTTCACCTTCACGAGGATGGAGTTGGCCACGCCCTCGTCGATGCCGCGCTGGAGGAATTTCACGTTGGTGACGAACAGGTCGTCGCCGACGAGTTGCACGCGGTCGCCGATTTTGTCAGTGAGCGCCTTCCAGCCGGCCCAGTCGTTTTCGTCGCAGCCATCCTCGATGCTGACGATGGGGTACTTGCCGGTGAGTTCGTCGTAAAACGCCACCAACTCGGCGGCGGTCAATTCGTCGCCGGTGCTTTTTTTGAAGACGTAGCGCTCCTTTTCCGCATCGTAAAACTCGCTGCTGGCCACATCGAGCGCGAGGAAGATTTGTTTCCCCGCCTCGTAACCGGCGTCGCTCGTGGCGGTGAGGATCGACTCGAGCGCCTCCTCGACGCTGCCCAGCGCAGGCGCAAAACCGCCCTCGTCGCCGACGGCGGTGGAGAGGCCCTTCTTTTTCAGCACGGCCTTGAGGGCGTGAAAAATCTCGGTGATCGCGCGCAGGCCCTCGGAGTAGGTGTCAAAGCCCTTGGGCATGATCATGAATTCCTGAAAATCGATCGGCGCGTCGCTGTGGGCACCGCCGTTGATGACGTTGGCCATCGGCACCGGCAGGACGTTGGCGTCCGCACCGCCGAGATGGCGGTAGAGCGATTGGCCCACTGCGGACGCCGCCGCCTGTGCGCTGGCCAGCGAGACGGCGAGGATGGCGTTCGCGCCGAGAGTGGCCTTGTTGTCGGTGCCGTCGAGATCGAGCATCGCCTGATCGATCGCCGCCTGGTCGGCAGCGTCAGCGCCCTTGAGCGCGGGGAAAATCTTTTCATTGATGTTGGCGACGGCCTGCAGGACGCCTTTGCCGAGGTAGCGGCTTTTGTCGCCGTCGCGCAGCTCGAGCGCTTCGTGTTCGCCGGTGCTCGCGCCGCTGGGGACGGCGGCACGGCCAACGGTGCCGTTCTCAAGAGTCACGTCGGCCTCAACAGTGGGGTTGCCGCGCGAGTCCAGAATTTCACGGGCGAGGATACTTTTGATTTTTGTCATGAAGATAAACCACCAAACACGGGCGGCCGGATATGATAGATTGCAATCGCCCGCCGTCAAGCGGCGGTTTTTTGGGGGGAGGGGAGCGCACGCGCCCTCTGGCTTCCTCTCCCAGCGGGAGAGGGTTGGGGAGAGGGAGAACGCATGGCTTTTACAAAAAACATCCGAGAATTTTCACCCTCATCCGGCCTGCGGCCACCTTCTCCCTGAGGGAGAAGGAATGCACCGTTTCATTCGCGTCACTTTGCGTCCATTCGCGGTTAAAATACATGCGCTTGGCCAAGCGGCCCGCGCTACGGCTTGGGCGCGGGGTCTAGCGGGATTGACTCGCCGTTTTCGTCCCACTTGGCGGTGGCGGTGAATTTGCCGTTTTTGAATGTGCCCTCCGTCTTGCGTTGTCCGTTGGCGTGCCAATGAATCGCCAGCCCGCTTGGTTTGCCGTTCTCGAACTCGATCGCGCTGCGAAGGTTGCCGTTGTCCCACCAGGTTTTCCAGCGGCCATGCTGGAGGCCATTTTTGTAACCGCCCTCGGCCTGTTTCCAGCCCTCGGCCGTCCAGCGCTTGGTCTGGCCGGTGTACGGCTCGGACTCTCCGATGGCATGCCAGCGCTGTTCCTTCAACTCGAGACGATGCTCTTCGATGAAGCGTTCGCGCTTGGGCTTGCGAATCGACGGCGTGGCGGCTACTGGCTCGGGGGCGGGCTTGGGTGCCGCAACGGGCGCGGGCTCGGCAGGCTTGGCCGGTTCCGGCGACGGCTCGGGTGCAGGCGGTGGCGTGACCGGCTCAACGGGCGCGGCAGCGGGAGGGGGCGTTGGCTCGGATATCGGCTCGGCGACGGGTGCCGGTGCGCTCTCGGCGGGCGGCGGGGTTTCGCCGGAACCGCAACCGACGAGCAGGGCCAAGGCGGCCGTTGGGGCGGGTAAAAATCTCACGCGGCGAACTTCCCCAAGTCCACCGGTCAAGGCAAGACTGTTCCGCTTGGCCAAGCGCGATTACCCAAAAAATCAGGGTGAGTTCGGGCTGCCGCCGGAACTACCCTCGGGCGCGCTTACGGAGGCTCCACCTCCGCCGCTGTAACCGCCGCCACCCGACGAGCCTCCGCCGCCGGAAGAGGAGCCGCCGCTGGAGCCGCCGGCGCTGTGGTTACTGAAGTCGCTCGCCGTGCCGCCGCCGGGAGGCGTCCAGCCGTGGGAGCCGTGATAATACGATGAGTGATAGACGCCTGCGTAGCTACTCCCGTACGCGACGCCGAAGTTTCGCCAAGTCTGCCGGTTCAGCCGTTGCCGAACCTTTTCCCAATAAACTCGCTCCGACACAACATCACCTCTTTCCGAGTAAAATGTGACCCGCGACTCGATGCCCGTAAGGTACTCGGAAATAATTTCCTTTTTGCCGTTCGGATACCACTGGCCCCACGCACCGTCGCGGAGTCCATCCTGATAAAGTCCGGCAACGTGGCGGCCGCCATCCTCCGGATGCCACTGGGTGTATTGGCCTTGGCGTTTTCCATTCTTCATCTCGCCCTCCCATGCCTTGTCGCCGTTGGCGTACCATGCCTCGTGTTTGCCGGTGTACGGTTCGGTGGCACCGGCTGCGTAGTAGAGCCCGTCATCCTTCAGCCAAAGCTCGGGGCGAAAGATGGATGCCCGGCCGTTGTGCGCAAATTGCTTTGCGGTCTGACAACCGGCAATCATCAGGGCGACTGCCGCCAACACGGGAAGTTTGAGACGGGTCATACCACCACCTTTTATTCGTTTTGTTTTTGTTCAGTTTGGACTGCAGGAGTTGCAGCGGGAGAGTCTGCGGGCTTGGCTGGCTTCACCTCAATAATGACCTGCTCGACGCCTTCCTCCCAAGTGGACTCTTTAGCCTTGGCGCCGTCCTCGTCGTATCGAGTCCACACGCCGTCCTTTTTTCCGTCCTTGTTGTAGCTGCCCTCCCAGTTGAGTTGGCCGTTGGGATGCCAGAGCTTCCACGGGCCGGTTGGCTTCCCGTTTTCGATTTTTCCCTCCTGCGCCTTTTGCTTGTTGGAGTGATAAACCAAGCCATCCCCGGTGAACGCCTCCTCCGCGCCGGTCTTGTAGTACAACCCATCCTCACGCTGCTCCAGCCCGATCTCCGTTGGGTTCAAGGTATTCAAGCCATACAAAAGAACGGCGAGGCACACTGCGATAATTGCGATCCATTTCATAAAAGAACAAATGCTACCCTCTGTTGATTCCCGGCGCAAACGATAAAACCCCGCTTGGCCAAGCGCTTGAGCGGCGGATTTTTCTTCAACCCGGGGGCGTGCTGGTGGAGACTGCGCGGCGATGTCGGAGAACTTGTTTGATTTGACCGGAGAGGTGGCCGTGGTGATCGGGGCCACGGGAGTTTTGGGCGGGGCATGCGCGTTGGCCATGGCCAAGGCCGGGGCCAAGGTCGCCGTGGCGGGCCGCAGCGCCGAGCGCGGCGAGGCGCGTGTGAAGGAGATCGCCGATGCCGGTGGCCAAGCGCAGTTTTTCGTCTGCGACGCGATGGATCCCGCCAGCCTTTCGTCGTGCCACGAGGCCGTTGGCCAAGCGCTTGGCGCGCCGACGGTGTTGCTCAACGCCGCCGGCGGCAATCACCCGGACGCCATCGTCACGCCGGAGAGGCCGTTCGAGAAAATCCCGCTGCCGGCTTGGGCGAAAGTGTTCGACCTCAACCTCATCGGCGGTCTGCTGTTGCCGTGCCAGGAGTTTGGCCCGGCGATGTGCGAGCGCGGCAAGGGCAGCATCATCAACATCGCCAGCGTCACGTCGCATCTGCCGCTTTCCAAAGTCATCGCCTACTCGGCGTCCAAGGCGGCGGTGCTCAGTGCCACTCGTTTTCTCGCGCGCGAATGGGCGACGACGGGCGTGCGCGTGAACAGCATCACGCCCGGTTTTTTTCCGGCCGAGCAAAACAAGAAGTTGCTTTTCAACGAGGACGGCACGCCGAGCGACCGTGCGAAGTTGATCTTCACCAACACGCCGATGGGCCGCTTCGGCGACCCGTGCGAACTGGCCGGCGCGGCCGTTTATCTCGCCAGCGAAAAGGCGGCGAGCTTCGTCACCGGCTCCGACATCGTCGTGGATGGCGGTTTCACGAGCTCAACTTTCTGACGCGCCATGGGGGTTGTTTCCAAAAAAGTTTCCGAGGGCAAACTGCTCACTGCCGAACAGACGCGCGCCGTCGTGGCCAAGGCGATGCCGGAGGAGGATTTTCGCGATCGCAAGGTGCTGTTGATCGTCCCGGACGCCACGCGCACCGCGCCGGTCGGCACGATGTTCAAGGCCATCCACGACCAGATCGGCGGCGTGAGTGCTGCGCTCGACGTAATGATCGCGCTTGGCACGCATCAGGCGATGAGCGAGACGGCGATCGAGCAACGGCTGGAAATCTCCCACGACGAACGCACCGGCGAATACGCGAGCGTTCAGTTTTTCAATCACGCCTGGGACGACCCCGGCGCGCTCCGCAACATCGGCACCATCCCGGCAGAGGAGATCAGCGATTTGAGCGGCGGCCTCTTCGAGATGGACGTGCCGGTCGAGGTCAACGCCAAGCTGTTCGACTACGATCAGATTGTGATCATCGGGCCGGTGTTCCCGCACGAGGTGGTCGGGTTTTCCGGCGGGAACAAATACCTCTTCCCCGGTGTTGGCGGCCCGGAGGTGCTGCACTTTTTTCACTGGCTCGCCTCGGTGATCACCACGCCAAAAATCATCGGCCACAAATGGACACCGGTCCGCAAGGTGGTAGACCGCGCCGGCTCGATGCTCAAAATCCCCAAGCTCGCTTTTTGCATGGTCGTCGAGGACGACGGCATGAGCGGGTTGTTCGCCGGGCCGGTGGAGACGGCGTGGGCCGCTGCCGCCGATCTCTCCGCCGAGCGCCACATCCGCATCGAGACGAAGCCGTTTCACACCATCCTCGCCTGCGCGCCCGAGATGTACGACGAACTTTGGACCGCCGGCAAGTGCATGTACAAACTCGAGCCGGTGCTGGCCGATGGTGGCGAGTTGATCATCTACGCGCCGCATATCCGCGACGTCTGCATCGCACACGGCGAGACGATCGAAAGCGTCGGCTACCACTGCCGCGATTATTTTCTAAAACAGTGGGATCAATTCAAGGACATGCCCTGGGGCGCACTCGCGCACTGCGTCCATGTGAAAGGTTTGGGCACTTACGAAAACGGCGTCGAGACTCCGCGTGCCGAGGTGACCTTGGCCACGCAAATCCCCGAGGCCATGTGCCGGCAAATCAACCTCGGCTACCGCGATCCGGCCAGCATCAACCCAGCCGACTACGCCAACCGCGAGGACGAAGGCATCCTGCTCGTCCCCCACGCCGGCGAACGCCTCTTCCGCTTGGCCAACCCGCCCGCATGGGCGTAGCGCTTGGCCCTTTATTTCGGCGGCTTATCAAATTGCTGCAACACATCACAATTTTTCGCGCTCTCCCTCTCCCCAACCCTCTCCCGCTGGGAGAGGGAGATCGGCAAAGCGCCTTGATTTTGATTCCTTCTCCCTCAGGGAGAAGGTGGCCGCAGGCCGGATGAGGGTGAAAACCATCGGATGGTTTTTTATGAAGGCCACTGTTTGGCCGCCGGATTATCAGTCGTCGAAAAAATCGACTGCGCCGGTTTTCAGCGAGTACTCGGCACCGACGATGAGCAGACCGTCGTCGCGAATCAGCGTCTCCAAAATCTCCGAGCCGTGCCGCAGATGATCCACCGATGCGCGGATGTTCGCGCGGACCGCCTCGTCGAGCAGCTCGACATTCTCCGTTTTCGTTTTCATCAGCGGCTCCACGGCCGGGCGGATGCGATCGACGATCGAGCTGAGGTTCGGCGAGCGGCTTTCCGTCGGGCGTTTCAACTCGTCGATGGTGGTCGAAACTGCGCCGCAATCGTCATGGCCCAACACCACCACCAGCCGCGTGCCGAACTGCTCGGCGGCGAACTCGATGCTGCCGATTTGCGACGGCGCGACAACGTTGCCGGCGACGCGAATGACGAACAGATGGCCAAGGCTGAAGTCGAAAATAATCTCAACCGGCACGCGTGAATCGGAGCAACCGAGGATCACGGCAAACGGTTCCTGGCCGGCCGTCAACTCGCTGCGCCTCGCAGGATTGGCGAACGACTCCAGCAGTTGGCCACCCAACACAAACCGCGAGTTGCCCGCCCGCAACTGCTCGATCGCTTCTGTTGCGGAAATCATTCGGTGCCTCCGCTTGGCCAAGTTTCCACGGCTCGCACCAGCGTCCGCACGGCGATGCCGGAGGCACCCTTCGGCGCGTTCGGCAGGCCTTTGTCGAGGTTGGCCGTGCCGGCGATGTCGAGGTGCGCCCACGGTGTGCCGTCCACGAATTGCTCGAGAAACTTCGCCGCCGTGATCGTGCCGGCCTTGCGGTCAGTGCCGGCGTTTCGCAGGTCGGACAAGTCTCCCTTCATCGGCTCGAGATAGTCGTCGTTCATCGGCAGCGACCAAAAATGTTCGCCAATAGTTTTGCCGGTCGCCGTCAAGTGGGCGCTCAGCGAGTCGTTGTTTCCGAGCAGGCCAATGTTCACCGAGCCCAGCGCCACGCTCACCGCACCGGTCAGCGTCGCTGCATCGACCAAGTGCGTCGCTCCGAGCCGCACCGCGTAAGTCAGCGCGTCGGCGAGCACGAGCCGGCCCTCGGCGTCGGTGTTGATCACCTCGATCGTCTTGCCGTTCATCGCCTGCACGATGTCGCCGGGGCGCGTCGCAGTGCCGCTTGGCATGTTTTCGACGAGGCCAAGCAGGCAGCTCACTCGCTGCCTGATGCCGAGCCGCGCGATCGCCGTGATCGCCCCAAGCATCGTCGCCGCGCCGGCCATGTCGTACTTCATTTTTTCCATCGACCCCGCCGGCTTGAGCGACAGGCCGCCGGTGTCGAACGTGACGCCTTTGCCGACGAGAAACAGATGCGAGTCGCCGACGGCGTCGCTGGGATTCCAAGCCAAGCGCACAAGCCGCGGCGGCCGCGGCGAGCCTTTGGCCACGCTCAAAAGCGAACCGGCGCCGAGCGCCTCGAGCGCGGCCTCGTCGAGCACCTCGACCTCCAGTCCGGCGGCCTTGCCCATCGACTCCGCCATGTCGGCGAACTCCACCGGGCCAAGGTCGTTCGCCGGAATATCGACCAAGCGGCGCGTCAGATTCACCGACTCGCCGACGATGCGCCCAGCGTCGAACGCCGCCCAGTCCGCGCCCGGCGCAACGATCAAAATTTCCTCCAGCGGCACGCTGGAATCGTCGCTTTTGTACTTGGGTTGTTCGTAGCTGCCGTACACGCAACCCTCGGCCGCAACCCGGACAAACTCCCCGTCCGGCAGCGCAATGGCGAGGCGCTTGAAGCGGCGTTTCTGCGCGGCACGCACCGCTTGGCCGGCCATGCGAAACACCTGCGTCGCGTCGAGCACGTCGCCGACGCCCATCAACATCAGCCGCCGACTTTGCAGCCCCTTGGGCTCGTGCAGGAGAGTCAACTCGCCCGACTTGCCGCGCAACTCGCCCGACTCGCGCAGGGCGGCGACTTGCCCGTCGGCCGCTTGGCCAAGCGAGGGGCCACCCGCCAGCGGCCAGACCAGCGCGTCAGTCTCCAACTCGGCCAACGGGCCGTCGTGTAAACGAATGTTCATAAAACGCGCGCATCATCCGGGGCCGATGCCACGTTGTAAAGCGGGGAGGGGTTACTTGGCTGGGAGTTTGCGGCGGGACTTGAGGTCGTAACGCTCGCCGGGATCGAGCATCGTGTAGAATTTTTCGCCGACCGTTTTTTCCAGCGCGATGTCGTAAAAAAGCACCTTGCTTTTGCCGATGACCTCGGCGGTATTGCCGCGCACGACCAACGCGGTCGACTCGTCGATGCCGATGCCAAGCAGGTGCGGATGTTTCCGAATGACCGGCAACATGTCGTTCTCGCGTTTGCGGGCGAGCAGATGCTGGTCGATCGCTGAATTGCGGATGTAGCCAAATCCTTTTTCATGGCCGGGCGACATCATGATTTGGTTCCCTTCCGGCGCACCGCGAAGAAGGTACGAGCCCTGTATTGTCGCGCCCGCCGAACTGCCGCCGATGACGCCGCCGCGCTTGAGCACGTCGTGAATTGCCGCCTCCGTCTTGGTGCCGAGGTACGCATCGACCAAGCGCCACTGGCGTCCGCCACCGAACCACACCGCCTTGGCATCGCGCAGCACGACGACGAACTCGTCGCTGTTGGCAACGTCGCGATCGCGCGTGTGCAGCAGATGCACATCGGTCGCGCCGGCCCGCTTGAACATCTTCACCGAACTTGTCGATTTATCGTACTCGGCACCGGAGCCGGCACCGGGCACAACAACGATCTTGGCATCGCGGCCGCCGGCCGCCGCGAAAAACCGGTCGAAGATTACTTTCGACATCATGCCGCCACCAACGATGACCAGCGTGCCATTGGCCGGGCCTAGCGTCGCCGGTCGCTCGGCTTCAATCGTCGCGCAGCCCTGCAACAGCAGTGCCGCCGTCAAAACCGGGAAAAGGAATCGGGTTTTCATTTTTTGTGTCTAATCGAAATCGGCTCGGCATTGACCGTGGGCAGATGCTTGGCCAGGCGCGACTTCACCTTGGCCAAGCTTGGGTCACCGGCAAGGTTGAGCCACTCATACGGGTCGGTTTTGTGGTCGTACAATTCCTCGCCGCCCTTGGCGTAGCGAATGTAACGGTAACGCCCCGAACGCACGGCGTGATTGCCCCTGCCCTGCGTGGTGACAGCGACGCGCTTGGTTTTTTTGCCCGGCTTGGCAAGGCGCTTGGCCAAGCTGCGGCCCTCGAGCGTCTGCGGCGGCGCGCCAAGCCCGCACAACTCGACGAGCGTCGGATAAAGATCGAGCAGGCTCACCGGCGACTCGCAGTGGGTTCCGGGCTTGGTGTGGCGCGGGTCGATGATGATGAGCGGCACGTGAGTCGTATCCTCCCACAGCGCGAACTTTTCCCAGTTCTCCTTTTCGCCGAGGTGATAACCGTGGTCGCCCCAGAAAACGATCAGCGTGTCGTTGGCCATCGGGCCGTTGTCGAGCGCGTCGAGCAGTTCGCCCACCATGTCATCGGCAAAAGACAGCGAGGCGAGGTAGCCCTGCACCGCCTTTTTCCACTGGCCGTTTTCGGTGATCCATTTGTGCCAATGGCGCTTGGCGATCGCCTGCCCGGCGGGAGGGAGGTCGTCGAGGTCGTCCGCCAAATGCTCAGGCAACTGGATTTCGTCGAGCGGGAAGCGGTCGAAATATTTCTGCGGCGCATACCACGGCACGTGCGGTCGATAAATGCCGACGGACAAAAACAGCGGCTGCACGTGCTGCTTGGCCAGTTGCCGTGCCGCCCACGAGACGACCTTGGCGTCGGCCATTTCGGCGTTGGGAATCTGCAGCGGCGACCAGTCAAAATGTCCGCCGTAAAAATTTTTGGTGCCGTTCACCGGCCACATTTTCGGCACGGCTTCCTCCGGCATCTGCTGCGTTTTGGACGGGAAATAATCGTCCCACGCGTCGGGGTCGGAGTAGCCGCTGAGATTTTTTTTGTCAAAAAACGTGTGGGCGTGAAACAGCTTGCCGGTGCCGAGCGTGAGGTAGCCGTTGTTTTTGAAATGGCGCGGCAATGTGACGGCGCCTTTCAGCTTGGGCGCCTGCCGCCAGTCGTGTGCATTGGCGTAAATGCCGGTGGTCGATGGCCGCAAACCGGTGAGCAAACTCGAGCGCGAGGCGTTGCAACCCGGCGCGGAACAGTGGGCGTTTGTGAAGAGCAACCCGCGCTTGGCCAAGCGATCCATGTTCGGCGTCCGCGCCTGCGGATGCCCGCCAAGCGCCCCGACCCAGTCGTTGAGATCGTCCACCGCAATGAACAACACATTCGGCCTGGCCGCCCCCGCTTGGCCAAGCGGGAGGGACAACAGGAAAGCAAGGCAACGAAGCCAGATGCGGATGAGAGTAAAGAGCTTCAATACCGCAAATCGCTGAGTTGCCAGGCGGAGGAGCAGCGGGTGTTCCCGACCACGGGGACGGTGTTGGCCTCGGTGCGCACCTCGAGTCGGACGGTGCCTTGGCCCGGCTCGGGGATGTCCACTGTCACCAAGCCGTAGCTGTTGCCGTTCAGCCCCCAGAGCCGAAATACGTTGGGGCGGTTTTTGAGCGGCGCCACTTTTTGATTTTGCTGCAGCGGTGAGCTGGTGAACTCGAGCAGCGGCGGGTGGCCGTCGCGCGCCTCGTAGTGCAACTCGCTGTAATGCCGGTCGCCGCTCAGGAAAATCACGCCGTCAATGCGATGTTTCTCGATGTGCGCGATCAGTCTCTGCAATTCGTTTTGCGCCTCCCGCCGATGCCCCTCGCCGCCGGTGCTGCGGGTGATGACTTGTGTGCCGTTGGCGATGAGCTTGACCGGCGCGGTCGAGCGCTTGAGGCCGTCGAGCAGCCAGTCGGTCTGTGCCTTGCCCCAGATTTCGCCGGTCGCCATCGTGACGTCTTTGTGTTTCTGCGGGGAATATTTGTAGTAACGATCGTCCATCAAAAACACCTCGACCGGGCCGTTGCGAACCGAGCTGAAAATGCCGGGGATGCTGTCGGTGCCGTAGGTGGAGTTGGCCCACATTTGTTGGAACACCACCGTCGCCTCCTCGCGCAGATCGAGTGTGCGATCGGCGTTGTCCGGGCCGTAATCGTGGTCGTCCCAAACGGCGTAACTCGGCACCGAACGGAACATCGCCTGCAAGTCCGGGTGCATGCGCGTGGTGAGGTGGCGCGCCGTCATCGCCTCGGGCGACGTCCAGTCACCGATCGCGCCCTGGGTGCCGAAATGATCGTCCGTGCCGTCGGCGACGATGAAATAGGAATTGTCGCCGATGAACAGCGCCATGTCCGGCCGCTCTTCGGCGATCGCCTTGTAAATCGGCCCGCTGTTGAACTGCGACACCTTGCTGCACGAGCCAAACGCGATCCG
>Ga0310122_10001405_pt1 | contig 15416 bp, 8 predicted proteins | sample CB6_Bottom_1051__FD_203503 | JGI IMG/M metagenome (GOLD analysis project Ga0310122, IMG submission 203503) | Marine microbial communities from Western Arctic Ocean, Canada - CB6_Bottom_1051 | ecosystem: Environmental > Aquatic > Marine > Oceanic | place: Canada: Western Arctic Ocean | collected...
CCGATCGCCGGTTGGGCCACATCGGTTCGTCGCAAAGCTTCTTCCTGGGCCACTTGGTCGCGGTTGAAGGATCTCGGTGGCCAGATCCTGCTGGCGAGACCCGCCTGGCCCTGCTCGTTCCAGAAAACACTCTCGGCATCGTCGACCACCTGGACCATCTCGGGAAAACGACAGCAAACGGCTCGTAGCATATCGACCTTCTGAGAACCCTGGCCCGGGAAGATGATCGCCAACGATCCTCGAGGTGGTCCACCATCTCGATCGATTCCGACAGGCAGGTTCCAGTGTTGTTGCTGCTCTTGCGTCAGCGTGCTCAGTGCCTCATCGAGCAGAGTCTCGAGCGAATCCCCGAGGTTTTGGGTGATGGTGAGGCGATGTTCGTCGTGATGATGGAATCGAGTCCTGGTATCCCGAGCGATGCAGTCCAGTTCCAGTTGCGACACTTTCCCCTCGATGGCCGCACGAGCCTGCTCCAACTGGTGCTGTAGTCTGTCGGTGGAAGAAGCCGAAAAAGCGAACAGGCGCGCCATCTGCTGCCAATCGGTCTCGATGCGCCCGGGTGAGTTCTCCTCCAGCACCGCGTGAAAATTGCTTCCACCGAAACCAAAGGAGGAGACTGCCGCACGTCGGGGGGAATCGGGTCTACGGATCCATGGCCTTGCACTCGACTCGATGTGGAAGGGCGTGCTTTCATCCTGGAGCCCCTGTAACGGTTCGCGGATCTTGATGCTCGGAGGCTGAACCTTGTGGTGAAGAGATAGCACTGCCTTGATCAGACCTGCGGCACCGGAGGCTGCCTTGGTGTGACCGATCTGAGATTTGACCGATCCGAGAGCACATCGACTCGGTTGTGATCCGGCTCTGGAATAGATCTCCTGCAGTGCCTGCAACTCGGTCGCGTCACCTACCGCAGTTCCGGTGCCATGAGCCTCGACCAGTCCGATGGAACAGGGGGCAACCCCGGCTTGCTGATAGGCATCCTGGAGGCATCTCTGTTGTCCTGCAGCCGTCGGAGCGTAGATCGCCGCACCCTTGCCGTCGCTGGATGTTCCGATGGAAAGGATACGAGCATAGATCCGGTCGCCGTCCCTCACCGCATCGGAGAGTCTCTTGAGAACCACCAGTCCGATACCTTCGCCGAGGACGGTGCCATCTGCTTGGCTGTCGAAGGGGCGCGCATCTCCGCTCGGAGAGAGTGCGGGAGTCTTCGAGAAGCACATATACATGAAGATATCGTTGAAGGTGTCGACACCTCCGGAGATGACCAGATCGCTGCGGCCGCTCCTCAATTCCAGCATGGAGAGGTGGATCGCCGCCAGTGAAGAAGCACAGGCGGCATCCGTGACGCAGTTGGTGCCATGGAGGTCGAGTCGGTTGGCGATCCTTCCAGCCACGACATTACCGAGTAGACCGGGGAAGGAGTTCTCCTGCCAGGAGACGTAAGAGTCTGAAATGTTCTGGACAACCTTGGAGGCGGTGCTTTCGTCGACTCCGGCTGCTCTCAGGGCTCTCCACCAGTGGGGGTGTCCCAGTCGGGCCCCGAGCGGCACTACAAGTTCCAGAGCGCCGGTGACTCCGAGAATCACCGCTGCCCGTGAACGATTGAAGGTTCGCTGTGGATCGTATCCTGCATCGAGCAGTGCCTGGTGGGCGGCAACGAGCGAGAGAAGTTGTGATGTATCGGTTGCTTCCAGATCGCGTGGGGTGATTCCGAACTGAAGTGGACGGAACGGAACGGGAGTGAGGAAACCTCCGCGACGACCGTAAGTACGATCCGGCGAGTCCGGATCGAGGTCGTGGTAGTCCTGGGGATTCCAGTATCCGTCCGGGACATCTTCGATGAGGTCCCTGCCGTCACGGATATTGGCCCAGTAACTATTCCGGTCATCCGAGCCCGGGAACAGACAACCGATGCCGATGACTGCGATCGGCTCCGAATTGGCTCCTGAGGGCCTCAATTCGGGCGCATTCATGTCGTGGTCCCGAGCAGGGTCGAGCAAGAGGCGGCAATTCTTCGCGGCGACGGATCGAGCGCTACCGACACACCTTGCCTTCGAAGGCTCTCCCGGCGAGTCGAGAGGGCAGCGCCGTGCATCAGTGCACGTGAGATATCCCCGACGCATCGGGCTGCTGGATCTGCCAGCCAGGTGCCTTTTGTCCATTCGTTGAAGGCTCCCATGGCAGGTCCGCACCATACCTGGTAATCAAGCTGGCGCTCGGGATCTCCGGAATTGGCCCAATCCGATGACTTTCCCAGATACCACCGGAAGATGAGCGCCATCTGATGATGAGGATCGTCGACGGCTTTTTCTATCTGGGCCGGCTCTCGTTCGATGAAAAATTGTTGTGTCAATTGCCACACATCATCGAGAGACATGCGGAAGATATCCTTCTCGAGCCGTTGTTTCTCGCTGGCCGGGATCTCATCGATGGAACGGTGATTGCGGTACAGTTCGAGCAGTCGTTTTGCCCGTGGACCGAACAGGGTTCCCCTGCGCAGGACCTGGAGATGGACACCGAGTTCGAACATGTCAGATGCCGGAGCCATGATCACATCGGCGGGACCGGTCTCGGCCAGCATCTGGCGCACCGGATCGCTGGAACCCGATTCGATGCATGCCTGATGGACCGAACCGATCAACACATAATCGGCGCCCAGCGCGAAAGCAGAGGCGATCGAGTCGGGAGTACCCAGCCCCCCCGCCGCTCCGATCTTCACGTACCTCGTGGCCGCCAGATCCCGGGCGATTTCGTCCCTCAGACGGCCAAAGGCCGGCACCAGGGTGGCCATCGGACGATTGTCGGTGTGGCCTCCGGAATCGGCTTCTGCCGTCAGATCATCGCACAGTGGCAACCTACGGGCCCACTGAGCCTGCTGTGAGCTGATCTCACCGCTGTTGAGAAGCTGGGTGACAAGAGCCTCCGGTGGTGCTGAGAGGAATCGTCGAGCCACCTCGAGTCTCGATGCTTTCGCCATCACGCGAATGCGGGCAAAAGGTCTGCCGGAACCATCCTCGCTCAATCCCTGTATTCGCAATCGAACCAGCGGTGCCGTGACATCCAGATAGGCACTGGCCTCGACGCAGGAAACCTGCTCGCGCACCAGCATCCTGCTGATCTCATCCTCGCTGGTCGGTTCCGCCGGACTGTGGATCAGGTTGCAGCCCCACGGACGACCGGGGACCGTCTCTTTCAGCCGCTGCACTGCAGCGGAGACCACGGCGGGACTCTGTCCTGCAGAACCGTAGAAGGAGAGACATCCTTCTCTTGCCAGTGCAGAGACAAACTCTACCGATGCGATGCCATTTGCCATCGAACCTGCGACGTAGCAGTTTCGGACTCCATGGTCGCGAAGGAAATCTCTGGATCCAAGTGACGAGGGTCTGCACTGAGGCAGCCAGCAGATGATGGGGAACCCTTCGTTGTCGGAGGGTCGAGCAGCGGAGGGGGTTACCTCAACGGGCGAAAATTCGATGTTGCCGCCCCGGGAGGCGCTCAGTTCTCCTGAGGAATCGCGCAAGACCACCCAGGAATTCGCAACATCTTCGATCGCTTCGAATAAGGGCACACGGATCGAATCGGTCGACGGGTACCAGGTACCGATCGACGACTGTGGGCCCGTGGCTGCTCGCTGATTTCCCATTTCCCACTCCCCGCAGGTGCTTCCCCAATATAGGGTCATCCTGATGGCACAGGAGGCATAAGATAACTCCGATAATGCTACTGCGCACCCTTTCTGCACCACTCTGGAGCGAGTTCTGGCTCCCTCCGGAGAACTCCTCGGATGCTCCGATCAGGGAGTTGCCGCCCGCAGAAGCAGCCGATAGCGGTGGTCGGGGGATCCGCCTTGCTGTGCCGCTGAGACCTTCAGCAGCAGTGTGCCGGAGGAATCGGCCTCGATGCCGAGCAGGTATGGATCGAAGAAGAAGGGGGGAACCGATTGGGCGGAACCGAGCAGCATCGATCCGTCTGCCAGATACCAGTCGAGCCGTCCGATCAGGGGCGATCCATCGCGGCGGGCGATCAACTCGATCTGGAAAGGTCCCGCGCTCGTGGGCACGATTCGATACCAGTCCTCGTCGGTGTCGGTGGCGATGGTCCCGACGATGAGCAGAGGATCTGTGGTGATCTCAGGGGCACTCGACGGAAGATCGTTCGATCCGTTGGTTTCATCTTCGCTGAATACCTGTGCTGATTGTTGTTCGACGAAGATTCTCCCGACCAGATCGTTGCCTGATCCGTCTCCTGTGAAAGGGAGGATCTCGAGCAGGGTCTGTTGGCCTGGTTGAGGCTCAGGAAAGATCTTCACCGACAGTTTTTTGGCGGAGCGCAGGACTTGGAGATCTTCGGTACGGTCGATGCCCTCGACCTGTACGCGGATCGCCTCCAGGACCTGAGCAGGAAGAACACGGGTGAAGGAGAGCTGCCAATATCCGCCGAGGGAGGGCATCGAGGGGCCCGGGTCCACTGAAATCAACTGGATCTCATCGGGGGCCATGGGAAGTGCAGGATCGGCTCCGATGAAATGAAGAGGATTGTTCCCGAGCGGACCGAGGTCGTGGGGGAATCCGTCGGAGTCGACAGATGTGGGATCCGCAGCGTCAATCATCATGCTGGTCGCCAGAGGTGTGGGATCCTCTATCGGCCCTTCTCCTGGAGCCCAGAAAAAGATGGAACTCCCGTCAGGAACTTCGGTCGGCATCGGGTCGAGGGTGATCATGGGACCATCGCTGGAAGTGATGTGACGCAGCACTCCGTCGTCGGCAATCTCTACCATCGATTCAAGAGGCACGGGGGCGATTCCATCGAGCAGGACACTGCCATCGGGGAGACCGGTTCCGCGAGTGTAGTAGATGGGACGCCCCACCATATCCGGATTGGCAGAGAAGACTCCAGCAGGCAGTTCTGCAGGCGCCAGATCTCCTTCGATGAGGCAGTACTGGAAGGAGGAAACGTTGAGTTCCGGATGGCCCGGGGCGAGAACGCAGTTGTGAAAGGTCACGGAGCCCCTCGGTGATCGATAGATGCCACCCTTGTTACCGTCGACCCAGCAATGCCATGCTCTGAGAGAACCAAGTCCGAAGGCCGCGATGCCAGCCTGAGCGTTACCGATGATATTGCAGTGCTGAATCGAGATGATTGGACCGTTGGCGATGCCAGTTGCACTGATTCCATCACCATGGTTGGCACTGATCTGACAACGTGCGATACGAACTGCCGCGCTGCTATCCCCGTCGATGAAGATACCGGTCATGAAGTTGGCTCTGACCAGGGTATCGTCGATTCGAACCCGGATGTCCATCTGGTCTACATCTCGCGTGTCGAGATCGATCACGATTCCCTCGAGTTGATTTTCCTCGACCAAGCAGTGGCGTATCCGAATTCGTACCTCAGCCCCTTGCTGGGCAAGGGGATTCAATTCGTCGACGGCGGCGATATCGAGATCGATCCCCTCGTCGCCATTGTTTCGGATCCGGCACCGGGTGATCTCGATCAGAGCATTGTTGTCGGTGTCAGCGCGGATCCACTGGCTCTCGATGCCCTCGTTCAAGTTGTTACGAATCTCGCAATTATCGATGCGGATCTCGGGGATCCCCTGGATGCGGATCCCCTCTCCGTTGCAATCGGCAACGACACAGTCGGCGATCAGAACCTGGATCTTTTCCCCCTCCAGGTAGTCACTGCGAAGATCGATGCCCTGGGTGATCGCTCCGCTCATCTGGCATCTGGTGATCCTCGCGTTGCAATCCTCGGCGAAGACGCAAGTTTCGGCGATGAAGTTGCCTGCGAGGCTGATGCCATCGATCCCGTTGAGGAGATCTCCCGGGCGTAACTGGACAAGGTCGCTGGGGAACGCGATGCCGAACTGGGTCAGATACTGATCTGGATCTCGCTGATCGATTTCGAATTGCACCCCGAAGCCGCCAAAGAGCATCATCCCCTCGAACAGGAAGATGTTTTCCGGATAGAATCCCTCGGCGACATGGAAGTTGACACCGCCGAGAGCGATGCTGTTGGCGACCGCCTGGGCCAGGTTCGGGAATGCGCTCTCGGGGGTCAGTCCATCTGCACCCTGGGAGGAGGCGCCCGAACGGACGTAGCGAACCGGATTGGGTGTCACTGGCCATTCATTCTCATTCGGGTCCACTTCTTGATCGGTATCTCGCGCACGAACCATGAACCGAAGAGGTACCCCGTTTTGTAGTCCTTCGAGGATCAAGTCATTTTGCCCGGTGACGATCCAGGACGGTGTCGAGAGATCGAATGGTGAACCCGCTGCCGCCTGGAAGATGAGATATTCCATCTGGTCATGAGGGGTATTGTCATCGGTGGCCGGTTCCCAGCCGATGCGCACCACGGAGTCTCCTGCGACCAGGTCTCCGACCCCTCCAAATCTTGGATGGGAGATGGGAGCCAGCCCGGTGGAACCGAGCCCACCACCGTCGGGAACGGGGGACTCTCCGATCGAGGGCGGTAGTGGGGGGGTGAATCGGTCACAACTCGTCAGCACAAGCATTGCTGCGAGCAGAAACGAACCACCCTTGGAGGGGGACATCTCAGAAGTTGTACTCCAGTTGCAAGGATGTGAACCAGGCAGGATCCGCTTCGAGGTCGAATGCGGGGCCCGGTCGGAAGTACCCCACCTCCAGCTCGACATCGAAGTCATCCCGTATTTTGGTCATGCCGAATACGAGGTCCAACTCGGTACCCAGATCTCGATGAATGCCATCGGGTGGGGTCCTCAGCCGAGATCTGCGGATCACGGAAGAGGCCTCTACTTGATTATAAGTGTGGAAGACCAAATCGATGGACGCGTTTTTTCTGGGACGAACTCCTGCTCCAATTGTCACGATAGACAGGTTCGACAACTCGGGCCTCATGACGACTCCCAGGTAACGATAGGACGCTACTCCGAAGTAGCGGCTATTGTTGTCTTCATACCCGGTCTGTCGAAAGTCTTTGTTGGTTCCATCGTCGGGGTCGTCGTCGCCAGATCCCCAGGCCCAGCCACCGAACAGATAGGGGCTCCACGGCAAGTCAGAAAACCGGCGCGCAACACTGGCATCGATTCCGAAGGCAGAGATTTTATCGAAGCCATCGACTCCGGAGACGTAGGCACCATCGAACCAGTAGCGAAGGTCACCGTTCATCTTCCTACCGTGAGATTGAATTCCGACGAAGAAGGGGGACTCGTTGAGACTATCCAGGTCGCTGAAATCGATCTCTTCCCGGTCCTGGATGATGTCGATGATGTAGAGTGCATGATGAGTACGACTCTCCTGGCGCCAGCGTGCGACCAGGATCTTGTTTTGTCGGTCTGCGACGTCGAAATGCGGATCACCCAGTAGTGTCGAGAAGGACGCTTCGACTGAATAGGGGCCCTCTTCCCATTCGAGCCGGACCGCATCGAGGGAAGTGTCATAAAACCACTCCCTGCCTTCATCGAAGTCCATTCGGCCGACCTGAAGGGAGAGAGGAAGGCCGCGAATTTGTTGGTGGTAGTAGTAGAACTCCTCCAGGAATCGTTTCTGGTTGGCGATGATGTCCTCTACGTCGCCATCGTCATCCTCATCGATTCTGGTGGATTTCTTCCAGTTTCCTTTGCCGAAAAGGAATCGTTCACGATCGATGGGCCAAGTGGCCTCAATGCTGATGCTAAGTTGGCGATCACTACGATTGGAACCGTTTAGATCGTGATTGTCTCGCTCCTCCCACTCATGTTTGATACGCCCCCCGATGAGGAGTTTGCCATTATGAATACGAATTCCCTCAGATGGCCTCCAGTCGTCCCACTGGATGCGACGTTGGGCTGATTTACGATACACACCGTCAGGGATCTCGGTACCGGGTCCGATGCGACAACGGACCCCATGAATCACCACGATGGGAACGCCATCCTCGTCCAGTAGTTCCGCCTCGACGAATCCTTCCAGTTCGAGCAGGCCTGTCTTTCTCGGTTCGGGTGATGTCTCGACCTGGATTTCCAGTGCCCTGAAGTGGAGGGGCTTCTCGAACACACCCTCGACTTCCACCCGCCAACCGGTTTCCAGTTCTCTCAACTCGTGGGATTTCCGTTCATCCTCTGCGTCGTCGAAGTCGGATTCGTCGGTGACCACGATGGTGAAGGGACCAACGCTAAAAGTGTTCGCGGTCAGGTCGATGGATTCGATGAATCCTTTGATCTCGAGGAACTCGTCGGGTTCCTCCCTGACCAGTTTGACCGCCTCCAGTATCTGGCCATCCCAGCGTCCATCGATCTCGACACGGCTTCCGACGGGGAAATCTCCACTCACGGGGTCGTCTGTCTGCAGAGGATCGGCAAGAAGTGGGGCGGGGCTTCCGAGCAAGAGCCAGGGGATGATGAACCATATTTTCATCCGATGACTCCTTGCCATTCTCCAGTGCTTTTTAACAAATCATCGAGGCTAGAGAGCAACCTGGTGATGAGATTTCCGCGTCGATTTCGTCGGGAGTATATCAGCGAGAGGCGCGCCAGGGTCGATGCGGTCCATCCGATCAGTGGCTCGCTTTCGATGCCACGTTCCATCGCATCCTGCGACAGAATATTACCGATCGATTGCCAGGGAACGGGATGCCCCTGTTCAGCTCTGAGCCGACAATGAGCGATGATGTTTCCTGGATCGAGGGCAGCGCTTCCTCGTGCAAGCAGATCCAGGTCGATGAGGCTGCCACCTTCCTTGGCGGTGATGATCTGTTTGTCGTGAAGATCCCGGTGGGTCAGGATAAAATCCTGGTCACCGATGGCTGCCAGATGCTCGATCACCTTCTCGACCATCTCAGTCGCCTGTGGGTGCGGTTCCTTAAGGGTACGATGAAACACCTCGAGCCTCGAATTCAGAATCCGGACCTCTTCCTCGACGGTGTGAACCGGGAGTCCATCAGAGATCTCACAAGAGGCGAGCCATCGCAGCACTTCTCGCATCGATTCCAGGTGCTGATCGAGCCAGATGCCCGATGTCCACTGCTGATTCAAACTCTGTCCCGGACGATCCTCGATGATGAGGATTTTTTCTTCCGGATTCCAATCCAGAACTTCGGGCGTATTCCATAACCCATCTTGAGAGCCTGCAGAGAGATGCCGCCACCTCTCGACGGTGAAGCGATCCTTGCGAAAGATCTTGGCGTAGGAATGGATGTGATTTCGTGACAGTCGGAAGATACTTCGGCTGCCCACGCGCCACGCAACCAGTTGCATTGAATAACCCTCACCGATCCACCGCGAACAGGCGGTAGCCATGTTGGGCAGCCGTTTGTCCTTCATCGGTTCGAGCGTACTGAGGCTTCCATCGGCTTCGAGTTGGTGCCAGTTCACGGCCGGATCTCCTGGATTTCCCGCCAGGCAGATCCAGCCGCCGGTCCGAGATTCTTCGACTCGTAACCAGGGACCGGTTTCACGAAGCGCCATCGCCAGTGGATCGATGAGTTTGTCGGTCCAGTTCATCGGTGATCCCCTTCGAGATAGCGCTGACACGTCTCCACCGAGGCGAGCAGTTTCGATCGCCAATCTGGATCCAGTTCTCTCAGGGGTTCGCTAGCTCTTCTGAGCGATGCCATGGCCCTGCCGATCATGACATGGCCCCTGTCCGCAGGACTTCCGCTCATGGAGTTATATCCATGCTCGAAGGCGGCCTGTGCTTCTGGGGTCACACCTCTGGAGTGCAGATCTTCCAGGAAGGAACCGACATCGAGGCAACTGTATCCTCTTCCCGCGCGATCGAAATCGACCAGCAGAGGCCGGTCTCCTTCGATCAGAATTTGATCCAGGTGCAAATCTCCATGGAGTAACGATGACGGCTGCAGGGACAGATCCGGGATGGCCGAGATCAGGGCATCACACGCCTCGCCGATCTCGGTTTCGTGTTGAGGAACGAGACGTGAGAGATCTGATCGAATGGTGTTGACCTCGTCGATCATCAACTGAGGCGGGGAGAGAGGTCTCAGTTCGAGAGGCAGAGCGTGGAACTCAGCGATGGCTGATCCGATCCCTTTCAGGATTCGGGGAAGATCTTCACTCGAGAGATCGATGCGCGAACCGCTACTCCACTGATGAGCATAAAGAGAACCATTGGATGCAGCCCCGAGGAATCGTGGTGTCCTGAACAACTTGCACTGGTCCGTGGCCTCCGAGATTTCGCGGGCCTGGCGGATCGATCGTCCGGCGCTCTGCTTCTTTTCGACCTTCAGGTGCAGGCGAACCCTTTCCTTGAGGTCTTGCTCGATATGGCGGAACTTCAACTTCGCCTTCAGGACAGCACGCCTTCCCGGTTTGTATGCCAGTAAGCGGAATTTTGTCAGACTTCTCTGGAGACGCCATCGGCCTACCGATTGATCGGGTAAGAACCCGAGTGCAAGTCTGCGGAATCGATCCGGTTCATAAATTCTTCGAAGTTCTGGGATCTCTGGATCGTTGGGGAAGGGAAGTCCAACTACACCGGAAGACTCGTCGTAAAACGACATCAATCCATCCGCCGATGGAAGAGGTCTACGCGTTTTTTCCTTCTCGAATGCAGTCCTGGCACGTTCTTTATCGTCGTAGATGCGTAAGAGAATTCCCTGAGGCGGTTCATCTGCGCCCTGTCGCTCTTCTCCGAGCAGGAAGATCCTGCAGGCGCCGGGCTTCAGGCGCAGGTAGCGGATGTGGCTGGCGGGATCGTCGAGGGGGAACACCCTTCCTTCGTCGAGCAGCCGTGGCCACAGTTCTCCCGCGAGAAGTTGTTCCAGTCCACCTGGGGTATCGGGAGGCAGGGAGATGGGATTCATCGTGATCCTTCTCCCTGGTCGTCGTGGCTGGTCGTGACGATCTGCCCCGCCTGCATGGTGATTTTGCGATCAAACGAGCTGGCGAGTTCCTCATCGTGTGTGACCACGATGAGAGTTTTCCCCTTCATGAAACGTGGCAGCAACTGGCTGATTTCTGTTCGGCTTGCCGCATCGATACCCGAAGTCGGTTCATCGAGGATGACGATGGGGGCATCCCTCAACAGGGCCGAGGCGAGCGAGAACTTGCGTCGCTCTCCACCGGAGAGGTCTTCGGCTCCTTCGGCGAGATCGCGGTCAAGTCCATCTGGATGGTCGAGCAAAAACTGACAACCCGCTGCTTCGAGTGCCGCCAACATCTGACCATCGTTGGCGTCGGGACGGTGGAACAGGAGGTTGTCTCGCACTGTCCCGTACAGAACGAGGCTCTCCTGAAGCACCACCGAGATCTGGTCGCGCAGGCTCCGGATGGTCCATTCCTTCACAGGCTCTCCATCGATGAGGATCTCTCCTCGATCCGGTTCGTAGAGCCGCAGCAACAGGGCAAATAGGGTGCTTTTCCCGGCCCCGTTGGGACCGGTGATCACCAGATGCTGACCGGCCGGGATGTCGAGGTTGATGCCTCTCAATGCCTCAGGGATGCGAGTATCTGTCTGTTCGTCGGAGGCCAGTTGGTAATGGAAATGAACATCTCTGAACTCGATCCTACCTTCCAGCGTGGGAGCCTCGTGTGCTCCGGGGAGGTCTTTCTCTTCGGGCTCGATTTCCAGGACCTCCGCGATGCGTTCGGCGCAGGCGGCTCCCTTTCCCACCTTGGCAGCGAGCCGGGAGGCTCGACGAAGCGGTTTCTGCAGCGAACGGACATAGGAAACGAAGACGAGCAGGTCTCCCGGGGTCATACCCGAGGTTCCCAGGACTCTCCAGGCACCGGCGAGCAGTACCACGGAGAGACCTCCTGCGAAGACGAGTTCAATCCATCTCGAGAGAGAAGCCTGGAGTCGTGTCGAACGAACACCCTGTCTGAGAGATGAGCGGTTCTTGCGAGCGAACCGTCGGACCATCTCATTCTCCCGTCCGAGTGACTTGATGAGTTGGAGCGAGGCGAGGCTTTCTCCGGTGGTAAAGGCGATTTCTCCCTCGAACGCACGCTGTTTCTTCGCTACCCGAGTGATGCGACGGCTGAAAAACCTCGATAGCATCGAAACGATCACGAGCACGACCAGCGAGACCACCGTCAGGGCAGGGTCGATCCATGCCATCAGGCTGAGAGTCGCCAGAGCCTGGATGACACGTCCGGAGAAGTCGACCATCTCGGTGGAAAGAACATCCCGCAGCATCGGAACATCTCCGGTGATCCGGAGCAGCAAGTCTCCCAGTTTCTGATCCCTGTGGAAGCGGAGGGAAAGATGGAGCAGGTGCGAATAGACTCGCTTCCTCAACTTCATCATCATCCGCTGGCCTGCTATGGCACTCAACACTGTGCGGAAATAGCCGAAAATTCCCTGTCCCATCGCGATGAGGAGGACCGCGGTGCTGACGATTCCAAGAAATGCGAGTGGATTCACGGATGGCCAACCGGGCTCGACGAATAGCAGCGAGGTTCCTTGGCGGGGAAACAACAACCCGTCGAAGATGTATTTCACTGGCCACGGAACCATCAGCGCGAATCCGACCTCGACCGCCAGGGCGCTGGAGGAGAGTGCCAGCAGTGAGGACTGGGCACGAATCAGATCTCCGTGCTGACCCGTGATGGTCTTCCAGTCCTGAAATCCTCGTCGAACAGTGCTGCCGACCTTCATCTCACCTCCTCGATGAGTTCGAGGACCTGTGAGGCGCGGATCTTCCAGGTTGCGTTGGCAAGAACCCAGCGGCGGGCGTTCTCTCCGATTCGTCTGGAGGCGTCCGGATCATCGAGGTACTTCTTCAGACCAAGCGCCATCGACTCGAGGTCTCCGATGGGCACCAGATCTCCGTGCCCGGGGAGGATCAGGTCTTTGACCTGTCCAACCTCAGAGCCGACGACAGGAAGGCCACAGCAGAAATATTCGAAGATTTTGATGGGGGAGAACCAGAACTCATCGAGTTGCGGGTAAGGAGCGACCGCGACCGAGCAACTGGAAAGCCAGTTATTGACCTCGTCATGAGGGATGTTACCCGGGCAGTGAATGCGGTCGCCGAGTCCGTTGTGAGAAGCGACTTCCTGGAATCGAGATTTTTCCGGTCCATCACCGATGCAAAGTAGATGAGCTGGCGACTGGAACCGATCGACAAGGATCTTGAATGCACCGAGCAGATCCTTGGTTCCATGCCAGGGGCGGAAGGTACTGGTGAAACCGATGAGAGGAACGTCTTCTGCCGGAAGTCCTTCGGGACGAACAAAATTATCCGGGTCGAACAGTTCCTCGTCGACTCCATTGGGGATCACCTTGACCCCCTTGTCGTGTCCTCGCTCGGAGATGACCCATTGCGCAATCTCGTCGGAGACGCAGACGACTCCATCGGAATCACGCAGCAGCAACCGTGCGAGTCCATGGGCAAGTGGTTCGTTGGCCAGATGTCTAAAACTAAGGCTCTCGCGTGGCAGCGGGCTGTTGACCTCCAGGATGAAGGGTACTTGCAGTTTTCGAGCCAGGTACAGGCCGCCAGGATGCCAGAGACTGTATCGTTCGTAGATGAAGTCCGGTACTTCACCCTGGTGTTCCAGCCTCGCCAGAAAGAGCCGATTCTCGCGGTCCTCGACCGATTTGTGTTTTCTTCGGGAAGGCAAATCGATGGGAATCAGTGGAAAACCGTGAATCTCCTTCGCCTCGGGCCGGACGGTGTGGATCTGACCGGTGAGATCGAGTCTCTGGAATGCCCGGCAAAGCGAGACAACATGAACCGAGGCCCCTTTCAGTCCTGGAAGGGGAACACCGGGATCTGCACAGACATAAGAGAAGCGCTTCATCGGTTGGTTCTATCGCCCCGAAAGGGCACTTTTCAGGAAATGTCCACGTAAAGTTGACACGTTGGTGGAGAGGTTGAAAAGTTTTTCCGCTCGAGAGCGAGCGGTTCCCCGGGTGAAATTACCTTCATTGAGGTTGGTGGTCAGGGTGCGAATCGAATCGGCAAGAGCAGTGGGATTTGCGGGTTCGACGAGAATCCCAGCATCTTCCCCGACGATCTCCGGACAACCAGTGAGGCTGGTGGTAACGATGGGAAGGTCGAGGGCCAGGGCTTCCAGCAAGACGGTAGGTAGAGCATCCATGTTGCCGTCGGTGTCAGGAACACAACCGAGAACCATCATCGAAGAATCGGCACATCTGCGGCGCACCTCTTCGATGGGCAAAGCTCCCGTGAAGTCGACCTCATTATCGAGGTCTAACCGGGTACAAAGTTGCTGCAGCCGGTTCCTCTCGTCACCATCTCCGATGATTGTGGTGTGGAAGTTCACGTTGTCGGACTTCAACATCGCCAGTGCATTGAGCAGATGGTCGAATCCCTTCTTTGGGACCAACCTGCCGACGCTGATGATCTGCAGCGGATCGGTTGTGCGCGGCGTCTGCGCTGGTTGGAAGAAGTTCAGATCGATCCCGTTATAGAGTCTGATCACCTTCTCAGCGTCGACACCGGGCGTGTTTTCGAGGATGAAATTGCGATTGAAATCGCTCACGGTGATGGCGAATGAAGCACCCTCGACGAGATCTCGAAATAGTTCCCGATCGACCGTATCCCTGAAGATGTCTTTTGCGTGGCAAGTGAATGAATACGGGATGTCATAGAGGAGTTTCACCAGCGCGGCCATCCGTGTCGATATTGTCGCGAAGTGAGCATGAATGTGCTGTACCCCGGACAACTTCGCCTCGGCGCCGATGATCAGAGCTCGCAATAACATGTCGAGATCCCTGGGGATCCGGTACTTACGAAGAAACTCAGCAGCGGGCTCCCAACGATCCATCGGCGGCACCACTCCCGGTTCGAATTCTCCCAGTTTCATCCAGAATGATTCCGGTTTTTCTCGCTGGATGTAACGGATGGTGAGTTTCAGTTCACTGACGCTGCCGTGAAATCTTCCATCTCCAGGAGGCAATAAACTGAAAACCTCTACCTCTACACCTTGCCTCTCGAGTTCGAGAATTTCATTGAGGATGAAAGTTTCGGACAGACGGGGGAACATCTTCAGGAGGTAGGCAACATGTAGGGATGGTTCAGGCTCTGATGAGATCGGATTTGCCAACGGGATGGTCCTTTCTCTTCACGAAATATTGCTCACGGAGTTTTTCGATCCGTGCCAGGAAATTTCCGACACCATCCATGCCCAGTCCGCACTCTTCGGGAGTCGGCAGGTTCGACCGTGCGAGCTCTTCATGGATGGCAAAGGCCAGTTTTTCATTATCGAGTTGAGAAGGATCGAGACATCTGATGAGGCCCAACTCGGCAAACTTGCTCGACCGCAGCCATTGCTCTTTACGCGGGGATACCCTGGGAACGGCAATGATCGGTTTCTGGCAGGAAAGAGCCTCCATCAGGGCGTTGTAGCCGCCCATGGTGACGATCAGATCGGCAGTTCTCAGGTGCTCCTCGAGGTGGGTGGTGAATCGAAGGATCTGTGCGTTTTGGAGCGAGCCGAAACAGCCGGCGAGGGTGCGGGAATCTGT
>Ga0310122_10001406_pt1 | contig 15413 bp, 17 predicted proteins | sample CB6_Bottom_1051__FD_203503 | JGI IMG/M metagenome (GOLD analysis project Ga0310122, IMG submission 203503) | Marine microbial communities from Western Arctic Ocean, Canada - CB6_Bottom_1051 | ecosystem: Environmental > Aquatic > Marine > Oceanic | place: Canada: Western Arctic Ocean | collected...
GACGACCGGGGCACGCTAGAATATGTTACTACAACCGCGTTGGGTACTGCCAGAGCTATTTTGCCCTTGCGGCGGTATTCGCCGCAGATATACAAAATCTACATTGATCGCCTTGGTTTGTGTCTACGCCGCCCGCAATGCCAGAGAAGGCTAGGGGTACACCGCCAAGGCCTCCAGCGACTCGGTTTCAGGAAAACCGCACATCAGGTTCATATTCTGCACGGCCTGACCCGCTGCGCCCTTCACCAAATTGTCCAGGCAGCTAATCACTATCAGCCGGCCTGTGCGCAGGTCCACAGTAGGATGAATCAAGCAGAGGTTATTGCCCAAAGTCTGCTTGGTCTGGGGCGGCTGGGGCGTCACTCTCACGAAGGGATCGTCGGCATAATATTCTTCGTAAATCTCGCGGATGCGCTGGATTGGATCAGTCCCGTTGTCCAAGAAGCTGGGTTTAAACTTTGCGTAACATGAACTGAGAATACCCCTGGTCATGGGAATCAAGTGTGTCAGAAAAGTGATGCTGGGCGCGTCACTGGTCAATGCCGACAGTTCCTGAGTGATTTCTGGCAGGTGGCGGTGACCCTGTAGCGCATAAGCGAAAACGTTCTCGTTCACCTCGGAAAAATGATTGGTCATGTTTAAGCTGCGGCCTCCCCCGGAAACGCCCGACTTGCTGTCCACGATGACATCTGACTCTATGAGACTCTGCTCGATAACCGGGGCCAAGGCCAGGATGGCGCTGGTTGGGTAGCAGCCGGGGTTGGCCACCAGCCGCGCAGTTTTTACTTCCTCCCGGTGTAGCTCGGTCAGCCCGTAGACCGCTTCTTCCAAATAGTTGGGGTCCTGATGTTGCACGCCGTACCACTCCTGGTACTCGTCGGCGCTCTTCAGCCGGAAGTCCGCGCTGATATCCACAACCTTTAGACCCTGCTCTAAGGCCGGTATCACCGCTTCGGCGCTGGCCTTGTGGGGCAGGGCCGAAAAGGCCAGGTCCAGGTTGCCATCCAATTGCTCTGTGATGGTCAGGTCCAACGCTGCCAGATGTGGGAAAACATCGCCCAGCTTCTGACCGGCGGCGCTGCGCCCGGTAACCGAGGCTAATTCTACTTCGGGGTGCCGGTACAGGATGCGGGCCAGCTCACACCCCGAGTAACCGGTTACGTTTATTATTCCTACTTTCACGACTTGGTCTCCTAATAGTTGATTGACTGTTATTTCTTAGTCGCCGCAGTTATAGAATGGGGCGCCCGAATCATTTTTCGCTTCTGAGGAAGCTGGCCCGGCGCCTTCGTTCGCTGTCTGTTGCTAGCGATTCGGCCATTATCTCGGCCATTATTTATGGAAGCGGCAAACGATTCCGAAAAAGATTCCCTTGAAGGGCAGTCGGTTGAGACCACGCACTCGCCGCACTTAGGCCGCTGGGCCTTACATATTTGTCGGCCCAGGGTTATGAACCCTGCGTGGAAGGAGTAGACCTTCTCCGGCTCGACAGCCGCTTCCAGAATCTCGTGGGCCTTATCCACGTTGGTCTTGGGTCCGATGAGCCCCAAACGCTGGCTGACCCTGTATATGTGGGTGTCTATGGCCATGGCGGGAAGGCCCAAGGAGAAGCTGAGAACTATTCCGGCAGATTTGGGACCGATTCCCGGCAATTGCTTGAGCCAGTTCTTAGCATCTTCAAGGGGCATCTCGCGCAGGAAAGACAGGTCCAACGACCCGTTCAATTCCAGAATAATGTTGAGCACTTGCTTGATTCTGGGCGCTTTAACTTTAGCGAGTCCACCGGGGCTGATGGCTTGTTCTATCGCCACTACGTCGGCGCTGGCGACGGCTTCCAGCGTGCCGAACCGCTCCAGCAGTAACTGGAAAGCCCTGGCCGAGTTGGTGTCGGAGGTATGTTGAGACAGGATGGTGAACACCAGTTCGTGGGCTGGTTCCAACCGCGGCTCTTCCACGAATGGTCCATACTCGGAGGTTAACACGCCAATGACCTCGTCGACCTTGGAACAAAGCTCCGGGAGGCTCAACTCAGGCTTCTGTTTTTTTGTGACCTTAGCTTTGGACCGGGCGGTGGCAGTGGATTTAGAGGGCATTAAACCTATCCAACAATTTCCAACAGAAATGGGCCCAAAATAGACGGGCCATATCAAGATGGAACCAAGTATAACTGGGCCTGGGACGATGGGGAAGCCGGGCGAAAACAGGCGAATTGAACCGACGAATTGGGCCTTAGTCGGCCTGTGGCGTGTCGCCCGGCCTTCGTCGCTGTTCCGACCGTAAGAACTGCTCCACGTCGCGAACCATCTCGGCGGGCTCGGGCATCTCGGTCACCGGCGTGGATTCATCGTACTGGCTTTCCAGTTTTTGGACATAAGTGGTCAACTGGTCGTCCCTGGCGATGGCTTTGACTACCTCTTCGTCGAAGGTAGCGGCGGCGGTCTTAAGCTCGCTCAGGTCCATATCCAGGCCCAGCATGTTGGAGAGGTATTTGGTCAATGTGTAGCCGATGCGGTAGTTGGGAGCAGCCTGTAAATAGTGGGAGGTGTGCCCCCACAAAGACAGGTATTCAATTCCCTGGTTGGCGCAGGCTTCCATCATGGCGGAACTGATTCCCGTTGGTCCCTGATAATTGGAGCCGTGGATGCCAGCTTCCTCCAGCGTCTTCTGCTGCTCCGGGTTGGTGGAGGTGCCGGTTAGCTTTACATCCCTAGAGTGGGGTACGGCGTCCAAAAGGGCGCCAATGTGGATGACTTTCTTGACTCCGTGCTTTACCGCCAACTCGATGATTGTCTTGGAATAGGTGCGCCATTTGAGATTGGGTTCCACGCCAATAAAGGTCATGGCACCTTTGGAGTGGTCCGGTGAAGAACCTGGCCCCACCCAGTATGAGAACTCGTTTTCCGGCCATTGCACTCGCCTGCGGCCATCACGGGTGCGGGAAGTGTAAGGCCTAGTCTGGGTAAAGTCGTAGAACTCCTCGGGGTCGATTACCGCGAACTTCTTGGCCCCCAACTGCCGTTGCATGAATTTTATTGCGGAGGTGGCGCTTTCACCAGCATCTGCCCAACCGCCAAAGGCGATGATTAGGCAGTCCAAGTCCACATCGGGGTCATGTAATATCGTCAAATAATTCATGTCGAAAATTACTTTCCTGTTTGACCGGGATGGCGAAGGTTGCCAGTGGGATTGGCGGCAGAGGATTTCTAAACTGTGAAGACAATGCCCGAAAGTGGGCGACTCACTTCCAGTGTAGCATCCGCCTCTGATAGCTACAAGGTAACTTCTTACGCACAGTTAAGGTTTCTCAGCCACACATTCGTCAATGTAGGCAAAACATTCTTGATTCCCGGCTACGCATCCGTCATTCCGGCGAAGGCCGGAATCCAGGCGTGGTCGGAAGGTTCCTGGACATTGCTTTCGCTGGCGGGTTGGATATAGAGTCGGCCGATTATACCCGCGTACTACGTCCAATGGCTAGAACGCCCTAGCCGCCTGAAACCCCAAGTAAGCGGCGAGCAGACCGAAAAAGACGTTACCCGCTACGCTCAAACCCGCCTCCAGCACTTCACCTGACTCAGCCCGGCGTATGGCATCTACGGTCAGCGTGGAGAAGGTGGTATAGCCCCCCAAAAGCCCCACGGTCACCAAGCCACGGTATTCTGCGGGTACCGAAACTCTTTCCATGGTCAGGGTAATAAACAGGCCCAAGGCGAAGGAACCGGTGATATTTACGAAGAACGTGCCCCACAGCGGCGAGGCTCCGAAATAATTAACGGCCAGCCTCCCCACTCCGTACCGCATGACCGACCCAAGGGCACCGCCTAATGCCACGGTGATCCAGATCAAATTCTAATTACCGGCACTACTTAACACGATGGCTAATTAACCGAACCGGCCCAGCCGGAACAGCCCTATATCGTGGGCGGTCTCGCCGTGTTGCGCCAAGTCGGCCATAATCTCCCCCACAACACTGCTGTGCTTGAACCCGTGGCCGGAGAACCCGGCGGCGACGCTCACCTGAGGGAAGTCAGGCAGAGTGTCCAGAATAAAGTGCTCGTCCGGGCTGTTGGTGAACATGCAGGTCTTCAACGCCAAGGCCGGGCCAGCGGCCTCGGGGAAGTATTGGCTGGTGAAATCCCGCAGGATAGCTTCATCTTCGGGGTGAATCTCCCGGTCCATCAAGTCGGGGTCAACCTGTTGGTCCAAGTGGTGGGTTCGTCCTATCTTGAACCCTGGAATTCCGTAGGTTGGGAAGCCGTAGAAACGGCCTTCATCTGCCATCACCCCGAACACCGGGAAGGTGTCAGGTCGGAAAAGCTCGGGCCGACGGGGTTGAAACCAAGCCAAGACCTGTCTTTCCACCGCCGTTGATTTTGCCAGGTCTGGGAGAACCTTGGAGGTCCATGCGCCGGAGCATACCACCAGGTTTTTTGCCGTATAGGTGCCCCGGTCGGTATTTACTCGTACCCCTTCCGCAGTGGGTTCCCAGTCTAGGGCCTGCTCCCTGCCGTGGACCTCTCCGCCCAAGTCCAAAGCGGCGGCGACGTGATTGACGATGCACCGCTCGGACAGCAGGAATCCACCGTCGGCTTGATATACCGCCATAGTGTCCTCTGAGAGCCGGTAACCGGGAAATCGCCTGTTCACCTCGGGCCCGGTTAATATCTCGTGGGGTATGTGATGTGCCTCGCAGGCTTCTACCGAGCCCAGATAGTATGAACTGTCTTCCAAGCCAGCCCGGATCGAACCGGTGGTTATCAGCAGCCGCTCACCGGAGATGTTCTCCAATTCGTGCCAAAGCTCATATGCCCGCCGGACCAAGGGCACGTAGGCCGGGTCTTCTTGCAACGTGAGGCGAATCATGCGGGAGATGCCGTGGGATGAGCCCATCTCGTTGGGTATGTCGTAGCGCTCGATTCCCAAGACTCGCAGTCCTCTGCGGGCCAATTGATAAACAGTGGCGCTGCCCATGGCGCCTACGCCGATGACAATGGCGTCGTAATCGTTCATAGTTTCACGTCTTTTCTCATACTCATGCTCCTAGGCACGGTCCGTTGGGTGACGCTTCAAGCCTCCTCCCCCCTTGCGGGGGAGGATTGAGGTGGGGGCTCTGCATCCGCTCCCGTGGTTGTCGCCGCCCATTACCTCCCCATATCTTAACCATCCCCATCAAGGGAGCTTTGGCCCAAAACTCTCCGTCATGATGTCATTCTGAGCGAAGCGAACAATCTTTACGCCTGACCCAAGAGATTTCCCGACAATGGCGAGGACTCTCGACGGTGTCGGAGCATCGTCGCTCCACTCCTCAGAATGACAGTTGTGAGGCAAGGCGCTTCAAGGGGGAAGTGACTATTTATGGCGCTCGTCGCAAGGAGGGGTTCGAATTTTGCTTGTTAAGATTGCTTAGTATTTCGTTTCTCGCATGGGATTCCATTCGGTAACCCCGATGATGTCCTCGTCCCGCATGGCTTCCAAGTAAGCCGGAATCTGGCCGGTTATCACGCTACCGTGATGACATGCCAGGACTTTAGGGTTTCGGGCTTCGATCTTATCCAGCGCCGAATCAAGATGAGCGCGGGACGGGAATATCCCAATCATCTTATACATGGCCAGCATTCCCTCAATCTCCGCTTGGTCCGTGGTCGCTGGCCCCGGTCCCGGCTGGATAAACACGTCGGAGCAGAACTGGGTCCCGGTGGTGTGTTCGTAGGGCAGCATCCCGTCCCAGGTATGTACGTAGGGCGTGACCAGGCACTCAAAGCGATGTTGTCCAGTGTCCAGAATCTCGCCGTCTTCCATCGCTATGGGTTCCCTGATGGAAAAGTCGGCCATGTTGGTCGCAGCGCCAATGGGACTGCACACCGGTTGGGCGTTTGGCGCTAGTTCCAAGAACCGATTTAATGCCCCGCATTCGTCACCCTCAAAATGTGGCACCAAGATGTAACGCAGCGTCGACGGGTCGATGAGTTGCTTCACCGCTTCCAGGCTCTCGTCGAACATCCGGTTCATACCGGTTTCCACCAGTGTGGGCAGTTCGTCCTTAATCACAAAGAAGCTGTATGTGACCGCAGATCCTGGCGCTTCGATGTTGATTCGGTAGATGTCCTGAGCGATTTCCGTCACGGTGGCCATGCTTAACCCCCAGTGAGAAATACAATCATTAGAATTGCTAACTTCTTGATTGTGGAATCAGGCCTTTGTGAAATCAGGCCTTGTGTCAGGCTCGGTGAATCGGTGTGCCTGCGGTTGTCATCCGCATGGTGAAAACCGATGTGCGGGCGGTGAAGAACATCGTCTTGTTATCCGGGCCGCCCCATGCGCAGTTGGCGGGAATCTCCGGCAAACGAATTATGCCCAAGTGATTGCCGGATGAGTCGAAAACCCAACAGCCCTCCGACCCGGTGCAGTAAATCCGCCCTTCCACGTCCACCTTCATGCCGTCGGGCACGCCATCTTCTTTGGAGAACATATCGGCGAAAACCCTATTGTTGCTGAGGGAACCGTCGGCGGCGACATCGAAGGCTCTGATGAACTGGTGGCGGCAAATTTCGCCCCGTTCCTTCTCCTGTATACAGGTGTCGTCCAAGCGGGTGATGGCCACGTATAGAATGCTCTCGTCGGGTGAGAAGGCCAGTCCGTTGGGGAATTCTGTGTCGCTGGTTGCGTTGGATACCGAGCCGTCGGGGGCAATGCGGTGTACGCCGTTATATTCCAATTCCCTATCTTCGGGGGCCAAGCGTCCACCAAGGTCGCTGAAGTACAGACTTCCATCGGACCGGCAGATTACATCGTTGGGGCGGTGTATCTTCTTTCCGCCTATCTGGTCTGCGATGGTCGTATAGTAGCCGTTGGCTTCCCGCCGCGTGATACGGCGATTGTCGCCCTCGCAAACAATCACGTTGCCCCGCAGGTCAAAGGTCATCCCATTGGAGCCGCCGCTGTTTTCCCGGACGGTTTCGGTCTTCCCACCCGGTCGCAGGCCGTGGATGGTGTTTTTGCGGATATCCACGAATTCCCAGTGTCCGTCAGGGTGCCAGAGGGGGCCTTCGGTAAACCCGAAGCCGTCAGCCAGTAGCTCCGGCCCAGATTCCACAACATCGTTAAGTCCCTGATCCATCAGTTCCTCCAGTTAGTAGCCAGCCTGAGAACATTAGGGCTGGCGCAAAATATGCGTGCCTTCAATATATTTGGGCTCTAAGCCAAATGGGACAGGTACTGCTCAACGTAATCCATGCCAGCAACGTCGCTGAAAGCGGATATCAACTGTTGCGTCACGGGACCGGGAAGACTGCCCTGACCAATGGCCGCTCCGTTGAACGTGGAAATGGGGCAGATGCACAAGCTGGTGGAGGTCAGAAAGGCTTCGTCGGCGGTATAGGCGTCGAACTGGTCCAGGTCTCGTTCTTCTGCCGGCAGTCCCAGCCCGTTGGCCAGGTCCAAGACCACCCCTCTGGTGATGCCCTCCAACACAAATTGGCCCTTGGGCGTGGCCACCACGCCGTCCTTCACCAGGAATATGTTGGAACCCTTGCCCTCGGTCAGGTTGCCGTCCTCATCTAGCAGCACGGCCCAAGCATCGGGGTCGGTGCCTTGGGCCTCCAGGTCTCCCAGTATCAGGTTCAGGTAGTTATGAGTCTTGGCTCGTGGGCTCATGAACCGGGGCGGCACTCTGGGGATCGACGGGGTAATGATGCGGAGACCGTCACGGTACAGCGAAGCCCGCTTGGCGAAGGGGATAGGGTGACTCTCAATCAGCACCGTGGGCCGTTGTTCCTCACCGGGCTCGATTGTTTCAACACCTCGGCTGATTCGTTGCATCACCCACATGTCCTGGTTGGGCGGCAGTAAGGAGTAGTTGTGATTCACCACTTCCATGGACCAGCGCTCCATCTCCTCCTTGCTCATGCCCGGGTCGATGCGGAGGTAGAGAAGGGAGTTATAGAGACGGTCCAGGTGTTCCTTCATCCGGAAAGGCCGTCCATTGAAGGTGCGAGTCGCATCAAAAACAGCATCGCCGTAGATGAAACCCCGGTCACGGATGGGTATTCCCACCTCGTTTTCCGGTTTAAGTTCGCCGTTAAAAAAGACTATGGGTTGCGTTTCAACCATGGCTGCTCCTGAAAACCCCGATTCTTCGAGTCTGGCGTTCTAGGGCTTGGCCCCATCAACCCCCACTGGTGACTTCATTGGGAAATCCATTGACCCGGCATCTAGACGCCTTAATCTTGGAAAGCGCTGGCGCCGGTCACCAATGCGGGTAATCCGCCCATCAAAAAAGCTACTCCCAAGGTCTCGGCAATCTCCTCTTCGGTAGCGCCCATTCCCCGAGCTCGATTGGCTATGGTGGCCACGCCGCTGGAGTGAGCGAGAAGAGCGTCGCACAACATGGTCATCAGGGTCTTGTTTTTGGTGGATAGCGCTCCGTCTTTCATGATGGCTTCACGGACCACCGTAGTATCTTTGAGGAGGGCCGGAGCCGATTTTTCCAGGGCTACTTGCCAAGGGGCTGCCTGAGGCTGGGTCATGTCTATCACCTTCCCACAATATTTTTTCTGAAAATTAGGATGCGCGAGTCGTTCCGAAATCATGACCGGTTAACGGGCCGATTTCCAAGCGCAACCGTGCGCTTGTGGTTGTTCGGTGCCCTATTCTATCGCCGGAGCTAGTATCCAGCAACCGGGGATTCCGAGGCCATTCCTGCTATTTGAGGAATTTGGGGCGAGAAAGCCGAGAAAACACGAATGGGCCACATTGGTCAAAAAGAATGCGGAGACAATATTAAACAAAAGAAAAACTCCCAGAATCTTGAAGTTCTTCAAGTTGCTGAGAGCGATTTGGGGTTATATCTGTGGGCGCCATTGGCGCCCACAGGCTGTCTCGGCGCCGGTTGTCTTAGGGAGTCGCGCCGATGCGGAACACCTTGGTCCCGCAAGTAGGACATACACCTTGAGTGGCAGGCTTGCCGTTCTTCATGGTAATGCCCTGGGGGTTCCGGATTTCCTTCTTGGATCGGCACTTAACGCAATAGGCTTCCATCACACACCTCACTACGGTTGAAGGTCTGCATATTGTATAAGGCTATACTATTTTTGTCAACATCTGGTATGACGATTTCGTAATATTCGTGAAATAGGCGTAATGTTTACTTGGTGTTTTTTCATATTGGAGACTAGAGAATAATTCTCGGGGACCGACCACGCCGTCCTGCGGAATGGCTTGAGCATGGAGCGATACGCTTTATAACGCCCTAATAGGTGGACCCGTAGCGGTTTTTCGTCAAACCGTGTTTGAATGATTCTCAGGCCGAATCACCAGGCCGATTCCCTAGGCTGACTCCATAGCCCATGCATTTATGAGATGTCCGGTGGACACATTCAAGCACTCTGATAAAATGGCCTAGGGATGCCATCATGCGTCCCTACTGTCAAACAGAATTTTGAAACGCAATCGTGAAGCTCTGGGCTAGCCAGAGTTTTAAGGTGGCCGAGTTTTACAGTAGCCAGGGATTTAAGGTGGATAGTAAATGGGCAGGTGGTTTATTGTCCGGCACGGCGAGACTGAGTGGAACGCCCAAGGAAGAATTCAGGGGCATACGGATATTTCTTTGTCGGAAACGGGCATTCAACAAGCGAGGTTGCTGGCCGAGCGTATGGTCGACGTACAGCTAGACGTCGCATATTCCAGCGATCTGGCCCGTAGCGCCGAGACAGCCAGGCAAATCTTGGGCCAGAGGGAAGTTCCTTTGCACACAACACCTCGCCTTCGCGAGTTCAACAAGGGTGTTTTTGAGGGTCTCACCCCGGAAGAGACTGGCCAGCGATATCCGGAGTTGTACGAGGCGTCTCAGGTAAATGACTTGGACTTTGCTCCACCGGGCGGAGAGAGCATCCGCGAGACCAGCATTAGAATGAATGCCATAATGACCGAGTTGAGGCAGCTCCATCCTGATGAAAATGTCCTGATTGTCGGTCACGGCGGGTCATTGCGGGCCGGGTTTGTGGCATTGATGGAACTGCCCTTGGAGGCCAATTGGCGGTTTGCAATGACCAACTGCAGTCTCTCCGTGCTGGATATTTACCTCAACAACGCTGTGTTGCGACTGTACAATGATTCCTCCCATCTGGACGGTCTGGGACCGAAACTTTAGCTGCGAAATTTTAGCTAATAGAGTGAGTTGATTCATGCCCGGAAAAGTCTTAATGGTCCAAGGCACCGCTTCCCATGTGGGAAAAAGCGTAATGGTGTCTGCTCTTTGCCGCATGTTCCGGCAAGACGGCTTCCGGGTGGCGCCCTTCAAAGCCCAGAATATGTCCAACAATTCCTATGTGACCGCCAGCGGGGGCGAGATTGGGCGGGCCCAAGCGGTTCAAGCCGAAGCCGCCGGTGTGGACGCCCGAGTGGAAATGAACCCGGTGCTGCTGAAACCGGAGGCTGACCACACATCCCAAGTAGTTTTGATGGGCAAGCCGATTCTATCCGCTGGCTCCAAGGACTACTACAACCTCAAACCGCGGCTCTGGGAGTCGGTTAGCGCTTCTCTGGACACTTTGCGGGAAGAATTCGACATCGTGGTGATTGAAGGCGCCGGCAGCCCAGCGGAGATTAACCTGAAAGCTACCGAGATTGTAAATATGCGGGTGGCGCTTTATGCCCAAGCGCCGGTTTTACTTTGCGCCGACATTGATAGGGGTGGGGTGTTTGCCGCCATAGTTGGCACTTTGGAATTGCTAGAGCCTGCCGAGAGGGACGCCGTAAAGGGATTCATAATCAACAAGTTCCGGGGCGACGTCAGCCTGCTGACCGATGGCCTGACCTGGCTTGAGGAAAGGACCGGCACTCCCGTGGTAGGAGTGGTGAACCATTACTGGGACATCCACATCCCAGAGGAGGACTCGGTGGCCTTGGACCTGCCGCCCCGCCTAGTCAACGACAGCAAGGTATTGGATATTGCCGTGGTGCAGTTGCCTCACATCTCCAACTTCGACGATTTCGACCCTCTGGCCAGGGAAAACGGCGTCAACCTGCGCTACGTAAACGCCAAGGAACAACTGGGAGCCCCTGACCTAGTCATCCTCCCGGGCACCAAGACTACAATCCCGGATATGGCCTGGATGGTAGACCGTGGTCTGGCAAAGGCGGTGAGTGACGCTCATCGTGCCGGGTCGGCGGTGATTGGCATCTGCGGCGGCTACCAGATGCTGGGGACGAATATACAAGACCCGGACCACGTGGAATCCTCCAGGACCGAGATAGCAGGCTTGGGTCTTTTGCCCCAGTCCACGGTTTTCAGCGGCCACAAGGAGACCCACCGCATTAGAGGCACAATAACCCAGAACACGGGCCTGCTGTCCGGCGCCAAGGGTGCGCCATTACAAGGATATGAAATCCACATGGGCCGCACGTTGGCCGATGGAGGCGGCCCTGCTTTTCGTTCCGCCTTTAGCGTTGAAGATCGTTCGGATGTTGGGGTAGATTCCAGCACGGATAGCGACGGCGCTCTGGACTCAACCGGCTGGGTGCTGGGCACCTACATCCATGGTCTTTTCCAGAATGGCGGGCTTCGCCAAGCGCTGCTACAGGCATTGGCCCAACGCAAAGGCACAAGCCTTCCCGTCAACCACTCACAAGAATCGAAAGATATGACCATAGACCAAGAGTACGACAAGCTGGCTGATTGGGTGCGTTCGAGTTTAAAGATGGACCTCATCTACGGCATGATCGGCCTAGAACGAGAATTCTACCGCACCGGTTCGCGAGCCTAATGGCGTCTCTGTTTACCTTGGTGCTTGGCGGCGTCAGGTCCGGCAAGAGCGCATTTGCCGAAGGACTGGCGGGCAAAGACAATCGACCGGTTCTATACTTGGCCACCGGGCTCGCAGTTGACGAAGAGATGGAAGAGCGGATTCGCCGCCACCAAGAATCTCGACCGGCCCATTGGACCACCATAGAAGAACCTTTGGACTTGGCTGGCTCTTTAACCACCGGCCCCCTAGTGGGAGTCGAAGGCCCTGTGTTGATAGATAGCCTGGACGTGTGGCTGGCCAACATGATGTTCGAGCAAAAATACTCGGATACCGAGGAGCTGGAGAATTCGGTTCTCTGGCACATAAACGGGATGTTGAAGGCAATCGACCAAGCAACAGCGGAGTTTACCCTAGTAAGCAGCGAGGTAGGCCTCAGTATGGTTCCCATGGAACTGATGGGCCGCCGATTCCAGGACCTTTTGGGTATGGTCAACCAACGAGTTGCGGCTAAAGCCGACCGCGTATACACGGTGATGGCGGGTATTCCCGTCCAAATCAAAGGTCCACAAAGCCAAGGTTCAATAGAAAATTAACGCCGAACATCACGAATCACCCCTGTCCGAGTATTAAGCCAACTTCCGGATACACACCAGCTATCTCCCAATCGTCTTCCTAGAGGCGTCATTGACCCAGAAATTGCCAAAGCAACGATCCCCAAAACAAACGTCCGAAGAGGCAACGACACAAGATGGTTGGAGCGGCTTCGGCGACGTGCGAGCGCCAGGTGTCTGCGGCGAATTGGTCCAAGGGATGATGGGCGAGAGCCACTTTTTGGTTACCTGCCCCATCGACTATTTCGCTCGGGCTCGCGTTAATCTGTCCCAGAACGGAGATGGTCTCGATACGCCAGGCGATTGCCCAAAATCGGCGGCGGCTATGCGGGCGACTCTGGACCACCTGGGCCATGGTCAATTAACCGGCAAGTTGATAATCAACAGCCCGATACCAAGAAGCAAAGGCATGGGTAGCAGCAGCGCCGATGTAACAGCTACCATAGCTGCCACCGCCTTGGCCTTGGGCACAGAACTCACGCCGGAAACCATGGCAGCCATAGCATTGTCGGTGGAGCCATCCGACGGCGTGATGTTCCCCGGCATAGCTCTCTTGGACCACCGGGAGGGCAGCATAATCCAGGTCTTGGGCACGCCGCCGCCCATGGAGATTGTTGCCTTGGACTGGGGCGGCACGGTGGACACGGTAGAGTTCAATACAGTTGACCGCCGGTTCCAGTGGAAGTCCATACAGGATGAAGTAGACGAGGCTCTTAAACTTGTTAGGACCGGCATCAGAGAGCAAGACCCAAGCTTGATTGGTCAGGGCGCAAGCATCAGTTCGAGGGCCAGCCAGGCGGTGCTTTTTAAGCCGCAACTTCCCGAGGTTATGGAATTTGCCGAGAACGTGGGAGCTGTGGGCGTTAACATCGGCCATAGCGGCACAATCATCGGCATCCTGCTGGATGCCAGGGAGCGAACGGGCAAATCGGTGTACCACAAAGCTAATCAGGCCTTTCCCAACGCTGAAGCCATTAACCACTTCCGGCTGTTGAGCGGGGGAATCAGGCGGGTTGCATCATGAAAGCGGAAACGAAATTGTCATTCTGAGGAGCGCAGCGACGAAGAATCTCTTGTGTTAAGCGTTCGATTCACCTCATTTGGCCCGCTAGCATGAGATTTACTTATTAGACGACTCTGATTAGCGACTCAAAACAAGGGGAAATAAAAACATGGCAGAGTACAACCTGGCCGTAATACCCGGAGACGGTGTCGGACCCGAGGTGATTGCCGAGGGCAAGAAGGTGTTGGAAGCAATGGCCGGCGGGGCCAGCGGCCTTAGCTTTAACTATGCGGATTATCCTTGGGGTTCCGACTACTACCGGGAAACTGGAATGCTCATGCCTGAAGACGGCATTGAGCAGCTTCAGTCCTCCGACGCAATCCTGTTCGGCGCAGTAGGTGACCCCAATATTCCAGACCACATAACCCTGCATGGTCTGCTGCTACCCATGCGCCGGCGTTTCGATCAAGGGGTGTGCATTCGGCCATCCTACTTGTATCCCGGCGTGGCCTCTCCGTTGGCAGGCAAAAAGGCTGGCGATATCGACCTGGTGCTATTCCGGGAGAACACTGAAGGAGAGTACGCTCCGGTGGGTGGCAGATTGTATGGCGGCACGCCCTATGAAACAGTGATGCAGACCAACGTGTTTACCAGACGAGGTACAGAGCGAATCATTCGCGCCGCATTCGAGTACTGCGTTCGCCGCAACAAGATGATGAAGGTCACTTCTGTGACCAAATCAAATGCTCAGTCTTTCGGCATGGTGTTCTGGGACGAGGTGTTCCAAGACGTCGCTACCGAGTTCCCCCAGGTGGAAACCGAGTCATTATTGGTTGACCGGGCCTGCATGGATTTGGTGCGCTGGCCAGAGATCTTCGACGTGATGGTGGCTTCCAACCTGTTCGCGGATATATTGTCGGACATCGCCGCCGTGGTGACTGGCAGCATGGGCCTGGCGCCCAGCGCCAACATCAACCCGGAGAAGGAACACCCTTCCATGTTTGAGCCGGTACATGGAGCGGCCTTCGACATCACCGGCAAGGGAATCGCCAATCCCTTGGCCACCATCTCGGCCGTGGCTATGATGTTGGACCACTTGGGCGAGTCAACCTCGGCGCAAAAACTAGACGAAGCCGTGGCCCGCTGTCTGAACGAGCGTCGAGTTTTGACCCCCGACCTAGGCGGAACCGCCACCACAGGACAGGTGGGTGATGAAGTGGTCCGGATTTTGAGAGAGACCTAACAGGCCGGTAACTATGGCGCTGCCATTTAACCCACTGCGGGTGCTAATAGTCGCTGACGACCAGTTGTCAAGAGCAGGTTTGACGGCGATGCTGGCCCAGCAATCCCAGGTGGAGGTGGTTGGGCAGGCCACCGGCGATGACGATATCGATTCGCTCCTAGAAGTCTACCTCCCCCATGTGTTGGTGTGGGACTTGGGCTGGAATCCGGTTGGATCGTTGGCGAGTCTTTCCCAATTAACCGAAGCTGCTCCGCCTGTATTGGCCCTGTTGGCCGATGATTCCTTGACAGCCAAGCCCATGCGGCAGGGGCTCGTGGTCTGCTCCTCAGAAACACGAATATTGATTAATTGGTTTCTGCCTTGGCAGCCGTGGCACGAGGGCTATCCGTGACGGACCCTAGCCTGGGCCTTCCCACCACAACCATGCCGGTTGCTCCATTAGGCCCACTCCCACAATTAACTCCCAGAGAGAGCGAGGCCCTTGGTCTCTTGGCCGAGGGGTTGCCCAACAAGGCCATCGCCGACCGGTTGGGGATAAGCGAGCATACAGTCAAATTCCACGTCAATTCCCTCATGGGTAAGCCGGGCGCCCAAAGCCGCACTGAAGCTGTCACTAAGGCCACCCGCCTTGGCCTGATTCTACTGTGATCCAAAACCGCTGTAAACCAATACCGCTAGGCCAAGACTTCTAGGCCAAAACTTCTGGACCAATACCGGAACCTAGTCTTTCTTCCAGGCCATCCCCTAGCCGTAAGGGTCGTGCCTTGGCCTTGTGTATCCGCTAACCTGGAACCTAAACAACCGGATCTCCC
>Ga0310122_10001408_pt1 | contig 15397 bp, 6 predicted proteins | sample CB6_Bottom_1051__FD_203503 | JGI IMG/M metagenome (GOLD analysis project Ga0310122, IMG submission 203503) | Marine microbial communities from Western Arctic Ocean, Canada - CB6_Bottom_1051 | ecosystem: Environmental > Aquatic > Marine > Oceanic | place: Canada: Western Arctic Ocean | collected...
CCACAGCCGCTCGTAGTCACCAGCGCCCGAGTCGATGACGGTGATCAGGTCGGGCTGGCCGAGGCTGTCGGTCAGATGGTCGAGGTATGCGGGCAGGTCGGGGGAGCCTGATTCCTCGCAGGTCTCGATGAGCAGCCTGACCGTCGGGTGTGGGATTCCAGCCGCCTGAAGTCCCGCCACCGCGAGCGCGCACAGATAGTTGCCGTATCCGTCATCGACGCTGCCCCTGCCATACAGGAAATCGCCGCGCCGCACCGGCTCGAACGGGTGCAGTCCCTCGGACCAGAGGTCGGTCAGCGGAGGTTGTTTGTCCAGGTGGCTGTAACAGAGCACTTCGCCGGGTGCCGTGCCGACGATCTTAACGAGGAGCAGAGGGGTTCTACCCGGCAGGCTGTGAACCGTGTGGCTGACCCGATTGAGGTCGAGCGTGGCGAGCCAGCCGGTCAGGTGTTCGATCGATGAGTCGAGGTCTCCGGTGGCCTGCCAATCGGCATCGAAGGCGGGTGATTGAGCCGGGATTCGGATGTACTCCTCAAGGCTCGGTTGCACCGAGGCTTCCCAGTTCTCGTCGATCCATTCGTGCATAGCAACATGGTCGATCTTCGGCATGCGGGGCGCTTCTGCCGCCACTTGATGGACTATTCGCCGCTTCGCTCGTTCCTCCGCCATCGGGGTGGCGGTCACTGCATGGGATTAGAGTCGATCCGGGCGGGGGTGGACGATTCAGGAGGAGGCAGCGGTCCGCAGATCGGCAGCATGCCCAAGTGGTACGGGCACGAATCGCAGGTCGCCGCCAGTTCGGCCGGCAGCCGAGGGAAGTTGCTGTGGTCGAAACGATCTGATGCTTCCGCCGCGGCGATCCTAGCGAGCAATGCACCGAGGTCCGCTTCGGCGGCGACCGCTTCTTCGGCAGTCATCGAGACGGTGCGACCGCTGACGCCGACGAGGACGGCTGGTGGAAGAACTGTGCGATGTTCCAGTCCCCTGCGGCGGCGCGAGTCCTCTTGTCGTTGAAGGGCGCGCCAGTACAGGATGAGTTGCAGACGATGCTGGTCGAGCAGCGCGCGCTCTGAGGTGGTCAGCGCTCCGTCGGCGCCACGCGGTTCGAGCAGGGTGCCGGTCGTATCGTCCGGCGGCTCGCCGATCAGATGCGCGTCCTCGGTCTTCAGATCGATCGGCCGGAGCGTGCCGCAGGCAGCCTCGCCGTCTCCCTCGCCGTGCCGAACCACATCGCCATCCAGGGCGATGACAAGGTCGACGACGCCCGAGAATCGGAATCGTACGCCATCCCAGACCACGAGCTGCTCATCGCCGTCGGGCGTCCAACGACTCTCGACGAGACCGAGTGTATCGATGCGATCATCGAGCGTGAACGCCCACTCCGTCCGGACTCCTTCGGCATCAGCGGCCGGGTCGGCTTCCTGGATGCGGGCCAGCATCTCGCGCACCACCGCGGCGGTCGCCGTCTCGTCGGCATCGGCCGGCAGCAGCTCGGCGAACACCTCTTCGATGAGACCGTCGACCGCCTCACCGGTCAGCCGCGATGGTTGACCAGCGGTCCACTCGACGGGCAGCGGCGCGTGCCTGTTCGCTTCGATGGGTGGACTCTCGATACCTAGTTCCAGCGCTCTGTGTATTATGGTCCCGAGCGTGTTCGGTGGGGGCAGACCGATGGCTGTGCCAGCACTCTCGCCTTCGCCTGCTCCCTCAGCGGTTCCCCCACCTCTGCCTCCGGTGCCTGCGCCATCGCCGGCGCCCGCACCGGTCAGGTCGGCGAGCGGCAGGCGAATCGGCTCGCCGGCGAGGCCGATGTGCCGCTGCAGCCAGTGCCGACGGATGCAGCCGGCCGCGATGTCGAGCCGGTGGGGCGAGATGGCGATCAGCGGCGTCTCGCGGCGCGGCGAGGTCGATGGCGGGGTCGGCGGTCGAGCCTCGACGTCGCGCGCCGTCGCATCGATGCGGGTGATGGTGACCAGCGGCGAGGTCGGCGGCGGCGCCGCGTCGAAGCAGAGCGGATCGTGATGGATGGCTATGGAAGAGAGGCAGGAGGAGCCGAGGCGGGCGTCGACGAGCAGCGCCGCCGGGTCGAGGGTCAGAGCGAGTTCAGGCGGCGTCGGCAGCGGCTCGCTCGACGGCAGCGAAGCGGCGTCGCCCTCTTGCAGCCAGGGCGAGGTGGCGTCGCTGCCGCGGATCGACGTCTGGCGCATCGCCTCCAGCCACATCGCGCCGAAGGTCGGCATCTCTCCGTGCTCGGCCGCGATCTGGATGCCGCCGTCCTGCCAAGAGCAGCCGCGCGGCGCCCCGGCGATGATTAGATGCTGCTCGGCTCTGGTCGCTGCTACGTACAGCAGGCGCCGCGCCTCGGCCTGCTTCTGGGCTGCGTTCAGCCGCTTGCCGTGCTCCCAGATTCCGGAAAAGGGCCATTGGTCTACATCGGACCACGGTTTCGGGTGGCCGGCGAACAGGCGAGGTGTGACGACCAGTCGATCCTGATATTCGTGATGGACGTCCGTCTGGGCGCTGCCGAACACGTTGGAGACGATGACGACCTTCGATTCCAGTCCCTTCGAGGCGTGTATGGTCATCAGCCTGACCGCGTTCGATGGCGGCACCGTCGCCGCTTCGATGGCGTTGCCTCCAGCCCTCGTGAGGGCTCTCATCCGGTCAGCCAGCAGCACGATGTCACCACCGGCCTCCGACTCCATCTGGCGGACCAGAGCGACGAATCGCTCGGCGTCCTGACGGCTGGCTGCGCTCGGCAGGGCTGTCAGCAGATCGCTCTGGTCGATGGTCTCCTCCAGCAGGCGACCTATCCTACCGGCCCGAGCCAGTCCGAGCCAGCGCTCGATCAGCCGGACCTGGCGAGCTGGTAAGGCCAACGCCTCCTCGTTCACCAGACGGAGAAGCAGGTCGGCGTCGCGGCGGCCGCCGCCGAGCAGCACCTGAAGCCGTCGATCGTCGAGTCCGAGCAGCGGCGAGCGAGCCAGCCACGCGATGTGATGGCGATGCCACGGCCGGGCGGCGGCCTGCAGCAGCGCGTGCAGCGCCGCCGCAGCAGGCCGTTCTAGCAGTGCGCCCTCCCGGTCGGCCTGGGCCGGCACGCCGACCGCGCGCAGCCGATCGACCAGATCGTCCCGCATCGAGCGGCTCGGCATCAGCACCATGATGTCGCGCGGCGCCACCGGATCGCCGCCGGGATCGGCGGTGCGCCAGTCGGCGTCGGCACCGAGGACGCGTGTCGGCCGGCCCTCCACGAGATGCCTGATACGCGCTGCGATCAGCGCGTTCTGCATCTTCATCGGATCCTCGGCGCCGTGCGAGAACGGGTCGAGAGCCGCCGTCAGGTCGCGTGGTGGTGGTCCGGATTCCGAGCGCACAGGCAGCAACCATTCCAGCCGCCCCTCGCGCTCGCGGTTGGCCGGCGAAGCGTACAGCGGCTGCTCGTCGGCGTACCAGTCGCCGCGCGGCAGTGCCCGATGCCGCGGATGGAAGACATCGGTCCACCAGCCGTTCATCGTGCGCAGCAGCGCGCCGTGCGTCCGGTAGTTGATGCGTAGTCCGACATGGCCTTCTCGGCGCGCAACCATCTCGTCGGGTGTCGGCGCCGGCAGCGCCGCGTCGTCGCTGTCGTAGCGGACCTCGCGCCCGACCGAGACCGCGGCGCTGGCGCGCGTCTCGCTGCCGCGCAGGAATCCCGTCTGGTCGTAGCGCGGGTCGCGACTCCAATCGTCGGTGCGGAGAAGGGGCGTGCGAAGGAGTTCGGGGAGGTTGGCTTCGGTGGCGTTGATACGGCGGAGGTGCTGGATGTTGCGCTGGAAAGCGGTGACCTGGGCTTGGCGGAAGAGGTAGATGCTCTGCTTGACGTCGCCGACGTAACAGACCGTCGGCTGCCACTCCAACTCAAATTCCGCCTCATCCTCCTCCCGGTGTCTTCGCCCCCACAGCCTCGACAGCAGCATCCACTGCCTCGGATTGACGTCCTGCGCCTCGTCGATGATCATCGCCCTGAAGCGTCGCCTTATCCGATGCAGCAGGTCGACGCGCTGCTGCAGATCTCGCAGCATGTCCTCGGCCCGTCGGCCTGGGTTCGCTTCCGTCCAGTCGACCGATCCGACCGCCGCCTCGGCCAGTTCCAAGGCGCGCTCGATGTGCTCGTCGCGCCACGATTCGCTCGGACGAGCATCGAGTGCTGCGATGACGTCATCGGAGTAGAGTGGATGGCAGACCTCTGGACAGTTGGCCAGCAGCAGGTCGGCGGCGAGCGCGCTGATATCATCGAAGTCGTGCACCTCGAGCTGCTGCTTCATCCGCTCTAGGATGCGCAGCGTGCCCCGATGCACCGTCAGCAGGTCGGCGAGGATGCGAGCCTCCGTCTGCAACGGAATGAAGGTACGGCTCGGAGCGTCCTCCGAACGGGCCGGCAGCGGGTCGGGCAGCGCTTCGATTTCCAACGGCCAGTCGGCGGCTGGAGCTTGCGGTGGCGCTGTGTCATCGAGCAGCCCGACTATCCTCGCGTGCCGCAGCAGCGGCCGGTGGCGTCGGTCCTGCCAGAGGTCCTTGGCCGCTTGGACCGCGGCGTCCCTGGCTTTCGTAGCCCGCTTGAAGGTCTCCTCATCCTTGATGCGCGCCTTGGTCATCGTGTTATGGCCACGGTCCCAGCCATCGGTTGCGGGCAGCGATTTGTATGGGAAGGGCGTGATGTCGGCCTTGCCGATGGTCGTCGCTGAGGCCGGATTGGCCAGCGTCGCGGCGAACCAGAAGATCCGGCGGAGCCCCTGCCAGAGGTCGGCTGGCGGTGGCAGAGCGATCAGTTCGGTCAGTGTCGCTGCGTGGGTTCCCGAACCGCTCGGTGTCGGGCCGATGTCAGCGGCGTAACAGCTGTGCGCCTGCAACCACGCGTTCGAGGTGGACTCGATCGATTTGAGCAGGCGCGTCACGGCGGACGGGTCGAGATCTCGCGTGATGGCGTGTCGCAGACCGTCAATGCTGATGCCGCCGGCACCATCGTCGAGATCCGTCGCCGCCGCTTCGACGAAGACCGAGCGATGCAGCAGCGAAGCGACCACGGTCTGGGCCGCATCGCGTCCGTGCAGTCTGGTCAGACGACCGCGTGCCGCGAAGAACTCGGCCGCGTCGAGCGCATTGATGCCGGCATCGACCGCGTCGCTTAGCCGCGCCTCATCGGCCGAGAGACGCCACGCGGTCCGAACCGCGTTGAACTCGAGCAGCGTCCGCTCGGAGTCGGACACCTGCTCGCGGGTGATCCGCTCGCCGAGGCGAGCCCGATGCGGCGTCACCAGCCTGTTCAGGAACGAATCGATCGTGCCGATGGGAGCGTCCTCCAACAGCGTCCGCAACTGCTCCGGCAGGCCGCTGAGAGGAATCCTCGAATCGCTGCGCTGGCCGCCGGATTCGCCGGTCGAGCCGACCGTGAGGCGAGCCAGTTCTCGACGCAGCCTGTGCCGCAACTCCTCGGCCGCGAGATTGGTGAAGGTCAGCACGACGACCTCGGTCGGGATCAAGCCCGGCCATCGCTGCAGATCGACCCTCTCCCCCATCGGGTCGGTCATCGCGCCCGCCGCCAGCCGACCGGGTCTGGCCGGCATAGGCAGCAGTCTGGTGGCTCGCTGGTCATCGGCCAGATAGTGCTCGATGACCCGGTCGACGATGGTCTTGGTCTTGCCAGTGCCAGCGCCAGCGTCGATGACCAGGTGCGAGTCGATGTTCAGCGACAGACGCTGCGCGTGGTTCGGCCTCATCTCTTCCACCCCCCGAGCACCGTGTCGAGGCCGCAGGCGGCCTTGACCGAGCAGTAACTACAGGCGTCGCCGGGCGTCGGATTGACCAGTCCTTCTGCTGCCGCCGCGACGATCGAACACGCGACGTGCAATCGGTGGTACAGCCACGCTCTGAATGGCTCGCTGGGGGGTGAAGTGGTGGAAGCAGCGGTGGAAGCAGGAGTGGAAACGGAAGAAACCGATTCTCCGGGCAGTCGGTGCATCAGGTCGAGAGACTCGGTCTGCTGGCCGAGTCGCATCTCCTCGATGTGACTGCGCCAACGACCGTCGAATTCGATGTGATGAGTGGTCGAGAGGCCTATCTCGCTGACCCCGACCCCGATGACGAGGTCACCGGCATTCTGAACCTCCCAAGCGCGCGCGTAGACCGCGAGTTGCAGGTCGTCGTACAGCGAGCTCAGGTGCTTCTCGCCGCCGGACGATCCCTCCTTGGTCTTCATGTCGCGGATCACGACAAGCCGTCGAGGACGCCAATCACCCCCTGTCCCCGACTCACCTCCGTCATCTGATGCCCCCGCCTCTACAGTTGTGGCGTCAGCCAGGTCCGAATCGGTGCCGACTGCCAGTCCGACAGATTCTGCCCGTGGGCCGACGCCGGCCAGCGGTGCCGTCGTCATGTCACCTTCATCATCGACCCAGACGGTCGCGGCCAGATCGAACGGCACCAGATCTACGCGGTCGATCGAACCGTTAACCTCTAGCGGTGGCAGGCCGCTGCCGGGCAGTTCGATGACTGCTGGACCAGAATCGTCGGCCAACATCCATTCGAGGGCGAGGACGCAGGCGTCGGCGAGTTCATGCTCGGCGACCAGCATGGCGCCGAGACGGCCGCCGAGCGGATGCGCATCGCCGCTCGTGGCGAGCCAGTCGAGCCAGCCCTGATTATTCATGCCGGTGAAGTCGAGTAGCCTCGATTCGGCGGTGACATCTCGGCGCTCCAGCCAGCCCGCGTTGTCTGCCAGCGCCTCCAAGGCCCAGCCCATGTTTCGCGCATCGTCGCTGGACGCGCGTGCCAGCGAGGCTGGGGTGAAGGTCGTCCGCTCTCTGTGCATGGACAGACCGAGCGCCCGGCAGAGCAGCAATTCGTAGACGTCGTGGATCAGGGTGCCGCGTGTCCGAGCATCGAGGTTCTCCTTCAGGGTCTCGTCATCGGTCGCCTTCAGACGGCGGTCGAGCCAGCCCTGTCGTGGGCATTCCTGCCATTTGCGCAGACCGCTCGGCGACCATGGTGGGTCGTCTCCGGTCGGTCGTTGGCTCGCGCCGTTGCGTTCGTCCAGCACGGCGAGTCCGGTGTCGTGCGGCCGCAGCGGTCGCGGATCGATGGTCATCGTCTGGCCGCCTTCGGTCAGGCGACCACCGATCGGCGGCCAATCGGGCGCAGCCCGCGGTTTGACGGAACCCTTCGGGTCGGTCGCCTTGGGCACGATGCGGTGCGGCTGGATTGTGACGATGCGATCGCCGTCAGCGGCGTCCTGATAGTCGCGACCGGGCGCCAGCGAACTCGGCTGGCGAGCGATCCTGTCGGCCATCAGAGAGCGGTCGAGGACGACGCTCAATGCCGCCGTGGCGAGTGGCAGTCGCTCGGGAGTGCGGCCGGCGTGGATCTCGACCCCGTCGCGCTGCCGCTGGTCGCGCGCCTCGACACCGTGCACATGCTCCTCGATTCGAGCGCCGCTGGCATCGATCTCCAGATCGGTCTCGTGCACCAGTGCGCCGACATCGATTCGCTGGTCGATGCGCTGCCACTGCCATGCGAGCCGACCGGCGGAGGCGTCCGCCGCGGCGACCTCGTCGGCCGGGATCAGGTCTGGCAGAGCGCCCAGCAGCGGCTGTTCCGGGCTGCCGGTCGGCAGCGAACGCAGCCACTCGGCGATCGGCCCGGCCGGTGGTGCGGATTCGTCGAGGGACGGGTCGAGCACGATGGCGGTCCGCGCTGCCTCGATCAGGTGCGCGAGATTGTGTCTGGCGGCGCGAATCGGTCCGTCCGGCCGCAGAACATCCAACTCGGCCCGCGACTCCTCATCGAGAAGCGGCACCTTCGGCACCCGCATCGACCATGAATCGGCCTCCACATGGGCGATGATGACTAGGTCGGCCGTGCAGCCGAGCGCTTCGTTCGGCTTCAGTAGCCGGACGCTGCCAGCGACCGGTGCCGGCGCGTCCATCTCGGCATCGGCGATGAGCGCGACCATCTCCTCGACCCAGGCGAGGCCGGCCTCTGGCGGCACGAGGGTCAATGCCAACTGGTCGGCGCGATGCGCCTCGACCATGCCGAACAACTGCTGTAGGCCTCGCATAGCGAGGTCCTCGTCGCCGTCGAACCGCTGCACCAGTCCTCGCCGGTCGATGTTCCGTAGCAGCCCGCGCAACCAGCCACTCCCGCTAACGGCAGCCCTCGGCAGCGGCAGCGGCTCGCGGGAGACGCAACCGATAGCGTGGCGTGGCTCGTCGATCGCCTGCCGGTCCTCCGGCCGCAGCAGCGGCCGCAGCGAACGGACCAGCGCCAGCAGCCACCACTGCGTCTGCTCGCGTCGTGCTGCACCGCGTGCATCCGCATCGGTCTCGCGGGCCAGGGCTTCCAACCAGCGGCGCAGCGCTCCCGGTCCGGCCAGCAGGTGGTGATTTCGAGCCACCTGTTCGAGCATCTCGGCATCTGCCACAGGCCGCATGCCCTCGATGCTCGGATGATCGGCGAGCCGGCTAGCGTCGAACGGCTGCAGGACCCGCTGTACCGACAGGCTGCGCAACCGCTCCAGATCGAACGCCGCCTCGCCGTGCGGCAACTCGGCGAACCGCTCTATCCAATGCACGAACGGGCTGCTGCACAACGGCCTCGCGCCGCGCGGCACAGAGACTCCGATGCCGGCCAGCGCAGTCGCCCAGCGGTCGCGTCTGGCATCGAGTCCCGGGTCGATGACGATGGCGCTCGGGCTGGCGCTGCCTGCACCATCAGCCACTCCGGCGCTCGCCAGATGCCGTGCCAACAACCGGGCGGCGACTGGAATCGCATGCGCCGCCCGCTGCAGCAGCAGCCGGTGCACTCCGTCCTGTTGGCTCTGCACCGAAGCCGGATCAAACTTAACGACAGCATGCTCCGGCAACCAGTCGGGCAGGGAGTCAGTCGAAGTCACCGGGTGGATGTCTTCCATCGTCCAGCCGTGCAGACCGAGCCGATGCGAGCCGGCGTGACACAACTGATGGATAGGCAGGTGTCGCCTGAGCGATTCGAACAACCGCGCCTCGATCCTGGCCGCCCCAGGCGCTCTGTCGAGCAGCACGATGCCGTCTAGACCGACCAGTGAGAACGGCTTCTCCTCGGCCTCGTCAAGGAGGTCGCAGAGGACTGGCAGATGCCGGTCCGGATGGCGTCCCTGCAACGCCTCTTCGATCCGATCGATGGCTCTCGACACCCCCTCCACGCCCGGCCCGTCCCACTCATCGAACACCGCCTCCTGTTGCAGCGCCGCGTGCATCTCCAGCAGGATGGCGCTCTTGCCGCCGCTCCACTGCATGTCTGGGATCGGATGCAGTATGGGGAACGCGAGTTCGGCGGCCGACTCGCGCATCACCGCGTCGAGCGCCAGCGAGGTCGCGCCGCCGGCCGACAGCAGTCGCGGCTGACGCAGGTCGGCGTGCAGTTTCCGGGCCAGTCCCTGCAGCGTCTGATGACTCGTCCTGTCGATGACCGGACAGTCAACGGCGACAGCGTCGAGGAACTCTTCGAGGGCGGCGCTGGAGGGATGGACGACCATGATTCGACTCGGGCCTCCCTGTGACGGGGTGCGAACATCGAGCGACTGGGTGACAGCGTGCTCGACCAGCCAGGCCGGCGGCGCGCCGCGCGGCACCTGCTCGATGGTCAACTGAAGCATGATTCATCCCGCCTCGGCACTCCGCCGGAGGGAATTCAGAACTCACCACGGTTGATGAAGAATGGCATTCAACCGCCGACCCCGTAGAACCCCCATCACGAGCGATTCCACCGCCCGCCGACTGCCTCCCTCTCACGCGACGACGATCATCGGTCTGGCCGCATCGTCATCATCATCGCCACCGTCATCGTCATCGCAATCATCGTCGCCACCGCCGACATCGCCGTCACGGCCGAGTTCTGCCGCCAGCCGTCGTTCGGCTCTCTGCAAGGCCCGGCGCCGCGCCTCGATGGCGCCCAGGTGATCCAGCAGCCCCTGGCGTAATTCGTCCTCGCCGGCCGCTGCTGCCGGCTGGCGATTCGGATTCTGGAAGCCGATGTTCAGGGCGCGCTCGAACACGGCGCCGACAGGGTCCGCGGGCGGCTGTTCGGCGGCGTCATCGTCAGCGGCATCGCCCGCCTCGCCGGCGCCGCCATCTGCAGCATCGTCGTCGAATTCGTCGTCAGCATCATCGTCGGCGTCGGGATCGAGGCCGAGGTTCTGGATCAGCGCTCTCGGCATCAGATGGTGCATCGGGCCGCGGCCGACCGCCGCGTCCTCGTAGATCATCCACCATGGCAGCGCCTGACCGCCTCCGTGCACCTGCTGGAATGGCTCCAGAATGTCGTAGAGCGTCGCCCGTTCGACCTGCCCGTCCTGTCGCTTGACCCACCTCTCGACCTCGCCTGCCAGCGCTCCATCCGGCTCATCCGCCGCCTGCCCGTTCGGCCCATCTCCAGCCACCCGACCAGCATCGTCTCGGTCTGGCCGAGTGTCTGGCTCGATGGCGGCTTGCGGAGCGGCGGCGGCGACGCCGTCTGAGACCCAGCCGCAGGCCGTCGCGAGACCGCGGACGAGGCGGATCTCATCGTCCGCGATGAGGCGCAGCGGAGCGGCCCGGTCACCGACGCGGAACTCGCCACCCACCGCCATCGGCATCTGCAGCTCGTCACCGATCGCCGACGCTGTCAGAGTCTCGTAGACGAATGGCAGCAGCGCCGTCCAGCGATGCCGGGCCGGCACCTCGTGCGCGCGTCGACCGAGTTCGATGCGCCAGCGCCGGCGCGTCCGTCGGTCCCAGACCAAGTTCGGCACGGCGTGCTCGCTGTGACGCAGTTCTCGAACCACCTTGCGCAACGGCTCCAACTTCTCGCTGGCTCGGACGTCGTCGCGAACCGTCAGCACGACGCGCAGCAACCGGTCAGCGAACGGGAAGCGATTCTGATTCGATGCGTCGTGCAGGCAGATCGGCGAGCCGTGGCTCTCACGCAGCTGGTCGATGTCGCTGGCGGCGTGCACGCGATACTTCGCGCCGTGCACTCCCGGCCGACTCGACACCGAGTAGACCGCGCCGCTCGTCGCCGGCACGATCAAGGCTCTCAATTCGGGGTCGTAATCGACGTCGCCGAGCGAGTCGATGGTCGACCAGAGTAGTTTGGCGGCTCGTCGATCCTCCGGCCTGATCCTCTCATCCAGCCAGTCGCCGTCGGTCCAGCCGTAACGGATGGCGGTGAGTATGGTCTGCGGAGGGGAATCGGGGGGGGAGAGGGCGCAATTCGCCAACATCGCCCACAGGTCGGGGTCAGCCGGCAGGATGATGCTCCTGTCGGCGCCGTTCTCCTCGACGACGAGACGCAGTCTGCCGCCGCGTACCGCCAGTGTCTCGGGGAAGTCACCTCGCGCCGGTTCGAGTGACTCGAAGCCATCGCTCTCCCGCTCCAACCTGCCTAGCCATGGCGCAGCGCGACGTTCGGCCTCGTCCAACCGGCCCACATGCCTGAAGACCGATAATCTGTTGAGGCGGAGGAACCGTATCCGGCCGTGTAGATGACTCTCGCCCATCTGCTCCAGCAGCGCACAGGACAACCAGCCGGCGACTCGGTGGACGGTCGGATGGTAGCGGACACTGGTCACCGCGTCCTCGAAGTGACGCACCGGGTTGGTGGCGGCTCCGATGGCCCTGAACAAGCGCTTCAGATCGACCGACGCCCATTCGTCCCAGGCGGCTCGACTCGCCGTCATCGCCATCATCAGGCTGCGCCACGGACCGTAGGCCGATATCTGGACGCCGTCCATCCTGATGCTGCTCGAACCGACCGACATCCAGTGGCCGCCCGGCAGCGGGAAACCGCGTTCGAGCAACTGCATCTTCTCGGCCCGGGTCAATCTCGGATACTCAGCCACCATTCTGCTGACCAGCGAGTACGCGCTCTCCTCATCTAACATCATGAGCTGTTCGAGCACCGACTCTCCTCGCTCTTCACGACGAGCCCATCTGGTATCCGAATCGTCCGCCAGATGCTCGACGAGTCGCTTGAATCGGGCTTTATTCGTCCGATAGCGATACATCGCGGCCAACGCCGCGTCGATCCGCGCAGAGAGTCCGCCATCGACCGGTGCCAGCGGTCTGACTCCGACCATCCGACGGCGCAGCATCCCCTCGCAGCGCAGACACCAGTCGCCGACCGCTCGTTCACGACCGCAACCGACGATGCACGACCCATCCACCGTCTCGGCTGCCGGAACGGTCGTCATCGTCTCTGTACCGCGACCCACCGGTTATCAACGCGGCAACACCGAACCCGGCGCTCAGCGAGCCCTCAGACGCGCATCAGAGGCCCACCAGCATCCCGCCAGCGACCCTCCAGCGCCACTTCATCATCTCACCTGTGACTCTAACTCAGCACGCTATTGACGAGCCTCATCTGCAGCCAGACCGGAGTGCACCGGACCAACAGCGGCAACGGCTTGTTCAGCACGCCGGGCAGCACCTCGCGCCGGCCTCTACGCATCGCCCTGACAGCGACGGCAGCCACCTTGCTGGCGCTGACGAGGTACGGCTTCACCATGATGCCGAGTTCCATGCCCGCTGACTTCTGGAAGCCCGTGATGACGGGACCGGGGCAGAGGGCGGTGACGGAGACACCCTTGGGTTTGAGTTCGAAGCGCAGTGCGCGGGAGTAACTGAGCACGTACGACTTGGTCGCGCAGTAGACCGCCATCGACGGTCCGGGCTGGTACGCGGCGATAGAAGCGACGTTCAGAATCCTACCAGCCACCCTCCGATCCGGCCTCCTCGTAGCCATCTTTCCTCCGAAATGATGCGACAATTGGGTCAGGGCGCGGACATTCAGGTCGATCATCGCCAGTTCCCCCCTCTCGCCGAGGTGCACATGCTCGCCCGACGTCCCGAAACCCGCGTTGTTGACGAGGATGTCCAACTCACCCGCTCTCTCGATGAGTTCCTGCACTCCTGCACGGGTGGCCAGATCGGCTGTCACCACCTCGACTGTCGTGCCATGGGCGGCGGTCAGTTCCTCGGCCAAGGCTTCGAGTTCAACCCGCCGTCTGGCGCAGATCACCAGGTCGCAGCCCTGCGCCGCCAGCACCCTCGCTATCTCCATCCCGATGCCGCTCGATGCGCCGGTGACCAGGGCTCGCTCACGACTCTCACTCATGTCGTCAGCCTGCGGCCGCGTGCGTATAGAAGGGTGGTACTTCAGAGATTACCCTCACCTCAGGCAATCCTGATTGAGAAGTGAACTTGACAATATTTTATTGGTTGGTGACCTCGTCTATGAGCATGGCAAGAAGCAAGAAGTCGATGTTGATTCTGGGTGGGGTCGTCCTAGGCATAGCCCTAGTTGCAGGATTGTTTGGATTCATCAAGTTCACAGACGGACAGAATTTTGACCCCCCCTCAGACAGTTTCTGGGATGGAAAGGCGAGCAGTACCCCTGATTCTCTTTCAGGCTTCTCAGTAACTGGAAGTGTGCAGTACATGGTTTGGTCTGAGGATGACGCCAACTTACCGAATGTGAGTATTATTAATGCTGATGGAGAAGATATCTTCAAAGAGTGTGGAGATAATTGTAATGTCAATACGGGTTTCAGACAATTGGGTTATTTTGGAATCCCCACCAACGATACCCAGACCTACACCATCACGGTGACTGGTGATGGAAATGTGTATGTCTTGACCCCGCTTGAAGGATTGGGCAACAGTTTGCTGGGAATGATCTCCATCGGAGTGGGAACTTGCTTCTCATTATGTGGATTGGTGATACTCATCATAGGTCTTGGCATGAAGTCTGAAGATGCCCCAGCAACGCAAATGGTTCAGCCTGGCATGGTTGCCCCGCAAACTCAAGTCCAGCCTGGCATGGTTGCCCAGCAACCGATCCCACAATCGGCCCAACAAGAGATTCCGGAAAGCCAACAATGGACTGATGAAAATGGAAATATGTGGAGAAGACTTGGTGATGGCAGTACCCAATGGTGGAATGGGACTGAATGGGAAAACCGTTGAAGAAGAAATTGGTCAGCGTCCCATCAGGTTGGCATTTGTCGCTACCGGGTGAACTAGAAGGTAGTGACTGTACTGACCCACTGAAAGCCCATTGTATTGCTATAAGAAATACAGAGGGTATTCGGATGAACCATTTGTATCAATTATCTTCCTCTTTATCAGGAGCCGGTAAAGCCTTCTGATCAGCGGCCTCAATTTCTTTAATTGCCGGTAATTCAGTGGCGATATTCTTGACTGTACCCATGAATCCGGTCACCCCCATCAATCTTGATTCCGCTGCTTTTTCCCGAGCCTTCCAATGGCTCCCCATCGTTCTTCGTTCTTTCGCAATGATTTCAATATCTGCAACATAACTATCGTAAACGAGGCGGACCTCATTCGCAAATTCCTGACTTGACATATAGTCATACAGCAGGGCCATTTTGTCTCCCTTTCCTTCTTGACTTTTTATTGCAGATTGTGTCCTAATCAAACCAGTCCTAAGGGCTGTTGCTAAGCCCTCGAGTTCGCGGTATCTACATACCCAGACATTCTCCTCAATCATAGTCATTCTTGAAATCTTAGAGGGCAAGGCATCTGAAACTATCACTGAAATGTGACCATTGACGCGTACAGTATCTTGCTTTACTTTAGAAATCCAAGCGTTCGCCCACCCCTTTGTTCGTTTGCCTTCCCATACAATTATTCCCGCCTCGATGTCTGAACCGAATCTAACAGACTGTAGAACATCAGCACCTTTCTTTCCTTTAGGGACCTCACTAGTGATATCGGATGGAAATGCTTGCTTAAGGACATCTTCAATGAATATTTCTCCACCTTCGCCCTGTGTTTGTACAGATCCTTGTTCAGCCTTTCTCAATGCCTCCTCATACATTTCCTTTGTCTGCCTTTTCTGATCTTCAAGCTCGTTGATTTTTATTTTCAATTGCACATTCTTTTGTTCTGAATCTGCATTTTTTTGTTCAGCAAGTTCTTCGGCCATTTTCTGATACTCTTGCATTGCTTCCTTCTTTGCCTCGAGGGCTGCTTTATTTCTTTCAACTTCGATTTTTTGATCTTGAGTATTCAATTTGTGTTCCATTTCTTGCATTTGGAGGTCTCTTTTCTCATCTTCATCTTTTTTCGATAACAGAAGTCCTTCCTTTTCTTTCAAAGTACCTTTCAATTTGTCAACCTCTCCGGAATGAGATTGTTGTAATTCTTTTCTTAGTTGAATTTCTAGTTGCTTCTTTTCATCATCAAATTCCTCTTGTAATTGGTTAGAAAGTTGTTGAGGAATATTAATAATCTCACTGCATACCGGACATGTTATTTCTAAGTTTTCAACTGCCATGTAAATCACCAACTTCGTAATTATACCTCAAAATCCACTTCTTATA
>Ga0310122_10001409_pt1 | contig 15391 bp, 16 predicted proteins | sample CB6_Bottom_1051__FD_203503 | JGI IMG/M metagenome (GOLD analysis project Ga0310122, IMG submission 203503) | Marine microbial communities from Western Arctic Ocean, Canada - CB6_Bottom_1051 | ecosystem: Environmental > Aquatic > Marine > Oceanic | place: Canada: Western Arctic Ocean | collected...
GCTGCGATGCTCGAGCAATTGCGCAACCGAGGCCACTCCCTGGCCATCGTCAGCAACTTCGACCATCGTCTTCCTGAGATCCTAAAAGGCCTTGAAATTGCTTCACTTTTCGATCTCATTATCATCCCCGCCACGGTGGGTCGGACCAAACCCGATCGAGTGCTCTTCGAGGCCGCGGCCGACTTCTTCTCGCTGCCACTCGATGCGCTCAGCTATGTCGGCGACGATGCCCAGGAGACGCTCGAATCGATCGAGGCCCTGGGCGTTCACATCGTCGATATGGAACAGATCGAAGATCTTCGAGAGCTCCCCGATCGACTCGCGAAGGTCGCTACCCTCCCAGCACGCTAATGGCAGAAACGTGCCGGAACGGATCGAACTCGGAATTCGACACGAGTGCAATGAAAGGCCCCACCCAAAATGAGTGAACCCCCAGAGTCCAGTCCGGGAGCCAGCGAGCGGGCCCTCGAGTTCTTCCAGGACCGTTTCGATCTCGACGATCGAAGCCTCGCCGCTGCCCTCGATACCGCCCTCGAGCGCAAGATCGATTACGCCGATCTCTATTTCGAGTATACGACGACGGACTCGGTTTCCCTCGAAGAGGGCATTGTCAAATCGGGCGATCGCCACCTGCAACAAGGCGTCGGAGTTCGAGCGATTCGGGGCGAGCGCCAGGGCTATGCCCATTCTGACGATCTCAGTTTCGACAGCGCGAAAATCGCGGCCGGTACCGCGCGAACGATCGCAGAGGAAGCCAGCACCCGCGCACCGGTGGCCATCGACGACGGAGCGAAGACGCACGACCTCTACCCGGTCGAAATCGCGCCGACCGATGTCCCGATCGCGACCAAGGTCGATTGGTTGGGCGAGATCGATCGATATGCACGCGCCAAGGACCCCCGAATCACGCAAGTCATGGCCAGTATCGTTAGCCAGCACAAGCATGTTCTGATCGCCGCGAGCGACGGCACTCGCGAAGCCGATGTGCTCCCGCTCGTGCGCATCAATGTCCAGGTCATGGCCGCCGACGGCTCGAGTCGCGAAATCGGCTATCAGGGCGCGGGCGGCCGCTTCGAACTCGAAACTCTTCAAGATCCCGATCGTTGGCAAAAGCTTGTCGACGAGGCCGTGCGAACGGCGCTTTTGAATCTCGAAGCGGGCCCCTGCCCGGCTGGGTCGATGGACGTCGTGCTCGGGCCCGGATGGCCCGGAATCCTGCTTCACGAGGCGATCGGCCACGGCCTGGAAGGCGATTTCAATCGCAAGAAGACCTCCGCCTTTTCAGACAAGCTTGGGCAGCGCGTCGCCGCAGAAGGCGTCACCGTCGTCGATGACGGAACCCTCCCGGGTCGCCGTGGTTCGCTCAACGTCGACGATGAAGGCACACCGACCCAGCGCAATGTGCTGATCGAGAATGGTGTCCTGGTCGGCTACATGCAGGATCGATTGAATGCAGGATTGATGGGGGTGGCACCGACCGGCAACGGACGCCGTGAGAGTTACGCGCATCTTCCGCTGCCCCGAATGACCAATACCTTCATGCTGGCCGGCGAGGATGACCCGGAAGAGATCCTCAAATCCGTCGACAACGGACTCTACGCGGTCTCCTTCGGAGGGGGTCAGGTCGACATCACGAGTGGAAAATTCGTCTTCAGTGCGAGCGAGGCCTACCGAATCGAGAACGGTCGGATCGGGGCCCCCGTGAAGGGCGCGACCCTGATCGGAAACGGTCCGGATGTGCTGACCCGCGTGAGTCGGATCGGACACGACCTCGCGCTCGACGAGGGCGTTGGGACCTGCGGAAAAGACGGACAGGGCGTGCCCGTCGGCGTCGGTCTTCCAACCATCCGCATCGACGCCTTGACGGTCGGAGGCACCGAAGGATGAACCTCGCCAGCGACGCCACAGAGATGGAAGCCGTCGTCGCCCATGCGATCGAGGCGGCACGAAGCGCCGGCGCCAGTCAATGCGACGTCTTGTTCGTCGAAGGAGACGATCGCGAGGTCCGGGTTCGCGACCAGGAAGTCGAGTTCGTGAAGCAGGCGCAGGAGCGCTCTCTCGGCATCCGCACCCTGGTCGAAGGTCAGGGCGGGTTGCAGACAGCGATCGTATCCACCAGCGATCTCGCGCCGGCCGCCATCGATCGCATGGCCCAGGAAGCCGTCGCCCTGGCTCGCGCCACCGCCGCCGACCCCTTCGCGGGAATTCCCGGCGACGGCTTTGCCGAGGATCGACCCGATCTCGAACTCTTCGACCCGGGTGATCAAGACGTCTCACTCGAAGCGCGAATCGAGGACGCGAAGCGGGCCGAAGCCGCCGCGCGTTCCGCCGACGAGCGAATCGACAACTCCGAAGGGAGCCAGGCCAGCTCGGGTTTCGCGCGAATCGTCTACGGCAACCATCATGGTTTCATGGCGCACTACGAATCGGCCTCGCACGGACTCTTCTCGGAGCCGCTGGCGCGAGAGGGCGACTCGATGCAACGCGATTATTGGATGACTGCGGGTCGCCGCTTGTCGGACCTCGAAGATCCGGCGTCCGTAGGCCGCCGCGCTGCGGGCCGGGCGTTGCGACGCCTGGGAGCGAAGCGGGTTGCGACCTGTGAAGTGCCGATTCTCTTCGACGAAATGACCGCGCCAAGCCTGATTGGGCAGCTGACTTCTTGCCTGAGCGGTTATTCGGTCTATCGCGAGTCGAGTTTTCTCGCGCAGCGGATGGGCGAATCGATTGCCAGTTCCCTCGTCACGATCATCGATGACGGTCGTCTCCCCGGACGGCTCGGCAGCAAGCCCTTCGACGGCGAGGGCCAGGCCACGAGACGAAACGTCCTCGTGCGCGATGGCCAACTCGAATCTTGGCTTCTCGACACCTACTCCGCGAAAAAACTCGGACTCACGACCACCGGCAGCGCCAGCCGCGGGACGGGCTCGGCGCCCCACGTGGGAACGACGAATCTGTGGCTCGAGCCTGGCGAAGCCACACTCGACGAACTGATTTCCGAGATCGATCGCGGGCTCCTCGTCACGGAATTGATCGGAATGGGATTCAACCCGACGACCGGCGACTATTCGCGCGGAGCCGCCGGGCTCTGGATCGAGAAGGGGGAAATCGCCTATCCGGTCGAGGAGATTACGATCGCTGGAAATCTCGGCGACATGCTGAAGAATATCGATCGCGTCGGCAGCGAACTCCATTGGCGCGGAAGGACCGCCGCACCCCCGCTGCGAATATCTCAGATGACGGTCGCGGGTGAATGATCTGAACGGGGTCGATCGATGACGACACAAGACAGCACAACGCCTCCGATTCTCGAGGGCACACGACTCCCGGATATCGACGTCCTCTCGTCGCGCGTGGCTGTCGCGCTCGGACAGAACCCGAGTCAGTTCACGGGTCCTGGCACCAATACCTATCTGGTCGGCAGCGGACCCAAGCGCTTTCTCCTCGACACCGGATCGGGACACGACGAATACATGCCCGTTCTCGAAGAAGCCCTCGCCGAGGTCGGCTGCCGCGAGATCGAAGGAATCGTCCTCACCCATGCGCATCCGGATCACATCGGCGGCGTCAACCAGGTTCGTGCGCACTTTGGATCCATGCCGGTCTACAAATTACCGTGGCCAAGCGATGTACCGAGCGTCGGATCCAAGGGCGCGAGCGCCGAGGGCGGCGGCAATCCCGACGACCTCGCGGACGGGCCACTCGAACTGCTCGACGACGGAGCGCTACTCGAGATCGAGGGCGCGAGTCTGCGGGCGATCCACACGCCCGGCCATGCGCCCGATCACCTCTGCTTCCTGCTCGAAGAGGAACAAAACCTCTTCAGCGGGGACAACGTCCTCGGCATTGGCACGACTGTGATTCCTGCCGAATCCGGAAACGTGGGCGACTACATGGACTCCCTCGAGCGGGTTCTGGCAAAAAGTCCGCGACAGATCTACCCGGCCCACGGGCCACGCATCGAGGATGGCTGCGCCAAGATCAAGGAGTATCTCAGCCACCGGCGCGATCGCGAAGAGCAGGTTCTAGCGGCCGTCGCGGCCGGCGATCGCGCCGCCATGACCATGGTCAAGCGAATCTACGTCGGGTACCCGGAATCGCTCTACGCGGCAGCGTCCCAATCCGTCACGTCACATCTCAAGAAGCTCGAGCGAGACGGACTGGTCCGACGAATCCAGTCGAACGAAGAAACGCTCTGGGAACTCGCCTAATCGCGATCCGAGATGCCGCAGAGCCACTCTGGCACGGGCAAGCCCTTTGACTTCAAGAACTCGGGGCTCCACATCTTGCTTTGGTAGCGCGTGCCCGAGTCGGCCAGAATCGTCACGATGGTATGGCCAGGCCCGAGTTTTTTCGCCAGCCGAAGCGCGCCCGCCACGTTGACGCCGCTCGACCCGCCGAGACCGAGTCCCTCGTCTTTCAAGAGTCCAAAGGCGATCGGCAGCCATTCATCGTCCGGGATCTGAAAGGCAACATCGATCGGGGCTTCCTTCCGGTTCTCGGTGATTCTCCCCTGGCCGAGGCCCTCGCTGATCGATGTCCCTTTGGATTTCAATTCGCCGTACTCGTAGTAGTGATGGAGGGCGGCGCCCTGCGGATCCGCCAAGCCGATGACGACGTCTTTGTTCCGCTCCTTCAGCGCCAGACCGACGCCGGCCACCGTGCCGCCGGTTCCCGCAGAACAGATGAAGCCGTCGACGCGTCCATCCGTTTGTTCCCAGATTTCAACGCCCGTCGTGCAACGATGACCCTCGCGGTTGGCCAGATTGTCGAATTGATTGGCCCAGATCGCGCCCTCGGGCGTCGACTCAGCGAGTTCGTCCGCGAGTCGATGGGAAACGTGCACGTAATTGCCGGGATGCTTGTAGGGCTTCGCGGGAACCTCGCGAAGTTCGGCGCCACAGAGCCGGAGCATCTCCTTCTTTTCCTGGCTCTGGGTCTCCGGAATGACGATCACTGTGCGATAGCCGAGTGCATTGCCGACCCGCGCGAGCCCGATTCCCGTATTGCCCGCCGTGCCCTCGACGATCACACCACCCGGGCGCAGCGCCCCGCTCGCTTGTGCGTCTTCGACGATTGCAATGGCGGCGCGATCCAGGACCGAACCGCCGGGATTCAGGAATTCCGCCTTGCCGAGGATTTCACATCCCGTGGCCAGAGAGGCGTGTTCGAGTCGGATCAAAGGCGTGTTGCCGCTCGAGCCGACAAATCCGTTCCGCGTATCCATCGATTCGTTTCCGTCCTGGGCGGCCCGAGATCTCGATTGGACGAAAGCCCGGCCATGGGCGCCTGGATCGTCGCGCTAGGAGCCGATTCTCAGATCGGTCGCGGTCGCCTGGCCGTCTCCGGTCGGCTGATAGACGATCTGCACTTCACGTGCGATCGCGGCGAATTCTTCCAGCGCGTTCGGGCTTGCCATCTGGAAGGTATCGAAACCGCTGCGCAGCATGAAGCCCAACTGCTCGCAAAGAACATCTCCGATCGCGCGAAGTTCGCCCGCGTAGCCATGGCGCTCACGCAGGAGGCGCGCCGATGAATACGACCGACCGTCGGAAAAGATCGGAAAATCGAGGGCCACCAGCGCGATCCGTTCGAGGTCCCCGACCAGCTCCTGCGGAGTCTGCTCAGAGCGCAGCCAGACGCCCAGATCTCCGGCTCGGGCAAGGAGCGCGTCCTTGTCGGAAAGAAATCGCTCGAGCGAGACGAGAAGATTTCCGTCCCCGGGCAGATCCCCGTCATCCTCGATCCGCGCAAAGCGATCTTCGATGACGGCCGCGCCCTCGTCGCGCTTCTCAAGCAGTGGCATAGACCCTCTCCTTGAACGGACCTTGCCCGACGCGTCGGAAGGTGTCGATGAAGCGTTCGTCGTCTTCGCGCAATTCCAGGTAGACGTCGACCAGCTGGTCGACGACATCCACCACCTGGTCGGCCGAGAATCCGCGACCCAGGATCTTCCCGAGCGATGCATCCTCCGCCGCCGAACCCCCGAGCTGAATCTGGTAGTGCTCCTCGCCCTTTCGATCGACGCCGAGAATTCCGATATGGCCTACGTGATGATGGCCGCAGGCATTGATGCAGCCCGAGATCTTGATCTGCATCTCACCGATCAAACTCAGACGACCCTGGTCCGCAAAGCGCTCGGAGAGCTGCGTGGCAATCGGAATCGAGCGGGCGTTGGCCAGGGCGCAATAGTCGAGACCCGGGCAGCAGATGATGTCCGAGAGCAAACCGACGTTGGCCGTGCTGAGACCCGCTGTAGCCAACCGGTCGTAGAGTTCCGGCAGCCGACTGCGCTCGACGTGGGGCAGTACGAGGTTCTGTCCGTGCGTGACGCGAACATCGTCGAAACTGAACTCCTCCGCGAGATCGGCAATCAGATCCATCTGATCCGAGGTCGCGTCACCGGGCGGAAGGCCGACTGGCTTCAGTGAAATATTCGCGATCGCATAGCCCGGTGCCTTGTGCGCCACCGTGTTATGTCGAATCCAACTCGCGAAGGCGGGATCTCGCGCAGCGCGTTCTTCCTGCTCTGCAGACTCGGCGTCGAGTACTCGAAACGAGGGCGCCTTGAAATGAGCAGCAATGCGATCCATCTCTTCTTTCGGAAGCTTCAGCGCGGAATCCTTGATCTCATTCCATTCTTCTTCGACGAGTCGCGTGAACTCCTCGGCGCCGGTCTCGTGAACCGTGACCTTGATTCTCGCCTTGTATTTGTTGTCGCGCCTTCCGAGCATGTTGTAGGTCCGGAGGATGGCCTCGAGATAGGAGAGCAGATCCTCCTTGGGAAGCCACGATCGGATGTGCTTGCCAAGAAAGGGTGTGCGTCCGAGGCCGCCGCCGACGATCACCTCGAAGCCGACTTCGCCGCCCTCACCTCGCTTCATGATCAGGCCGATATCGTGAACACGGACGGCCGCACGATCGTCCTCACAGCCCGTGATCGCGATCTTGAACTTACGTGGGAGAAACGAGAATTCCGGGTGGAGCGTCGACCATTGGCGCACGATCTCGCACCAGATTCGGGGATCTTCGATTTCGTCCGCCGCCGCGCCCGCATATTGATCGGACGTCGTATTGCGAATGCAGTTTCCACTGGTTTGGATCGCGTGCATCTCGACTTCGGCCAACTCCGAGAGAATATCCGGCGTCTCCTCGAGCTTCGGCCAATTGTATTGAAGGTTCTGGCGCGTCGTGAAATGCCCGTAGCCCTTGTCGTAGCGCCTGCCGATATAGGCGAGCTTGCGCAGCTGTCGCGAATCGAGCGTTCCATAGGGAATCGCCACGCGCAGCATATACGCGTGAAGCTGGAGATAGAGGCCGTTCATCAATCGCAGCGGCCTGAACTGTTCCTCGGTGAGCTCGCCGGAAATGCGCCGGTCGACCTGCCGGCGGAACTGCGCCACGCGGTCCTTGACCAACGCGTGATCGTATTCATCGTAGTGATACATGCTACTTCTCCGCTGCCGACGAGGATTCGGCCTGCTCGCCAAGATCGGTTCGAATGGTCGGACCGAAACAGCGAATCGCCTCGCGATACTTCGTCGGACAAAGTCGCCCCGACTCTTCCTTGACGTCGATGAGGTAGGCGTCAACGACGCTCTGACGTTCCCCCGCGTCGCGCAGGGCCATCTCGAGCAGCACGGCGGCCCGCTCATCGCTGTCGGCGATCTCCGCGTCGGCCAATTGAAGGACCCAATCTACTCGTCCCGTCGCGGCGCTCTCGCGTACGAACACGACCAGCCCGTCCGACAAACGGCTCGCGATCACGACCTGTCCGATCCCTTCCATTGCTCGAAGATCCTTTCTCGATCCCATCCGCGATGCCGCGCCAGCGACTCCCACACCGACCGACGACGAGGATTTCGGCGCCCCTTCGACTCCGGGGTCGCGCCGATTTCGATTCAGTGACAATGCCGATCGCTCATCAAGCCTCGGAGCCGTGGACGGCTAGAGATTTCCCGCAAACTCGCTTGGGCGCCATCCCGCGCTCGATCAGGATCGGCTTCGAACTTCGACATGGCCTTTGATAATTCAAAAAGCCGTGTAAAACCAACACCTTATTCGTGGGGCGCGGCGAATTGCGGAGCGTACTCAAACCGGCCGGGAAAGGCAAAGCATTCCATACCCTGAGCGTCGGAAATGAAATAATGCGGCTGCCCGCGTGTCTGCGGGGCGCTCGCCCTCGTCCGCTCGGACCCCGCGCCTTGACGGAGCCGACTCCCGTCGGTAACTCGCGAGCGTGACGACCTTCACGACCGTTTCGAAAACACCGGCAACGAGCGCCGCTGCCGGCCCCGAATCGACTCCGCGCCTTGTACTAGCGAGCGCCTCGCCACGCCGGCGAGAGATCCTGTCGGGCGCTGGCGTGTCCTTCGAGATCCAGCCTTCGACAATCGTAGAGCTCTCGCGCGAGAGTGAATCGCCCGCCGAGCTGGCCCAGCGCCTGGCTGCCGAGAAGGCCGACGACGTCGCGGGTCGACTCTGCTCCGAACCCCCGGTTCCCGTGCTTGGCGCGGATACGATCGTCGTCGTCGACGAAGAAGTACTTGGAAAGCCCCGCGACGAAGAGCATGCCGTCGAACTCCTCACTCGCCTGATGGGCAGACGCCATCGCGTCATGACCGGAATCGCCCTCGCCTGGAGCGATGGCCGGCCGACGCTTTGCGAAGTCGTCACCAGTGAAGTGGGAATGCGCGCGGCCACGCGGGCTGAGCTCGTCGAGTATGTGGCGCTTGGCGAGTCCCTCGACAAAGCCGGTGGCTATGCACTCCAGGGCGCCGGGCGAAGATTCGTGGTCGAGGTCGAGGGGAGCTCGACGAATGTCATCGGCCTTCCACTCGAAGAAACCCTCGCGCTATTCGCACGAGGCGGCTTGCCCGACTTGATCGAAGGCCCCTGACGATGCCCAGCCAATCTATCACGACCGACCCGAACAAGCCGTCGGCGGCCGATCTCGAAGAAGGCCAGAGACGTTATGCAGAAGTCAGCGCGCGAATCGCACGAGCCGCCGAGCGCGCTGGCCGCTCGCCCGAGGACGTCACCCTGGTCGGGGTCGCCAAGAAGCAGCCGCCCGCACGAATTCTTGCCGCCATCGCCGCGGGCGTTCGCGTTCTCGGACAGAGCTACATCCAAGAAGCCCGCGAGGTTCGGCCGATGATCGAGGCTGCCCTCGCCAGCGACCCTGCAATGGCCGAGGCGAAGCTCGAATGGCGCATGGTCGGCCGACTTCAGCGGAATAAGGCTGGCCTCGCCGCACGACTCTTCGAGGCCGTCGAGACGGTCGATCGACCGAAGCTCGTCCATACACTCTCGCGACGCGCCGAAGACGAGGGCCGCCAGCTCGAGGTCCTGATTCAGGTCAGTCTTTGCGGGGAACCCCAGAAAGGCGGCTGCGAACGCGATGATCTCAAAGCGCTCGCCGAAGAAATTCTCTCGACGCGCTTCCTCCGGCTGGCGGGCTTGATGACGATTCCGGCCGCCGCTGACGATCCGGAAAACGCTCGACCCGCCTTCCGGGAACTACGAGAACTTCGAAGGGTGGTCGCCCGACTCGACCCCAAGCTCGCCAACGCGGCGCTGTCGATGGGCATGTCGAGTGACCTGGAGGTCGCCATCGAAGAGGGCGCTACCCTGGTCCGCGTCGGTGAGGCGCTCTTTGGCGATCGCATCGGACCGGCCGCGCAGACTTGATCGACCGGGTCCGCGCGACTTGGCCCTGCGCGCCCGGAGGGGCGCGCCCGAACATCGGAAAAACGGAGTAATCGAGTCATGTCGACTGGCCCTCTCGAGACGAGCAAGATCGGGTTCATTGGTTGCGGCGCGATGGCGCGAGCGTTGGCCGGCGGATTGATCGAGTCCGGCGTGACGCCCGCACGGATCATTGGCTCCGACCCCGTCGACGCCGCCCGCGCTCAGTTCAAACAAGCCATCGGCGCACGCGCCGTCGAGACGAACGCCCCGGTCGTCGAGGAGTCGGACGCTGTCGTATTGGCCGTGAAGCCCGGCGCCGTCGCCGACGTATTGGCCGAGCTCGATGCCGGAGTCGCGGCCCGGCCGCTCTGGATTTCGATCGCCGCCGGCGTTCCTCTCTGCAAGTTGGAAGACGCGCTGCCCGCCAGCGCGCGCATCGTACGAACCATGCCGAATACACCCGCACTCGTGGGCGCTGGGGCCACCGCGTATTTCCCGGGTCCCACGGTCGGCGAGGCCGATTTGGAGCTGGTCGAAGCCGTCCTGGAGGCCGTCGGTTGGTGCTGGCGAGCGCCGAACGAAGATCTTCTCGATGCCGTCACGGGACTCTCCGGCAGCGGTCCGGCCTATGTCTTCCTGATTCTCGAAGCCCTCGCTGACGCGGGCGTGCGTCAGGGACTTCCGCGAGAGGCCGCCCAGAACCTGGCTACGCGAACCGTCTTCGGCGCCGCCAAATTGGCCCTCGAGACGGGAACCCACCCCGGTGTGCTCAAGGACCAGGTGGCCTCGCCGGGCGGAACCACCATTGCCGGGCTCGAACGCCTCGAAGCGCATGGGGTGCGAGCCGCCCTCTACGACGCGGTGCGCGCGGCCACCGAGCGCTCGAAGGCTCTCAGAGACTCCTGAGCAATCTCGGAAACTCTCAAGTTTTTCCGGAATCTGGCCGATTTTCTGCCGCAGGGTGAGAGCGTTCTGAGGGGCGAAAGCCCTTCCGACGCCAGCCAATCGAGGAAACCCGGGAGACCGTACCGCCATGCGCATGACCCCGCTGGACGTTCAGAACCATCAATTTGCCCATCGTCTTCGCGGCTACGACCCCGACGAGGTCGATGCCTTCCTGCGAATCGTCTCGGAGGATTACGAGGGCCTCGTCCTCGAAACGGCGAGTCAGAGCGACCGAATCCGGCGACTCGAAATTCGCATCGACGAGCTCTCGGCTCAGGAAGACCTCCTCAAGGAGACGCTGCTGAGCGCCCAGGCGATGACCCAGGAGCTGCGGGGCAGTGCCGAACGCGAAGCGGAGCTGCGATTGGCGGAGGTCGAAGTTCGCGCTGAGAAAATCCTCGACGCCTCCCATCGTCGGGCGGCGCGGCTGGCCCAGGACATCCGCGAAATGCGCGCTCTGCGAGTCCGATTGGCCGAATCCTTCCGCAGTGCTGCGGAAACCCACCTCTCGCTACTCGAAACCCTCGAAGCGGACCCCGAGAAGGACCCGCTCGTCGACGGCCTCATCGACGGAACCGTGGCCTACTTGAACCGAGAGGGCCGGAAGCAGAAGGCCGTGCCAGACGAGAACCTCGCCCTCTCGCCGACCCCCGAAGAATCGGAGATCGGCTGAATCCAGACGATTGCTCGACTTGATGCCTCGCCCCGTTGGCAGCCTTCGGCCAATGGGATATCAAAGGCGCCGTCCCGGGCCCTCGTGAGGAAAAATCAAGGCGATGCCGACTTACGATTATCAATGTCAGAAATGTGATTTCGAGTTCGAGCGTGAGCAGCGAATCACCGAAGATCCGATCAAGACCTGCCCCAAGTGCAAGAGCCGCAAGGCCAAGCGCCTGCTCTCGGCCTCCAACTTCATCCTGAAAGGTGGCGGCTGGTACGCGGATGGCTATGGCAGTCCGGGCGCGAAGAAATCCGCGGACAACTCCGCGGACAACTCCGCGGACAACTCCGCGGACAAGGGTGATTCGGACAAGAGCGCCAGCGACGGCGCTTCCTCGAAGAAGGACGATTCCACGAGCAAATCGAAGACCAAGGACTCCAGTTCGTCCAGCGGCTCGTCGTCCAGCAAGGAATCGGGCGGAGAATCGAGCAAGAGCAAGACCGGATGAGCACGCCTGAATCCGTAGAGACGGTCGTCCTGGACGGTCTCGCCCTGGCCAATGAGTTGCGCGACGAGATGAAGCGCGAAATCGGGGCGCTCGTTGCCGCAGGCCATCGCCCCCCTCAATTGACGGTCGTGCTCGTGGGTGACGACCCCGCGAGTCGTTCGTATATCAAGGGCAAACAGCGCGCCTGCACACGGATCGGAGCCGACTCCGCCGAGTATCTGCTGCCAGAATCCACGAGCGAGAAAGAACTCCTCGACCTGCTCGACAAACTCAACCTCGACGACTCCGTCGATGGCATTCTCGTACAACTGCCCCTGCCGAAGACGATCTCGCCCGAAGTCATCGCCGAAGCGGTCGATCCCGCGAAAGACGCCGACGCGCTGAACCCACTGAACTTCGGACGCTTGTTGCTCGGAAACGCGAAACTCGTCTCGTGCACGCCTCTGGGTATCATGGCCGTGCTCGAGCACCATGGAATCGAAATCGAGGGCGCCCACGCCGTCGTCGTCGGCCGCAGCAACATCGTCGGCAAGCCGGTCTCGATCCTGCTCCAACAACAAAATGCAACGGTCACGATGTGTCATTCGCGCACACGAAATCTCGACGCAGTCTGTCGCTCGGCCGACATCCTGGTCGCGGCCACCGGCAACCCGCGGATGGTCAAGGGTGATTGGATCAAACCGGGCGCCGCCGTGATGGACGTCGGCGTATCGGAAGTCGACGGCAAGCTCGTCGGCGACGTCGATTTCGAAGCCGCCCAGGGCATCGCCGGTTTGATTACGCCCTCTCGTCGCGGCATTGGTCCGATGACGATTACGATGCTGCTGCGCAACACGTTGAACGCCTACGTCGCACGGAAAGGCCTGTGAGCGAGCTTCGACGGACGCCCCTGCACGCGGCACACCTTCGACTGAAGGCACGGATGGCTCCGTTCGCGGGCTATGAGATGCCGATCCAGTACAGCTCCATTCGCGAAGAACACGCCGCCGTCCGCGAACGGGCGGGTCTCTTCGATGTCTCACACATGGGACAGATCTATTTCAGCGGCCCCCACGCGGCCCCGGCACTCGAACGACTGTTGACGTGTGCGGTCGCTTCATTGCGCGTCGGCCGCGCACGCTACGGCCTGCTCCTGAACGAGTCGGGCGGCTGTATCGATGATGTCATGCTCACACGTGAAGCCGATGACGAGTTCTTTCTCTGCGTCAATGCAGCGAATGTCGACAAGGCGCGCGATTGGATCGAGACGCGCGTCGACTCGCAAGTGTTCGTCGAGAATCGGAGCGACGCGACGGCCCTTCTCGCGCTTCAGGGTCCGGCCGGCCGCGCGATCCTCGCGAGGCTCGGGCCCAGCGAAGAGGATCTGCCCAAGCGATTTCGGGTGGCCAGGCTCGAAGTCGCCGGAGCGAGCGTTCTCGTCTCCGCGACCGGCTACACGGGTTCGCCGGGATTCGAGCTCTACGTTTCCCACACGGACGCCGAAAGACTCTTCGAGGCCATTCTCGAAGTCGGCGGGGAGGACGGGGTGCTCCCGGCTGGACTCGGCGCGCGCGACACGCTGCGATTGGAAGCGGCGCTGCCCCTCTACGGTCATGAGCTCGATGAGCAAACGACCCCCTTCGAAGCCGGACTCGATCGCTTCGTGAAAGACCTCGAGAGCGGCTTCATCGGTGCCACCGCCCTCGCCGCGCAGGCGGACGACGAAAGCGGCCGCTGTCTGGTTGGATTCGAAATGATCGAACGCGGCATCGCCCGCGCAGACTACGAGATCCTTCACGAAGGCGAGATCGTCGGTCGCGTCACTTCCGGCGCGCCCTCCCCGACCCTCGGAAAGTCGATTGGGCTCGGCTACGTTCCGCGAGCCCAGAGCGGGATCGGCCAGGCACTGGCCATTCGAATTCGCAGCAAGGATGTCGCAGCCAGGGTCGTCGAACGTCCGTTCCAATAGACCGGAACGACATCGCGCTCAGCATCGCCACTAAAGCGGCGAATCATGTGCTCCAAATGAGAGCTGCTCGAAAACCGAAGGAGAGATCGACAGGTGGCGGATTACGAATTCCCAGACGGTCTTTTGTTCACCAGGGACGATGAGTGGATTCGCGTCGAGGATGACCAGGTCGTCATCGGCGTGAGCGACTTCGCCCAGAATCAACTCGGCGACATCGTCTTCGTCGAGCTGCCGGATATCAGTTCCGAAACCGAAGCCGGGCAGCCCTTTGGCACGATCGAGTCCGTCAAGGCGGTCTCGGATCTCTGCGCCCCGCTCTCGGGCGAGGTCGCGTCGATCAACGAGGCGCTCGAAGACTCGCCTGAACTGGTCAACGAATCTTGTTATGGCGAGGGTTGGTTGATCAGGCTTCGCCCGTCGGACCGACAGCAACTCGAAGACCTGCTGGATGTCGACGCCTATCGCAAGTCTGTGGCGGAACGCGATACCGATTCCTGACGGAAAAACCCCTGTCGGCTACGCCTGATCGGATTCGAGATCGATCTTTCGTCGCGCGACTTCGGCCCAGGAACCGTCGGGATCGATTTGCAAGTAGCGGCGCCAATGATCGATCGCTGGACGACGGCGATCGATCTTCTCGTAGAGCAAGGCCAGATTGATGTGCAGGTCCGGATACAGGGGATCCGAGGCGAGCGCCCGCCGATAATGGGCCAGCGCCGAGTGGTCCTCGCCCTCTTCCTCGAGCACATTCGCAAGATTGAAGTTCGCTTCGACATGGTCGGCCTCGCGGGCCAGGCAGGCTTCGAAAGCCCGGCGGGCCGCCGCGCGCTGTCCCTGGTTGTATCGAACCGCGCCAAGGTTGCAGTAGGCATCCGCGTAATCGGGGACCAGTTCGAGCGCGTGCTCGTATGCCTCGATCGCCTCCGCCCAATTCTCGGATTTCGCATCGAGCTCGCAGCCGCGCTCGAACCATCCGACCGCGTCATCTGCGCTCGCCAGCCGTGCACCGCTCGCACCGGCCACGAGTTCCGGCAAAGCGGCAACCGCCCTGCCGGCCGCTGCCTCGTCCCCGTCGAACTCGAATAGCAACTGGCCGCCGGCCTCTTCGAGGCGGCCGGCGTGTCGTACCACCAGGCGATCCGACTCCTCACTCAGAAGGCGCAATGAGGCGGCGGGATCGTCCAGGTCCGGGAGCCGCTCGCGCAGTGTCTCGAGATTGCGACGGATGCGCTGAAGTGGAATTCCCTTGTCGAGCAGGGCGAGAATGGCCCGCAGAACGACGAGGTCACGAAACGCATAACCCGCGTCCTCCGGCGCCGTCGCCAAGGACTCGACCAGTTCGGTCCGCTGCCAATAGCGAAGCCGTCCAGGTGAAACTTTCAGGATTCGGGCGACATCGCCCAGCGAAAAATCCGTCACGGCGCAAGCATGACACGTCCTTGCGCGACTGTGAACCAGGAAAACGTCGGACGGACCCGGCAGCGGCGAATCACACAGGCGCTACGTTCGCGCGCGGCGAGGTTCCCGCGGCTGGTGCCCGGCCTCGACTTCAAATCGAGTGTGGATTGCGTCGCCGCGATCCAGGCGGGTTCGATTCCCGTCCCTCGCCGCCATGGGGTGACCTTCGCGAAGCCGCTCC
>Ga0310122_10001410_pt1 | contig 15390 bp, 13 predicted proteins | sample CB6_Bottom_1051__FD_203503 | JGI IMG/M metagenome (GOLD analysis project Ga0310122, IMG submission 203503) | Marine microbial communities from Western Arctic Ocean, Canada - CB6_Bottom_1051 | ecosystem: Environmental > Aquatic > Marine > Oceanic | place: Canada: Western Arctic Ocean | collected...
CACGCGTGAGATGACGCCGGGCGACCGTGTCCACATCACACCCGGCACGGTGCACCGGATGACGGCCCTCGAAGACAGCGATATCTTCGAAGTCTCGACCCCGGAACTCGAAGATGTCGTTCGACTCGAGGATCGGTATGGCCGCGCGAAAGCAGACTAACCCGTGCGCTGTTCCGGCGATCTGTGTGATTCCCACGGGCGGTGTGAGCGGGCATCTCGGTCCGCGAACCGGTCGACGAGCCCAGCTCTGCTCACCTTGGCCCTCAGGGCACTTCGCGCGGGCTAACTTGGTGCCTGGTCCCGACACCGAGGGAAAAGCGAACGCATAGTTGGTCCCAGCCCCGGCGCTAAAACTCCGCGCCCGCTCAAGGCGACAATGGCGATGGTCAGGCAGGACGTCGACGAGTTACTGCGCGCGACAACGCGCGCCCCGCGGCGGAGACGTGGGGCATTGGGGGGGGGCCTGCGTGGGGGGTTCTGGGCGCAGCTCCGTCGAAGGAGTCGACGAGCCCAGCTCTCTTCGCAGAACCTGTTTCCAGGCGAGGCGCCTGTCTGGCAAGGCCGCGACGAGGGAGCATGCAGGCGGCATGTGACCGAGGAAGCAACGCCGCCAGGCAGGCGCCTCGCCTGGAAACCTAGAAGGGGATATCGTCTTCGGTGAGTTCGGGTGGTCCTGGGGGACCGCCGGCAGGTGACGAAGACGAGGACGAGCCACTGCTGCGAGGGCTGCCGTAGTCGCCTCCGCCGCCGCCACCCTCTCCGGTGCTGCCGCCGCGCCCGCCGAGCAGCACAACGCGGTCTGACCGAATCTCGGTGGTATATCGCTTGTTCCCGTCCTTGTCATCCCACTGCCGGGTCTGCAAACGTCCCTCCACGTAGATCTGGCGCCCTTTCGTCAGGTACTCCGCCAGCGTCTCGGCCTGCTTGCCCCACAGCACGACGCGGTGCCACTCGGTCTTCTCTTGACGCTGTCCCGCCTTGTCGTTCCAGACGTCGGTCGTGGCCAGGCTGAGCGTGGCCACCGCGGCACCGCCCGGCGTGTACCGGACTTCAGCGTCCCGACCCATGTTCCCGACGATGATGACCTTGTTGACCGTTCCCATTCTTCTCCCTAAGAACCCTGATCGAACGAACTCACGACAACCAACCGACGCATGCTCGATGCGCGGATCGCAGGCCGGCTATGGCTGATCGAGCCGGACGAGGGCCTGTTGGGCCAGATTCGCCATGTTGTTGTCGGGGTGATTCCTCACAACCTGCTCGAACGCTTGGCGGGCCAGCTCCGGCTCGGCGAGCCGGCCAAGCGTGATCCCACGCTTGTAGAGGGACTCGGCCACTTTGTCGCCATCGGGGTAACTAGCAATCACCTGCTCATAGGCGTCAAGTGCTTCCCGAAACTGCCCGTTGGAGAAGTGGTTGTCCCCGATCCAGAACTGCGCGTCGTCCGACAGCTCCGAGCGCGGGAACGCACTGATATACGCCTCGAAGCCCTGAATCGACAAGGCCCATTGCCCGATCGCGTAGTCGCCCCAGGCCGTGTCGAACATACGCTGTGGTGAGACACCAGGATCAACCGGAGCGACCCCGCCAGGCCTCTGAATCGCCACCGCTGATGCGGTCGGCAACCCCGTCTCGGGATCGACGGCCAGCTGGGTCAGCCGCGGCGCGCGCAACTTTGCCAGGCCGATCCGAATCGCCTCCACCTCCTGCGATAGCGACGAGACCCGCACGTTGGTCTCGTCCACTTTCTCGCGAACAATCCTGACCCCGCCGGCCACGTTGTCGACCAGCAGCTTCTGGTCCGCGAAGGCGCGGCGCGAGGCCTCATCCTGCGAGTCGAGCCGCGTCAATAATGTCTGGAGCGTCGTATCGAGCGAGCCCAGCATCACGTTCAGCCGCATGGTCTGTTCTTGCAGCATGCGGATGTCCGCCATCATCTGCTGATGTTCACGGTCGGCGCCCGACACTGGCGCAACGACCGTCAGGATACAGACCCAGCTGAACAGGAGCGAGGGGAGCAGCCGTCTCATGACAAACCTCTTCTAGGACGTAATTTCACGCGTCTATTCTATCGCGATCCCAACGTGTTGGACGTGGCGCCGGCTATTTCGACGTGATCACGAAGTGAGCGCGCCGATTCGACGCCCACGCCGCGTCGTCGTGTCCCGGATCGAACGGAAACTCCTTCCCGTAGCTCACCGTACGAATCCGGCTCGCTTCCAGTCCGAGTTGGACCAAGTACTGCTGGGCGGCCAACGCGCGCCGCTCGCCGAGTCCGAGGTTGTATTCGGGCGTCCCCCGCTCATCGCAGTGCCCCTCGATGGTCACGACCCATGTCGGGTAGCGCATGAGTAGGTCGGCGTTCGCCTCAGCCGTTCTCCGGCCCTGATCGTCGAGCTCGGAGCTATCCAGCCCGAAGAACACCGCCTCGAGCGGCGACTCTCGGTTCAGCTCCTCAAGCGTTCGTCTCGCGAACGGGTCTTCCGGGGGAAGTTCTGGCGGCACGACAGGGGGCGGCGCCGGCGGCGGCGACGTCACCGGGCGCGGAGCCGGCGCGCGCTCCTCTGTCGCCGGCGGCGGCGGGGGAGATGTTTCCGGCGTTACCGGCGGCGGTCGTCGGACGCACGATTGCAGCGCCAGCGTTGCTACGACACAGGCGGCAACGGCGGTCCATGAACGAGTTCCTCGCACTTGCATCCCCAGTCCCTTTCCAAATAGTCGACCCGTATGATGGCGACGGCGCTCATCCCCTATCGCGACCAACTCGGCATCTCGTTGTTCCCGATCGACGTCAGACGACGCAGGTTCTTTCCGTCGCGGTCGATCGTGTAGATCTGCTTTCGTCCACTTCCGCGGCTCGACGTAAACGCGATATGCCGCCCGTTGGGCGAGTAGCTCGGACTCTCGTTCGACCCGAGTCCGAAGGTCACCTGGCGCACCTCGCTCGTCGACAGGTCCAGCACCTTGATGTCATGCCCGGGCCCGGTCTTGGACGAATACGCGATCTCGTTGAACGGGGCCGGCGACCAGGTGGGCCGATCGCTGTAGGTGTCATACGTCAGCCGACGCAGGCCGGTCCCCTCGACGCCCATCACGTAGATCTGCGGTTGCCCGGCCCGGTCGGACGTAAACGCGATCTGCTGGCCGTTGGGAGACCACGTCGGACTGGTGTCGATGGCTGGGTTGCTTGTCAACCGCTGCACGTTGGTGCCGTCCACATTGGCCACATAGATGTCGCTACTGTTGTCTCGGTTCGAGTTGAACGCCACCCGGAGGCCATCTGGTGAAAACGCGGACAGCGAATTGTGGACCTGGGTCGTGCCGTTCGCCGGGGTCGTCATCCGCCCTTCGAACAGATGCGACACGACGATATCCGGGTAGCCAGACAGATATGAGGTGTACCCAATGGATCGACCGTCGGGAGACCACGCCGGAAAGAGGTTGAGAATCCGCGTCACCGTCAACCGCTGGATGTGGGCCCCATCGTAGTCGGCGAAATACACCTCCTTGACCGGGCGGTCATCCACAAGCCCGAGGACTGACTCACCATCCCGATCGCTGACAAACGCGATGCGCGTCCGTGCCACACCCTCGACGCCGCGTTGCTGCCGGTGAATTTCGTCTGAGAGTTGATGTGCATATCGCCGGAGGTTCGTGTTCGTCCCTGTGTATTGCACGCTGAACGCATTGTCGAAAGACCGTACTGAAAACAATCTGGCCGTGATCTCCACCTGGGTGTCGCTCAACGCCCTGACGGTGCAACTCACGACACCGTCGGCGTCCAACTCCGCCCACCGGTCAAACGACAGGTCGCCAATCGAGCGGGCGATCGGAATCGTGCGGTAGACGTCACGCGGGATCATCCTGAATTCACGCTCGAATTCCAGATCGGCCCAGAGCACCTCCGCGATGGTGCGGGCGGCCTCGGCCGTCGCCGCGTCTGGCGTTAGCGCCAGACAGTCCGGCACGGCGAAGTTCGGCGGCCTCCCGACATCACCACCGATCACCAAGTCGACGCCGCCTTGTTGCCGCGCCTGCCCGCTCGCCACGAACAGGAGGGCCACGGCGACTACCAAGGAGAGCCACGAGACCAGACGGAGGATGCTGTTCATCATCATCAGCGGTACTCGAACGTGAGGTTCACTGGCAATCGGTCTCCGGAGAACTTGGGCGGGAGCGGCGGGACCGAACCGGTAATGAGCAACGCGCGCTCGGCACTCATGTCCAGAGCCAGATAGCCGCTGCCGGTCTGCTGCGCAATGTCGGTGAGGGTGCCGTCACGCTGCACCGTGAACTTCATGACCACCGCGCCACGTTGCTGCTGCTGGTCGTTCCAGCGCCGACGGATCAGATTTGCCATCACGCTCAGGTATTCAGGACAGCAGAAATCGCCGACGTTGAGCTCACCGCCGAATCCGAGCCCACCGGCCGACAGTCCCGTTCCCAGGCCGCGAGCGCCCGTATCCGCCAGCGCGGTGCCCTTGCGCAACTCAGGCCCCTTGGTCGGCGTCGACCCACGGGCTTCCTCCGGCGCCGACTCGACCGGAATGTCTCGCGACGGCATACGTGGTGCGTCGGGGACGGCCATCGTCTCCTCGGGGGGCGCCGGCGCCGGGGGCTGGACCCACACATCTTGGTCCGCCTCTTCGACCGGTATCAGCTCTTGCACCGGCTGCGCCGCCAGCGCGGTTTCTCCCCCCTGACTCGGGCCCAGCGAACCCCCGAGGCTGATGGTCATGACGTCGGCCATGACGTCGGGGTCACCGGTGAAGAGCCCGGTTGGGAAGAAAAGGAGGACACCGACCAGCAGGACATGTCCCCCCAGAGAGACGAGATACGTTCGAGCCAGGCTCTCGTGCACCGCGGCACGCGCCCGGAGAACATCGGTCGTCGACTCCATGCTTGGCACTAGAGTTCCGCCGCGAAGTCAGTGACAAGCAGGACGTTCACGACCCCGGCTTGCAGCAGCTCGTCCATGACTGTCACCAATTCTTGATACGTGACCTCCTGGTCGCCACGTAAGAAGACGCTCTGATCCGACCGCCCCGACAGTTCCTGGCGCATCCGTTCGTCCAGCACTTCCACCCGAACTGCCTCACCATCCACCTGCACGATCTGGTCCGTACGAAACGAGATCGGCACCGTCACCACGAGGCGGTCCTCCGATACCGGGGTGCCGCGTCGAGCCACCGGTAGGCTGACATCCAGGCCGCGCTGCATCAACGGCGCCGCCACCATGAACACGATGAGCAAGACGAGCATGACATCGACCAGCGGCACGACGTTGATCTCTGACAACGACGTCACGACGCGGCGTCTCCCGCGGCGTCTTCGGCCACCTGACACACCGGCCGCACCCTGCTGTTGAATCGTAGGCATCTCCCTGCACCCCGTAGACGTCAGCGCGTGACGGGCCCTTTAAGTGAAATTCCGCTCGGCGATGTTGAGAAACTCCAGCGAGAAGTCCTCCATCGCGGAGAGGTGAAGCTTGATCTTGTTCGTCAGGTAATTATAGAAATACACCGCCGGAATCGCGGCGAAGAGCCCGGCCGCGGTCGCGATGAGCGATTCACCGATCGGCGTGGCGATCACCGACAGCTCGGTCGACCCGGTGGCGCCGATGGCTTGGAACGCGCCGACGATCCCCATGACCGTGCCAAACAGACCGATGAACGGCGTGAGGGTGGCCGTCGTCGCCAGCAGGTAGACTCGGTGCTCGAGCTTGTTGGCCTCGACCGACGACGCGCGGAGCAGCGCTCGGTCGAGCGCCTCGAAGCTTCGAAGCGTCGGGCGTGCCGACCCGGCCGCCGGTTCGGCGCCCTCGGTGCCGTGGCGGAGCTGTGCGTTGAGTTCCGCGTATCCCGCCTGAAACACCCCGACCAACGGACTGTGGATGAGCGATCGGCACACGGACTGCACGTCAGAAAACTTCTTGCTCCGTCTGAACACGTCGAGAAAGCTCGAGGTCTGGCGTTCCAGACGCCGGTATTCCCACAATTTATGGAGGGCGATGCCCCAAGAGGCGACTGAGAAAAGGAATAGAATGAGGAGAACGGTTTTGGACAGCGGTGTCGAGCGAGCGACCCATTCGACAACGCTTCCACCCGTACCTGTCTCTGACGCGCCAACCGCCTGTGTTTGCAAGGCGATGGCGTAGTAACCAAGGGTACGCACTGGCCCTCCGTTGACTACAAAGCGCGCCACTGGGAAAGCGCCAACGCCGAAGGGTAGCACGCAGCCTAAGTGCTGTCAAATGTATGATACGATGGCACTTCTCGTTCCTGCCGGTCCATGATCCGCTTCCTTAGCATTCACGACCTGGCCGTCATCGACATCCTCGAACTCGAGCTCGGGACCGGTCTCAACGTCCTCACGGGCGAGACGGGTGCCGGCAAGTCGATCGTCGTTGGTGCACTCGCCCTGCTCCGTGGCGGTCGTGCGTCCGCCGACCTGGTGCGCACCGGCGCCGACAAGGCGGTCATCGCGGCGGTCATTGAAACGCCGGACGGCACCGAGCAGATCCTTCGCCGCGAAGTCTCGGCCCACGGGCGTAGCCGCGCGTTTGTCGATGACCAGGTCGTGTCGACCACCACGTTACGCGAGATCGGCGCCCGGTTGATCGACCTTCACGGACAACACGAACATCAGGTCTTGCTCGATCCGACCACGCACCTCGATCTGCTCGACCGCTATGCCGACCTGGGCGTGAACCGGGACGCCGTCCGTATCGCCTACGACGCGTGGCGCGCCGCGGCGACGGCTCTCGCCGATCTGCAGCAGCGCGCCGCCAGTCAGTCCGAACGGACCGAGATGGTAGCGTTTCAGCTCCGAGAGATCGACGAGACCGATCCTGAGGCGGACGAGGACGTCCGCCTGACCGCCGAGCAACAGATTCTCGCGAATGCGGATCACATATACCGGCTGGCGGCAGAAAGCTATGCCGAGCTCTACGAGGGCGACGAGGCGGCCCTGGGAGCCTTGGAACGGGTTTGGAAACGTGTCGCCGAGCTCTCCACGCTCGACCCATCATTCGCGCCGCACCTCGACACCAAGGACGCGGTGGTCTCCCAGCTCGAAGAACTCGCGTTTGCCCTCCGCCCGCACGCCAGCGGGGTCGAGGCGTCTCCCGAACGGCTCCAGACCGTGGAGGACCGACTGGCCCGGCTCGAACGGATCAAACGACGGTATGGTCCGACGCTGGCCGATGTCGTACGCCGACGTGCGGAACTCCGCGAGGCGTCCAGCCAGCTCGACACCGGCGCGGAGCAATCGACGGCGCTGGTTGAACGAGTGACCGCAACACGTGCGGCCTATGTGTCCGCGGCGACCACGCTGTCGGAACGGCGTCGCCATCATGCCGGCGCGCTCGCCACCGCGCTGGAGGCGGGTCTAGCCGATCTGGCCATGTCCCATTGTCGGTTCGAAGTCAGCTTCGACGAGTCGCCCACCAACGAGAGCGACTGGACGGACCGTGGGACCGACCGAGCCGAGTTCTACTTCTCGGCGAATCCAGGCGAGACCGTGAAGCCGCTGGCGCGCATCGCGTCCGGCGGAGAACTCTCTCGCGTGATGTTAGCCCTCCGCACCATCACCGCCACGGAGGCACCGGGGAAAACGCTCGTGTTCGATGAGGTTGACGCCGGGATTGGCGGGGAAGCGGCCGACCGCGTCGGGGCCAGACTGCGGGAACTTTCACGTCAAGCCCAGGTGTTGTGCGTGACCCATTTGCCACAAATAGCCACATATGGCACCACCCATTACCGAGTAAAAAAAATCGTCGTCAACGGCCGTACCACGGCGAGAGTCGACCGCCTTGATGACGAGGCGCGTGCCGCAGAGGTCGCCAGGATGATGACCGGGACACGGGTGTCTGATGCCGTGTTGCAAACCGCACGGGAGCTACTGGAAGGCGAACATCAATAGGCAAGGAACAACGATGCCCAGGAAATACTTCATCGAAACGTTCGGTTGCCAGATGAACGTCCACGACTCCGAGCGTCTGGCCGGCCTCCTCGATCAGGCGGGCTATGAGGCGGCGGCGGCACCGAACGAGGCCGACCTCGTGGTTATCAACACCTGCAGCGTCAGAGAGCGGGCCGAGGATCGACTGTATACGGAGTTGGGTCAGGTACCGGAGAACACGTCCGGGAGACGGCCAATTGTCGCCGTGACCGGGTGCGTGGCTCAACAGGAGGGGAGTGCGCTGCTCGAGCGTGGGCGCCGTGTGGATCTGGTCGTAGGCACACAAGCGCTGACGCGGCTGCCGGAGATGGTGGACGAGCTCGCGCAGAGCCGGCCAGAACGGGTTGACATCAACCCCTACGACAACGTGTCGTTCCCATTCGGTATCACGAAGCGTACGGACCCGGTCAAGGCATCCGTCACAATCATTGAGGGGTGCAACGACTTCTGTGCGTTCTGCGTTGTCCCCTACACCCGGGGTCACGAACGCATGCGCCCCTCGCGCGAGATTGTCGAGGAGGTGCGCCTCGCCGCCTCCCAGGGGCATCGCGAGATCCAGTTGCTCGGGCAGATCGTCAATCACTACGCAGCCCCCGATCAACCAGGCTGCGACTTCGCGGCGCTGCTGGAACTGGTCCACGAGGTGCCTGGCGTCGAGCGCATCCGGTTCGCGAGCCCCCACCCGCGACATGTCACATCGCGTATGATCGGTGTCATGCAGAGGCTGCCGAAAGTCTGTCGCCATCTGCATCTGCCGGTGCAGTCCGGCTCAACTGAGGTACTGACACGGATGCGCCGCCGCCATTCTCGCGAAGACTATCTGACGCTCGTCGAGCGCATACGGACCGCCATGCCGGATATCGCGCTTTCGACCGACTTGATCGTCGGGTTTCCTGGCGAGACGGCACGAGACTTCGAGGAGACGCTGAGTCTGGTGAGGACGGTGGGCTACCACAGCATGTTCTCGTTCAAGTATTCGGAACGTCCCAACACCCTCGCCACCCAACGGCTCGCGGACGATGTCTCGGCCGCTGACAAGACGAGCCGGATCGTCGAACTGCAGGACGTACAAAAAGGTATCCAGGCAAAGCTCCACCGGCGGCAGGTCGGTCGCGAGGTGGAGGTGCTGGTTGACTCGACTAGTCGGCGCCGTCAGTCTGAGCTGGCGGGACGAACAGCGGGGAACACCGTCGTCAACTTCAAGGCTCCCGAGAGTCTGCTTGGCCAACTGGTACGTGTCCGGATCACGGAGGCTGGGCCGTTCAGCCTACGAGGTCAACTTACTCGAGCCCCACAGTTCCATGGAGGAACGCACCATGCAGGTTGAGATGTCAATCAAGGGACTGATGGTCGACCCGGTGACGAACATGCCAATCGTCATCTTGCATGACAGCGACGGGAAACGCGTCCTCCCGATCTGGGTGGGTGTCTTCGAGGCCAACGCGATCGCCCTGCAGATCGAGAACGTCTCGACCCCAAGACCGATGACCCACGACCTCCTGCGCGACGTGATCCACAACCTTAATGGCGATGTGCAGAAAATCGTGGTGAGCGATCTCAAGGACAACACGTTCTACGCGGTCCTCCACGTGTTGGTAGGCGGGCAGGTCGTCGTGATTGATGCCAGGCCCAGCGACGCTATCGCGCTGGCGTTGCGTGCGCGCGCACCGATCTTCGCCGAGGACGCCGTCATCGATGGCGCGAAGTCGCTGAACATCACGCCAGACGCGGGGAACTCTGAACGCCTGCAACAGTGGCTCGAGAACCTGGACCCAGACGAGCTGGGCAAGTACAAGATGTAGCGCGTGTTTGCGGATCCGCCGGCCGGACGCTAGTCCGCTGCACCCGTAATTCGCTGCATACGTCCCAAGCGCGGCGCCCGGTTGTCAAGGCGCGACGAGGGAGCAAATTGGGTATTTGTGACCGAGGAGGAGCAACGCAGATCAGGCGGGATGCCCCGCCGGGACGTATGCAGCGAATTACGGGTGCAGGGGACTAGAATGGCGCTGCGTACCACACGCCCAGTCAACGCTGGCTGACTATCACTGGAGAACTCCTCGTCCGTGCCGTTCAAGATGGTCGTCACAATCGCGAACCAGAAAGGCGGAGTGGGGAAGACCACGACCGCCATCAACCTGGCCGCCGCGCTCTCACTTCGTGGCAAGTCGACGCTGCTGATCGACCTGGATCCGCAAGGTAACAGCACCCTGTCGTTCGTCGATCGAGAGACAGTCGAGTTGTCCGTCTACGAGGCATTCGCCAACCCCGACTGCGCGCTCAGTGACGTGATCGTACCAGCCGACCGGCAAGAAAACCTGTCGGTGGTGCCGGCCCGAATTTCGCTGGCCAAGCTCGAGGCCAGACTCGTCGGCGAACTCGACGCGCACTTTCGACTCAAGGACCTGGTGGCCCCACTGGCAAAGAAGTATCCGTACGTCGTCATCGACTGTCCGCCCACTCTGGGATTGCTCACCGTCAACGCTCTGGTCGCCTCGACCCATTTGCTCATTCCGATACAGTCGTCGTACTTCGCCCTCGAGGGCACTGACGACCTGTTGGAAACAGTCGAGAAGGTCAGGGCGCGAGCCAATCCGGCGCTCGAGATTCTCGGCGTGCTCATCACGATGCACGACCGGCGAACATCCCTGGGACGAGATATCCAATCTGAGATCAACAAAGTCTTTGGCGCAAAGGTGTTCAAGACGGTCATTTCTAAGAACGTCAGACTGGAGGAGAGTCCAGCCTATCGAGAGTCTATCTTTTCCTTTGCTCCAGACTCCAAGGGCGCCTCCGACTACTACAGCCTGTGCGAGGAGGTGATGGACCGTGCCTAGACGCGGACTCCCGAGAGCGGTCTCCATGCGTCACGACGAGCACTACGTCGAGGCGCTTGCAGCATCGTCTGGCAGCCCGATCGGTCGCCTGGTTCCGATCGACGAGATTGACCCGAATCCTGACCAGCCCAGGCAGGTGATGGGTGACCTGTCGGAACTGATGGCCTCCATTGCCGAGAAAGGCATCGTCGAACCGATCATTGTGAGACAACGCCGTGGTCGATTTCAGATCGTGGCGGGGGAGCGCCGGTACCAGGCCGCCGTTCGGGTGGGTCTCCGAGAAGTTCCGGCGGTCATCCGTGACGTCGATGACGCGGAGCTCATCGAGATCGCGCTGATCGAGAACCTTCAGCGAAAGGACCTGAGCCCGTTCGAGGAGGCTGAAGCCCTCCAGACCCTGGTCCAGGAACACGCCCTCAAACATGAGGATCTCGCCCGACGGCTCGGAAAATCCCGGACATCAGTCACCGAGTCGCTCAGCCTCGCCGGCATGCCTGACGAGGTCAGAGAACTTTGTCGGCTGGCCGACATTGGTTCCAAGTCGTTGCTATTACAGGTCGTTAGGCGAGGTGACGTTCAGAAAATGATCGCGCTCGTGGAGACGCTGGCTCGCGATTCAGGCCCCGCCACGCGGGCACAGGCCCGAGCGGTAACCGCCAAGCCACGACCCGGACGCCCCAAGGCGTTCACCTTCAATTACGTCCCGCCCCAGAAGAGCTTCAATCTCAGCCTGCGGTTCAGGAAGTCAAAGGTCAACCGCGACGAGATCATCACGGCACTGACCGAGATCATCGAAGAGCTGAAGCACGCCGGATAGCGTCTGCGGTCCCGCGCGTTATCTGCGAGACATCTCCCGCTGATGCGCATTTCCTCCCAAGGGCGGTCGCGCCTCGGCGGTGCGCGCACCGGAATACCTGAATTCATTCGCCCTTTCCAACCCTAGAGACGCGTCCTCATATTTTACATTTTGACCGCTAAGTTAACATAACACCCCTTATCGGACCCAATAAGTGCCGGTTCTGGACGCACACGAAATTGAAGTTTTCTCAAAATTCTCAGAATTCCTGGAAAATCAGTCGTCGACAGAACGCCGAACGAGCGCGCGCGACGCGGAGCACAAAGCCAGAGGTCGATGGAGACACGCGAGCTCGCGTCCGCTCGGCGGCCCGCGCCTCACGCGCGGCGCGGCTGGCCCAGAAAATCCGAGCCGCTTATACGGCGACCGGCGGACGCCGCGCGCGCGAATAGCCTCAACCGTGGACGGACGACCACGCGATCAGAAATGCTGATCGACCGTCAGACCAGCAGCGGCCAATCTTCCCGGAAGTCCTGGAGCGCCCCCTTCCCCACCCCTCTCGAACCGATAAAACGGATGGTAGAATTCGAACGTCGTCATGCTGACCACCATCGACCGCTACATCATGAGGGAAACACTGCCGATGGTGTTTCTCAGCCTGCTCGTACTGACCTTCATGCTCATGATCCCGCCGATCATGGACCAGGCTCAGCAGCTTCTCACCAAGGGTGTCGATTTCGCGACCGTGGCGACGCTGATGGGGCTGCTGATCCCTCAGGGGTTGGGGGTCACCATTCCCATGGCCTTCCTGATCGGCCTATTGATGGCGTTGGGTCGCTTGTCCGGAGATCGGGAAACGGTCGCGATGCAAGCCTGCGGGATCAGCATCACGCGCATGCTTCGACCGGTTGGCATCCTTGCGCTGCTTGCGACCGCCGCGACCAGCTACGTGATGATCGCCGCGCTGCCCAATTCCAATCAGGCATTTCGCGAGATCGTCTTCCGCCAGCTCGCGTCGTATACGGCCGACCAGGTCGAGCCACAAGTGTTTGACCGGAGCCTCCCAGGCGTGAACATGTATGTCCGCGGCGTCGACGAACAGGGCACCAAATGGACTGATGTCTTCCTGGCGATTACCCAGGACGAAGGTCAGCCCGTCGTGTATGTCGCCGAAGAAGGCCGAATCGTCGTTGACTACGAGGCCCAGACGGTAGACATCGAGCTGAGCCAAGGGTCGATTCACCGGGTTCCGCCAGACGACCCAGCCGCCTACACCCAGACCACGTTCAGCAAGACCCTGGTCCCGTTCGATGCGGACACGATATTCGACGATGACGGTGAGCTGGCTCGGGGATACGGTGAAATGAGCCTCCCCGAGCTTCAGGGCCAGATGGCGCAGATCGTGGCTGCCGGCGCGTCCCCGCACAACCCGATCATGGAGATTCACAAGCGGTTCTCCATCCCCACCGCCTGCCTCGCCTTCGCCCTCATAGGTCTCGCACTGGGCGTCACCAACCGTAAAGACGGTAAGCTCGCCAGTTTCGCTTTGGGCATCGGCGTCATCTTCGCCTACTACATTCTCATGTATGGTGCGCAGGCAATGGCGAAGGGAGCGCTGGTCTCACCGCACTTGGCCATGTGGTTGCCAAACATCGTCATCGGAGGGGTCGGCGTCATCCTATTGGTCCGGCGGGCCCGCTCGGCGGAACGACCGGTCTCGTTCCGGCTGCCTTTTGCCTGGTCGACAGGGGCTCCCACACCCGACCAAGCCACACCAGCCGCCGACGACCCACCGCCGGCCGCGATGTCGACTCTCGTCCAAACCCACGTCTCCCCTTCCCGTTGGTCGGTAGTCGGCGTCTTGGACCGATATGTCGCAGTGCAGTATCTGCGTATCGTCTCGCTGTCCTTTGTTGGCCTGCTCGGCATCTTCTACCTCTCCACGTTCGTCGATCTATCGGACAAGGTCTTCAAAGGCCAGGCCACGCTCCTGATGATCGGCGAATATTTCTGGTATCAGACGCCGCAGTGGGTGTATTTCGTACTCCCGATATCGACGCTCGTCGCCACTCTCGTCACCATCGGCGTGCTGACCAAGACGAGCGAGCTCACGGTGATGAAGGCCTGCGGTATCAGTTTGTATCGCGCCTCACTGCCACTCCTGCTGTTCTCCTTGGTCTGGAGCGCGGCGCTGTTCGCCATGAGCGAGACGTTCCTGGCCGAGGCCAATCGTCGGGCCGGAGAACGTAACGATGCCATTCGAGGTATCACCAGACCGGTGTTCGACGCCCTGAACCGCAAGTGGATCACGAGCCCGGACGGCGCGATCTACAACTACGGATCTTTCGATCGAGACGGGGAGGCCCTGCATGGACTCACGGTCTATCGATTCGACCCCAACCAGTGGAGAATCGCGGAACGGGCGTTTGCCAGACGTGCCGTGTATGACACGACCGGGCAGGCCTGGCAAGGTCACGACACCTGGGTTCGCCAATTCCCGGACGACGACTCTGACAGCGCCTTCGTGGCCAGCGACCGGCGTGAGTTCGCCATCGAGGCCCCCGAGTATCTTGCCGCCGAGCCACCGGACGCTCTGCGCATGAACTATCAGGAGCTCGATCGCTACATCGGCGAGCTGGCCGCCAGTGGTGTTAACGTCGTGCCGCTCCGCGTCGCCCTCGAACGGAAACTGTCCTTCCCGCTCGTGACCCTCATCCTGACCTTGATCGCAGTCCCGTTCGCGGTTTCCACGGGCCGGCACGGCACCCTCTACGGCGTCGGCATCGGGATCATGCTCGCTATCTCCTACTGGGTGGTGATCAGCGTGTTCGCCGCCTTCGGCAGCGCCGGGCTGCTCGCGCCGGTCCTGGCCGCCTGGGCCCCAAACATCCTATTCGGCGGATCCGCCATCTACCTGCTTCTCACGGTACGCACCTAACGGCCCGGCCATGCTGACGCCACGGCTCGTACCCGGGTGCCAGCACGGTGGAGGTCAGTTGAGCCACAGCTATATTAGGTCATACAACCTAATATAGCGTCAGGACAGGAGAACCTGACAGTACCAATCGGAGGGTCAATGTTCAGGGAATCCCGCCACGCGCCCCCGGGAAGAACGACGCGGAGCGGTTTTCGGAGCGCGGCGGGCTAGCCGCGACGAGGGAACAGGCAGGCGGCCGCCGGCCCAGACGGGGCGACCGACGAAGCAACGCCGCCAGACCCGTTCACGCCGCAGAACCGGTTTCCGGGCGAGGCGTTCGTGTGGCAAGGCGCAAGAAGGGAGCATGCAGGCGGCATGTGACCGACGCCGCAACGCCGCCACACGGACGCCTCGCCCGGAAACCTAGAGCCCGGCTGCGTCTCGGAGTGCGGCGGCCTTGTCGGTGCGCTCCCAGGTAAACTCTGGTTCCGAGCGCCCGAAGTGTCCAAACGCGGCGGTCTGCTGATAGATCGGGCGGCGGAGATCCAGCGTCTCGATGATCCCCTTCGGCGTCAGCGAAAAATGCTCCCGGACCAGCGCGGCGATCCGATCCTCGTCGATCTTCGCGGTCTCGAAGGTGTCGATGAGGACCGACACGGGGTCGGCGACCCCGATGGCGTAGGCCAGCTGTACCTGAACACGATCCGCCACGCCGGCGGCCACACAGTTCTTGGCCACATACCGGGCCATGTAACTGGCGGAGCGGTCGACCTTCGTGGGGTCCTTGCCGGAGAATGCCCCGCCCCCATGCGGCGCTGCCCCTCCGTAGGTGTCCACGATGATTTTCCGGCCGGTGACGCCTGCGTCGCCGTGCGGCCCAC
>Ga0310122_10001411_pt1 | contig 15354 bp, 12 predicted proteins | sample CB6_Bottom_1051__FD_203503 | JGI IMG/M metagenome (GOLD analysis project Ga0310122, IMG submission 203503) | Marine microbial communities from Western Arctic Ocean, Canada - CB6_Bottom_1051 | ecosystem: Environmental > Aquatic > Marine > Oceanic | place: Canada: Western Arctic Ocean | collected...
TGCCAGCCCTCGATACGCAGCAGGTTCGTGATCTGCCGATACCCGTACCTGCCGAACCGGCTCGCCAGCCGTACCACATCCGTGCGTAGCGCCGCCTCGTCGCCGCGCACTTTCTTCACCCGGCGCTGCGTCGAGCGTGACTGGCCCAGCACACGGCATGCGTGGCGCTCACTCGCCCCGAGTCGCTGACGTACACGCACCTCCGTCGGCGCTCGGGGCTCAGAAGTTTCCCCTGGCTGCCTCCTCTAGGATCAGCTTGTCCACCGTCAGGTTCGCCACCGCTCGCTTCAGACACGCGTTCTCCTTCTCCAGATCCTTGAAGCGCCGAGCCTGGTCCACCTTCATCCCCCCAAACTCCTGCCTCCACCGGTAGTACGTCTGCTCGCTGATCCCGAGCTCCCGGCTCACCATCCCCACCGTCTTACCGTTCGCCAGACCGACCTCCGCCTCCCTCAGTGCCGTGATGATCTGCTCTGGCGTGTGTCGTCTCCTGCCCATTGTGACCTCCTCGCTGAAGCTGCGACCAGCGCCAGATCCTAAACATCCGGCCCGGTCTCGTTTCAGGGGGTCACCTCAGGGATCGAGGCGCTCTAGAAGTTTACAGGTCCGCACACGCCCACGTCACGTAACGCACGGGCCCCACTGGTTCTGTGCAGGATCCGATATCCCGGCGTGAGTGGCGGGATCCGGTACCGATCTCCATGAAGTCCTCCCGGCACAATTCCGGCCCCGGCCCGGCGCACTGCACGATCTCCCAGGGTCCGGCGCTGAACCAGCCCTTTCTGGCCGCCATGGGCATGCAGTCGAAGGCGACCCGGACGGTTTCGCGCCGGCCGTACAGAACCCGGAAGTCTCCCTCTGTGGGATCCATGTTCGAGTTCCACTCACCGATCGGGGTCTCCTCGAACTCCCGGAGCGCGTCTCCAGCGTCGACCGGGATCCCAAGGTCATCACCCGGAAGGGGAATCCTCCAGTGGCCGGTGCTGACCGATATGTGGGCCGCCAGCATCACCTGAAGTTGAGTTCGAGAGTCCAACTCTATGAAGACCCTCTGTAATCCCCTGGAGACATACGCGGCTGGCAGCTCTGAGAGGGGCGCGCTGATCCGCACGGCATCATCGGTCCACGGGAGCAAAACAGGGCGCATGAGGGACAAGCTGGCGGAGCGGGGCCCCTCGTCTTCGCGCCAGATCTCCTCGAGGCCACACCCGAGCGTGGAGATGGCCGGCGCCGCAAGTCCGACTGCAGTCAGACGGCGGAGGAAAGCACGACGGTCGTACCGCTCGGTCAAAGCCTACCTCCGGGATGAATTCGATGGATCGCGGTCTCGCCCAACGCCCGAGAGGGACTCAGGCGAGTTCTCGCACTATGCCCATGGCAGCCCTCGGGGGCAAGCCGTGACCGGCACTCCCGGTTCACCTGGCCGTCGGTCGTATAATCGCCAGCGGTGAGCGAACGCACTATACTTCCGCTCGCATACAAAAGCGGTTCCAGTTCATACCGTTATGCCCGGGCCTCCTCACTATGCCGCTGCCTAGCATGCCTACCAACCCCAATCCCCTGCTCTCCGATCACGACCGCATCCGCTTTGGCGAAATCGAGGCCGCCCACGTCGTTCCTGGGGTGCGGCAGATTCTGAAGGATGCCCGTGCGGAGATCGAGGACCTGGTGGCCGTCGAGTCCACGCCGACCTATGCCGATACGATCGGTCGGCTAGACTCCGCACTCGAGCGGGTGAAGGAACGCACCGTTCAGGTCACGCACCTGTTGTCTGTGGCGGAGACACCGGATTTGCGGAAGGCGTTTAATGAGGTCCTGCCTGAGATTACGGAGTTCTGGACCCGGGTCACGCTGAACGAGGGGTTGTGGAATCGAATCAAGGCTCTTTCCGACACCGATGGGGTGGAGGCTCTGCCCCCGATCGAAAAACGGCATTTGTCCACGATCCTGAGGGATTTCCGGCGGGCAGGAGCCGACCTCCCGACCGCCGACAAGGAGAAGCTGAGTGCCATCCGGCTCGAGATCGCCAACTTGGAGCACAAGTTTTCAGAGAACGTGATCGATGCGACCAACGCCTATTCTCTCCTGATCGAGGACGGGGGGCGTCTGGACGGCGTTCCCGAGCAAGATCGGGAGGAGGCGTGGCGCAAGGCGGCCGAGCAGGGACGAAAGGGCTGGCTTCTCACCCTCGACTACCCCTCCTTCGAGCCAATCATCAAACAAGCCCACGATCGTGAACTTCGCCGCGAACTGTATAGGGCCTTCGTCGGGCGGTGCGCGGACGGCGAATTCACGAACACCGATATCATGGCTCGGGTGCTCCATCTCCGGAGAGAGTTGGCGCAGGTACTCGGGTACTCCGACTTCGCCGATTACCGTCTCGAAGACCACATGGCCAAGACCGGTGAGCGGGCTTTCGGCTTTGTCGAGGATATGACACAGAGGACGCGGCCGTACTGGGAACGCGACCTTTTCGAGCTCCGGGAGCATGCCGCTGTGCTGGGCCTTTGCGAGGTGGAGCCATGGGACACGGCCTTCGTGAGCGAGAGCCTTAGACGGGCGAGGTTCGGCATCGACGATGAGGTCATCCGTCCCTACTTCCCCCTCGATCGGGTTCTACATGGAATGTTCGAGGTGGTCCGTAGGGTATTCGGCCTGGTCGTGCGAGAGGAGAGGATCCCCGAAGTCTGGCACCCGGACGTTCATTATTATGAATTGCGTCGCGAAGACGACGGCACGCTGCTGGGGTTCTTTTATGCCGACTGGCATCCGCGTTCCGACAAGAGACAAGGCGCCTGGATGAACGACCTGAGGACACGCGGACCCCGAAACGGGGGATTTGAACCCCACGTCGGCGTCATCGCGGGAAACTTGTCGCCGCCCAAAGGGGATGTCCCGTCCCTGCTGACTCACCGCGAGGTGGAGACCATTTTCCACGAGTTCGGACATCTCCTTCATCACCTGACGTCCACCGTCCCGATCGCTCCAATGGCGGGCATCAACGTCGCGTGGGACTTCGTCGAGCTCCCCTCGCAGATCATGCAAAATTGGACTTGGGAACAGGAGGCCCTTTCGCTCTTCTCCGGGCATTATGAGACTGGTGAGCCGCTGCCCAAGGACCTCTATGAGAGGCTCCGAAGCGCACGCACGTTCATGGGTGGTTGGAGGCAGATGCGGCAGCTCTCGCTAGGGCATCTCGATCTCCGGCTCCACCGTGATCCCGCCGACGCAGTGACGGACGATCTGATGTCTCATATAGAGGGGTTGTTCAAGGAGTATACACCGTCCGCCGAGTTCGCCCGGATGCACTCCACGACGTCGTTTACGCACCTGTTTTCCGGGGGATATGCCGCGGCCTACTACTCGTACCTGTGGTCTGAAGTACTCGATGCCGATGCCTTCGGACGGTTTCGCACCGAAGGGATCTTCAATCGTGAGGTCGGGGAGGCGTATCTCAGGGCGATCCTCACCAGGGGCGACAGCGATGAACCCGAGAACCTCTTTCGCGAATTTATGGGACGAGATCCGGATCTCCAGCCTCTGCTGGATCGTAATTTTGGGTCGTCCCTTGGGGGCCGGTCCTCGGCCCCGAACGCGCCCTGAAAAGGCTTTAACTCAGGACTTGATGCGGCTTTAAGCAGCCGTTAACTTAGCACGCTTACTTGGAAACGGCCGCCCGCTGGGCGGCCTACTGTGTTCCGGGGAGGGTAGGTCACGGGGTGCTATTGCCCCGGATCGATGGCCGGTGGGGTACCGAAGCGGTCAAACGGGGCAGACTGTAAATCTGCTGGCTTAGCCTTCGTAGGTTCGAATCCTACCCCCACCATTTATTGAACGGAAGGCTTTGCGGGAGTAGCTCAGTTGGCTAGAGCATCAGCCTTCCAAGCTGAGGGTCGCGGGTTCGAGTCCCGTCTCCCGCTCTAGAGGCGGCGCTCCGATAGCTCAGTGGTAGAGCGCCTCCTTGGTAAGGAGGAGGTCCCGGGTTCAAGTCCCGGTCGGAGCTCTGAGAACGAGTATAGGGGATCGGCGGCGAAGGAAGTGATTTCCAACACCACGAGGAAAGAGTGATGGGCAAGGCGAAATTTGAGCGAACGAAGCCACACGTAAACGTGGGAACGATCGGGCACGTGGACCACGGGAAGACGACGTTGACGTCAGCGATCACGACGACGCAGGCGAAGAAGTATGGAGGGGACGCGATTTCGTTCGAGAACATCGACAAGGCACCGGAGGAGCGGGAGCGCGGGATCACGATAGCGACGGCGCACGTGGAGTACGAGACGGAGAACCGACATTACGCGCACGTGGACTGTCCTGGGCACGCGGACTACGTGAAGAACATGATCACGGGAGCGGCTCAGATGGACGGAGCGATCCTAGTGGTGAGCGCAGCGGACGGACCGATGCCTCAGACGCGGGAGCACATCTTGCTGGCACGTCAGGTGAACGTGCCGCACGTGGTCGTGTTCCTGAACAAGGTGGACATGGTGGACGACGAGGAGCTACTGGAGCTGGTGGAGTTGGAGGTACGGGATTTGTTGAGCGAGTACGACTTCCCTGGCGACGACACACCGGTGATCCAAGGGAGCGCGCTGAAGGCGATGGAAGCGGAGGGCGAGGGTCCCGACGTAGAGTGCATCCAGGAGTTGATGGAGGCGATCGACAGCTTCATCCCGGAGCCGGTGCGAGACGTGGACAAGCCGTTCCTGATGCCGGTGGAGGACGTGTTCTCGATCACGGGCCGTGGGACGGTAGCGACGGGGCGGATCGAGCGAGGGATCGTGAAGCAGGGAGAGGAAGTGGAGTTGGTGGGGATGGGAGCGGAGCGCAAGACGGTGGTGACGGGAGTGGAGATGTTCCGGAAGCTGTTGGACGAGGGGCGTGCGGGGGACAACGCGGGACTGTTGCTGAGGGGAATGGGGAAGGACGAGATCCAGCGGGGCCAGGTACTGGCGAGGCCGGGATCGATCAAGCCGCACACGAAGTTCATGGGCGAGGTGTACGTGTTGACGAAGGAAGAGGGAGGGCGCCACACGCCGTTTTTCGACGGGTACCGACCGCAGTTCTACTTTCGGACGACGGACGTGACGGGAGCGGCGAAGCTGCCGGAGGGAGTGGAGATGGTGATGCCGGGCGACAATGTGCAAATGGAAGTGGAGTTGATCACGCCGATCGCGATGGACAGCCAGTTGCGGTTCGCGATCCGTGAAGGAGGACGCACGGTGGGCTCGGGCGTGGTGACGGAGATCCTGGAATAGCGGTGGCGTCTCGAGGCATCGAACTGACAGCAAACCATAAAAAGCAAGATGATGCGAAGAACGGGACCCGTTCTGGTCCCGTGAGGTCCACCGGGAAGGTAGCGGCGGAGAGTGGAGACTCCCTCCGCAGCGTCCCGGACACGGTGTAGCGAAGGAGTGAGCCTCCGCTCAATCGCCGCGCGCCTCAGCAATAAAGCAAGCGGGGCCCACCGGCCCCGCAAGTGAGAGGAAGATATGGCGCGAGGGAAGATTACGCTGGGTTGCTCCGAGTGCGAGGAGCGGAACTACAACCAGACGAAAAACAAACGGCTGCACCCAGAGCGGGTCGAGTACAGAAAGTACTGCCGTCGCTGTAAGCGGCATACCATGCATAAAGAGACCAAGTAGCGGATCGAGGGATGGCGATAGGATCGAAAATTGCGGCGACACGCGACTTCATCGAGGAATGCTGGGAAGAACTCTCCAAGGTGACGTGGCCGGATCGAGAGCAACTCAGGAGTGCGACGCTGGTCGTGATCCTGTTCGTCTTCCTGATTTCCGCGGTCATCTGGATCATGGATGTCACGACCCGGACCATCATCAGCTTCGTCATGGGAATCTTCGGCGCGTGAGAGATCAGGTGGGGTGACGATCATGGCCGAATCCACGTGGTACGCGGTTCAGACATATTCCGGGCACGAGAACAAAGTCCAGAAGCTGATTCAGCGGCGCATCGAGGAACAGGAAGGGTCTGGGGACGAGAAAGAAATCCGTGACGTCGTAGTCCCGACGCAGGACGTGGTCGAGATTCGGAAGGGCAAGCGCGTTACCGTAACCCGACGGCTTTATCCGGGGTACGTGCTCGTGAACATGGACCTTAATGAAAGGACCATGCACACGGTCAACAACATTCAGGGTGTGATCAAGTTCGTGGGAGGCGGGAAGTCTCCGCAGCCCCTGCACGAGGAAGAGATCAACAAGATTCTCGGAATCAAGGTCGAGAGAGACGACGACGAGACTCACGAAGAGATCCCGTTCCACATCGGTCAGGTGGTGGAGGTGACTCAGGGTCCCTTCAGCGATTTCTCTGGGACGATCAAGGAAGTCTATCCCGAAAAGGGCAAGGTAAAGGTCGAGGTGTCGCTCTTCGGCCGGCCCACATCGGTCGAATTGGACTACACGCAGTTGAAGGGGTTTTAGGAGACACCATAGGCAAGGTCCCAGGATAAAGAATGTCGAAGAAGGTCATCGGTTTCATCAAGCTTCATGTGACGGGCGGGCAGGCCAACCCGGCTCCGCCGGTCGGTCCAGCGCTGGGTCAGCAGGGCGTAAACATCATGGAGTTCTGTAAGCAGTTCAACACCAAGACCCAGCAGCAGACCGGAGTCACGATTCCGGTCGAGATCACGGTCTTTGCCGATCGCTCCTTTTCCTTCATAACGAAGACGCCGCCGGCGTCGTTCCTGATCAAGAAGGCTGCGGGTCTGCAGAAGGCCTCCGGGGAGCCGAATCGGGAAAAGGTTGGAACGGTGACGCGTGCACAACTCGAGGAGATCGCCGGAATCAAGATGGAGGATCTCAACACGAACGACATGGATGCTGCAGTCCGCATGCTGTCTGGCAGCGCGCGGTCCATGGGCATCGAGGTGGTATAGAAAAAAAGAGTCCGCTGAACCACCCACTGAGAGCCGCCAGGGGTGGGAGGACGAAACAGTCGGTTCTAAATTATGCCAAAACACGGCAAGAAATTTCGCGAGGCCCAGGCCAAGGTGCCGCCGGGCGTTCAGTTCAAGCCCGATGAGGCGGTTCAGATGGTCAAGGACCTCGCGTCGGCGAAGTTCGACGAGACGGTCGAATTGGCCACCTGCCTGAACGTCGATCCGCGTAAAGCCGATCAGATCGTAAGGGGCACCGTCGTGCTACCGCACGGCACGGGCAAAACAACACGGGTATTGGTCATCGCCCAGGGTGAAAAGGAGACCGAGGCTTCGGAGGCCGGGGCGGACTATGTGGGCACGGAGTACGTAGAAAAGATTCAGGAGGGATGGCTGGACTTCGACGTGTGCGTGGCAACTCCCGACCTCATGGGAAAGGTTGGACCGCTGGGCAGGATCCTCGGCCCTAGGGGCTTGATGCCGACGCCGAAGGGCGGCACGGTCACGTTCGATGTCGGTCGTGCGGTAAGAGAGATCAAGGCCGGAAAGATCGAATACCGAGTGGACAAGACCGGGAACGTACATGTTCCGTTTGGCCGCGTTTCCTTCTCTCCGGAAAAGCTAGGCGAGAACCTGGGGGCGGTCATGGATTCGATCGTCCGGGCTAAACCCTCGGCATCCAAAGGCACGTATGTGAAGAGCGTCACCGTGTCCAGCACGATGGGCCCCAGCGTTGCGATCGATCCGAACCTGTTTCGCCGGAGCTCCAAATGAATCGCACCGAAAAGCAGACCTTCGTGAGTGACTTCCGCGAAAAGGTTCGAGCAGCTCCGGTGTTATACCTGACTGATTTTTCCGGGCTCGACGTGAAGTCGATAACCCTTCTCCGCCGGCGGCTCAAAGACTCCGGGGCCGAGTATCTGGTGGTGAAGAATCGGCTGGTCAAGCTCGCCGTCGCTGACCTGGATCTGCCGGACATCTCTGAGGCGTTGCTTGGCCCGACCGGTGTCGTGCTGGGTTACGAGGGGATCGTCGGGCCCGCGAAGGCGGTTAGCGATTTTGCCAAGGAACACAACGATAAACCGGTCTTCAAGCTTGGCATTATCGACAAGCAGATCGTCTCCGCCGTCGAGATCCAGCGGCTCGCCAAGATTCCGCCGCGCGAGCAGCTCCTCGCGGAGTTGGCCGGGGCGCTGGAGGCGCCGATGTCCGCTTTCGTGAGTGCCCTCGAGGGTAAGGTCCAGGAGATGGCGGGGCTCCTGGAAGCATTGAGGGAGCAGAAGGACCGTGAAGGTGCGGAGCCGCCCAAGGCCGAGGCTGAGGCGCTTGAGGCTGAGGCTGAACCCACTGAGGCTGAGCCTTCTAAGGATGAACCTGAGGCGGAGGCGGCCGAGTCTGAGGGGGAAACCGCTGAACACGAGGCGGAAGAGGCCGAGCCTGGGGCGGAGGCGGCTGAACCCGAAGCAGAGGCGCCCGACCCCGAGAATGAGAACTAGGAATCCATAGTCCCAGCTCGGCCCCAGGCCGGGTGAACCCAGGAGGAAGCCACCGTTATGGCTACCAACCAAGAAGAGCTTCTCGACACCATTGGCAACATGACCGTTCTCGAACTCTCTGAGTTCGTGGACGCGTTCAAGGACAAGTTCAACGTCACCGCGGCCGCCCCGGTGGCGGTCGCCGGTGGTGCCGCTGCGGCGGGCGCCGAGGTCGCCGAAGAAAAGGACGAGTTCGACGTCGTCCTCGAGGGTATTGGCGACAAGAAGATCCAGGTAATCAAGGTGGTCCGAGAGGTCACGAGCCTGGGTCTCAAAGAGGCCAAGGACCTGGTCGATGGTGCTCCGAGCACCGTCAAGGAGGCTATTAGCAAGGCGGAAGCTGAGCAGGTCAAGGCCAAGCTGGAGGAGCAGGGCGCGACGGTAGCCCTGAAGTAGCCAGCCAGTTCCTGTGACTCTCTTTCTCGGTTTGACCGAGAATCGTCGCCCACATGTTTGTTCGGCCTGCCCCTCGGGGCCCGGGCCGGAAAAGGGGAGCACCCTTGGATATTAGGAAAGATGCCCGTCCGGTAGTAAGTTTCGCCAAGCTTGAGTCGGTGATGCCGATGCCCAACCTTCTGGACGTCCAGATCCGGTCTTTCGAGAAGCTCGTCGAGCGGGATGTCGATCCGAAGAAACAGTGGGACTTTGGCCTGGATCGCGTTTTCGCGGAGATTTTTCCGATCTCCGACGTCCACGAAAACTTCACGCTCGAGTACGTAACAGCCGCCCTCGGTGAGCCGAAATACTCGGTCGAGGAGTGCATCGAACGTGACATGACCTATGCGGCGCCCCTGAAGGCGACCTTGCGTTTGGTCGTGTGGGAGCGTCCGGAGGAAGGCGGCGAGGGGGAGAAGCGTCCGGGAGACATTATCGAGAAAGAGGTCTACCTCGGTGATCTGCCGCTCCTCACCGAGCTGGGCACGTTCATCATCAACGGTGCCGAGCGCGTCGTGGTGAGTCAGTTGCATCGCTCTCCGGGTGTGGTCTTCGAGGAGAATATCCACCCCAACGGCTCCAAGCTCCACAGTGCCCGCATCATTCCCTTCCGGGGATCCTGGGTCGAGTTCAGCATCGACATCAACAACATCTGCTACGTCCACATCGACAAGAAGAAGAAATTTCCGGCGACGGCCCTCCTCAGGGCGTTCGGTTCCGGGACCGATGCGGACATCTATCAGCTCTTCTTCACGACGAAGACGGTCAATCCGATGGCCGTGGATAAGCAGGGCAACAGGGAGATCCTCGGAAGCGTCCTGGCTGAAGAGATCGTGGACCGCGCGACGGGCGAGGTGTTGGTCGAGGAATCCACCGAGGTCGATGAGGACGTGGCCGAGCTCCTGGACCGGGTCGGCCGTAAGAAGGTCAAGATGTACGCCAGCGGGCAGGAGACCGGACGAGAGAGTCCGATCATCAAGAACACCTTGCGGAAGGATCCCACCGACAGTGAAGAGGAGGCGCTCTCCGCCATCTACTCGCTGCTGAGGCCGGGTGACGCGCCCAACGTGGAGACCGCGAGGGCTGCCATCGAGCATGTTTTCTTCAATCCGAAACGGTACGATCTCGGCCGCGTCGGCCGCTACAAGATCAACAAGCGCCTGGGTCTGAAGATTCCTGCACATAAAACGGTGCTCACCAAGGAAGACTTCATCGAGATCCTCCGCTACCTCATCGAGTTGAGCGAAGGGCGTGGCTCTACGGACGACATCGACCACCTCGGAAATCGCCGTGTCCGCACGGTGGGCGAACTCATCGCCAACCAGTTCTCGGTCGGGTTGTCTCGGATGGCACGTTTGGTCAAGGAGCGCATGTCCATCAACACGGACCCCGAGAAGATCAACATCGACGACCTGGTAAATGCCAGGACGGTGTCCGCGGTCATCCAGGCGTTTTTCGGCTCTTCACAGCTCAGCCAATTCATGGACCAGACGAACCCGCTGGCCGAGATGACGCACAAACGGCGCCTTTCCGCCCTAGGTCCGGGCGGACTGACGCGGGAACGTGCCGGCTTCGAGGTGAGGGACGTACACTACTCCCATTACGGGCGGATGTGTCCGATCGAGACGCCGGAGGGCCCGAACATCGGGCTCATCACGTCACTCACGACGTACAGCCGCATCAACGAGCTCGGCTTCGTCGAAACGCCGTACCGGCGGGTGGTCAACAAAAAGGTCACGGACAAGATCGAGTGGCTTTCGGCCAACGAAGAGGAGGAGGTCCGGATCGCTCAGGCCAATGCTCCTTTGGATACAAAAGGGAACTTCGTCAACGAGTTCGTCTTGTGTCGGGAGCGGGGTGATTTCCCGCTCCTCAAGCCGGACGTCATCGACTACATGGACGTGGCGCCGGACCAGCTCGTATCGGTGGCGGCGGCGTTGATCCCGTTCCTCGAACACGATGACGCCAACCGCGCGCTCATGGGCTCGAACATGCAGAGGCAGGCGGTACCGCTCCTGTTCCCCGATGCCCCGCTGGTGGGGACCGGCCTCGAGTTCAAGGTAGCCAGGGACTCCGGTGCCATCATCACGGCGCGTCGGGGTGGAAAGATCGTCCGAGTGACCGCCGATGAGATCGTCGTCGATACCGGATTGGGTACACCCGGAGGGACCGAGCAACCCCTCGCGAAGTTGGCTCAGTACGATCGCTATCGGCTGAAGAAGTTCTGGCGGACCAATCAGGACACGGCGATCAACCAGAGGCCTTTGGTGTCCGACGGCCAGGAGATCAATCCGGGCGACATCATCGCGGATGGACCCTCCACGGACAACGGTGAGCTCGCCCTGGGCCGAAACGTGCTCGTCGCGTTCATGCCGTGGTACGGCTACAACTACGAAGACGCGATCGTTATCAGCGAGAAACTCGTGAAGGAGGACGTGTTCGCGTCAATCCATATCCAGGAGCTCGAGCTTCACGTACGGGACACCAAGCGGGGGATGGAGGAGATCACGCGCGAACTCCCGAACGTGGCAGAGGAGAGTCTGGTCGACCTGGACGAGCGCGGGATCGTGCGGGAGGGTGCTCGCCTCACGAGCGGTGACATTCTGGTCGGTAAGATCACGCCAAAAGGCGAGACAGAACTCTCCCCCGAGGAGAAGCTGCTCACGGCCATCTTCGGCGAGAAAGCCAAGGACGTGAAGGATTCCTCCTTGCGGGTCCCACCCGGGATGAGTGGTACCGTCATCGACGTGAAGATCTTCTCGCGCCGAATCGACGATCCCCTTCTCGAGAAGGAACACGGCGCACGCATTGGAAAACTCCGGAAACTGGAGCGCGACGAGATCCACCGTGTCACGGCAGCCAGGGACGACGAGCTACGGGAAATACTGCACCTCAATACGGTGGTGTTGGCCCTCAAGAAAAGGACGGTGGATCCGTTCCTCGATGAAGGCACGAAGCTCACGCAGGATTCGCTCGCCGCTCTGGAGTTCTCCCAACTCGACTTGAGCACGCTGAAGGTGAAGAGCAAGGACGCGAACGTGAAAATCCGCGGGGTGGTGGATGAGGCCCGCCGCCGCATCGAGCGTGTAAGGCGGAAGACGGAGGAACAGATCGACAAGGTTTTCCAGCCCGACGAGCTTCCCCCCGGTGTGGTCCAGCTCGCGAAGGTCTACATCGCTGAGAAGCGGAAGATCTCTGTGGGCGACAAGATGGCCGGCCGGCACGGGAACAAGGGAATCATCGCTCGCATCGCGCCCGAAGAGGATATGCCGTTCTTGCCGGATGGCACCCCCGTCGAGATCGTGCTCAATCCGCTGGGCGTACCCTCTCGAATGAACGTGGGACAGGTTCTGGAGACCCATCTCGGGTGGGCGGGAAGGGTACTGGGCTTCGAAGCGAAGAGCCCTGTATTCCATGGTGGCTCAGAGGACGAGGTCGGTCTTCTTCTCAAGCTGGCTGCCCTTCGTTGGGCGCATCACTGCCTCGACCTCAGAGTAGAGATGCCCCCACTCGATGCGGATTCTACGACCCTTTTGATCGACTTGGCGAAGGATCTGCCGAAGCGAGAGCTAACGCAAGCCGGGAACCGAAACGGCAATGGCGGTGACCCCAGGAGGGTCGGGATCGGACGTACGGTCGACGCCTACCTGGGGCTCAAGCTCTCGAAAGCCCAGGCGGCTTTTTTCGAGAGCTTGAAGAATTATCTGGTCGAGGCAGGAAAGGAACTGGCCAAACGGCGGGACACCCCCTTGGCCGAGGCTTTCCCGGCCATCGCGCGACTTTCGCGGAAGAGGAAGCTAGACCGAGGCTTGGATGCCGCTTCGCTGGAGATCATGGACGCAGCGAACATCCTGCCCAACGGAAAGATCCTGCTCCGCGACGGACGCAGTGGCCGTCAGTTCGACTTCCCGGTCACGGTGGGCGTCATCTATATGCTGAAGCTCAGCCATCTGGTGGACGACAAGATCCACGCCCGGAGCATCGGCCCATACTCCCTGGTCACACAGCAGCCCCTTGCCGGCAAAGCGCAGTTCGGCGGTCAGCGATTCGGGGAGATGGAGGTGTGGGCGCTCGAGGCGTACGGCGCCGCGCACACGCTGCAGGAGATTCTCACGGTGAAGTCGGACGACGTCACGGGCCGCTCGAAGGTATACGAGGCCATTGTGAAGGGAGACAACCTACCGCAGCCCGGAATACCGGAGTCGTTCAACGTGCTTGTCAAAGAGCTTCAGGCGCTCGGTTTGAGCGTCACGCTCGGGCGGGAGGAATAGATCCATGATTGATTTCCCGAGAACGAGAGAGCAAAGCGCCGCGGACTTCGATTTCATTCAGATCAAGATCGCCTCCCCGGAGGAGATCCGTTCCTGGTCATTCGGCGAGGTGACGAAGCCCGAAACGATCAACTACCGCTCCTTCAAACCGGAGCGGGACGGTCTGTTCTGCGAGCGTATCTTCGGTCCGGTCAAGGATTGGGAGTGCCACTGCGGAAAATTCAAGCGGATCCGTTTCCGTGGGCATGTCTGCGACCGTTGTGGCGTCGAGGTCACCCTGTCCAAGGTTCGCCGCGAGCGAATGGGCCACATCGAGCTGGCCGTGCCGGTCTGCCACATCTGGTTTTTCAAGACGCTCCCCAGCCAGTTGGGATACCTCGTGGGGATGACGCTCCGGGATCTGGAGAAGGTCATCTATTATGCGTCCTACGTGGTGACCCATCCCGGTAAGCAGGACCTGGAGTTTCTGGATCTACTCGATGAGGACGAGTACTACGATCTCCGCGTGAAATCCCGTGAGGAGGGCGACGAAAGGTTCAAGGCAGAAATCGGTGCGGAGGCGGTTCGCACGCTCCTCACCATGCTCGACAGCCCAGAGAGGCGGATCAACGACCGCAACTCCGATGGCAAGGGCCTCGGCCGGCTGGCCAAGTGGTTGAGGATCGAGATCGCGACGGAGACCTCGCAGCACCGCAAGAAGAAGAAGCTCAAGAGGCTGAAGGTGGTCGACGCGCTTCGGAACTCAGGCACCACGAAAGATGAACGGAATCGTCCCGAGTGGATGATCATGGACGTGGTTCCCGTGATTCCGCCGGACCTCCGGCCTCTCGTGCCCCTCGATGGAGGTCGGTTCGCTACTTCCGACTTGAATGATCTCTACCGACGGGTCATCAACCGGAACAACCGCCTCAAGAAGCTCATCGACATGCGCGCGCCGGAGGTCATCCTTCGGAACGAGAAGCGGATGCTCCAGGAGGCTGTAGACGCGTTGTTCGACAATGGGCGACGGTCGAAGGCCATCCGCGGTCGTGGCAAGCGACCGCTCAAGTCGTTGTCCGATATGCTCAAGGGGAAGCAGGGGCGCTTCCGCCAGAATCTGCTCGGGAAGCGTGTCGACTACTCCGGCCGCTCAGTCATCGTGGTTGGGCCCGAGCTCAAGTTACACCAGTGCGGGCTTCCCAAGGCGATGGCTGTGGAGCTCTTCAAGCCCTTCATCATCCATGAACTGGAGAAGCGGGGAGAGGCTGAGACCGTCAAGCGGGCGAAAAAAATCGTCGAACGTGACGATCCGAAGGTTTATGAGGTTCTCGAGGACATCATCAAGGATCACCCGGTTCTGCTGAACCGGGCACCCACCCTCCATCGCTTGGGAATTCAGGCCTTCGAGCCTGTCCTGGTGGAAGGGAAGGCCATCCGCATTCACCCGCTCGTCTGTGCGGCCTTCAACGCCGACTTCGATGGAGACCAGATGGCGGTCCACGTGCCGCTTTCCTTCGAGGCGCAGTTGGAGGCGCGGGTGCTCATGCTCTCGAGCAACAACATTCTGCTCCCCTCCAACGGGCGGCCCGTTACGGCTCCCTCCCAGGACATGGTGATCGGAGCGTACTACCTGACCAAACCTTCTCTGGAGATCTCCGATCTCGAGGAAGTGGCGTACAACAACAAGGCGCCCAAGAACGAACGAGCCAACGCTGCGGAGGCCTTGGACAAGGTTTACGAGGGAGCGCCCCGCTTCTCGACTTTCGGAGAGGTGGAGATGGGCATGGAAGACGGGCGCCTGAAGTTCGGAAGCCCGTGTTGGTATTGGGTTTCCAAGCACTCCGATGAGGACGGGGAGGTTGCTGGCAAGTGGCTGAGCAGTACCGCGGGCCGCGTGCTCTTCAACTCGATCATTCCCGAGGAGTTGGGGTTCCTCAATCGGACCTTCGGAAAGAAGGAATTGGGCGATCTCATCTTCGACTCTTTCACGACAGTCGGGCTGTCCAGGACCACCGAATTCCTCGACCACCTCAAGGACTTCGGTTTCCGCTACGCGACGATGGGCGGGATCAGTGTGGGCATCGCGGACCTGGAGGTACCGGAAGAGAAGTTGGAGATCATCCATGAAGCCAGCGAGCAGGTCGCACGGTTCCAAAAGGCCTACGCCAGCGGGTACATATCCAACGGGGAACGCTACAACAAGGTCATCGACACCTGGACCCACGCGAACAACGATGTGGCG